>JAAUXX010018014.1_pt1 | contig 13562 bp, 22 predicted proteins | sample 7278111 | NCBI WGS metagenome assembly JAAUXX01 (sample SAMN14350116, study PRJNA611818) | marine sediment metagenome | isolation source: surface marine sediment (1.8m) | place: French Polynesia: Moorea | collected 2018-08
AACTAATGTCACTATTCCAGGCGGGGGCATTGCAGGAATAGCAACCCAGGATGAAGGAGTATCTATAGATCCTGCAGCTACAACTTTAAACTTTATCGGGACTGGCGTAACTGCAACCGATGCAGGAAGCAATGTAACTAATGTCACTATTCCAGGCGGGGGTATTGCCGGTATAGCAACCCAGGATGAAGGAGTATCTGTAGATCCTGCAGCTACAACTTTAAATTTTATCGGAGCTGGCGTAACCGCTGCAGATGCAGGGAGCAATATAACTAGCATAACTATCCCAGGCGGTGGAACTGGCGGGAGAGAAACCTTAACCGCAAATAGAACTTATTATGCAGATTCTATTAACGGGAATGATTCTAATAACGGTCTTTTCCCGTTCAGCAACGCGGATGTTTCAGGCTTGCCTCAATCAACTTTTATTACTAGTTACTGGCTTCTAGAAGAAGCAACAGGGACTAGAACTGATTCAGTTGGCTCAATTGATTTAATAGAAAACGGTACAGTAACAAATCAAGCGGGTATTAACGGCAATGAGGCTGTCTTTGCTCCTGGGAATTACCTAAGTAATTCGTCTTTTGCTACCCCTACAGGAAATTTTTCTGTCACTGGCTGGGCAACTTTAGACAATAATCCTAGTTCCTTTTATGCCTGGATAGGTAAATATAGCACTAGTGGTAATCAAAGAGGGTTTTATTTAGGTTATGTCAAAAGTTTAAATAGGTTTCAGGCTGCATGGTCAACTGATGGATCTTCTACTAATAGTTTACTTTCTAATACTTTCGGAGCCCCAACATTAGGCGTTAGATATTTTATAGCTTTTACTTATGATAGCTCTACAGGAACAGGTTCTCTCTCAGTCAATGCGGGAACTCAAGATACCTTGACTGGAACAGCCGCCCCTATTTTTGATTCTTCGGCTGATTTTGCTTTAGGCAGAATTTTCGGCTCATCTACTTTATGGGATGGCGCAATCGATGAGGTTTGTTTTTGGGATGGAGTCGTCTTAAATACTGGCGAAATTTCTACCATGTACAATTCAGGTTCGGGCTTATTCCCAGCCGGGGCGGGGGGAACTCCTTTCTTAACGCTTCAAAAAGCAATAGATGCAACAAACGTAATTGATCCTAAAGAATTTGATCTTGATATTCAGTTAGCAGATGGAACTTATGATACGATGTCTGCGATCGCATTAAAACGCCATTTGGCACAAAAACGTATAGTAATTAAAGGAAATAATTCAGATAGAAGCTTAGTAGTAATAGATGATTCTAACCCAGCACCATCCTTTACTACAATACAAGCTGATATAGATAGCCCTTGGGGATTTCAAGATTTAACCATAGGAAATAGTTCAGCCGGAGCGGGGACTCATTATTGCATTTCTGGATTCAACAGTGATATTGAATTAACTAATTGTAGGTTATTAGGAACAGGCAATACTCAGGGAATAAGCTTAGACAATAACTCTTTATTAAGAATTGCTTCTTCCCTTCAAATTGAAGGTAATTTTGGGACTTTATACTCGCTAAATAAAGGATTTATTAATGCTGAATTTGCTTCTTTAGACTTTATAAGTTCCCCTACAGTGACTACTCACATTTTTGGAGTAAATGGTTCAGCAATTAATTTTCTAAATATCTCCAATTCAGGAAGTTTAACAGGAACTAGATACGACATTAGAGGATGCACAGCCCTTAGAACTACCAATGGTTTAGATACAGACATTGCCGGTTCTATAGCGGGGAGTACAGCCGCTAATGCTGTTATCTATAATTAGCGATCTCGCGAAGCGGATCTCTTCGAGATCACAAGCTTAATAATTTTCTTCTAAATTTATTCTTTCTATCTCTAGCTCAAATTCATCTTTCAACTTTTGATGCAGCTCTGGAAGTTCAATGATAGCGTCTTCTTGGCAAAAATTATATACTTTTAAAACCCTTACCGCTTGAAGATTTTCTCGATCCCTTACATGATAAATGTAGGCTCCAATAGTTAAAAATTCTCCTAAAAGTTGCTTGTGTTTTAAAGGAGCTTCTAATACAAAAGTAACAACTTGATTCTTTAAAACATTATGCGCATAAGTAGGGTCATAATGGCTAATTAAATAGCTAACTATTTTAAGCCCTAAAAAATCCCCTGACATAGTTCCGTGTTTAGGAGCATCTTTGTGAACAAAATTTTCTAGAGCATCATGAATATTAGACAATTCTTCTAAACTATCAGATATACCAACTAATTGACTTTTTATCTCGATCAATTCGCTAAGAGCTTGTTCTTGTCTTTCTTTTGGAGTCGTCATAATTATTTTTTGTCTGTCATAATTTGCTATCTAATAATTACTGATTTTCCTCTTAAAGAAATCACGACTCGCTCGTTCTCAATTCTTTTTAAGCTGGCTCGACTCATCTGTTCAGCCAAACATTTTCGTAGCTGGCTTGCTCTATTTTCAGCTTGATCAACTAATGCTTGCAACCTTGCTATCTCTGCTTTGCGAACTCCAGCTAAATATTCTTGGTAATTAATATAGCCAGCAAGATCCTCAAACTTCTTGCTGTAGTTGTCCAAAATTCCTAGCTCAAACCAGCCGGTAATATGTTCCTGCAATTCTTTTTCGCGATCGCATAAAGACAGCTCTCGATCTTCTTCAATGTCTGCAATCTCGTTTTCTAGCTGTTTGAACTCTAGGGAAAAACTCCAAAGTGTGTTCATTGTTGGTTCCTGTTTTGTTTCTATAATATTACAGCTTGTCTTTTCTAAGCATTATTCGTACACTGCACTGCACTCATGTTTAAATTCTTGTAAAGCAACTTTTTGAGCTTGATTCATATCTTTGACATTTCCTTGTAGAAAAAAAGCTTCTCCTTCATAAGAAATAGCAAAAACATCTCCCTCAAAAAATGAATATTTTGCAACATAATTGTCATTTCCATTGTTGCACTCTATGTTTATAGGTATCTTTTTCTGAATATGATTTCCATTCACATCAAATCCAAAACTAGCTTTTAATACTTGTGGATTTTTAAGTTCTATTGCAAACATTGTTGGCTCCTGTCTTGTTTCTATAATATTACAACTTGTCTTTAAAAATGTCAAGCAAAAAACTTTTTATTGGTTTTTCATAGTAGTTCTTCGAGGCATTGTCTAATTAATCTTGCTGATTGACGGGCGTCTTTTGTGGGATGATATACGGGTTTTTCACTTTCCAATCGTTCATAGGATAAATTAGGATTTTTCCCCGTTAAAAACATAAGTGTTACCAAGTCATTAATAAAATAGAAAATATAAGTAAAATCAGAGCGAATAATATTATCGGCAATGCAAAGATTTAGAAAATTAGTTTCAATTGGAAAACCGCAATCAACCCATATTAAAGCCCCTTTATCTAGCCATTTTTGCAAAATTTTCCAGAACTGCGATCGCAAAACATAAGAATAATAATCGCTTAATTCTTGGAATTTTAGTTTAGGATTAGCTTCTTTAAATTCTGCAATATCAGCCTCAGTAATTGTAGGGGCGGGTAAATTAGGAAAAATATTTTCTTCCAGCCATTTTCGTTCCCCATAAGCAGCGATTAAACCATCAGTTGGCATAGAGATATAACCGCTATCAATTTCCCCTTCAAAATAATCATCAACTACCCAGCCAACCGCAAATGCTTCACCATATAAGCCCATTGATTCTACGTCAAAAACAAATATCAATTCACATTGTTTATTCATGTTTATTTCTCTTAGTTATTCTGACTGTATAAATAAAGCCCGAGACAAAAGCGCGCACAAGCCCTCTTAAATGCTTGAGCTTCGGCGTTCGACGACGGATCGCCGTAGGGTATTTCAGTAAGTACACCTTCATCTGATATCTTTTTCAGTTCACTTGTGCCAGTAGCGCAACGAGAAATATCTCCATCTCTTGTGGGAATTGTTAAGCGCCCTGTAATAAAAATGCGATCGCTGGAAAGGTTAGTTTCAATAATTTCCCATTGCCACCCAATTGCATACTTATTTAAGACTTTAGTACATTCATACCACGGTATATATTTAACGTTTATACCAGGCAAAGTTTTAAGTAGATTGTTAGGAATTTTGCGAGCTAAGGCTTGTTCAATCTCCTTAATTCCCCATTCTGCGATCGCGGATGGGGGCTCAATTTTGCGGTGCGACCCTGCGGATGTTTCATCCGCTAAGGAACGCGCACCAAGAGAGCGGTCAGACCCCGCGCCGCCGACAGGCGCAAGGGAACGCTCGGTAAGAGAAGCAATGATATTGGATGGCTGGTTCATTATTCGATATCCTCACAGTGTTTTTCCCAAATGTCATAACCCAAAGATAAAATTTGATGAAGCTGCTTTTGATCTTTTCGATCTAGAGCTACTTTCTTTTTCTCTTCAGAAGTTATCTGATCGAGAGTAAGAGAATGGAATTCTTCAAGAATTTCTTTTAATAATTCAAAAAATACTTCTTTTTTTTCTATTTCAGAAGCTTGATTGATATCATCTGCAATCAAAATTGAGTTCTCCGCGCTTTAAAAAGACGCGGATTCTATAAGGTTGTTACGAAGCAGGATAAATCCGTGCTTCTTCACATCTTATTCGATATGATTTACTCAAGTCATTGAAAACATCATATCGATTTGGCAGACTCAAAACTGCCCTAGTAACCTTGGCTAGGGAAATATTCTCTAGCTGTGTTATTGCCTTTTTACGAAGTAAATTTGCTGCGCCATTACAATCGGAATTAACCCAAATACCATTATCGGTTAAGTATCCACCGCGGCCAAGATTATTCAGCTTACCTTTAATTTTTTTACCTCTTTTTCCAGTAAATATCGGCTTCCTGTCAGATTTTTCACCGAAGGTCGGAAGCTCATCATTAGCTAAAAAATTTGACTTAGAGGTGTAACTTTCTTCTTGCTCGATAAAAGTAATTCCGTATTGAGTCGCTAACTGTTCAATTCTATTTTTAATAGCTGCATTGGGAATAGTGATAAACTCTTGATTGACTTTTTTTGACATTTTAGAGTTATTCTTTATGCCCTGATTCCACCCATGAATTATCGTTCCGACATTGTTAGCCAAGCACCAATTAACAATAAATCTGGCAACTTTATTTCGTATATCCCTGAATTGCCTATTTCTTTTTTCAGACAACTTAGCAAGTTCTTCATCCCAATAGCCTTGTGGCTTACCTTTTTTAATCGACGCTACTTTTTTGTTGTAATACTGATTAATTGATTTTACTTTTTTGCCATCAATAATAAACGACTTTCCGATAGTGCTTACCCCAGTCAATAAATTACCTAAGCCTGGGTCTAAACAAAGCACGTTAGATTGATTTACTTTAGATTCGACCTCTTTTTGCTTATAAACAAACTCAGCATAAAAGCATTTATTACGAGGTAATATTCTAATTTCTTTGATGCCTTTAAAATCAAGATTAGAGGGCATTGGTAACATAAAACTATCGATACCAAACCATGCTTTCACTTGCTTTCCAAGGGGAAATTTTATTTGCCCATCGACAACTTTTAGCCATCTAGCGGGATAGCTAACAACTGACAATCCTCCTTTTTTTCGATACTTTGGTAATCTAGGTTTATCTGTTAGCTTTCCATCACGATATAACTTAGCTAACTTGCGATAAGACTTAAATGATTCTCCTACTTTGTGACAAGCTTGTTGAGCTACAGCGGAGCGCAAAGCCTTAAAGTGAAGATTGCTTTTCATTATCTCATCAAGCTCATAATTCGATACATATTTACGAGCTTTGAAAAACATTTGACGACAGTAATAAATTGCACAGTTAGACAACTTATTGGCTTCAGAACAAATAAACTCTAAAACTGCCTTTGTACTATCGTCTGTATGGATTAATTGTTGTTGGCAACCATAGCTAGACATTTTTTACCTGTCCCCACGTCCTAACAGGTTCACCCATAACATAAGTTACTCCTGCTCCACGCTTTTTGATTGTTCCTCCGCCACGATTTTTCAACCAATCTTCAGCTTCTTTGATTGTCCAAAAATAAGCTGCTCTGTGATTTGGATGCTCATTGTTGTCTTGAGCAAAAAAAGGCTTTTTCTTTGTCATCTTACTTTTTATATTTGATGCATTGATTATACAATATAAAAATACAAAATTATTTAAAAATATCATGAAAAAAGCTCCCGACGAGTATCGGCGCAATCCCCATTCGGTAACCCTTATCAACTATCATTTCGTCTTTTGTCCTAAACGCAGAAAGAAAGTATTAACAGGGGATGTTGCTCATCGCCTACAAGAAATCATTTTTAATCTCTGCACAGAAAATAACTGGAGACTGATTGCACTAGAAGTTATGCCTGACCACGTACACTTATTTTTGAATACCGACCCTACTTTTGCTCCATCGGTAATCATTAAAAGAATTAAAGGTAGATTGTCACATCATTTGAGAAAAGAATTTCCCGATCTTAAGAAGTTACCTACGATGTGGACTCCGAGCTACTTTGTAGCAACTACTGGCAACGCTTCAACCGAAACTATTAAACGTTATATTGAAAATCAAAAAAATAAGTAGGATACAGCAGGATAAATCCTGCGTGTCGCTATTCAACCAGCCGTTAAAACAGGCTGGCTAACTTTCTCCCGCTATTTTTAGGTTTGCGATAAAGGACAAATTAGAAAGGCATTCTATTAGAGCGATCAATGCCGAACTTCTTGTCGTAGAAATAGCCTTGGCCGACTAAATAGCCGTTGCGATAACTAAGGTTAGACCACTTGGTTTTGTTTGGAGAACAATTGGTTCTACCATCGAATTCGCCCTCAGAAGTTAAATCTTCAAGATCAACTTGGTCAAATAGAATGTTTTTTTGTGTTAAAATTTGCATGATCATTTATTTATGATTTACTACTGTTTCTTGGTTGCTCACTTTAGGAGTAACTATCTCAGACATTTCAAAAAGCGGTGATAGTGGGATTGAGCCGCTTTTTGTTTTGTCTATAAATATATTAGCACATAATACGTAAAAATATCATGCTAAGATAATTTTTTTTAAAGATATCTTTCTGCTATACTTAAAATAAACACAGAAAAATATTATTAACAGATACTATGGCAGTATGTACTGAAAGTGAACTAATAATCGATATTGGCAAGTATTGGCCTAGCAATACTCCAGTGCTTAAAGTCTATGAAAAGCTTTTAGCCCAAGATAAAAAAATTCCCCTTGCAACTTTGCACGCGGCTAAGAAAGGAAAATTGACGACAGCCAAGCCAACAACCTTAATTAGGTTGCGAGATCTCGTTCAAGAATGGTCAGGGCAAGATTTAAGGATCGAGGATCTATTTGTTGCTCAAAAATTAACGCGATCGCATCTTAAAATTTAATGGTTATTGAATTCTCAAATGGTAGTTATGGAGTAGTAATCAATTATTATTACTCTTATTCAATAGATGCGTATTTTATACATTATTGGAGCCCTTCAAAAAATATAGAAAATTGGAACTATGGGGTAATTACAGAATGGGGACTAGAAAATTACAAACCAAGTTTATTGGGAAATATAAAAGCCTTAAATGGGGAACAAGTAATTAGAGAAGAAATTGAATGCAATATTTAACGCGATCAGGCAAAGTTGCCTAATATTTATCTCAAGAATCAAAGAGTCATATTCATTCCCGTATCCTCCATCATTGTCAATTTCATTAATTAATTTCTGTGCTTTTTTTGCTAATTCTTGTAAATCCGTAAAAGGAAGCATGATTTTATTTTTTTCTTAAGTTCTAAAACATCTCTGTACAGTTAAGGCTCAAACAATTATGATAAATCCACTGAAGGATGAAAGATTAAGGTTTTGAGCAATGTTTAAAGTTATTTTTGCATTATTAATTGGATCGCATTTAACGGTATTTTTTACTGGGGGATATAGTTTAGAAACATGGAATTCTCATAATCCTACAACCAATGTTCCTCGAATAGAAGATTATGAATTTAGCAAATATTTTAGCAAAGATTTATTGAAACTTAAAGAAATAGAGCAAATTTAAATTAAGATAAAAAGCTGCAAATTATTAATAGTATTTGCAGTTTTTTGTTGTAATTTATAATTTAAATCTAGGCGGCAATTTAAGATATTCAATAATTGCTTTTGTAATTAAAGCATTTTGAGAAATCCCATCAACTCTAGCGCGATCGCGGACTGCTTCACGTAATTCTTCAGACCCAAATCTAAAAGGGAAAATAGCTCTTTTGTCAGAAATTTTAGGCTTGACTTGTGGCATCAGGATTAAGCTCGCTAGAATAATTTGTCCGGCAATAAACTCCATTGTGAACGATTTGATTTTGCTGGAGTTGTAAAGTTGAATTTACATCTAAAATCTGACGAAAATTCATTTCAAGATCTTCTGGCTCCTCAACATAAATACATCCTGTGTCAGTAGTTTGATATTTGGTAAGCGTAAAATCCAACATAGGATCGATAGTATTCCTGAGAGCAGTGAAAACAGCAGTTCTAATAATCAATATTTCGTCGACTCCGACTGGCGTTTGAGGCATGGCTAATTGCTAATAGTATCTTCTATACAAATTATTTTAGCCTGTCCAATCAATTCAACCTCATTAAATTTGCAATCAATAAAAGAATAGCCAGAATTATTGCGATCGCGTACAAGATGCAAATAGCCTTGTATCCCCTCTGCAGTAACCTTAGTGATTACTAAAAAGGCTCCCACCCAACCAGAATTAGGGAACTTCTCGTTAATTTGCACTACTGATCCAATAGTAATTTCCTGCATCATTAAAAATTAATTAACTCTTCTAATTTATCTAATCTCGATTCGATTTCTTGGATTTTTGCCAAAGTAATTCCACCAACTTTTTTCTTATTGGAGTTGTTTGTAATAGTTTCTTCTAAGCCAAAGTACTCAGCTAAAATCACGATACCAGCATTGGACATTGACAGCCCATTTTCTAGCTGAAACTCTTTAAATCGACTATAGATTATTTTGGGGACGTAAAGACTAATTTTGGGTTTAAGAGTCGCCATAATTAATAATCTTCCATGATTCAAAAGTAGTTTGCTCTAATAATAATTTTAATTACGAGAGACGGCTAATCTCTCTTAACATTGACTGAGACATAGCCATAATTGACAGTAAACTACCAGTAATTCACTAGTAGTTCTCAGAAACGCTACTTAGCTCAAATCAAGTTAAATTTTACGAGAGACGGCTAATCTCTCTTAACATTGACTGAGGCGTAGCAAGAATTGACAGTAAACTACCGATAATTTACTAGTGGTTCTTGAAACTATCACTTAGCTCAAATAGAATGAGTTTTCACGAAAGATAAAAAACTTTCTTAATATTGACTAGAATACAATCATAATTGACGGTAAATTACTAATAATCTACTAGTGGTTCTATAAAACATTATTTAATTTAAATAGAATGAAAAAGAAATTTAAAACTTTTAGAACCAAAAAAGTAAACTGTTTTATATGTGGCAATACTTTGGATGCAGCTACCGGAAAAGCAAAGCCGGAACCAGGAGATATCACGATCTGTTTCTATTGCGGGACTTTATATCGATTTGATGAAAATCTAATTTTGCAATTAGCTAGTAACGAAATTTTAGATCCGGAAGAAAAAATTCTAATTAACAAAATGAGACTAGAGGCCAAACTCTATCACAGTCAAAAATCCTAATCGGGAGAGCTAGCGATCGTGCCAGTGTTCTTATGCTCTATTACTTCCCCTGTACATTTAACTTGAATGGATAATTCTTGGTAGATTACTCGCGGTCTACTGCCGTCATAATTTTCTTCTTCTCCGCGAAAGATACGATATTGATTATCAGAAGAATTAGCCAGACAATTATTGCTCAACACTTCAGGATCGAGGTAAACATCCGTTATTTCACTAAAGGGATTATTTAAAAAAGGAGTAACTGGGTCTGGGTTGGTAAAAATCTCTTGAGTAACCGCGATCGCACCAGGGTCGCTTAAATCAAAGACAAGCCTTTTAATTTGGTACCATTCCCGCTGTCCGAACACTGCAGAAGGATTCCAAAGCTTACCAATTTTGGTATAGTGAACGCCGAAATTATCCACCATAAAAAACCAAGAGTAGGCGGGAATCACTCTAAACTCAAAAGGGATAACTTGAGGATTAAACTCAGGATCGTGAAAATTAATAATATGAGTTTCATAAAAGCGTTCTGTAGCAAGTAAATCAGACTCCGTTTTCTCCATCTGAATCTGAACAAATAAATTTAGAAAACCGCCTTGAAAATCATCTTCAATAAATCCAGGGGGGCGATCGGGAGAACCAGATTGAATTAAAACGATATGAGTTGGACTACTAATTCCTGAAGCTCCAGCAACATAGATACTCCCTAACTCAAAAGTAAAACCCGCGTTAGTGCCATCGTTAAAAGCAACAATATTCGTAGGATTATCAGGAAAAGCCCCACTTACACTAGAAAAGAAAAAACCAGAACTAAATATATTGGCAATATCCCTAACTGTAGAGGCTGAACTAGTCCCATTATCATAATCAGCTTGTAACCAGGTAGTCCCCCCTATTGATAGATTAGTCGCTATTCTACCAGTACATTTATACTGAATTCCAGGATAAGCCCCCGCTTCATTGACTTCATCACTAATAGCAAAAAATCCATCGGCAAAATCACTTAAAGGATTTGGTTCGCTTACATTAATACTAATGAAGCCAGAATTTTTATCAAAAATACCGTCTTCTTCGGGGTCATTCATCCCGATTGGTTCATTCCCCACTATAGCCCCAATATCAGCTACGCCAAAAGCTCCAAAATTGCCGTTATAGTTTGCAGCCTGACATTGAGTTAAAGTTTCATATTCTCCAGTTCCATCAAAAACAGCACTACAGCCAAAACCGACCCCGTTAAAGTTATAGCTCCTTAAAATATCTGGAGTTTGATCTTCAATTACTAACTGAAAAGAAGAATACCAAGCGGGGGTATAGCGATCGCCTGGATTAGCATCGGGAGCGGGGAGCAAAATAAAGCGCTCTGGTTTAGTAATTGTATAGGGAACATATTGACAAGATTGCAGACAGGATGCGGGGGCTTTTTTTCTTCTACGTCTGAATAAATTTCGCTCCTCAATCTGCACTATAGGAGATTGGCTCCCAAATACTAAGTCTCCCAATACGGTAACTTCCCCAGAATTAACCACATTCCCCGCTACAAAGCGGCCTTGTGTGTTATCCTCGAACAAAACTTGTATTATATCTCCAGGCATTCCACAATTAAGAGCTATTGGCATAATTTAAAAAAAGTTAACCGATCGAAGTAATTTTACGATGATAAGTGAACTTGAATTGCAATTTGATTGTTTGTGGGAGTATTTGTACCCAGATATCGATCTAGAGACAGAATGGCAAGCTATTCCAGAACGAAAATTTAGATTTGATTATTTTCATCTTGAAGCAAGAATAGCAATTGAGATAAACGGAGGTGTTTGGATGGAGCGAGGCGGCCATAGCTACGGAACTAATCTAATCTCTGATTACGAGAAATATAATCTCGCGATCGCAAATGGGATAAGAATTTTTATTCTTTCTTCAGAAATGATCAATGAAGATTGGTTAAAATTAATTGCTAAGGCAATCGAGAAATACTCTAAAGGATAGCCTAGGTTATCCTTTATTGATTAATTTAAAATTTTCTATGAATAAAAAAGATGACCAACTGCAGTATTTGTTAGAACAAAGAAAAAAACAAGAAGAATTTGCTTTAGGCAAAATTAATAGTTTCCTGTACATTTCTAATATAACTTTTGATAAAGAAAGCAGTAAAGTTTCAGAAAGTTATTTAACAACAGGAAGTTTTGAATTACAGCAAATAAAAAAATTAGAAACTTTAAAAGACTCTTGTTACAGAAAAGTGACATTGCCAATATCAGATAATTCAAGCAAGATAACAAAAGAAAATTTAGAGCTTGTATTGTTTAAATATTATCGTAGCTATTATGTAAACAAAACTATTTATGGGCAAATTTTTAGTCAAGATAATCAAAATTGGTATCCGAGAAAAAACTTCGGTAACAAAAATTATTTAGTTTCAACCAAAAAAACTGAAGATATAGGGACTATACCTGAAATAGCAATTTTGAGAGATTTGCACAATAATCAGTTATCAATCTTGTGGAACTATTATGATTACTTTGAAGATCGGCAAATTAGATTGTACGAGCATTTATTCGTAAATGATGATTTTTGATATAGAATGCAAATAAGTCAGAGGCCAACCACGTTATTTTTTGTTTTATCTTAATTTAATCGGATATTACACTTAGTTACTAGTTATGATTTACAACCTAGTTTAGCTAGGTTTTTTTGTGCAAAGCAAATGTTACGATGGTTATGTTCGTTTGGGAGAGCTTTAGTCTCTTAGAACTATTTCCGGTAGTTACTGAAGCTATCTTATAAAGCACCTTGTTATTGTTGTTGACTCCTTTATCGATGCATTTACAAGGTGCTTTGCCGTTTTTATCTTTATCAAGATCGATCTTCATTTTCTTGCATTCTTCTTACTTCGGCAAAAGCTTCAGATGGAGACCAGCCATGTTTTTGGATGAGTTCGGCTTCAATCTTTGCATAATCTACAGAGTCTTGTTTGTTTTTGAATAAGAAAGAACTTTTAGTTTTTCCTTTTTCAATTGCTTCGCGTATACCAGGGAATAATTTTTGATTTCTAGCAGTAACATTTTCTTCCCTCATCATTTCCTCTTCAAGCTTGCGATCGCGTTCCCTCTGCTCATGATCGTAAATAGGGACTGGTGAGCCAAGTCTGGACATTGGGGCAGTTTCTACAGTTTTGATGAAGTAAGCATTAGGGTTAAACACATGATCGCTCCGCAAGCCCATTTGATTTAAGGCGTATTCTACCTGAGAAGGATCGTAGCTCAACATAAATTTGTAGATATCTCGATTAAGATTAATTCTAACTTGTCTCATTTTCTCAATATATTTATCAGTGAGTTCTTGAGTCCAAGTATTAACGTGTTTTATCTTCCTGTTATCCCTGGTCACTGGCTGGGGATTTTTTTGTCGAGGAAACATAAATTCTAGTCCTAGATCTAAAATCGCTTCATTTACTATCTTCTTGCCATTATCTAGTACATCCGTACATGGGTCGCTCTTGTGACTCGCTTTGTTTTCATCTATACTACACGCGCCGGAATTTTGATCTTCAACAGGCATCTTAGCCGTAGTCTCGGTAATTGCCTCAAAATTGTCTATATCCGTGAGCAAACCAGGGTCATTAACCTTTTCTAGTTCATTATTGTTTGCGCCCATCTCTAGCTCATTTAAGGGCAACTCAGGCGATTCATTTTGATCTAGTTTCTCAAGACTAGAATTATCATTCCCGATCTTCCTCTCCGGATCGGGCTGTGACAATTTTCCGCGATCGCCTTTCAAGAGATGATCTCTATTATTGCTGTTGTCTATTGTATAAGGATCACAATGCAAACTTTTCGTAATCGGTTGTGTAATGTTTTCGTTATCGAGTACTGAAATATTTAAATCGAGTG
>JAAUXX010030991.1_pt1 | contig 13560 bp, 11 predicted proteins | sample 7278111 | NCBI WGS metagenome assembly JAAUXX01 (sample SAMN14350116, study PRJNA611818) | marine sediment metagenome | isolation source: surface marine sediment (1.8m) | place: French Polynesia: Moorea | collected 2018-08
CCCCTCCCTGGGGGCTCGGCTGCAGCATCCCTGCTGCAGACGGTCTTGGAAACACCCCCGATACTGCCAACCTACCACCGTTTTTGTCTTAAGGCAGTGCCATTCGGCAGGGAGCCTTTTTCAACAGGCTGCTAGCCCGATAAGATGGTCTCCTCCCTCCTATCTAACCGGCGTCACAATGCGCCATGATAGAAGCTCTACCAAAAGCATCGGAGAAGAGAAGACCACTACAATATCGCATCCAAGAGCGTTCTCCTGGTCGTTATCCGCTGGCGAAACAGTGGCCATGATCAAACTGAGATCAGTTTGCGCTCATCCAATCTGCGGAAGGTTGGCGCATGGTTCAGTCCAGATGGAGAGGCCGCGTCTCCAAGCTCTGGTCGATGGGTTTGGAGCTAGCGAATGCTCCCCAATGGTGATTGAACGGCCATACGTTCACTGGTGCATAAAAAGCTCATGCCGCCTATGCGCCACAGCCCAGAGGGACGCAACGGGGGAGCGGCCAGCGATCTCCCTTGCCAAGATTGTGTTGTATTGATCAAGCATTGATCGATTACAATACAACACACATCTTGCGTTTAGTCTTAGCGTTTAGTCTTAGGGGTGGTTCGAGGGATGGTCGAAGGGTACATCAGCAATGGTGGTTCGTGGGAGTCCTTGAGGGTGTCGCCGCGCTTTAGTTATCATTCACCGAGATTGTCGTCAAATACCTATGACGCTGGAATGCTGCCTGCGGTAAAATCGAGAATATTTCAACAAATAATCTTATGAATAATCTCGGAGCGAAACGGAAGTTATGATCGAGCAAATTAGCCTTGAAGAATTCAGGGCGAAATATTCAGATATCAGAAATCAGGTTTATCAAGAAGTCCCCATCATCGTGGGCATGCCCGCCTTAAAATTAACCCCCATTAACAGCACCGCTCTAGCCGCGCTGAATGGTTGGCCTGATCGGGGACGCACACCGCCTAATGGTGGTTGGGACTGGGGAAGTTGGACAGAGTATTTCAAAGCTCGTCACAAGAAATATTTTGATGTGGCGATTTGGAATGGCACAAAGCTATGTGGCTTGGCCTTAGGGCGATTGTCGTTGCGTAATGTAAAAGTTAGGCTTGAAATTATCGAAGGCTCAACGGAGAAAAACCATCCGCTAAAAGGTCAAATAGCATATATCGGCTTAACGGCAATCGAAGCTTTTGGTTATGCTGTTGGTGCAGAAGAAAGTCTGATCATAGACCCTGTATCCGGCGCGGTAGCAGCATATCGATCATATGGCTACACCTTAAAATCAGTTAACAAGCAAAGTGGGCAGTATATGTCCAAGCTGCTCAAGTGAGGCGACAATGAGACCACAGACACCAAATCAAGCGCCTAAAAAGCGCTTGGCAGATTATTTGAAAAAGATTAAACAACAAAAACCTGCTATTACTGGGAACGCACCATCAGGCAAGATTAACAAGAGCGACAAAGGGTTCAAAGATGACTAAGAAGCACAGACCTGAACCTACGGAGGATGAGGTCAAAAAGCGCCTGAAAGCATTTGGGTGCAAACACCGTGAAAAATATCCTGTTCCGCCAGTCGATGAAAACGAGCCGGAAGGTTTTTTGGCGGGTGATCCTGACAAGATTAAGGAGCACATCGAAGAAGAATTTGATGATGATTATGGTGAAGAAAAGCCAAAGCTCAAAATCGTCAAAAAGGATGGCAATAAGTAAGCCGCCCTTGGTGTAGAACGGTTTTAACAATCTAATCTATAAAGCGGTAAATCTTGCTGCTTTCAGGGTATTCGGCGGCAAAATCACGAAACGCGTAATACAGCGTTCCAAGTCTAGGAAGACTTGTCTCAAACGTCAGTGCATTTAACCAGTTTCCAGTTGTTCGATGTGTGTTAGGCAAAACTGGCTTACTGCGCCTTTTAATTTTTCGACCTCGCCCGCCAGCCATTCCAGTTCTTCCTCGGTAATTTTGTAGTGCTCGGAATAGCGCGCGTCGATATAGACCCGCTTCAGCAACTCAAAACAGCGCCGCATATTTTAGATCTTTTGCGGCCAACACGGCTTTGTATGCAACTGTTAACCCGGCATGCATTTATGCCGGGTTAATAGCCTCACAGGGATGTGAGGTCATGCGTCGAAAGACGCATGCAAACCGGGATGCCGGACCACCTTGAAAATCAAGGGTTTTCGCACAACGCCGCTGATTTTCGAAGGGTGACATGCAAATATATTAGGAAGATATATTTGTATGTCAGGTTAATAGGAACCCTTTCGCACTATCAATCCATTGGTCATAGTGCTGCTGTGCTATTGGCAAACGCTCCGCGTTGCTAGATGCTTTTGCTCGGGTAAGCGCTTGCAGGAATTGCTAAGTTTGCGGGGTCTCAATCCCGACCCAGTTCAAACCGGGCAAATTCACTCTAGTGCTGGCGCTGCGCTCTGTCAACCAGCTTTCGCCCGAGAGCTATTCGAGAGCCAGACCAAAGGCACGTGTTCGCCACATACACCTTGCCTTAGATGCATCTAATGACAACCCATTTGGACTTAATGTGGACTTAAATAGCGGAAACAAAAAACCCGCAGAATGAGGTGGGCTTGTAACTTTCTGTTTTATATAGAATTTTTGGTGGAGCCAAGCGGGATCGAACCGCTGACCTCAACACTGCCAGTGTTGCGCTCTCCCAGCTGAGCTATGGCCCCATTGAAGGAAGGGAGCGCATTGTATCAAGCCCCGGCGGAGTGTCAACTATTCCGCCGGCACAGTCGGAAACGCGCGTTCCGACAATGCCTGGAGATCGTTCCCCCTGTGTCAGAACACTAGACATTATTCAATTCCGCATATTCCCTTTCGTAACGCTTGAGCACCTTTTTGCCCGCGCCTCCCAGCACCACTATCGCCTCGCGCAGGCGGGCGCGGGTCATATCGGGCCCTAGCAGTGCCATCGCGTCCATCACCGAAAACGAGGCCGTGGTGCCGGCAATGGCGACAAACAGCGGCGCCAGGAAGGACTTGAGCTTGTGCCCCGTGACGTCAGCCAGGGATTTCAGCAGCGCAAAAATATTGTCGCGTTCCCACTCGCGCAGCTTCTCCAATTCCCATAGCGCAAACTGGAGAATTTTCTTTTGCTCTTCGAGCACCAGTCGGTTGGCCGCGAAATCCGCCTCCGACAAATCGAGCTCGCCGGCGGCCAGAAAACTCACCATAGGCAGAAAATCAGAGAAGGTCTCGATCCGCGATTTCACATGCGCAATGACCTTTAGCAGGTTGTCGTGGTTCAAGGCCCATTGCTCCAGCCTTTGCGCCAGCTGGGCATCGTCCAGTTCCTCCCGAATCCAGACACCGTTGAGCCAGCGCAGTTTCTGCATATCGAAAATCGGCCCTCCCAGCGACACACGATCGATCGCAAAATTGGCCAGCATTTGATCAAGGGTAAATTTTTCGCTTTCATCGGGCATGGACCAGCCCATGCGCCCCAGGTAGTTGGTCAAGGCCTCCGGCATAAAGCCCATGCGCTGATAATACAAAATACTGGTGGGATTCTTGCGCTTGCTGAGCTTGGTTTTATCCGGGTTGCGCAACAGCGGCAAATGACAGAGCTGCGGCGCCTGCCAGCCGAAATACTGATACAAAAGAAGGTGCTTGGGCGCGGAGCTGATCCACTCTTCCCCGCGTATGACGTGGGTGATGCCCATCAAGTGGTCATCGACGACGTTGGCCAGATGATAGGTAGGCATGCCGTCGGACTTCATCAGGATCTGGGCGTCAACCATGCTCCACTCAAGCGCCATGGTGCCGCGCAGCAGATCTTCGACTTCACAAACACCGTCCACCGGCACCTTCATACGCACCACGCAGGGCGCGCCCGCCGCCTCGCGCTCGGCCACGACCGCCTCGGGCAGCGCCAGCTCGTGCGCTTTTATGGCGGTGTGAATGCCCGCGTCTTTTCGTTCATGCCGCAGGGCCTCAAGCTCGTCGGGCGTGCGATAACACTTGAAGGCATGCCCCGCGGCGAGCAGCTGGTCGACATATTGCCGATAGATATCACGGCGCTCGCTTTGGCGATAGGGGCCGAAATCGCCGCCAACATCCGGACCCTCGTCCCACGCGAGCCCCAACCAGCGCAGGGAATCCAAAATCGCCTGCTCCGAGGCCGCCGTGGAGCGACTCTGGTCGGTATCCTCGATACGCAGTACAAACTTGCCGCCGTGCTGGCGGGCAAAACAGAGATTAAACAGCGCGATATAGGCGGTACCCACATGGGGGTCACCGGTCGGCGAAGGTGCTATACGGGTTCTCACCGTCATGGGCGGGCCTCTTGTCGAAGTGGTAATCAAAGGCGCGCATTATACGCCCGTTTACTTTCTCCCGCAGCTGAGCGACCATCACACTTCCATCAGCTAAGCAGGTAGACAAAGCGCCCATGAGCCAACTGGTCATCGATCATCTCCTCACCCGCCGCTCGGTGCTCGCCCGCGATCTGCGCGCGCCCGGCCCCACCTCCGAACAACTGCAACACATCCTCGCCGCCGCGCACCGCGTGCCCGACCACGGCAAGATCGGCCCCTGGCGGTTCGTGATCTTCGAGGGTGATACCAGAGCACAGTTTGGCCTGGCGCTGGCGAAGATATTTGTGCACGACAATCCCGACACCACGAAAAAGGGCATCGAATTTGAACGACTGCGCTTTATGCGGGCGCCGCTGGTGATTGCCGTCGTCAGTTCACCGCAGGAGCACAAAGTACCGGAGTGGGAACAAGTGCTGAGCGCCGGCGCGGCCTGCCAGAATATTCTCCATGCGGCCAAGGGCCTGGGCTTCGGGGCGCAGTGGCTGACAGAGTGGTATGCCTACCACGAAGAGGTGAACCGACTGATGGGCTTGGACGCGAATGAGAAAATTGCTGGTTTTATTTACATCGGAAGTTTCGATAGCGCGCCGGCTGAGCGCAATCGGCCGGAGCTCGAGGAACGCGTATCTTTTTGGTCGCCGGGTTAAATAGGATTTTGTCTAACGAAAAAAGCCCATTGTGAAGTGGACTTTCGAGGCCAATGTGGAGATTTTCGCGACGAGTATGGGCATCTGGCGCCAGCAACGACCTGCGGGTGCTTTGCTTGAGCAAATGGGGTGTTTATCGCTCTCGTGCTCGTCGAATAGACTGATGAAAAAGTTTGTCGATCGGGTGTCACCGAGTCATGCCAAAAAACGTCGGCAAGGCATTGAATCGACAAAAGTGCGGTTCGTCTCATATTTATCGAGCCCAAATTGATCTTGGAAATTTTGTATGTATAGTGGTGGGATTGAGCCGCTCGCATAACAAGGACTCCATATGCCTGATATTGCAATTCCCATCGTTTTCCCCGACTACCTCATTGCTGTTAATACCCCCGAGAACAAGTATTGAAATCCCAGATTTATTGCCGGGCATCGATATTCTGCCTGATAGGATGGAAATACCTAGAACCGAAAACAAGCTGCCTGAACTCGGCCATGCGGGAGTGCTTTTTATCAACGGTTCGATAGGCACAACAAAATATTATGAATACGGGCGTTATGGCGGCTCCCTGGGTGCTGTCAGAAAACGCACAATTCGCAACGTGAGTATTTCAAACGGACATCCCACAAAGGCCTCTCTTAGCTATACCTTGAGTCAGATATCGGCTAAATCGGGCCAAAATGGCAAAATTATGGGGGCCTATATTGAAGTGCCAAATCAATATCAAGCCATGTTGAATTATGCATCCAAACGCTACGGAGAAAACAGAAACCCCAATCGGAGACCGTATGATCTACTTAAAAATAATTGCAACCACTTTATGCAGGGCGTGTTAGAAGCGGCGGGTGTGGATGTGCCGTATATGCTTGACCCAAGACCAAATTCATACATTGAAGAAATTCGGGATAAATTTCCGGATCTGGATTACTCCAAAGCAAATAACTCATTGGTGGTGGAAAACCCTCCGCGATCTTTGGCTTTCAATTACGCGCTGCCCCAGCCGGCTGCGGCTTGAGTGTTACGATGCGCGACTTTACTTTTTTTTGCGTCACATTATTTGTCTGCTCTTGCTCGATAGACGAAGAGCCCAAGCTGGGGCCGGACGGTAGTTGGTGGCTTGGGGGCGACGATGGTGGCGTATTTGTCAATATTGCTGACGATGCAAACCCCAATGACAATATCTATCGGGGCACTATATACAATGACAGTGATCACTCAATTTGGTACCAGGGGGCTTTTGAACTGTCGGGAGAGATTGATTTTAATCCACAGGATAGAAAGTCATACCTATTTTGGGACGGGCAATTCTTGCACCTCGAAGGAGGCTCATATTTACAAGCGGTAGACCCGGTTCCAGAGCTGTAGTACTTGTTTAAGCACCTATTTACCGCAGGGAATCAGGAAGTCAACGTGGTAGTGTTCGTCATGCCTTACCCAGGAAGGCTTTTTTGAGAAGGTGATATTCTGCTTCAAATATTCGCCGTACGGCGTGTCGAAGAGTGCCGGCTGCAACTTCGGGTCGAAGATAACGCGCCACACACCATAACCAAGGTTTTTAGCCGCATGGTGCAGGGAAACAATGTGAGCTGCCATCGCCTCAAAATCGATGGTCAAATTCCTGTATACGCCTTGCTCATCGAATTCAATATTATATCCGTACTTATTCAGAGAATGCGTCGGCAAGTGCACGGACTCGCCTTTGTCATTTAATACCGGTGTCATAAAGTCGACGGAAAGTCCGTTGCGGTGTGTTTTGTGGGGCTTGAACTCACCGCCATTTTTGAACCCCGTTTCGGCATATTTATATACTTTTTCCGGCGCCTCACCTTGCAGATTTTTATAGGCGGTTACCACAATTTTATAAACTTCCGAATGGACGTAGGTTCTTCCCAATAGCCCCGCCAGGGTACTGTAACTGACAAAATTATTGCCTTGTGAAGGAAGTCGAACACCATTTTCAAGCCGGCCGTTCGAGGTGGTGCCGTAGCAAACGCTGGTCGCGGCGTCAATGCAGGGAGAGCATAGCAGCACCATGAAAAGTAAAAAATATCGTGCATTCATCGTCAGCGAATATTGGCGTCACAAGATTCCTTGAGCCTAACAAAAAAAAGCCCATTCCGGTAGAACAGGCTTTTTATTCCAATACGGCGAAATTCCATTTTCGCCCGGGGATTGTCTATCGAGCAATGGCGCTTATCTCCTCGCTTAATCGAGCGACCCCTCGATAATCCAACCGGCCCACCAGGCGTCGGCGGCATCCGTTACGGGCGCCACCGCGCCGACGAAGTCGGTGTTGTCGAAGGTGAAACCGGAGCCATTATCCACCGCAGTGATGGTGGGCGCGGTCACCGACGCCTGCGCATCGGTCAGGGCGTAGGCGGCGTCAACCGTTACCGGGTTGGCCACGGCGTTGGTTTCAGAATCCGCGTTGCGGCGATCGTAGAAGCCATCCTGACACTCACCCAACACGTTCACCAGCGTCACGTTGGAGGTGACATCGATGACATCATCGCCGTTGATATCGGCATCATCAATACGGATGCAGCCGGTATTGAAGTCCCTGACCGCCGTATTGTAAATGCTCGTGGTCAGCGCTCCGCGCAGGCGCATGCCCGGTTGTTCGCCGCCGGCACTGTTGTTCACCGGACTGCCGAGCACCAGGATATTGGCAAGCGTGGCATTGGTCTGCGGCACGTAGTCGGCATCGCTGGAGTTCGCTTCGATACCGCGCGGGTCGTTACTGCCGGTGGGGGCCGTCTTGGTCGGGTTCTTGCGCACGATCGCGTATTGAATATTACCCTGGTAACCCTCGTCGTAATCGATGTCGTCGTCATCGTTGTTGGTCAGTACCAGGTAGCGGGCATTGACCGTACCGCCAAACCATTCAACCCCATCATCGAGATTTTCGTGCACCTGCACGTATTCGACGGTGGTGCCGTGGCCAACCCCCTGCAAGGTCAAGCCGTTGATCTCATCATCCGGACCGACCACGAAGCCGCCCTCGGCAATTCGCACGTAGCGGATCACACCGCTGTCGTCGGCGGGATCGTTGCCGCCAAAGAGCGAACCACCGCCCTCCCCGGCCACGTTACAGGTAACACCCGCACCGAAGCAGGCGCCGGTATTGCCCTGGCCGTATTGCGGGGCGAAACCCTGGACAATCACGCCGCCCCACTCGCCTTCGCCGGTCAGGTTGTCGTCCTGATTACTGCTGAAGGTAATCGGACTGGCGGCAGTGCCCTCCGCCATCAGGCGTGAACCGCGGGTGACCAACAAAAACGCGCTGCTGGTACCGCGCACGTTGACGCCGGGCTCGATGGTCAAGGTCACGCCACCGGCTCTAATGGCATCGACGCCGGCCTGGTCGGAAACGATTTGATCGCCGTCGCCAACCACGACACCGCCATCCAGAATCCACTCAAAACCGCGCACGAAGGTATAGTCTTGGTCGATGTCGCCGGTCACGGTGCACTCTTGCGCCATCATGTCACAATCGACAAAAGACGCCGCCTCGGGTGTCGGGCCCTCCAACACGGTATCCGGCAGCGTCCAGCCTTCCCACCAGCCCACCAGGGCATCAGGATCGACGGCGCCGATGTAGTCAGTTTGATCAAACACGAACCCCGATCCGTTGTTCACCGCCACTATTGCCGGCGCGGTCGCCAACTGCGCCTCGGCTTCCTTAATCGCATATGTGTCGGTGTAGCTCAGCACCTCTTCGGTAACGTTGGTGGCGGAATCCGCATCGCGTCGATCGTAAATTCCATCCTGGCAGTCGTTTAACACGTTAACCAGTGTCACGTTGGAGTTGACATCGACAACGCTATCACCGTCGGTGTCCGCGTCGTCGATACGAATGCAACCGGTATCGAAGTTTTGCACCGAGGAATTGTAGATCTCTGTGGTGACCGCGCCGCGCAAGCGCATACCGGGCTGACCACCGGCGTTGCTCACATCGCTGCCGACGATGGTCACGTTGGCCAACACCGCGGCAGTCTGCGGCGTGTAATCGGCATCGGAAGAGTTGGCTTCAATGCCGCGAGGGTCATTGCTGCCGCTGGGGGCGGACTTGTTCTGATCCTTCTGAATAATGGCGTATTGAATATTGCCCTGGTAACCCTCGTCGTAGTCGATATCGTCGTCGTCGTTGCCGGTTAACACGAGATATCTCGCATCGACGGTGCCACCGAACCACTCGACGCCATCATCCAAATTATTGTGAACCTGCACATATTCAATGGTGGTGCCGTGGCCAACGCCCTGTAGTGTCAAGCCGTTGATTTCATCATCCGGGCCCACCACGAAGCCGCCCTCGGCGATACGCACGTAGCGAATAACGCCGCTGTTGTCATCGGTTTCGTTGCCGCCAAACAGGGCGCCACCGCCCTCTCCGGCAACGTTACACGTGGTGCCGGCGCCGAAGCACGCCCCGGTATTGCCTTGGCCGTACTGCGGGGCAAAACCTTGAATAACGACGCCACCCCATTCGCCCAGACCGTCGAAGTCGGCATCTCGCGAGCTACTGAAAGTGATCGGATTATTGAGGGTGCCGTCAGCCATTAACATAGAACCTCGAGTCACCAGCAGTGATCCATTGGCAAACCCGCGAACGTGCGTGCCCGGTTCGATGGTCAAGGTGACGCCGGCATCTTTAATGGCTTGCACATCGGCGTCGCTGGCCACGTTGACGTTGCCGCCGCCGACGACAACCAGGCCGTCGAGAAGCCATTCGACTTCGTTGGTCAGAGTGAAGTCGGAATCAATTGTCCCGGAGAGGCTACCGGTCGAACAGTCGTCGTTGTAGTCGACAAAGGTCGCCTCGACGACACTGCCACAGCCGACGCCGGGCCCGGGCGTGGGGGTAGGCGTACTAGTGGGGCCGGACTGATCGACATTGATGGTAATGTTATCGCCATCATCCCCGCCACAGCCAACCAGCGCTGATGTCGCGATAACTAAAGCAATAAAGTGTTTCTTTTGTAACATGTGAATTATCCCATTGGAGTACTTTCAAATTCGCAGTTTGATTACCCCTCGTTGCAAAAATGTGACAAGCAACAAACGCAGCCAAACTACCCCCTTTACGCGCTTTATCGGCGCACCACGACGCCGATGTATAAATAAGCTCTGAATAAGCCATCCTGACTTAATCAGAGTTTCCCTAACAGAGGTTGCGATGCAACAGCCTCCATTAAAATTCGTAACTGGCACTTAAAGAAAATTTAATGCCCTCATCATAAACTTCAATTTTACGGCCGTTGCGCTCACGGCTAACCTCTTCGTTTAGCAGGTTTTTGATCGACGCTTTTAGTTTAAACGTATCAGAAAATAATTTTTCGTAGTTCAAATCGACAATGATTCGACTCAATTCAAATACCGGCCCTTGCGCGGGTCCGGTGGACACTCTGAATATCCGATCATCAAAATAGTTAACCAATAAGGTAAATTTCTGTTCGCTCGGAATATGGTCGAGGCCCAGTTGGAGGTTCGCCAACAGAGGCGACTGCCCCTGTAATTCGCGCCCCTGCTGGTTTTGCCCCTCGAGCTGTAAAGACAGGGCATCCAGGGTGACTTCAGAATCGATCACCGCGATGTTGCCGGATACAAACGCCAGGTAATCGGCGGTGTCGACAATATTTTTATAGACATCAAGCTCGACACCGCTCAAATCCGCACTTTCCGCATTGCGGAAAGTAATGCCGTCCGCCGACGAACCCGACGCCTGGGGAATGGCGCGTTCGACCGGATCATCGATGTCTTTCATGAAAAAAGCGATGGAAATGCTTTCTTCATCGGAAAAGTAGTATTCCGCGCGCAGATCAAAATTCTCGATCTCGGAAATTCTCAGGTTGGGATTGCCAAATATGGGGTCATCCGTTTCCGGGTCAAAGGAAGATGACTCCGAGCGTTCAATGATTCCGGGATAGGATATGGTGCTACTCCAACCGGCTTTGAACTGCAGGTCTTCGGTGGGGCGAAAAGTGAGCGAGGCATATGGCAGGCTGTCATCGGATTCCAGCTCTGCTTGCGAACCCTCCACCGGATACTCGATAAGCTGACTGAAGTCCTGCTGTCTGACACCCAAGGCTAAGGTCCACGCCTCCCCAAGATCGGTTTCGTTTTGCAGGTAAAAAGCGGTCAAGTCTTCTTCCGAGTTGTAGGAGTCCGTGGGGGTGGTTCTGACGGACAGCCGCACGGCATCGAGCACGTAGTTTTGGTAGGACAATATTTCTTCGATATCGGGATTGCTGAAATCGACGATATCTGAATTGGCCCCCAGATTCATACCGAAGCGATAGAGGTCGACCTCCCGCTCTTTTTCCGATATCAATGCGCCTATTTTGAACTGGGTGGTGACGTAATCACTGATCGTGAACGGTGCGGTGTAATCAAAACCGATATCGATACTGTCCTCAACGAGTTCAGACCAGCGACGTTCCACCGAGGAGTTGGCGAGGTTGCCGTTCAAGTATTCGTAAGTTCTGCGGTCGGGCTCATAGCGATCGGTCTGCGAGAAACCGGCCCGCCAATCCAGGCTGTGTTCCTGTCCGCCGACATTGATAAAGTGTTTGCCGGTGAATTGCTGGGAAATAAACTGCCGCTCGACCCATTCGAGAATGACATCGGTGAACACCCGATCTTCCTGGTCAATACCGGACTCGAAGCGCGTGGTGTTGTCGGTGTCGCGCAGGATCATCGATTTTGAAAACAGCTCATCGGCATCGTTAAACTCATAACCGACAGCGACATAGGCGCTTACTGATATCGTCTCTTTGCTGCGATCGGAATTGCCGATCTTGTCATTGGGGTCATTGAGCACACCGTCGATGCGGCTTTTTGTTTCCCTTTCATACCCGGCGGTGCTGTAAAAACCCAAATCACCATCGCCCAGTTCAAAACGATCGCCGTAAACCAGTGACAAACCAAAATCCGGCGTCGCCGTCTTGGTCTCGATGGCCAGGTCATCTTCAAATGTCAACGCCAGGGCCGCCGCTTCGATGGGTGAGATACAGCGGTCGCTGTCACAGGGGTCTTCCACATTCAACCGTTGCGCCTGCTCCGTGCGGTCCAATACCAGGTCACTCAAGCCACGGCGGCCACCATCAAAACCCGCCCAATCGGTGCTGCTCTCCTGGTAGGTGATAATGTCCTCACCGGTGACATCGTTAAGATATCCCAGCGACATGGACACCTTGATGATGCGATCGTCCGGCATTCCCCGGGTGTTCATTTTGATACTACCGCCGGTGGTGGTGCCCGGCAGATCCGCAGAATACGATTTTTGGATTTCAATGCTCTCCAAGATGTCGGCGGGGAATAAATCGAGCTGAATGTCGCGTCGCATCGGGTCGGTGCTCGGCATCAAAAAGCCGTTGAGCGTGCTGGAAATGTAACGCCCGTCCAAACCGCGCACGTTGGCGTATTGACCACCGATCAGGGCGACGCCCACCACGCGCTTGACCGCCGCTGCCGCCGTGCTGTCCCCGAAGCGCTCGATTTGCGTGACGTCAATCGCATCCATCACCGCGGTGGAAAAGCGTTCCAACTCGTAAGTGTTGTCCCCCGAGGATTTGAAGGAGCCAAGCACCAAAACTTCCTCGATGGGAGACGCCAAATCGACCTTGAAACGCGGGGTCTCACGCACGCCCTCCGGCCGCGGCGGGAGCTTGAGAGAAGCCACCAACCCGACATTGGCGAGAATGCGCACGTTGCTGATAGAGGTCGTGGCGAAGTCCGGGTGAAAGGCCTCGATGCTGTAAGAACCTCGGGCAAGCTCCAACTTGTATCGACCTTCGCTGTCGGTGGTGGTTTCCACGCCCTGGTCGATCACCGCTACCGTGGCTCCCTCTATGGGGTTGCCCTCGATATCACTTATGACTCCACCAATAACACCGCCCGCACTGCTGTCGTCCGCGCGATATTTGCCGACGACAATATTGGGGTTTTCGTCCTCATCGGTAAAGGTAACGCTTATTTCCGCATCCTGGTCCGGCGCGGTCACAAAGGTAAACGAGGTCATGCTTTCACCGTCCCGCAACAGCTCGACCGTGTGTTGGCCCCCGTCTATATCACCCGAGGCACTCCCCAGATCATTTGTTTTGCCGAGCAGCTGTCCGTCTAACCTGATTTCAACCCCTTTGAGTGGATTGTCCCCGTAAAAAACGTTTAGATAAGTATCTGCCGCCCATGCGCCCTTGGACGCGATCGCAACCGCGGCTGCTAGCAAACAACGAGAAGTTAATTTCATGTCTTAGAGGCCCTAAGGTAATTAATTCCTGACCAAACAATGGCTTCGCCATCGTGTTTTCAGCGACCGATGGTGCCAAAAACGCGCTAATTGAGGTGACAAATATGTAAAACAGGATGGCTGCCGGAAGATCGGCTGACTGATCAATTCCCCCGAACAATAAAACCGCAACTACCCCATCCCCTTCCGATCTATTTGTATCGTTATGTGATCTATTAACCCGGCAATCAAATAGATCGTCCTGATCTATTGGATTGTCACCCTTAAAGTGCTGGCGCAGATGCGCGAATATGCTGGCATTTTAAGGGTTCACGCGGGCCTAA
>JAAUXX010020661.1_pt1 | contig 13524 bp, 12 predicted proteins | sample 7278111 | NCBI WGS metagenome assembly JAAUXX01 (sample SAMN14350116, study PRJNA611818) | marine sediment metagenome | isolation source: surface marine sediment (1.8m) | place: French Polynesia: Moorea | collected 2018-08
GCGTTGCGCCTCTTGACAAGGGAGCCCACCCTTGCCGGCGAGACGCGCCTTGCCAGAACCGCTGACACACTCACTGAACCCGTCAATATTATGTTGAAGGAGTACTAGTACAAATTCGCCCAATAGGCTAAATTCTGCCAAAAAGTGGTTTTATTTGAGCCGGTGGCCGCGCCGCGGTGTATGGATCGAAGCAGGCAGAGGATGCATCGGCATCAATGTGGATAGACTATGGCAGCTAAAGAGATTTCGTTTCGGTTTTTTGGTTTTCTGATTCCGTGGATTGCTTTTTCCCTTGTGCAATACTATTTGCTACAAATCACCCAGCCATACGCTCTGATGATGTATGGTGGCGCCGCAGCAATCCTGTGTTTATCGGTGAGAGATAGCTTGCTCGACATGGTCGATAAAGACCTGAATGACAAGACTCAGAAAAGTAGATAAGATTTAGCCCTCCTCTCTTCCGCTGTTGCGCCGCGTCATAGCGATCAACATGACGATGGTTCGGCCCGCTTGAGCAGCCAGCGCGCGCGCGTAATTTGGTAAACAAAACAGTCATCATCACCAAATGTACGCCGATCGAGGAGAGTAAAACCGGTTTTTTCATAGAACCTTAGCGCTCGCGCGTTATTCGCCAAGGGGTCTACGAGCACTGCGCTCACCCGGGGTGGAGCAAAGCACAGGGCAAGTGCTTGTCGCATAATCTCCGTGCCGTAGCCTTTGCCCAGATCCTCAGACTTACCGATCCACATGTCGATTGCGCGAAGGTCGTCCTCCACCTCTCCCCAGTAGTGACTTTCTTCACGCGCCGGGTCTATGATTTGCAAAAATCCGAGCGGTCGACGATCAAGTTCGGCAATGAATTGCTGGCGCCAATCTGGATTGCGCCTAAGTTCGGTTGGCCACAGCCAATCATCGTTGGGGTCCGCCGCAATAACGTGCAACTGGGTGTCCCAGTATTGAAGTACGTCCAGGTCGGCAATGCTTGCCTGCCGCAGTCGAATTTGAGACATGTATTTTTTACACCGGCGCCGCTACCAGGAGTGCCACAATACGGCAAAGAAATGACAAGAGGTTCCCGCCAGAACAAACAAATGCCAAATGAAATGGGCGTAACGCACTTTTCCGTCAACGGCGTAAAAGATCACGCCCACGGTGTAGGCGATCCCCCCCGCCAACAACCATACCAGGCCCCCAGCGGAAACATGCATGAGCAAGGGCTTGATGGCAATGAGCACCATCCAGCCCATTACCAAATACAGCACCGTGGAATGCCAGGAACCTCTCGCACCCCATACGGTCTTCACCACGATGCCGACCAGGGCCAAAGACCAAACCAGTCCGAACAGCGTCCAACCCCAGGTGCCGCGCAGGACACCCAGGGTGAAGGGCGTGTAGGTGCCGGCAATCAATAAAAAAATCGCCCCATGATCCAAGATTTTGAAAATTTCCTTGGCTTTGCAGTGCGGCAGGGCATGATAAAGTGTCGACGCAAGGTAGAGCAGCAGCGTGGTGGCGGCGAAGGTGCTCACTCCGACAACAGCCCAGGCGCTGTCTTTTTGCACGGCGGAAATCACGAGAATCGGCGCCGCCGCGGCGGCGGCCAGCAGCCCCACGCCATGGCTGACGCTGTTCGCGATCTCTTCACCCAATGTTTGCGTGCGCGCCAGCAATCTGTTGACATCGGCCATGTGACAACAACCTCCAAATCCCGTGATCGCAGCCACGCCACTTTTCGCTGCCAGGCAAAGCAGACAAAACCGTGGCGCGTATGGTGATTCAGGCAGCGCGCATCGGCGGTTCCGACGAACGGAAGGTGCGCGCCCGCACAAACACAATCACCACTACTTGCAGCTTAGCATCTAATTATGCACAGGTTATGAAGTTTTCGTGACCTTTCTGTTCAAGTGTCGCGAAAATTCGGGTCAGCATCACCTTCCAGCGTGTTAGCGTCCACGGCTGTGGCGTCATGTGCGGCGGTGGCGTCACCCTCCCCGCCATTCGCGCTCTCGACCAGGGGCGGCCTCGCGGCCGGCCGATTGAGCTTGGCCTCAATATCGAGGGAAAGCTTTAAGCGTTTTTTAACCTCCATGGTTTCGCGCAAGTCAGCCATCATGGCACCCATTTGTTTATTGCGGTCGGCAATCCTAGCCTGCAGCTCTTTAACCTCCTGCTCCAAGTCCTTGTTCTGTTCGCGTAGGCTTTTTTCCTTCTCTTCCGCACCCTTGATAATGTCCTCGACCGCGACATTCATGGATCGCAGTGTTTTATTCACCACGGTCACGACCAGTTCACTGCTCTCTTTCGGCAATGTCCGCATCAACTTAATCGCATCTTCAATTCCATATTGCGGTTCCACCTTGGGTCCGATGGATGGCTCATTACTTTCGACAAAGAAATCGTCATTCAAATCATCTTTCGTGGGCAGATCGATTGTGTCGAAATCATCTACAGCTTCATCCCGGGGTTCGCGAGAGAACAGTTTCATGGCTTTCACTCCAGATTGGCGCTTTATGCCACTTTAATCTCCGTTCCAACAAAAATAAAGGCAGATCCCACGTTATGTGAATTTGTTTTAAGAAGCCGGTCAGAGTTCTATTAACCCGGCATGCATTCATGCCGGGTTAATAGAAGAGAGTTATCAAACAGCGCCCGCGCGCTCGAGCCGCACGCGTGGCGCAACTACTTTCTTTTAAACAAAAAAGTAAAGCGGTCGGTATTGCCCGTAACAGAGCGGCGGCCCACTTCGTAGCGCAGCTCATCATCTGGCCGGTAGTGTAAGTCGGTGAAATTCACAAACTCGAAACCGGCCGCCTGCACCTCCCTAATCACCAATACCGGGTCGATACGACGTCTGTTCTCGGGCGTCTCCGGCTCCATGTGGCGCCGGGTGTGATCAACTACTCCATAAATGCCATTTTTCCTGAGCGCCTTATAAGCTATCTCATTCATTGCCCGGCGCCCCGCTTCATCAAAGTTGTGGTAGTTGCGAAAAGTCAGCACCATATCGGCGTTTTTGACGTCAAACCCGCTGACGTTAAGCTTGTAAAAGCGCGCGCCTTCGGGCCGGAACAGCTCGGATTCCCTAGCCGTCACCTTGACTTTCTCAAAGCCCGGTCTGCCCAGCAGCTTTTCTTCCACCCGTTTCGTTCCCAGGGCCACAATCAATTCGCCTTCATCCGCCAACACCGGCGCCAGTAATTTGGTGTACCAGCCGCCGCCGGGAATCAGTTCGACAACCTTCATATTTTCCTTCAAGCCCATGAATTTCAGGGTTGCCACGGGGTCGCGATTTCTGTCGCGCGCCTTGTCTGCCTCGCCGCGCACCTCCGCCTGCATGGCCTGGCGCAGTTTTTTCTCCACCGCCTCAAACGCGCTGGCGGCCATGGCCACAGGCATAGACGTGACGAATAACAGTAGGGCAAGATACTTCATGGCAAGGCTCCTCTCTGGTTTAGCAGCAAATGAATATGGTTTATTTTTACAGACGGTTGGCGCTTTTTGGTCGCGAGCCCGACGGGTTACACTGTATCCCACACGGACATGGCTGGGGACACCGATAATACAATACCGCAACAAAGAGCAATGAACGCCTCAAGCTAACAGCCTATTACATACCGTAATCAATTCGGCCAAATTCAAGGGTTTTGTCAAATAGTAATCAAAGCCGGCGGCTTTACCCTTGGCAATATCATGCGCCAGCACGTTGGCCGACAGCGCAATCACCGGAATGTTTTTGGTGGCCGCGTCCTGTTTGAGAATTTCCACGATTTCATAACCATCGATGCCCGGTAAATTGACATCGAGGATTACCAGATCGGGACGTTTGGCGCGGGCGACGTACAGCCCTTGCACCGCCAGCCCCACCACGGTCAAGTCGAGTTGGGGAAATTTCGCCAGCACCTGCCGCATCAGTTTTTGATTGGACGGATTGTCCTCCACGTACAAGACGGATTTAGTATCGGCGATTTTGAGTTCCGGGATATGATCGTCGATGATCACTTTCGAGGTGTCCACCTGATCAAAGTTAATGTCTTCCTCCGCATCCGCCTGGGCGACGGGAAATTCCGCCCAGAACTGGCTACCCACTTTTTCCTCGCTGCAAAAGCCGATATCGCCACCCATTTGCTGCACCAGTTGCTTGGTAATCACCAAGCCGACACCACTGCCCTCAATCCCGGAGCGCTCGGCGCCAAGGCGGTTAAAGGGCTGAAATAATTCCGCTTGCAGGTGCTGGGGAATGCCGCGCCCGGTGTCCTCCACGACAATTTTCATCCTGCCGTTGGCGTGCATGCCGCAGTCGATGGTGACGCTGCCGTTCTTCTTATTGTACTTGGCGGCGTTGCCCATTAAATTCAAAAACACCTGCTTCAAACGTATGGCGTCGGCCAGAACCGCCTGAGTTTCCAGCTCATTGAAATTAATTTCCAATGTCACCTCGCGCTTTTCAAATTGCGACTTTAACAGCGCCGCGCATTCGTTGATGACTCGCGAGGGCAACACCCGCTCCAGGGAGAGCTTCAAATGGCCGGCTTCGATTTTTGCCAGATCGAGCACGTCGCCCACCAGCTCCAGCAGATGCTTCCCGGCGGATTTAATTTCGTGTATGTTTTCTTTTTGTTGCGACGACAGATTGCTGTCGAGTTCGAGCAGCTGGGCAAAGCCCAAAATGGCGTTCAGCGGCGTGCGCAGCTCGTGGCTCATGCTGGACAAAAATTCTGATTTCGCCTGGCTGGCCTTTTCCGCTTCTTCCTTGGCCTTCACTACGCGCTCCTCCGCGCGCTTGAGGGCGGTAATATCCATATTGGTGCCGGACAAAATATTGGGGCGGCCGGCTTTATTAAAGGACAATTGCGCGCGCCCCAGGATCCAGTGCCATTCGCCGTCTTTGCCGCGAATTCGATACTCAATCTCGAAGGGCTTGCGTTTAAAGATGTGATCGCTGAGCACCTTGTCGTAGCGCTTGCCGTCCTCCTCGTGCATGAGCCGCCGCCAAGCGACGATGCCCTGCTTCACCACTTCGTCGTCGGCGTCATAGCCGATCATTTCCCAGCAGCGGCTGGAGAAGGTGAAGCTGCCTTCCAGACTGGACCAGGCCCAGCTGCCATCTTCGCTGCGGGGCATTTTCTTGCCGCCGTGTTCGGCGGACCACTCCCAGATGCCATCGTTGGACGCCTGAATAATTCGCGCGTGCCTGGCTTCGCTGACTTTGAGCGCCTCCTCGGTTTCCTTCAAGGCGGAAACGTCGAACACGACACCGGATAAATGCTCCACCCAGCCGTCGGGCCGGCGCTCGGCATCCATGCGCAGCTCCATCCACACGTAGGTGCCGTCTTTCTTCGCCACCCGAAAGATCAGGTCTTCCGCGGCCGTGTTTTTAAGGAGTTTGATAATGTTACTGTGAAAAGCGGCGCGGTCATCAGGGTGGACAAAATTGAAAAACTCCCTGGCCTCGGTAATTTTCTCAATTTCACTTTCCTGGTAACCGAGATAGGACCAAAACCCGCCATGCCAGTGGGCGCGCCCGGCACCTAGATCCCAGTCGAGAAAACCGTAGCCCCGACTGCCGCGAAAGATCCTATCGTAGCGATCCAACGCTGAATTGATTTCATCTACTTCCCTGCCAAATGACGTTACTTTTTTGTTGCTACCAAACAACTTCTCTAACATTCGTAACCTTGGAAAGCTTATTTAGTTATAAGACAAAAGGGAATTAGAATTGTAGTCAATTTACCTGTCATCGGGAGCGTGCAGGCAACGCCAATAACTAAACGGCATATTATAAACGCGCTCCGCCAAGTGGTAGTGAATGAGGCGACAGACTGGAACATGTTGCGGAAACGGTCGACGGTATCACGGAACCAAGGCGAGAGCGAAGAGGTAAAGGTTTCGACTGCGCCGCCACATTCCACACCGCTCGCCCTGCGGCAAGTTAACTCAAACAGTTGCCTACAGCACAATTTCTTCCTGGTCCGCGCCCTCTTTTTCCACTTCCATGAGATCTTCACTGGAAATATTCATTGCCAACAGGATATTCGCGGCGACATATATAGAGGAATAGGTTCCCACCAGCACACCGATGATCAGGGCAATGGCAAAATTGTGAATGATCTCGCCGCCGACAAAAAACAAGGCCAACAAGACCAGCAATGTGGTCAGGGAGGTGATCAAGGTGCGCCCAAGCGTTTGTGAAAGAGAGACATTGACAATTTCCGTGGGCGTGCCCTTGCGCAGCTTGCGAAAGTTCTCGCGGATGCGATCCGACACCACGATAGTGTCGTTCAACGAGTACCCGATCACGGCGAGTATTGCCGCCAATACGGTTAAATCAAAATCCAGGCGCAGCAGCGAGAACACTCCGAGTACGATAATCACGTCGTGCGCGAGCGCGGCCACGGCGCCCAGCGAAAATTTAAACTGGAACCGAATCGCCACATAGGCCATGACAATAGCCAGCGCGAACAGCATGCCCAAGCCGCCGTCGTCGCGCAGTTCCTCACCAATCTGCGGCCCCACGAAGGAAACGCGCTTCAGTTCCACCTCGCCCTCTGCGGAAGAGCGCAGCAACGCCAGTACCTTATCGCTCAGTTTCGCGTCCTGAGTCTGGATGCGGATCGCCACATCCTTGTCGGTGCCGAAACTGGCCACCACGGCGGAGGGATACCCGCCCTCCTTCAGACTGGCGCGGATCGCGCCGAGATCGGCGCTTTGCTCGTAGCGCAGCTCGATGGCTGTGCCGCCGGTAAAATCCAGACCCAGGTTGAGGAAGTTGATACCCAGTGAGACGAGCGAGACCACGATCAACGCGGCGGAGATCACCGTGGCAAGCTTTCGCTGCCCCATAAAATTGATGACTTTTACTTCATTCATAGGAGGTTCCGCTATTCAGTTAAATCCACAGTTTTTGCACCTGACGCCGACCGTACATCAAGTTGACGATGGCCCGCGTGCCCATGATGGCGGTGAACATGGAGGTCATAATGCCGATGGCGAGAGTGACGGCGAAGCCCTTCACCGGCCCGGAGCCGATGAGATACAAAATGACGGCGACGATAAAAGTGGTGAGGTTGGCGTCTAAAATGGTGGTAAAGGCGCGCTCAAAGCCCGCCTTGATGGCCGACTGCGGCGGCACCCCCGCCTTGAGTTCTTCCCGTATGCGCGAAAAGATCAACACGTTGGCGTCCACCGCCATCCCCACGGTGAGAACGATGCCGGCGATGCCCGGCAGGGTCAGCGTGGCGCCGAAAATCGACATGACGGCGATCAGCAACACCAGGTTGACCGCCAGCGCAATATTCGCCGCGATGCCAAACACGCGGTAGTACACCAACATAAAGATCAACACCATGGCCAGCCCCAGCTGCACGGACTTGACCCCGGTGGCGATATTTTCCTTCCCCAGCGAGGGGCCGATGGTGCGTTCTTCGACAAAACCCATGGGCGCCGCCAGCGCCCCGGCGCGCAACAGCAGGGCAATATCGGAGGCTTCCGCCGCGCTGTCGATGCCGGTGATCCTGAAGTTCATATTGAGGGCGGACTGAATGGTGGGAATGCTGATAATTTTTTTGTCCGGAATTTGCGTAAAGGTCTTCACCTCGTTACCGTTTTCATCGAGCGTGGTGGTGGTGCGCGTGTGGTACTCGATAAACAAGATCCCCAAGCCACGGCCGATATTGGTGCGGGTGGCGCGGTTCATCAAGGTGCCGCCTTCGCTGTTGAGGTTGATATTGATTTGCGGCAACGAGGTTTCCGGGTCAAAGCCCGGCTGTGCGTTGGTGACGTGCTTGCCAAATATCACCACCTTCTTTTCCAGGTAGGCGCCCCCCGTTTGCTGCTGGCGAAAGTCGTCCTTGTAGGCAAACAATTCCTTGCGCGTGGCCAGTTCATTGGGCCGCGCCTCCAGGCGAAATTCCAGGCTGGCGGTTTTGCCGATAATATTCTTCGCTCGCACCGTATCCTGGATGCCCGGCAGTTGCACCACAATCCGGTTGCGGCCCTGGCGCTGCACCAGGGGCTCGGAAACCCCCAACTCGTTGACGCGTTTGCGCAGAGCGGTCAGATTTTGCTCAATGGCGAGCGTTTCCTTTTCTCGGATATAGGCGTCTGTGAGCTTGGCTTGCAGCAGAAATTCACCGTTGAGCTGGCTGCGGGTATATTCAAGCTGTGACAGTTCACGGCGAACATAATCGGTAATTTGATCGCGCTTTTCCGCACTGTCGGCGCGCACCGTGATGCCCGCGCCGTCGGCGACAAAAAACACCCCGCGCAGGCGCTCTTCACGCTGATATTTTTTCAGCTGAGATTCAATACTCTCGATTTCCTCGGCCAGCACCTTGGGAATATCCACCTCGAGCAGAAAGTGCACGCCCCCGGCCAGATCCAGCCCCAGTTTCATTGGCCCGGCCCCCATGCCCGCCAGCCAGTCCGGCGTGGTGGGCGCCAGATTGACCGCGACGATAAATTCGCGCTCGCCCAACTTTTCCTGCACCGCGCGCTGGGCGCGCAGCTGGTCGTCGAGGGAATAGAGGCGAACCAGGCCGCGATTGGCATCGGCCTCCACCCCGAAATAGCGAATATCCGCCGCCTCCAGGGCCGCCACGGCGTCGTCCACCGCCTGCTGGCCGAGTTCGACGCCGGCGTTGGTCGTGGAGATCTGAATGGCCGGATCGGGCGGATAGATATTCGGCAGCGCGTAAACAAAACCCACCGCCGCGATCACGAGGATGAGCAGGTATTTCCATAGGGGATAGCGATTCATGGTCTCGGTCCGGGTGGCCAGCGGCCTAACAGAGTTATCATTGTTGACGGCGGCGATTATACCGGCTTTCGAAGCGCACACAGAACTTGCAAGCGCGCGTCTGCTTCAATGAGGGTCAACCCTCCGGGTTTCAAGTCACATTCTGCTCGGCGTAAAACTGCGCGGCAAAGGAGGTCAAGTCCCGCCGCTCGATCGCCTCGCGCAGCCGCTGCATCAGGCGCTGATAAAACCGCAAATTGTGAATGGTATTGAGCTGGGCGCCGAGCATTTCACCGCACTTGTTCAAATGATGCAAATATGCGCGGCTGAAGTGACGGCAAGTGTAACAGTCGCAGTGCGCATCCAGGGGACCCGTGTCGTACCGGTGCTTGGCATTGCGGATTTTCACCACCCCGCCCGACGTAAACAAATGGCCGTTGCGCGCGTTGCGGGTGGGCATTACGCAGTCGAACATATCGATCCCGCGGCACACCGCCTCGACGATGTCCTGCGGTTTACCCACCCCCATCAGGTAGCGCGGTCGCTGTGCCGGCATGAGGGGGCTCAGGTGATCGAGAATGCGCAGCCTGTCTGCGTGCGGCTCGCCCACCGACAGGCCGCCGATGGCGTAGCCGTCGAACCCTATGTCCACCAGACCGGCCAGCGATTGCGAGCGCAGCGTCTCGACCATCCCACCCTGTACAATGCCGAACAGGGCGTTGGGGTTGTCGCCGTGGGCGTCCTTGCTGCGCCGGGCCCAGCGCAGCGACAGCTCCATCGATTCGCGCGCCTCTAGTTCCGTCGCCGGGTAGGGGGTGCATTCATCAAAGATCATCACGATATCGGCCCCCAGGTCCCGCTGCACTTGCATGGAGCGCTCGGGATCGAGGTAGACCTCGCTACCGTCCACCGGCGAGCGGAACGTAACCCCACGCTCACTGATTTTGCGCATCTCCCCCAAGCTGAAGACCTGAAAGCCCCCCGAATCGGTGAGGATGGGCCCCTGCCACTGGGCAAAGTCATGCAGGGTGCCGTGCGCTTTGATGACCTCGGTGCCGGGACGCAACATCAGGTGGAAGGTATTGCCGAGAATGATTTCCGCCCCGCTCTCCCAGATATCGCGCGGCAGCATGCCCTTCACGGTGCCATAGGTGCCCACCGGCATAAACGCCGGCGTTTGCACGGTGCCGCGCGCAAAGCGCAGTTGCCCGCGCCGCGCCGCGCCGTCCACCGCCTGCAATTCAAACTGCACGGTCGCTCGTCCCCCCGGGGCCGAAAATTTCTTGCCTTGCGCCTTCATTGCGAGTGATGAACATGGCGTCACCGTAGCTGAAAAAACGATAGCGCACCGCCACCGCCTCGCGATACGCCTGCATCGTGTGGCGGTAGCCGGCAAAAGCGCTGACCAACATCAACAGGGTGCTTTCCGGAAGATGGAAATTGGTGATAAGGGCATCGACCACGCGAAATTCAAAACTCGGGTAGATAAAGATATTGGTCTCGCCCTGGTAGGGCAGCAGCTCACCCGAGCGGGCGGCGGTTTCCAAACAGCGCACGCTGGTAGTACCCACCGCGATCACCCGCTTGCCCGCGGCCCGGACACGCTTTACCGATTCGCATACGGAGGGGGAAAGCGCCATCACCTCGGCGTGCATCTGATGCTCGCGAATATCATTCACCCGCACCGGCTGGAATGTACCGGCGCCCACGTGCAGGGTGACAAAGGCGAGTTCGACGCCCTTGCGGCGCAATCGCTCAAGCAGCGCTTCATCAAAGTGCAGACCCGCCGTCGGCGCCGCCACCGCCCCCTTGTGGCGACCGTATACGGTTTGATAGCGCTCGCGGTCCTGCGCCCCGTCGAGCCGGTCGATGTAGGGCGGCAGCGGCATGTGGCCGATGCGGTCGAGCACGTCCAGGGCCGCGTCAGCGCCGCAAAATTCCAATTCAAACAGCGACTCCCTGCGGCCGCGCACGGCAACACGGGTATCGTCCTCCAGTAGCAACGCGGAGTCTACCTTAGGCGCTTTGCTGGCGCGCACGTGGGCGGTCACGCGCTGCCGGTCGAGCACACGCTCAAGGAGAATTTCCACCTTGCCTCCGGTTTCCTTTTGCGCAAAGACCCGGGCGGGAATCACGCGGGTGTCGTTGAACACCATCAGGTCGCCGGCGTCGATCAGATCCGGGATTTCGGTAAATTGTTTATGCGTCAAAGCGCCCGTCCCGCCATCGACAGACAGGAGGCGGCTGCCACTGCGCTGCGGCGCGGGCTGCTTGGCGATCAAGTCTTCGGGTAGCTCGTAGTGGAAATCTTGGCGACGCATGTGATGGCTGGTGCTTGTTCGACAGTTGAGTTCTGGGGGCGCAAGAGTAATCGAAAAGGCCTGCTTTTGCCACGGTTTGGCGGTTGACCCGGCAAAAAGCACTGTTATAATCCGTGACCTCTTCTAGCCAGAGTGGTGAAATTGGTAGACACACGGGATTCAAAATCCCGCGCCCTAAAAAGCGTGCCGGTTCGAGTCCGGCCTCTGGTACCAAAATTTTCCTTTAAAATCAGAAGCTTACAGCGATTTAAACATTAGGCTTCTGAGTCAAAAATTCCGAAAAATTCAGTTTGGGCCACATTTGGGCCACTTTAATTTAAGGCGTGTTTTTCGAGCACATCTTCCAATGCATCCGGGGCCAAATGCGCGTAACGCATCGTCATTAAGATGGTGGAGTGACCCAGCAATTTTTGCAGCTTGAGCACGTCCCCTCCCCTCATCATGTAGTGACTCGCGAAGGTGTGACGCAGCACGTGCGACGCCTGCCCCGCGGGTAACTCAATAGCCGACCGCCGCAAGGCATGACGAAACGCGGAAATGCACCGATCAAACAACGGCGTATTGCCCACGTGATCACCGCGCACATAGCGGGCGAATTTCACATCCACCGGCACGCGCCGCACCCGCCCGCTTTTTGTTCCTTCATAAACAATCCAGGCACGCTTGCCATCTATCTTAATATCACTCGCGGTCAGGCCGTTGGCCTCGCTCCAGCGGGCACCCGTTCGCAGGCAAATTTTTACTACCTTCACCAAAGCATCAACCCGGCTTTGCTCGCAGGCCGCCAGCAAAATGTCGATTTCCTCCTTGGTTAAATAGCGCATTTCCTTTTCATCGAACTTCAGTTTGCGCACTTTGGCCACCGGGTTTTCGTGCTTCCATTCATCGTGGCGAATCAGCTCATTAAACAGCGCCTTTATATAGGCCAAGTCGTGATTGCAGGTGTTTTCACTCGCTCCATTTTCCAGGCGCATGGTGCGAAACTTCGAGTAGTAGTTCGCGTTCAGGCTCCTAGCCAGTGGATCGCCCATCATCTGGACAATATGGCGAAGCCGACCGACCCGCCCTTCCCCATCTTTCAACGTGCGGCCATGCAGTTGGAACCAAAGATCCACCAATTCAGACAAGTGGCGGCGATCCTTGCTGATCACGGGCACATCCCCCGCCGCCAACTGTCTGAGGGTGTCCGCCTCCCAGGCTCGGGCCTCCCGGCTGGTGTTGAACGCCTTTTTATAGCGGCGCCGGTCGAACTGAAAGCGCGCCATAAACTTACCGTTTTTTAACTTCTGTACAGTCATAAATCCTCCTGAAAAACACCCACCCAGCATAACTGTATGGGTGTACAGCATATCAAATTTTGGGTAAAATAGTGGACTAACGCGCGGCTAGTGGTCGCCTCTCGATTTGGAGTCTGGAACGACGATAATGTCGTCTGAATCCTCCTTGTCGTCGGCCAGTATCTGCTTACAGATTTGCCGCAAAAGCTCCTTTTCCAGGCCATCGACAGGCCGCCTGAACCTATGAAGTGAGTCTTCATCGTCGGCGCGGTCGGTCTCGAAGTCGAGGGCTTGAGAGATACACATTAGGAAGGTGGTGAAACCCTGCTGTGCCGGCTTGGAGGTCTCCTGTAATGCCAGGGTGTCGAAGGATTCGATTAGGTATTCCAGGCAGTCGGAACAATGGGCAAGAGTATCGAGACTGTGGGGGTGTATAAGGGGGTTGATAAGTCGGTTAGACATAGTTGTCTCCTTGTGCAATTTGAGGTTGCAAGTTGTCCACCCCCGGAATTGAGGGTGAACGGGAGGCTCAAACAGCACAAGGCGCTGCTCTGGGTATTTCCCGAAGGTGTTGTATTCCCCAGACCTCCCGAACATTACGAGAGGCAGCAGATTACGGGCACAAAAAAACCGCGTGCTACCGAGTCGCGGTTTACCCGCCTTGTGGAGTTTGAGGCTCCGTACTGGCTAGAATATACCCAATTCCGACAATGTCAAGATTGTGCGGATTTAGGCGCCACACAGTATTTCGGGCAAAGTCGGAAAACAGCCCAATTTTTGCGCGTTGACCGGTGGAAACAAAATTTTTTCAAAAATATTTTTCCGGTCTATTGAGGACCATAGCGTAACAATGCGAAGCAATGGAATTAACGCAGGTTTTTACCCAATTTGGCCCTATAGACAGCCTGTTTTTAAGCTTTTATAGTCCAACTCAACAACACAATTTAAGGAGGTGCCCCGCCAAAAAAATTTAGAAATACTGTCTGCATGAAGTCACAATTTCTTTTCACTTCCCGCTTGTTCTAAGCGCAAAATTTGCAACGGTTCATTTACTTTTTATGTTTTCACTGAGCTAAAAACTTTTTTTAGTTCGCGGATTTTTATTGCCTGAAATTTGAGGTTTTCTTATATGGAGAAAAAAGTAATGAATGACAAATCGGTCGCCATTCTCATTCCCGAAATGACCATTGAA
>JAAUXX010003708.1_pt1 | contig 13495 bp, 12 predicted proteins | sample 7278111 | NCBI WGS metagenome assembly JAAUXX01 (sample SAMN14350116, study PRJNA611818) | marine sediment metagenome | isolation source: surface marine sediment (1.8m) | place: French Polynesia: Moorea | collected 2018-08
CGTTGCGCCTCTTGACAAGGGAGCCCACCCTTGCCGGCGAGACGCGCCTTGCCAGAACCGCTGACACACTCACTGAACCCGTCAATATTATGTTGAAGGAGTACTAGTTAAGTTCTGTGCTGGCATCAAGGCGGCAACGGCTGCCGGGTGACCCTATGCAGGACGCGCAGCGAGTACATCCCTGTATGCTCGACGTCGGCCTCCATGCCTCCGACGGTCCTGCATAGGGTCACCCGGCAGCCGTTGCTAAGTGCCAATGCTCACTTAAGTCGACAGCATTTAGGCTGGCCCGCGCAACGCCGCTGTCTGAATGGACCTCTGCATTTGTTAGAGCTGCCCTTAAGATTGCCGGGTAACTGTAAGAATTCTAAAGCTTTTTGTCTGGATGGTATTATACTATTGAGAGTAGGGTAAAACGCGGTGATCCGCGCAAACCATCGATAAACCAATGGGACATCTCACTGTGAGTTCTGCGGACGCTGTCAATTTCCAATCTTTGAACCTGGTTCGAGACGAGCTTGTTGCGACTATTGAAGAAGCGGCGAGGAACCTGGAAAAATTTGTTAATTCCCAAGAGGACGGGGAAGCGTTGCAGGCCAGCGTTGAATGCATGGGGCAAATCACCGGAACACTGCGGTTGATTGAGTTTCGCGGCGCTGAACTGCTTGCGCAGGAATTGCTTGCCACGGCAAATGAAATTTCACCCGGCAACAACGGCTCAAAATTCGAGCGTTGTTTGGAGGTCGTAAGCTCTACGTTCTTCGTGCTTACCCGATATCTGGAATTCGTCCAGCAGACGGAGCGCAAGGTGCCAGTGCTGCTGATCCCACAGATCAATGAATTGCGCAAGTTGCGCGCCGAGCCGGCGCTGCCCGAATGTCATTTCTTCTCGGTGAATCTCAATAGCGCGCCGCCATTGCCTGTCGTCGAGCCGCTCGAGCTGGGCGGCCAGAGTTTTGCCTCGCTGGTGCGCCGCATTCGCCATATGTATCAGATCGGCCTGCTTGGACTGCTCAAGGAGAACCAGCTGAAAAATTCGGTGGCGATGATGCGCCGCGCGCTCAAACGCTTTCGGCGCCTGACCGACAATGATAAGCCGCTGGCGCTGCTCTGGTGGTTGGCGGATGTGGCGCTGGATGTGCTTGTCGCACAAAAAATGCAGATTATCGAAACGCGTAAAATGCTCTTCGGGCGGCTCGATCGCATCATCCGCCAGGTTGAAAAAAGTGGTGAGGCGGCCTTTGACGCGGTGCCGCCGAAAGCGATGATCAAAGAACTTGTCTACCTGATTGCCCTATCGAGGGGGGAAAGCGAAGACGTAAAATCGATTGTAAGCGCCTATGGTTTGCAACGCTTTCCCTATACCGATCAGGATTTGGCCAGTGAACGCGATTTGCTCAATGGACCCAGCGCCCACACCGTATCGTCGTTGGCCAACGTCTTGCAAACGGAGTTGGCGAACACGAAGAAAGTGCTGGAAGGGGCCTCGCAGAGCAGTATCCAGCGTATCGACGACATCGACAGTTTTGTCGCCACGCTACAAAAGGTGGCGGAAATTTTGGCCATCGTCGGCCTGGTGTCGGCGTCCAATACGCTCAAGAATGAGCTCAAGCGCATCGAGGACTGGAAGGGCAAAGATGAGCTCGAACAAACCGAGATGGACGAGGTGGCCAATACGCTGCTGTATCTCGAATCCACTGTCAGTTCCATTGAAACCACCAAGCTCTCCGATGAAAAGCTGGAAATGGCCAACAAAGTTGCCCAGCGTGAAATTATCGCCTCGGGCGAATTGGCGGAGGCCAAACGCATTGTGTTGGCGGAATCGGAAGCGGGGATATCGCTTACCAAGCGGGCGTTGAGCAGCTTCGCTGAATCGGATTTTGACACCGGCCATATTCGCAACATCGGCAAGACCTTGAATACCGTGCGCGGCGGCATGCAAATGCTCAAGTGCGATCGCGCCGCACTCATATTGGAGCGCTGCGCGCAATTTGTCGACGAGACGCTGATGGACCAGGATCCACCGCCGGCAATTAAGGAAATGTTGGAAACCTTTGCCGATTCCATTATTTCCGTGGAGTACTACCTGAATTCCGCCACCGCCAGCTTGCAAATGGATGATTCGGTTCTGCAATTGGCGGAAGAAAGTCTGGAAGCGCTCGGTTATCCGGTGGAAGCGGCGGCCGAGCAAGTCTAGACGCAATGACGTTTGTTGCGGCGGAATCCAGTGCGACACAGGTATCTGCGGATCTTCTGATCGTCATCAACCGCGGCAAGTTGCTCTGCCATGGCGGCCAGGCGTGGCAACCTTTGCCGCCGGCAGTGCTGGATTTTTTTGCCGCCGCCAGCCATCGACACTACCTTGGTCAGTTGGATGGCAAGCACTGTTTTGCGGTGTTTTTTGATCTCAAACCGACTCCCGAAATCGCCCGCTATGAGTGGAGTGATCTGAGGAGCCAGTTCGGGCGCATTTCTGAAGAGTATTTCCAACTCGCCGGCAGGGCCTTACAGATTACCCGCTGGTATCGCGACCATCAGTTTTGTGGCGTCTGCGGCGGTAAAACGCGGGAGTCGAGTTCGGATCGGGCGTTGGTTTGTCAAATTTGTGAAGCGCGTTTTTATCCTCGCATTTCTCCCTGTGTGATCGGCCTGGTAAAACGCGGTAATATGTGCCTTTTGGCGCGTAGCGCGCGGCACCCGGAGGGAATGTTCAGCACGCTGGCCGGGTTTGTTGAACCCGGCGAAAGTGTTGAACAGGCTTTGGTTCGCGAAGTGAAAGAAGAAGTGGGTGTGGCAATCAACAATCTTAGGTATCTCACTTCGCAACCCTGGCCTTTTCCCGGCCAGTTGATGTTGGGTTTTTTGGCGGATTATGCCGGTGGTGAGATCTGCGTGGATGAAAATGAAATTCTCGAAGCGCATTGGTTTGCCGCTGATCGAATGCCGACGACCCCACCTGAGGGAACCATTGCCGGGCGCTTGATTGGCGAGTTTGTGAAGCAGACGAAAGGGTAAATAAACCCATGTTATTTGGAGCCTTTGCTGGCATCAGCATTATTCTCGCGCTCTTTGCGGTTTATTTTGGCGCCCGCATTCTGGCCAAATTCAGTTGGGTTTTTGGCTGGCTGCGCGGCATGGTGGGCCTGTCGCTGTTGGCGCTGGCGGTGTTGTTGGTGCTCGCGGGCCTGGATTTACTCAGCTATAAACAAATACTCAACGAAAAGCCCATTCTTACCATCAGCTTCGAGAGGCAAGGTGAGCAGCAGTTCAAATCGACGCTGTCCTACATCGATCAGGGGTTGGAAGAAGCCTACGATATTCATGGCGAACAGTGGCAGATTGACGCACGCGTGATTCGCTGGCGGGGAATTATTCAACTGCTGGGCGCAAAGCCTGGCTATCGATTGGACCGCATTAGTGGACGTTATTATTCGCTTGAAGATGAGCGGCGCAAAACGCGCTCGGTGCACACGCTGACCAGCAGCGAATATGGGCTGGACATGTGGGCCTGGGTGCAAGAAAATGGTCGCTTTCTGCCGCTTTTCGACGCCGTTTACGGGAGCGCGACCTACCTGCCAATGGAAGATGGCGCTATTTATCAAGTCTCTTTGAGCGCCAGTGGCCTGGTGGCCACACCTGTCAACACGGTCGCCGAAGAGGCGATTAGCCGTTGGCAATAATCTGTTAACCAACTATTTGGAGTAAATTTATTGGAATTCCTGACTGAGTACGGACTTTTTCTGGCGAAAACGGCAACCATTGTCGTCGCCGTGGGCATTGTCGTGGCGCTGGTGGTGTCGGCGGGCATCAAGCATCAACATATGGAAAAAGGCCATCTTGAGGTCACCAAAATCAACCAAAAGTTTGAGGAGTTAGCCAACGCGGTGAGTTCGATGGTTTTGCCGCAAGAAGCGTTTAAAGCGCATGCCAAGGAACGCAAGAAGCAAGAAAAAGATGAAAAGAAAAAGCTGAAGCAGGCACTCAAACATCAAGATAAAGAGAAAGAGGATGAAACGCCCGGTAAGAAGCGCGTTTTTGTCGCCGATTTTGACGGCGACATCAAAGCCTCGGCCACGGCTGAATTACGCGAAGTGGTCACTGCGATACTGAGCGTGGCCAAGGAGTCCGATGAGGTGGTACTGCGTCTGGAAAGCCAGGGGGGCATGGTGCATAGCTATGGATTGGCGGCAAGTCAGCTGCGCCGCATCACGTCCAATAACATTCCGTTGACGGTCTGTGTCGATAAAGTCGCGGCCAGTGGCGGCTACATGATGGCCTGTGTGGCCAATAAGATTGTCAGTGCTCCCTTCGCCATCATCGGCTCCATCGGCGTGGTGGCGCAGCTGCCCAATTTTCACCGGCTGTTGAAAAAGCACGACGTTGACTACGAACTGCTCACGGCTGGAGAATACAAGCGGACGCTGACGATCTTCGGAGAAAATACCGAAAAAGGGCGTGATAAATTCATGGAAGACCTGGAAGACACCCACGTTTTGTTCAAAGATTTTATCTCCCAAAACCGTGCGCATGTCGATATTGAGGCCGTGGCTACCGGAGAGATTTGGTTCGGCACCCGCGCGCTGGAAAAGAATCTTGTCGATGCTTTGGAAACCTCGGATCAGTATCTCTACGCCCTCAAAGACGAGAGTGATATTTATCAGGTTAAATACGTGCAGAAAAGATCCATTGCTGAAAGGGTTGGCATCAACCTGGAAGATTCTCTCGATCGGCTGATTACACGTTGGTTGCAGCGGTTCAACGGCCGCTTTTTTTGATTCAAGTGGACGTATATAAAGTGCGCAAGGTTAAGTAAAAATAAATAAATCTGCGCAATGATGAATGGTGGTGCAGTCTTGAATCAATTGTCATTTTTACGATGCACTGCCATCATGTTTTTTTTATTCTCTCGCAATGATTTGGTAATTACTAACCCGACACAAATATCGGTCGGGTTAATAGATTGAGCCAAGTTCCGTAGAATCACGACTTCGGTAAAATGACCTTGTCAATTACATGTATTACGCCGTTAGATGTCAAGATATCTGCCTTGACCACCCGCGCATCATTTATAGCTACACCACTTTTATCTGCGCGGACTTTAATTTTCTGTCCTTGAACGGTTTTCACTTTAGATTTGTCGTTGATTTCTTTCGCTAAAACCTTGCCTGGCACAACGTGGTAGGTCAGTACAGATACCAGCTTATCCTTATTTTCTGGTTTTAATAACATTTCCAATGTGCCTTCGGGCAGCTTGGCGAAAGCGTCGTTGGTGGGTGCGAAGACAGTAAGTGGACCGTCGCCTTTGAGTGTGTCAACGAGACCTGCCGCCTTCACCGCCTTCACGAGCGTGCTAAAGTCTTCATTGCCCGCGGCGACATCGACGATGTCCGCTTTTTCAGCCTTACTTTTGGCGTGGCCGCCGGCCAGGCCGGTGTGCGAGAAAGTGAGCGCGGCGGCGAAAAGTGAAACTACCCAAAATCTTTTAATGATGGTTGTCATCTTTAATATCTCCAACAGTATAAAGTGATGTAAACAATGGCTTGTACGTACTCAATTCAAGATCAGTTTGCACAGCAAAGTAAAAAAGCGTGACATGTCGACTTTCGTGACAAATGTCTTTTTGCGCCCACCCGGTCGGCGCTTCTCGGCTGCACCGCCGCTTGAAAGAGTGATTGATTTTCCCCGGGCGAAAGCCGATGTCACGCGTCAAACCTTTAACCACCACACCCACCGCCGCCACATCCGCCGCCGCCACAACCCGCGCCCCCGCTGTCACCGGGCTCACTATCGCAGTGAGTCGAACAAGATCCGGCCACACCTCCTCCGCAGTGCGCGCGTTCATACTTGGATCTCCGTTTTTTTCGCCGAGCGCGCAATAAGGGGCGTAACATGAGAAAACCGGGCGCAATCAGGAAGAGTAAAAGCCCCCAGCCCGATGAATTGCCGGCTTCGACGTCCGCTGCCATCACTGTTACAGCCAAAAGTGGTGGTGCCAGGAGTATGAAAGCGGTGGGTGTTTTGCTGCGCGCTGGCTTCTTTTGTCGTGATTTGAGCGGCCAAAACTGCGGGTTCGGTACCTCGTTAAAGTGTTTTCTGTACATATGGTGAGTGTGCAGGTACTGATCATTCATTGCGGATTGCGCTTCGGGTATGGCGGGGTCATGATGCAACCTGTATCCGAGCACGCTGGCGCATAACCCGTCCCAGTAGCAGCGGGTAAAATTCAGATGCAGATGCCAGACTTCATCTACAATGTTAGAGGGCGTCAACGGTGACGTGGAAATCGAGGTAAGGTAGATAAAGCGCTTATACTCGTCGATCGCTCCCTTGCAAAACAGCTCATCCCAGCCCGTTTTTTGTTGCAGTTTGCGCGCAAAAAGCGCTGCCTGCGGTCCTCCAGGTGCGTACTGCATAATGGCATTCAGTTTACTGTTCATATCGGCCTCCAAGCGTTGTTTGCGATGATTGTGCTGATTGTTTCGCAAGTAATGACGACTTAAAACCCGTCAGCTAGAAAGTCGTTACGGACAAGTCATGGCGCTTGAAAGGTAGTTGATTGATTGTGGATTTCGCTCTAACCTATTGATTTTAAAAGACGAAATTTACGAAGTCGCACGAACTTGTGACGATTTTCTTGGCAGCCGCAAGCTGTGACCCAGGTTTTTAACGGTCGATGGTCTGGGGGGCGGCGTTTTTTGTGCTGCACTGCAAAATAAAAGGGTCTAACGAGTGCTCCCCGAATTTTTGGACCAACAGAGCGAGTCTAAGTCGACGATCAGGCCTCCGGTCTCACTTGAAGATCTGCAATCCCTGCGTTGTTGGCTCGACAAGAAAGAGCGTGAATCCAGTCGTCAGGTAAGGCCCGCGTGGATAGAAGTGGCCTGGGCACTTGTCGTGCTGGCAGAGCAACAGGTGGAGCAATCGCAGATCAGTGTGAGCAAACCCGAACAGTTCGCCTTTGAAACCCATATTGTTGCACGACAAGTGGCCAAACAGAGACGAGAACGAAACCTTCGCTCCCGCTTTGTTACCGATGAGATCAAGCGCATAAGCAGTCACCAATTGGACTTTCTTGCGGAGGCTGGCCGTGGTGACACACTCGCCGTGATGGGTTGGTATCGCTTTTCCAAGCGCCGCGGCTTGGGCTTGGCGATGATGACACGCGAAGATGCGCTCGACATGTGCCGCGACGAGACAAGCCCGGCTCAAAGGGAGGCAACTGGGCGTAAGAGTGCGCATGATCAAGGTAAGCGCCGATTACAACCTGTGGTATTCGCGCTGGCAGCGCTCAATTTTCTGCTGGGAAACCTAGCGGCAACTGTCTACTACACCCTGATAAGGGAAACGCCCCAGCCGATTGATACACTGCAAACAATCCTACGTTCGAACACCATGCGTTGCGGAGTGGATGGATCGCTGCTGCATTTTTCTTTACGCAATGATGCCGAGCAGACGTGGTGGGGACTGGACGTTGAGTTGTGTAAGGCTTTGGGCGCGGCGCTCAATGTGAAGGTAGAATTTGTTAAAGTCAGTGCTTCCCAGTTCGAGAATCGCATAAAGGCACTGCTCGATCAAGACGTCGATATTTTGTTTCGAAATACCTCTCACACCCTCACGCGTGATTTAAATAATGCTATTGTTTTTGGGCCCAATTATTTTTATGAGCAGGAATATTTTCTTGACTTGTCAGCCTCTGGTATGGGTACAGCGGTAGCGGTCGATGGCATCAAAGAAAAAAATGTCTGCGTGAAACCCGGCACTTCAAATGAAGTCACACTTCAGCAAATAAAACTCAATACAGATTTTAACATTATCACGCGAACGCATGGCGGAGAGGTTTTATCGAACAATATCACCTTACTGCGTGCGTTGAGGTCGGATGATGCCATTTGCGATTTTGTATTTGGCAATTATTACGTTTTAAAACAACTCTTGTTGGATAAAAAACGGCGCTCGCCGGATAAAAAGTATATGCTTCGGCCTTTAAAGCAGGTGACGTTTGACCCACTCGCTCCTGTTTTATTGAGAGATTATCAGTGGCAATCAGTAGTAAGCTACTCGATTTACGCGCTCCTTTACGCTGACAAATTAAATATCAATTCTTATAATGTCGACGACAAATACGCCTCTGGCAGTGCGATTGAACAGAATTTTTTACGTGCCACGGACATGCATAATCTTCATCTAACAAAAGACTGGGTGTATCGCATTATTTCCAAGGTGGGTAACTACAGCGAGATTTACTACCGCTCTATTGAATGTGGCTATGTCGCTTGCAAAAGACCAGCCGAGGAAGAGTTTTATAACATCATGGAAAATATCGATCAATCGCGCTGGCCAAACAAGCTATTCCGAGCGAATGATCCACGTCCAGGTCTCCTGCAAATACCACGGTTTTAGGCTAGTGCCTGTTAACACTAATTTAATCACGCCTTAGCCTGTCCGAGACCGCAATGGGGTTGGGGAAGTTGAAGATCACAATATAGCTCGAAATGACAAAGCTCAATATCGCCGCGCATTGAATCAGCACCGACGCGCGTTCGCCGATGACATGGCTGGCGGTCGCCACGTAGGCGATCAGGAGTGAAAACTCGCTGATTTGCCCCAGGCGAAAACCGATGTCCCAGGCCAAATCTTTGCGCTCGCCCTGCTGGCGCAGCAGCATGTAAAAGGTCGGCGGTTTCACCAACAGCATTAACCCGGTGTATACCAGCGCGATAAGCATAATGCCGGGCAGAATGTCAATATTCAGCTGCGCGCCCAAAGCAAAGAAAAACAACACCAAAAAGAAGTCGCGCAGGGGTTTTAAGTTGAGCGCGATGTATTGCGAGATGGGGCTGGTGGCGATGGAAATACCGGCGATGAAGGCGCCGATTTCCGCTGACAGGTACAGAGTTTCGGCGAGGTGGGCCAAGCCCAAACACCAACCGATCGCCAATAAAAAAATATATTCGTGAAAGCGATCGAATTTTGCGATCAGCCGTAACAGGATGAAGCGCACAAACACATAGGCGAAAGTGGCGAGAATGGGCAGCGCGATCAGCGCACTTATCAGGGGCTTGGCTTCGACGCCGCCCTCCGAACCGGAGAGTAACACCAGCAGGCAAAATATGGCGATAACGTCCTGCACCAGCAGCAGGCCTACCATAAGTTCCCCGGCGTGCTTGTGGTGAAGCACGGTGGTTGGAAGTAGTTTAATACCGACGATGGTGCTGGAAAACATCGACGCCATGGCGATAACGATGGATTCCAGCAAGGTGAAGTTAAACACTAAGCCAATGCCAAAGCCCAGAGTGGCAAAGGCGGCGCAGCTGACAAAGGCGACACTGGTGGCTTTGCGCAGTACGGAAAACAGAGCGCTCGGCTGCATATCGAGCCCCAGCAAAAACAGCAGAAATATGATTCCGACGTGAGACATCTCGATGATGTATTTCATCTGCGTGATCACTTCGAGACCATAGGGCCCCAGCAGAACGCCCAGTGCAATATAAGACACCAGGATGGGCTGGCGGGTATAAAGCGCCAGTGAAGCGATTACGGCCGCGCCGCAAAATATTAAGAAGAATGTTGCAACAACTTCGCCGCCCATAGACTGTCTTAAAATCCAGTTGTTGTCTTTATAAACCCGGCAATATACGGCACTCGGGCGGCGGCGCGATCACAGCCGGCGGCGAAACAGTGGTTGCGGTTCGTCGCAGGCGGCCTGGTAACTGTCACTAAAGTCGCGCAGGCTCGTCAGCGCCGCCTCCGGTGTCGTGCCTGCGGGCAGAATAAAGGCGTTGACGCCACAGCGGGAAAGGTAAAACATTTGATCCCGCAAAAAGGCTCCGACGGCTCGCAACTCTCCGCTGTAGTCGAGTCTGTCTCTGAGTATCCGCGCCTGTGAGAACGAGCGTCCATCAGTAAGGGTTTTGAAATTGAGCACAATCAGCTGCAGATCGCCGATGATATTCGCCAGCGCGCCGGCGTCGTCGTCGCTGTCCAGACTGACCCCAAAGCGGGAAAAATCAATATTGCCCTGTGCCATCGCCTGGTTGAAAATGGCCATGGGCAATACCCAGTGACCGTCGCGAACGTGGTCTCGAGCAAATTCTTCACCTTCGAACATCGCCCAGTGGTCTGCGGCGAGTTCGCCGTTTTTAATGAGTCTTGGCATAGACGCGCTCCTTAAAGGGTGCCAGCCCCACGCGGCGGTAGGTGTCGATGAACTCTTCTCCCTCCTCCCGTGTGTCGATGTAAACGTCGAAGATGTCTTTTACCACGCGAGGCATTTCCGCGCGCGAAAACGACGGGCCGAGGACTTTGCCGAGAGAGGCGTCATTACCCTGGCTGCCGCCGAGTTGTACCTGGTAAAACTCCTCGCCTCTTTTGTCGACCCCGAGTATACCGAGATGACCAATATGATGGTGGCCGCAGGCATTCATGCAGCCGGAAATATTGAGTTCGACGTTGCCCAGGTCGTAGAGATAATCCAAATCGTCGAAGCTACGTTGAATCGCTTCTGCCACCGGGATGGACTTGGCGTTCGCCAGCGAACAGAAGTCGCCGCCCGGGCAGCAGATTAAATCATTCAACGTACCGATATTGGCCGCGGCAAAACCGGCCGCTTGCAGTTTTTGCCACAGGCCGTATAGGGCGTCCGCCCGCACATCCGCCAATACCATATTCTGTTGATGGGTGGTGCGGACTTCGCCGTAGGAATATTCGTCTGCCAGGTCTGCCAAGCTCTCAAGTTGCCGATCGGTGATATCGCCGGGCGCGACGCCCGTGCGCTTGAGCGAAAGTGTTACCACGCGGTAGCCGTCGACGCGGTGCTGGCCCACGTTTCGTTCCAGCCAGCGTGCAAAGTTGACATTCTCCGAGGTCAGGGCGTCGAGTTTCGATGCGGCCGCCAGCTCATCTATCTGAGTATAATCAGGCGCCGTGAAAAAACTCTTCGCGCGGTGGATTTCCCTATCGGTGAGGATCATTGGCGAGTCGCAAATGCGCCTCCACTCGTCTTCCACTTTAGCGGTGAAAGCCTCGACGCCCATGGATTTCACCAGAATTTTTATCCGTGCCTTGTACTTATTGTCGCGCCGACCGTGCAGATTGTAGATGCGCAGGATGGCTTCCAGGTAGGTCAGAATGTCCTTCTCCGGCAGGAATTCGCGAATCACGCTACCGATGACCGGCGTGCGGCCCAAGCCGCCTCCGACCAACACCTTGAAGCCAATAGCGCCGTCTTCGCGTTCGACGAGTTGCAAGCCAATATCGTGGAAATGGATGGCCGCCCGGTCTTGGTTGGCGCCGGAAACGGCAATTTTGAATTTTCGCGGCAAAAAGGCAAACTCGGGATGAAAGGTCGACCACTGCCGAATGATCTCGCAATAGGGGCGGGGATCGATGATCTCGTCGATGGCGACGCCGGCGAACTGGTCCGACGTGACGTTGCGTATGCAATTGCCGCTGGTCTGGATAGCGTGCATTTCAACTTCGGCCAGTTGCGCCAGAATATCCGGCACCTCTTCCAGTTGCGGCCAGTTGAACTGGATGTTTTGTCGCGTGGTGATATGACAATAACCTTTGTCATAGTGGCGGCAGATATGCGCCAAACGGCGCAGTTGAACGGAACTTAGCATGCCATAGGGCACCGCGATTCTCAGCATGGGCGCCAGGCGTTGAATGTAAAGACCATTTTGGAGCCGCAATGGCAGGAATTCTTCGTCTTTAAGGTGGCCGGCAAGATAGCGCTCAGTTTGCCGCCGAAATTGTTCGACGCGTTCTTTAATCAGTTCATGATCGTGTTCGTCATAAACGTACATGGGGGTTTTTACCTTGAATATTAATGAGTTAAGGCGTGTAGTAGGACGGCAAATCATACCTGAAAGACTCGCCAACGGCGAGTGTTACAAAGTAACGTCGCGTCTGGATGTTAGATTTTATTGGTACATTACTATAACTTTAAGCTCTAAATGAAATAAAAAAATCTCTGTTTAGAAGTTTTATTTATGGATCTTGATTAAATGCTTGATATCTCTGCTGTGCTGGGGTTGAATTCGCGCTAAATTGGGGTTTATCGCTCCCGTCGTCGATGGGCTTACGCGGAGATTCCAGTCAGTAACGGTATAAACGAGAGGTGTGAATGGACGAAGAGATTAAAATGACAGAGCAGGGTGATAGCATGGCCGACGCGATAGCCGCTGTGGCGTTGATCTTTATTTTTGTCGCGGCCTGTGTGTTTTGGCTCAGTGGCCAGTAAGCGGCGGCGACTGTGGAGAGAGACATTTCTTGCTATTAATCCGGGATGCATTGCACCGGGTTGATAGCCCCCTGTGTCAGCGTAGTTGTGTGTCGGGATAGCTGTCGGCATCACGATCGTGAAAGGCCTCGGATGTCCGTCACCGGGGCAAAGGGGTCATTTTTCCAATGGTGCGTCAAAGGTAAGTGGCCGCCCGTTGGCGCCTAATCCAGTGCCATCACCGGACCAACCCGCAAGCAAAAAAGCAGCGACCGTCAGCGCGCCGATACTTGTCGTGTTAATCACCTGCAATGGGTGTCGCGCCACATTAGCTCTCATTGGGTTTGAATCAAGACCGTCAAAAGAGCAATATCGCAAGTAATCAATGATTTGATGCTTACACCTTGTCAAAGCGATAATCTAACATTTCAATATCTTTGGCGAAGTGTCGCGCCACCAGTTCTGCGGTGGCGTCGTTGTAGTATTGGCGAAAGTCTTTTTCCCTATCCGCCGCTTTACGCTTGTGTGGCAGGCTGAGCTCGATCGCGAGCTTTTCGCATATCCTGCTAAAATCAGCTTCCAGCGACTCGTAGTGGCCGATAAAATCCACCAGAACATTGCCGTGTAGGTCGATCAGGTAGTCCGACTGCAGCGACAGGGACGTGTCTATGTGATATTGATAGGGACGTTGTGGATCGAATTTCCAGCGCATGAAGTCGTTGAAGTCGGTAATGCCGTTCATCGCCTGGGGGCGCTCGCGCCTGATATGGTGGAAAGAACTCACCTGCAAGTCCCACGGGTTGCGCACGAAAGCGAATTTGTAGAGCCCCTTAAAAAATGGCTCTGGCAGCATCTCCCGCGCGGCAATAATATGCGCATGGCGGGGAAATTTAAGCCCCAGTGTGTGCCCACAGGCGGCGCTGATTTTGTGCGCCGGCCACACCAGATAATACAGCGGATCGCGCCAACGCAAGGTATTCAGTGCGGCGCGCACACTGGTGCCGCCGGTTTTAGCGATATGAACGAATAGAAATTTGTATTTATGGGATAACAACATAGGGATAGCACACTAGTGGTCTTTCAAGGTGATATTGCCATATTCAGCGTTAAGCAGGGCGTTCTCGGCAAGGCGCCCTGTTGCAGGCATAGTGGGCCTATGTTAATACAGGGCAACGCGGCTGAGAGCGCCCTGCTTAGCGCCCTGCGGGTCAAGCCAAAAGCGGCTCATTGCGTCGTTGTTTCCTCTCGACATAGGCCCACTATGCCTTCGAGAAA
>JAAUXX010021923.1_pt1 | contig 13463 bp, 9 predicted proteins | sample 7278111 | NCBI WGS metagenome assembly JAAUXX01 (sample SAMN14350116, study PRJNA611818) | marine sediment metagenome | isolation source: surface marine sediment (1.8m) | place: French Polynesia: Moorea | collected 2018-08
CATTTTTATTTTCGACCTCTGAATAAGTCAGGATGACTTATTCAGAGCTTACTTAGAGGTTTCTGGCGATGATAGAGCGGGAATTTTCCTTCGACCCGATATTTATTCGCGAGCAGGAGAGGCCTCCCTCCTTGTTCGGGCGCTATCTGCTTGGCGTTATCGTGGCGTTTATTTTAGCTTTGCTCGCTTGTCTGCTGATTTTTACCTTGGATATTGTGGTGAAAACTAGGGGGGTTATTGTTTCCAAGCAAAATAATATTACCCTAAATGCCAATGCTGATGGTGTTGTTGAGCGCATCCTGGTGCAGCGTGGTCAAGCGGTTGAAAAGGGGGATATTCTGTTGCAATTGCACAGCGCTGAGGCGCGGGCAAATTTTAATAAAGCGAGACATGACCACAGGCATACTCAAAGCAATATTCGTGCGGCGGCCTCGCTTGTCGCGTACATCCGGGCATATAGAGGCAGCGGTGGCCATAGCTCTTTCCTCGACTACCACAGGGCCAATAAAAGTGCTTTGACTATTGATGAAAGTTCATCATTGTTCAAACGCTTATCGAGCGTTGTCGACAGTCTGCGAGAAATAGCGCAGAGTACAACGATAAGTCGAAGCAAAATACATGAAAATCAAGCACAGCTTGCCCATCTGACAACGACATTAGAGATATCGGGAGCGGCGGTTGAGATTTATCGCCAGTCGGTAAGGCAGGGGCTTACCTCCAGGCTGCTTTTGCTTAAGGAAGAAAAAGGTATGAATGATATTGTGGCGCGCATAGACGCAGTAAAAAACGAGATAGAGGTGATTGACGGAGAAATCGCGCGCAACACGATATCGGCGGAAAAGATTTTAAGTGAGCTTGAATACCAACTGGAACGGGAAATTCAGGGGTTCGAACTGTCTCTGAGCAAGCTGGATGAGGACCGGCGCTACTATCGGGAAATGCTCGCCAACGAGAGTGTCGTCTCGCCGGTAGATGGCGTGGTGCATGAGATTAACGAGGTCAACGATGGCATGGTGATGGCAAAGGGGCAGCGTTTGGTCACGCTAGTGCCTTACGAGAATGCACTGGAAGTGGAATCCTGGATAAAAAGTTCAGATATCGGTTTTGTCAGGGTAGGCCAACCCGCGGTGGTCAAGGTCGATGCCTTTCCGTTTGCAAAATACGGTGCGATAGCCGGCAAGTTGGTCAATATTTCAAGGGATATCTATGAGCTTTCCGAGTCGCAGTATTACTACAAGGCCAAGATTCACCTCGCCACCGAATTGGTCAAAAATCACAGCTTGCGGGTTATTCCGGGGATGAGTGTCTCTGCGGAGCTGGTTACCGGAAGGCGCAGAGCTTACGAGTTTCTTGTTCGGCCTGTGGAAACCTTGTTTCACGATAGTTTCAAAGAGCGCTAGCTTTAAATGGATGCAGATACCAGCAAGAGGATGGATCTGTTCGATTCCGCGCTGTTTGGCGATGTGTTGGGGCGCGCGAAGGAAAATCTTGCGTTCCTGAAATCGGTGTTCCCGCAGGCTGTCAATGAACTCGGCGCCCTGGAGCGGATTGTGTGCGTCAAAAACGGCCGCGGTCTACCCGGCGACGCTGAGGAAGCGATCGAACACATTCTTCAGTGCCTGATTCCCGGTTTCAGGCACCCTTTGGATGATTTTCCCGATAGCAAGATTGCACGCAATGACTCTGCCGCGATGACCCGGACCCACGCCGGGCTGGCGTCCCTGGATTTGGCGGTGTCGCTGCAGCGCCACTACCGCTTACCTTCGATACCCGGGGGCGTTGATGATAGTGGGCCAGCCTGTAGTACCCTCTACCGCGACGAAAACTGCGTGGTTGTCAGTCTTGGCGATCAGCTCGATAGCGAACGCATCATCGATGAATCGGCGAGGCTTTACGCGATACCCGCGGGCCTCGATCGGAAATCCGTGATCGATCGCGCCGATGCGCACAACAACGCCATATTCCGGGACGCCTTCGGCAGTTTGTGTCGGCGGATGTTTCCCGCACGGGATCGCAGATCACTGATGGGGCGCGCAGAAGGACTGCGCCAATGCTTGAAGCACTATTTTGCCATGCTTAAGAACCACGAACCCGAACTCTATCGCTGCTGCCATGCGGCGGCCAAGGCCTTGGGACCGTGCGCCAACAAAATGCTGGCCTTGTCTGCGGTGGCGGTTCATCAGGGCGAACGTTTATTTGTCGACAACTTTCTTGCGAGTTATGGCCGGCAGCATACTGAGGACCTAAGAAGCTTTCCGCTGTATGTTTTTCTCAATGGCGATTGCTCATCGTTGCTGTCCTCTCGCATTGAGGAACTGCGGGACTTTGCTGGGTCACAGTCGGCGTTGCCACCGAAGCGACGGGTTGCCTTGCGGGTGGTGGTTGCGCGTCACGATCAGTGGCGCATGGGATTAAAGGCGGTGCCGGCGGTGGTCGCGCTTATGCATCTGGCGCTAGCGCAGCCTGATTGTGACGCCGATATGGCGTTAAATATCTTTGACGGCGATATCCTTAAGCTCGAGGACGGCGACAACCTGCAACAAAAACAGACCAGTGTCGCCGCCGGTTGCCTGCTGACACGCGGTTACTACCAGGATGATCGCGATGCCCTCATCACAAGCAATATTAACTACCAGTTGGCCAACGATTTTTACCAATATTTAAAGACGCTCGTCATCGGTCGCGCTGCGCTTGAAAAAAAGGGCATTGCAGGTAAAGCCGAGAATAATGCGCGCCTGCGAACGAGCGCTGCCAATGCCAGTTTTTCCGCGATGTTTTACTGTCTTCTGGGGGGAATCCGTTGCTATTCCCACAACGAGGTCTTGGAATTGACCAAAGTGATGTCGACGCAAGTGAGCTTGGCCTTTGCCTGTGAGCGCGCGCGAGATGCTTGCCGCATGGGAATCATGTCGATGCCGGAACATTGCCGGAATATGGTCACCTGTGACGGTGGTGCGATTATTAGGGCAATGCGCAACGGCGTCCCATTGGTGGAACAATTTAACTCCCGGTCGGTGGAAGGCGCGGCGTTGAGATATGCCCTACCGCCCATTGATGAATCGGCGCCGACCAGCGTCAACCACAGGCGCTTGCGGCGGGAAGTCGAATTTATGATTGCCAAGTTCATCGGTTTCAATATCCGCCTGATTGCGGCAAACACGCCCTACACGACCTTTGAGCAGTGGCCGCCGAGCATACACGAAATCTACAGGCAGGGCATCGCCCGATTTCAAGACCATATCAATAAAACGTTATCAGAAGTATTGCAAGAGGGGCGAGGAGAGACTTATGTGCGGCTCACTGTCGATCGGCTCAAGCCCGTGGTGCATGTCGAAGCTGCGGGTGTTTCGTCCCTGGTTTCGTATCCGGTGTATATGGCTAAATACGCATTGACCTTTTATAGCGTGTAAATCCAGTGATGGTGGGAGTTGCTTGATGATTCCTAAAGTCATTAATTTTGTTTGGCTCGGCGGCGCTATGCCGGCCGATGTCAAACATATTGTGTCCCTGTGGCAGCAGTTGAACGAAAGTTTTACCATCAAGGTGTGGGATGAGAGCCAATGCGCAAAACTGGAAAACTATTATCTGTTCGAACGCTGTGTTTCCTATGCCGGCATGGCGGACGTGGCGAGGTACAATATTTTGCGTGACCATGGCGGCTATTATGTGGACACCGATATGTTTCCGCTGCGATCACTGGCCGCCCTGCAATCGCACAAGGGGTTGTTGGTGTGCAATGAAGCGGTGGACGGTCGCTTTATGGCGACGGCGTTCATTGCCGCTGAACGCGGTCGCCCGGCGCTTGACGAAGCGGTACGGCTGTGCAAGTCAGCGGATCTCAAGTCAAAATATGCCAACCGACACACCGGTCCGTTTATGTGGCGCAAGGCGTTGAGCGCGTCGAGCGGCGCCTATCATGAGTTGCCGGTGGAGGCGTTTTACCCCATTCCCTTTGGCCGCAATTGCGACCGCAAAAGCGCCACGGCGGCCGAATTTCCCAATTCCTACGCCGTGCATCTATGGCGCGGATCTTGGTTGTAGGACAATGGCTCGTGCATCCACGCTGAAGTGACGGTTTCAGGCCGATGATTCACTGTTTTTTAGTGAGCTTGCGTTTATTTTTCTTTTTGCCGCCCGTTTTTCCGGCGCCGCCTCGGGGTGTTGAGCCCGCATCTGTAAGCAAAGAAAGGTTGAGTTTTTTCTGGCAGACCCAGGTGTTTTTAAGCGTTTTGAAGATCTGTTTCGGCATGCCGCTTGGCAGTTGCACGGTGCTGTGGTCGTTTTGAATCTTGATGTGACCGATGTATTGGCTCTCGATTCCCGCCTCGTTGGCGATGGCGCCGACAATATGGCGCGGGGTCACCCCGTCACTGTGGCCGACGTCTATGCGATAGGTGAGCATCTCGATATCGGGCGCAGGTTTTTTCCCGCTTTTTTTAGCGCCTGATGTTTTCTTCGCCACCGGTTTGTCCTGTAGTAGCAATGGTTGGTCGCCCTGGTATAGTTTGGCCAGTGCGGCGGCAATATCGATCGCCTGTGCGCCACTTTCGCGCTGTAATTCGCTCAGCATGGATGCAAAAAAGCCGAGTTCGCCCTGGGCCAGCGTGTCCTCGATGCGTTGTTTGAATTTGGCGAGGCGTTTTTGATTAATATCCGCAGTGCTCGGCAGGTTCATAGCGGCGATGGGGTTGTTGGTGGCTTTTTCTATGGCGCGCAGCATCCGCATTTCACGCTTGGCGACAAAGAGAATTGCTTCGCCTTCGCGCCCCGCCCTGCCGGTGCGGCCGATGCGATGCACATAGGATTCGGTGTCGTAGGGAATATCGTAGTTGAGGACGTGGCTGATGCGCTCCACATCCAGCCCGCGGGCGGCGACATCGGTGGCAACCAGAATATCGATCTTGCCGCATTTCAACTTTTCTATCGTTCGCTCACGGATATTCTGCGAAATGTCACCGTTGAGCGCGGCGCTGCCGTAGCCTCTGGCTTGCAGCTTTTCCGCCAGTTCCACCGTCGCGGTTTTGGTGCGCACAAAAATAATCATCGCGTCAAACGCCTCGGCCTCGAGGATCCTTGTCAGTGCGTCTAATTTATGTAGGCCGGTGACCGGCCAGTAGCGCTGGCGAACCGTCTCCGCGGTGGTGGTTGCCACTTTGATCTCGATGTGTGCGGGATCGCTCAAATACCTGTTTGCCACCTTGGCGATGGTGCGGGGCATCGTTGCCGAGAAAAGTGCAATCTGGCGCTCCGCGGGCGTTTGGCTGAGCACCCATTCGACGTCGTCGATAAATCCCATACGCAGCATTTCATCCGCTTCATCGAGCACCAGGTGCCTGAGCGTGTCCAGTTTCAGAGTGCCCCTGCGCATGTGATCCATAATCCTTCCCGGCGTGCCCACCACCACCTGGACGCCGCGCTTGAGCGCGCGTATCTGGCTGTCGTAGCCCTGGCCCCCGTAGATCGGCAGCACGTGAAAGCCGGACAGATAGCGCGCGTAGCGCTGGAAGGCTTCTGCCACTTGGATGGCGAGTTCGCGCGTCGGTGCCAGCACCAGAACCTGGGGTGACTTCTGGCGCAGATTCACTTGTTGCAGCAGCGGCAGGGCGAAGGCCGCGGTTTTGCCGGTGCCGGTCTGTGCCTGGCCCAGAATATCCTTACCCTGCAGTAGTGGCGGGATGCTTGCCGCTTGGATTGGCGAGGGCGTCTCGTAGCCCACCTGTTTTAGCGCCTTGAGCAGATTCGGGTGCAGTCCCAGGGATTCAAATGTGGGCTTGGTATCGCTCATTTAATGGTCCTTAGAGGTGGCAAAGATGCGCGGTCGCTTTGTCGGAGTAGAAAAGGGCAGCGATTATACAGCGTGGCGGTACTTTTGTCTGTTTTTTATTCGCGATGGCTTTTTTGCCTGCTCGACGTCACGCAGGTTGTCGATAGCATTCTTAAAACACTGTATTAAAAAACAGTTATCTGGTAGCATCCCGTCTATCAGACGGATGAAAAGGCTCCCTGCCTTTTTCAACTTACGAAACGTAATACGAAAAGTAGAAAGTGCGATTTTTACGTTTCACGTACAATCAAAGGCTTAGCAGCCTTCGATTGTGCCGATACATGGAGGTATCGGGGCAGTCTGCTATTCTAAACGTTAAACGATCGAAGGGCACTGATGATGGTCATGCACAATATCGCGGTTACTTCTTCCACATCCTATTCCCAATCTTCCAACCGGGCGTCGGTTGCACTTATGCCCACAGAGCGAATATATTGCGTTGGCGCATGGTCGCGCAATGGCTGTTACCAGATTGGCGAGCCGGACTTCGATGAATATAGTTGCACTGCAAAAGAAGACGCCGCTATATCAGCGCAGAATGATGAGCATCTGAGTGTGCAACTTTTACGGCTCATAGACCAGGTATCCGATATCGCCTGTGTCCATAGATTTCACCATCAAGCCGTCGAAGCCTTGATCGAAGAACGCCTCGGTGTCGACAGCAAGGTGCTCAAGGGCTTGGCCATAACCAACGACTGGCTGCGCGGTAAGAACGAGGAAGTCGTTGCAGCACTGGAGGCTTTGTTGGTATTAATCCGTGAGCAGGAGAAAGATACTTGACGTGGCAGAGTCGTCGGGCGGACAAATAGCCGGTACGTCCGGTGGGCTTGCGCATGGTGGCCAGTTTTATAACCGCGTCGCCTTTGGCGATGCCGCCAAGTTTTTTCCGCAATGCGGTGTCGAGCTGCTTAGTTCATCGCCATCAAGTGCCCACTGCGTAGAAAACGCAGTCGCTCATGGCGATGTCTGTCCGGCGGGTCGCCATAAATATTTTGAGTTCCTGCTTTGCCAGCAGCCTGCCCTGATCGATTTCGAAAATCTCGTGGATAATGTCTCGGCCGTGGTCGTCAATGGCCGAGAGGCAGTCGCCAAGACTCCGGTCCACCCAGCCAAATAGGGTGCCTTTGGCAGTGAGTCCCTGATTCAGTTGTTCGATACCATCAATCAGTGTGATGTCCACTTCATGGTCTGATTGGGCGCCGTACTCCAGAGAGATGCCTGGCTGGAGTCTGACCCGCGTGGGGTGGTAGTGAATGCTCATTGCGCCGGCATGCAGGGCCGCCAGTTCTTCGAACGCGGCAAATTTTTGCAAGCCCGCAAACGCCAGTTGGTGGGACCTTTTCTGCTGCGCCCCGCCGCACTCAATGGTCACCACCGGACAATTGAAATTCTGTTCCATTAAGGATCCGACGATTAACTGGGTGACCACCATCGAATCGGTGAACAGACTGGCGATACTCTTGACCGCCGGATGATCGCTCACCGACACGGCAAAGGCCGGGCTTCGGCCAGAGGTGTTGTGGAGGTCGACCACCACACTGGGACGCAACGCGCGCAGATAGTCGGTGATATCGCGCGCGAGCTCGCTCACCCGGTCGTGGCGTTCAAAGACGCCGAAGCGCCGGTTTAGGTCGTATTCCCCCGGCATGTGGCGATGGGTGAATTCGGGTGGGTGACGGGCGGCGCGCACGGACGAGACGATGATGGACAGGTTGGTCAAGGGAGCAACTTGCTGGCGCAGGTAGCGATGGGCCGCGAAAAAACCTGAGGGTTCATTGCCGTGCACCAACACGCTCACCGCCCGCCATTGCGTGCTGTCTCTGCCCGCTATTTCAAAGGCGGTGGGGCGCTTTAGTTGCTGTAGCCACTGCTGTGGGCTTTCCGGAATTGTAGCTTCGGCACTCTTAACGATGTTTAACATCTTTGTTATCGCACCTCGATATTCCAATCGCTGACGGGTTGGTTGGCGCGCTGATTGGCCACATAGCGGGCGAACATTTTTTTGCAGGCGATTTCCCGGTTGTGGCTTTTTTCAAAATGGCCCAGTTGCTGCTTTTGCCAGCGTGCACCGGTGATCTTTTTATCCAAACGATTTTTTATCAGTGTCAGATAATGGGAGATTTCTTTACGGTCAATGCCGATCTTGCTCAACCCCCGCTCCGCGATGGGAAGCATGTTATAAATCACCTCGCTTACCGGCATTTCAACTAGCTGGTGTTTTTTCGGGTCGGTCCAAATAATAGAGGCGTCCAGGCCACTCTGCGCGGCGCGGTAAAAATTATATTCGGCAAACTTGAAAGGCATGACGGCCAGAAAATCGCCAATGGTGTCTTTAAAGCCCATCGCCAGGCCGGTCGCCAGGGCCGCGTTGGCGCACATATCGGCGATGCTGGGCCCCGCCGGTAGAGCGCGCATTTCGATGCGAACGTGACCCTCGCCGGCGCCCGAATAGACTGCGCGATTCCATGGCCAAGTGGTTCCCATATGCAGGCTTAGTTCTTCGAGCCGCGGAATTTTTCCGCTCTTTATCGCTTGCAGTGGATTTTCCGACGACAGAATGGGAAAAATCGGGGGATAGAGGGCGACGGTCTCGGCGAATAACTCCCAGGCGTCGATTCTCACCCAGCCGTGGCCGAAGGATACCCGCGCCGGTTGCCGCCAATCGAAATCATCGCGCGCCCGACTATCGATCGATTGTTTGAACAGAGCGATGCGCGTCTCATCCCAGAGAACTCTACCGAGTAAAATCGGTGAATTTGCCGCCACCGCCACCAGCAAGGAGGTGATTAACTGGGTGGCATTGAAAACGTCGGCGAAGTCCTCGGGTTTGACCATAAGATGGAATTGGAAGGAGGTATTCGCGCCTTCCAGGGCCACGTGGTCGCGGCTCATTCGCAGGCTATCCTGGCCGCGGATATTGACTTCAAAATTTTTACCGCGCATGGCTAACAGATGTTTCGACAAGGCGCGGTAGCGGGCGCAGTCCGTCATGTATTCGGGTGTCAGGTGACCGTCCTGCAGGGTGGGCAATATTCCGGTCGGCACAATCTTTGCGCCGAATCGTTCTGCCACCCGGCCCAAGTTCGCCAGCTGGCCGGCCATCGATCTCTCCAGCGTGGAAAATGCGAAGGCATCCAGTTCGACCGGCTCCAAGTTTATCTCGAGGTTGAAGCGGTTGAGTTCGACGGTGAAGCCAGGGTTGTCGGAGGCGGCGATGATTTCTTGGTTGATCGGCATGACCCGGCCACCCTCGTCGACAATGTAGTTTTCCAACTCGGCGCCGATTTTGGGCGTCGCGAGACCGAAACCGCGTTGCCTGATCTGGTGCTTCAGCGCTGCCAGGCACTCGTAGAGGCGCTCTGAGTACCGTTGGTACTCGGCTTCGCTGAAGTCTTCTCTGTCGATTGGCAGACCCATAGGCGTCACCGGGTGTCATGCGTTGTGGTTTATCATATGACGGAACAATATTTCATGGTAGTTTTTGATTTCATGGTCGTGGTGATTTCATGGTAGTTAGTGTCCGTCCAGAAACGGGCACTAGCGGCATCACATGGATGTGATGACCGAAATCGACGACGCTATGTCGTTGATTTCGCGAGAAAATAAAATCGCAATTTTATTTTCGACCCCAGAAAAAGCGCAGGATGCGCGTTTCTGGATGGAAACTAGTGGCGGCATCTTGGCGATGATGTAGATCATCTTTTCCCCATTTTCAGATTTGCACGGCGCAAACTGCCAATGGTGGGGAGCGTGTTGCCGGTCTTCACATTGTTCCCCTGTGGCGGGACAATTGCCGCCGGTTCGTCAAGTCTCCCCGCGTGTTATATGATGGCCCACCATTTCCAAGGTGAATGCTCATGGCCGCCGGCTCTCATTCCTTGAACGTCACGCTGCGCCGTATCGCGGTGTTGTTTGCCCTGGTGCTGGCGGGAGAAATTATTTTTAGCCTGCCCTTTCATGTCGCGCGCTTTTTTCGCCCCACGTTTCTATCCGTGTTTGACCTTTCCAATACCCAACTGGGCGACGTCTTTGCCGTCTATGGGGTAACCGCGACCCTGGTTTACTTTCCCGGTGGCGTGCTGGCCGATCTTGTCTCAGCGCGCAAGCTCATGGCGATTTCTCTGCTGGCCACGGCCTTGGGCGGTGTTTACCTAGCGCAAATTCCGGGTCCTCTGGGGCTTGGATTGCTGTTCGCCTATTGGGGGGTGACATCGATATTTTTGTTTTGGGCGGCGCTGATTAAAGCCACGCGCGAGTGGGGGGGCGAATTTGCCCAGGGCAGCGCGTTTGGTCTGTTGGACGGCGGCCGCGGCCTGCTCGCGGCGCTGTTGGCCAGCCTGGCGGTGGTTCTACTGACCACGATGTTGCCGGCCGATCTCAGTTTGGCGACCGCCTCAGAGCGCCGCCGGGCTTTGCAGGACGTGATTTATTTTTACGCAATCGCCACTGCCATGGCGGCCCTGGTCGTCTGGTGGTTGGTCCCCGAGCCGGAAAAATACACCGCTGTTGCGCCGGCTGGTGGGCGGCGGGATATTGTTGCCGTGATCGCCAGCAAAGATGTCTGGCTGCAGGCGGTGATCGTGATTTGCGCCTATTGCGCGTACAAGAGCCTGGATAATTTTGCCCTGTATGCGGTGGACGCACTGGCCATGAACGAACTCGATGCGGCGCGTTTCACCTCACAAGCGGCCTATCTGCGACCGCTGTCCGCCATCGCCGCCGGCTTCCTCGCCAACCGCATTTCGTCGACCTCAACCGTATTGATAGCGTTTATCTTATTGGTAGTGAGTTATTTTGTGTTGGCAAACTTTCAGTCGTCGGCCGCGGTGACGTCCATGGTCTATGCCAACATCGGCGTCACCTTTTGTGCCGTCTATGCATTGCGCGGCGTGTATTTCGCGTTGCTGGGAGAATCCTCCGTCCCCGCCGCCCAGACCGGCGCCGCCGTCGGTGTCATTTCTCTGGTGGGATTCACTCCCGACATCTTTTTCGCGCCGGTGGCGGGGCGTATCCTCGACGCCTCACCGGGAGCCTCCGGGCATCAAAATGTTTTCCTGCTGTTAGTTGTCCTGTCTATTGTCGGCCTGGTCGCGGTCGCCGTGCTTAAGCACCGCATTGCATCGATGGCGAACACAAATCATTAAATCGACAAATTTCACACAATTGCGCCCGTTTTTTCTGAGCGACGATCTTGGTTTGTCTTGAAAAACAAGAGTTGAAAAACAAGAGTGGCAGGTTGATAGCGCGCGTTTCTGGATGTAAGCCCCGTAGCGACCCTACAAATTTATACAATTGCTCGACTTGCGCTGAGCTGTCGGCATGACTACCATGGCGGTAAAAAAATTGACTGCCAATGACAACAAAATGCGCTTGATTGCAAAGAGCCTCGCCGTTTTTTTATCGATTGCCATTGTTTTTCTGTTGACCGCGTGCGGCGGTAACAGTGATGCGCCGTCGAATACCGACGCGCGCGCGCCTTCCGTTGCTCGGCAGTGGAACGAACTTTTACTCGCGGCCATTCGCAATGATTTCGCCCGACCGACGGTGCACGCGCGCAACCTGTTTCATATTTCCGCCGCCATGTATGACGCCTGGGCCGTGTATGCCGATGAAGGCGAAAGTTATCTGCTGGGTAAAACCCTGGCGCAAGCTCCGTGTGACTTTGGCGGCCTTGATCTGCCGCGCGACATTCACGCCGCGCGCGAGGAGGCAATATCCTACGCCGCCTACCGGCTTGTTCTGCACCGCTTTGCCCGCTCCCCCGGTATCGCGCTTATCCGCCAAAATGCCGATGCGTTGATGCAAGCCCTCGGCTACGATATTGCGCTGATGACTATCGACTACGCGAGTGGCGCCGCCGCGGCGCTGGGTAACTATATCGCTCAGTGCTATATCGCCTATGGCCTGCAGGACGGTGCCAACGAGATCAACGACTATGGCAATACCCGTTATCAGCCGGTCAATGCGGTGATTGAGCCCGAGTTACCGGGGAATCCGAATATCTCGGATCTGAATCGCTGGCAGGCGATTTCGCTCACGGTGTTTATCGACCAGGCCGGCAATCCGGTGAACTCGGAACCGCAATTTCTGAGCCCCGAGTGGGGGCAAGTGCAGCCCTTTGCCCTGCGCGATAGCGACAGAACCACCTATGAACGCGATGATTTCCAGTATCAGGTCTATTTCGATCCCGGTATGCCGCCGACCATCGACGGGCCTCTGGCCGCCAGCTACCGGTGGAATTTTGCTCTGGTGGCCGTGTGGTCTTCGCACCTGGATCCCAGCCTTGGCCCAGTGATCGATATTTCACCGGCCGGCATCGGAAATCTGAATATCGCCGAATTGCCGCGCACCTTCGAGGCGTTTGACGAGTTCTATCGCTTGTTCCAGGGGGGCGATATCAGCACCGGCCACCCGCTCAACCCGGTGACCGGCGCGCCCTACGCCGAACAGTTGGTGCCCCTGGGGGATTACGCCCGCGTGCTGGCCGAATTCTGGGCCGACGGCCCCGACTCCGAGACGCCGCCGGGACACTGGTTCGTGATCTTGAACGAGGTGAGCGATCATCCGGCGCTAGCGAGGCGTTTCGCCGGCGAAGGGCCCGAGCTCGGCCCGTTGGAGTGGGACATCAAGGCCTATTTCACCCTTGGTGGGGCGATGCACGATGCGGCGATCGCCGCTTGGGGCATCAAGGGTTGGTATGACTATATCCGGCCGCTCTCGGCAATCCGCGCCATGGCGGATCGCGGGCAGTCCTCGGCGCCGGCACTGCCCTCTTACCATGTCGACGGTCTGCCTCTTTACGACGGTTATATCGAGCTGGTGGCGGCGGGTGATCCCCTGGCGGGAGGTGACAACGAACACCTCGACAAGATAAAACTCCTCGCCTGGCGCGGCCCGGACGTTATCGACGATCCCGCCGGCGATAGTGCGGGGGTGGGTTGGATACTGGCGGAAAACTGGTGGCCCTACCAGCGTCCCACTTTTGTCACGCCGCCCTTTGCCGGCTACGTGTCCGGCCATTCCACCTACTCGCGCGCCGCGGCCGAGGTGTTGACGGCGCTCACCGGCGACCCCTTTTTTCCGGGCGGCCTCGGCGAATTCGCCATTGCGGCCAATGAATTTCTGGTGTTCGAGCAGGGGCCGAGCGTGGATATGGCGCTGCAGTGGGCCACCTACCGCGACGCCTCCGACCAGTGCAGCCTGTCGCGCATCTGGGGCGGCATCCATCCGCCGGCGGACGATATTCCCGGCCGCTTGATCGGTGAGCAAGTGGGCGTCAACGCCTTCGCCGCGGCGCGGGATTATTTCAGCGGCGAATAGGTGGGTTGCCGGTGGCGATGCTGGCCTTGCCGGCGCCGCCATTCGTGCCAGCGCCTCAAGGGGCAAAACAGCCCCATTGCTGTCTTGTGTCCATTCCACGCTTTTTCTATGGTCGTAGATAAAATTGCGATTTTATTTTCTCGCGAAATCAATGACATAGCGTCGTCGATTTCGGGCATCACATCCATGTGATGCCACTAGTGCCCGTTTCTGGACGGGACTAGTACTCCTTCAACATAATATTGCCGGGTTCAGCGTTTGCCTGGTGCTCCTCAGCGAGGCGCAGCGCGCAGGGAAGGGTGGTTCCCTTTCCAAGCAC
>JAAUXX010036416.1_pt1 | contig 13447 bp, 13 predicted proteins | sample 7278111 | NCBI WGS metagenome assembly JAAUXX01 (sample SAMN14350116, study PRJNA611818) | marine sediment metagenome | isolation source: surface marine sediment (1.8m) | place: French Polynesia: Moorea | collected 2018-08
AAATATCAAGAAGACTTGCAGATGATTTCTCAGGAAATTGCTAAACGCAATCAAAGCCGAATTTTTCCCTATTATCTTATGGATCCTCAACAAATTCCTAATGGTGTTACTATTTAATAAAATTAATGTTTACTGTAAGATTAGGTAAATTGTAGCGACCTAATGATCAGACTATATTTTTTGCAACTCTGGCAATTCTCTCCAATAGTTGCCCTTAAAATTTCTCCGTTGTAAATAGAAATTATAGATAACCGTGTCAGACTGGACAGATTATAATTTTACTAATTCTGGCAATAATTGGGCAAATGCTTGGCCCCGATGACTGACTCGATTTTTAGTTTCCGAGGACATCTGGGCAAAGGTTTGTTGTAATTCGGGTACATAAAATATGGGATCGTAACCAAAGCCTCCCTCTCCACGAGTTTCTGTTAAAATTTCTCCTGGACAAATTCCTTCAGTTTCTAGGGCAATAGAGCCATCGGGACGGGCGATCGCGATCGCGCAAATAAATTTTGCTTGACGCTGGGGCTCTTCTCTTAAAGCAGTTAATAATCTAGTAATTCTCTCGGTATCAGTCTTGCCATAGCGAGCAGAATAGATTCCTGGCGCACCATTTAAGGCATCTACTACTAAACCCGAATCATCTGCGATCGCCCATTCTCCTAGAGCCTTAGCTACTTCACTAGCTTTCAGACGAGCATTGGCAATAAAAGTTGTTCCGGTTTCGGCAATTTCTAATTCTTGGGGTTTTAATTCCAATTGCCAATCCAAACCCGTTAGATATTCTGCCATTTCTCGGAGTTTTCCTGGATTACTTGTCGCAACAATTAACTTTCTTGACATTAAATTATCTGAGTAGCTGTCTAAAATCAATTACCTACACTTGATCTTTAATATTAAAAGGAGTAGCATGACTACCCCTTGTTCATAAAAATAATTATTAATTATAATTATATTAAGCTTACTCGTTACAGAAAGCTTTCACTGTTTCTTCTAACTCTAATTGTAATTGAGCATCAGTTGCCATAGTACCTAAAGATTCTAACTGTTCATCTGGGATTTCTAAACCATAACTGGTTAAAGTTTGACTCAATAAAGACTCAATATCTACTAGAGATGTTTGTAATTCAGGATCGCTATTATCTCCTGTACATGCTAATGTTTTTAAAATTTCAAAATCTTCTTGACTGATATTAAAATTAATAGTTTCTTGGGCATTGATTCCTGTGGAAATAGCTAAGCCAAGAGTTATGGCAATAATATATACTATTCTATTCATACGCTGTTTTTCCTTATAAAATAAAGAAGCTCATAGTATTTTTGTAACACATAAGATAAATATCGAACATCAGTATTTTAAGTTAAAAACTAGATCGTAAAATAACTACGTAATCAGTAATCGTCACAATCTTGAATTAGATTTTAGATTTAAGTAGATGTACTTATTGATCCGTCCCATATCGACTAGCTAATAGCTAATCACCAAGGGATTTTAAACCCCAGCAAATAACTCTTGCCAAGTTTGAGCTTGCTGATCTGGTTTAGTTACTATTTCCACAATCTTATTCTTGGCATCATCATTAAACAAAGCTTCAATACAAACTTCTGCCACTTTCTGTCTGGGAATACTGCCTTCAAATAAAGTATCAGCGGGCGACATTAAAATCTGTTCTGTATTATCCTCATTTCTCAGTCCCCCTGGTCTAACGATGGTGTAGGTCAAACCACTTTGTTGTAGATAGGTTTCTGCTTGTTTTTTCCAGAAAAGAACTAACCAAAATAAATTAAGCGGATGGAAGAATTTGGAGACACAGAGGGAGGAAACTATTACAAAATGCTCTACATTGTTTTCTTTGGCAAGATTAACTAGGTTTTTAGTTCCTTGAAAATCTATTTGATAAGGCTCGGTAAAATTAAAACTGGGAGTAGCTCCAGTAGCACATATTAATAGATTACAACAAGATATTGCCTCGGCTAGTGTATCTGGTTGGGTGACATCTCCCAAAACAAAATCTACTCCAGAAGGAAATAATTCCTGTGCCTTTTCGAGATTTCTCACTAGAGCTGTTACCGTAATATTACGTTTTAATAATTCTTTAACTATATGTTTTCCTGTTTGTCCAGTAGCGCCAACAACCAATACCTGCATAAGAATCTAAATCACACCTGTTTTAATACAAAAATGTTTCACTGAAAATATCGACCTCCTCATTATAGGGAATTTCTCGTTAAGCTTGCCCGTCTCTTGGTCAGCACCGAAAACGGAGGAGTATTTTGGTTTAACACCAACAATTGAATTGGTAGCCTGGAAAAAAATATGCAGTTTAAATTTATACAAGCTCAAGACCCCAGATTTGCGAAAGTGTCAACTCAGAAGTCAACTGTACCCAAAAAGTCCCTAGAAATCACTAAGCCTTTTTTATTTGAAGGTAATTTTGTCGGCTATATGGATATGTATAGCGATGCGGATACAGTAGCGAAATATCTTGATGCTCACGATCATTGGTTTGTCAGTTGTGCTCATCCGATGAAGGTAGAACCGCTAGGAAATAATGGTTATACCTTAATAGTGGGTCGTTTTTCGTCTTTTGGTTATGAAGTAGAACCTCAGGTTGCTTTAGTCTTTCATCCTGCTCAAAACCGAGTTTATACAATGCATACTGTACCAGTCCCTAACTATGAATATCCCGGTTATGAAGTGCAATATGATGCTGCTATGGAATTGCAAGAAATAACCCCTGAGCAAATTCTAGGAACCAAAATTACTAAGGTATTTGCTGATCAAGAATCTATTCCGTCAATGGTCACCAGGGTTAGTTGGCAATTAGATTTGACTGTGACAGTTGATTTCCCTAAGTTTATCTATAAATTACCAGTTTCTTTAATTCAAAAAACAGGAGATCACTTATTATCTCAAATTGTGCGTCAGATATCTCCCCGTCTTACCTATAAAGTACAAAAAGATTTTCATACAGGCTTAAAGTTACCAATACCACCTAAAACTGGCAGAACATTGCAAAAAGTACCAAAGCTATCAAACTCCAATGATGAGCAAGCCGCCTAAACCATAAATAATTATTGATCAATTGGGATCGAGTAGGCGAGAAAATCGGGCTCGATTCCTTTAAGTTGTAAATATTGAGGCTGAATCTGTCGATATGGTGGAAAGTCAAGATGATTCAGGACTGTTTCTGAAACTAAGATGCTATTGGGGGCAGCATTTTTTTCTAATCTAGCAGCGATATTTACCACTTGGCCGATCGCGGTATAGTCTTTTCTTTGTTGACCACCAAACATTCCCACAACAGCGTCACCTTGATGAATGCCAAAACGCAATTGTAACGGCGGAAGATTCTTGTCTACACCAATTCCTTGGGCTTGCCATTTTTGATTTAAGGGTTGGAGATAACTGTACATTGCTTGCGCCGTAGCGATCGCCTTTTGACCTTGTTCTTGGGGAGATAAGGCTTCTGGTGCCCCAAAAAGAGCCATTACCGCATCCCCCAGAAATTTATCAATGGTACCGCCTTGCTCGAATACAGCTTGAGCCATGGCCTCTAGATATTCATTGAGTAATTCCGATAAGAGGTTAACTTCTAGTCTACTTGATAGGTTAGTAAAGCCTACTAAATCGCAGAATAAAATCGTGACCCATTGCAGTTCTGGGTTGAGATCAAGAGCTAGTTGACCTGCTGCCGCTTTATTGGCGATCGCTTCTGGCAAGAATCGTTTTAAAATTGATTCAGTCAGATAGTGATTCAATTCTGCAACTTTTTGCTGACTAATTTGAAGTTGTTCTGCCTGTTTTCTGGTCTTGTCATAAAGTCGGGCTTGTTTAAGCGCAATCGCTGCTTGAGTAGCTACGGCTTGTGCTAATTGAATTTCTGAGGGCTCCCATTGACGAGAAAGAGCAGATTGACGCAGAGTCAGACTTCCCGTAATCTCTCCATTTAGAAGTAAAGGCACAATCAACAAAGCTCTAGATTTAGCACGCCAAGGTAAATCATGTCGAGCTAGCTCCTTTTGGGCTTCGAGATCTTGAAAAACTAGTGGTTTGCGCTCTTGTAAAAGTTTTTGGAGAACCGGATTATCGGCAATTTGGACTAAAGAAATCGTTGAATTTTGATGGGGGGAATTCTCATGAGAGAGCAATGTTGATTCTTGAGGATTATAAAAAGCGACGCAACGCATAAAGCGATCGCTTTTTTTCCAAAGAGAAAGACTGCACCCATCTACTCCTAAAGCTGAACCTAATTCGCTAACAATAGTATTAAACATTACTTGAGGCTCTAAACTACCCCGAATAGCATTAATAATACGGTTCAGAGTAGCTTCTCTTTGGGCTAAATTCCGCATATTTTCATAAGCTTCGATTTGTGCGATCGCTAAACCCGCTTGAGTCGCCATCTTGCCTGCCAATTTTATTTCTTCAGGTTGCCAATTCCTTGCTGGTTGACAGCGATATAAAGTGAGAGTGGCTTTAAGATTTGCTTGATCAGTTAAAGGGATTGAAAGACCAGACTTGATCTTGAGTTGTTGACAAGCCGCATCTAAAAGATCTAATGTTTGTCCCTGGGGCTGACCGCTTTCTTTGGCGAAGTGACCTCGCCAGGGTCGCTTGTCAAGATCGTTAAAAATGACTAACTTATCGGTAAAGGATACCGTTTTTTGCCAAGTCTCACTACTAATACTTAATAAATGCTCCCGATTAGCTTGATAGTAAAAACACTGTGGCTGATTGCTCAAACTCTCTTGAGCACAAATAGTAGCAATATCTGCATTTAAAACTATGCCAATAGTCTCTACAATGTTTTGACAAATAGTTTTCCAAGATAAACTATCGAGTCTGGGACAGGACAACTCCACAATGATAAGCTCTTTAGACTAAAGCACATTGTTATTATTCCCATACGGCCAAAAAAAAAATACACTAATCTATATATTAGATAATTAGAATAAATAACCTTAAATAAAAAATAGTTTTTAATTAATGTTTTTTTTATCTTCAACAGAAAATGATGATAAATGCAACACTATGGTTCGTAATGCTCAAAGAAAAGATGTTTCTGAATTAGCGACTACTATTGTTGCTTGCTTTTATGATTTTCCTCCCATTTTGAGTTGGATCAATCCACTTTTAAAATTAACGATCTCTGAAGACTTACGCTATCGTCTCCAAAACTCACCTCTGCTCTATTGTTGCTTAGTTGCCACAAAAAACTCAGAAATTGCTGGTACAGTTGAGATTTCTCTTCAGCAACCCTGGTGGGCGATCACAGCACAATCCCCTTATATTTCCAACTTGGCAGTCAAAAAAAACTATCGCCGTCAGGGCATAGCCAAAAAATTGTTAACTCAATGTGAACAGGTATCTCGTAATTGGGGTTATCGAGAAATTCGGCTTCATGTATTAGCAGACAATCACTCTGCCCAAAAACTTTACCTGGGGATGGGCTACAAATGTATCTCAGAAGAAACGAGTTGGCACTTTCTATGGCCTCATTATTCCTCACGTCTACTAATGAAAAAAGAGTTAGACAATCTTGACTAAAAATCTACCAAGCCGACTTATATGTTCTAAAATCTTAAAGAAAATATAAAACTATAAAATTTTGTTAAGGGGAGATAGGGTATGTATATTGTGCAGATTGCCTCAGAATGCGCTCCTGTAATCAAAGCTGGTGGCTTAGGAGATGTAGTCTATGGACTAAGTCGAGAACTAGAAAATCGGGGTCATTGTGTAGAGCTGATTCTCCCCATGTACGATTGCATGAGATATGACCAGATTTGGGGGATTCACGAAGCCTATCGAGGTCTGAGTGTCCCATGGTATGGTGGCACTATCAATTGCAACGTTTATTGCGGTTGGGTACATGGGAGATTATGTTTCTTTATCCAACCATATTCGGGGGATAACTTCTTTAATCGAGGCTACTATTATGGTAGCAACGACGATAACATGCGCTTTGCCTTCTTTAGTAAGGCTGCTTTGGAATTTTTGTTGGTTAGTAATAAGCGTCCTCATATAATTCATTGTCATGATTGGCAAACTGGTTTAGTTCCCGTGCTACTGTATGAGATCTATCAGCATAATGGTTTGGGAGGACAAAGAGTCTGCTACACAATTCATAACTTCAAACATCAAGGGATTGCTGGGGGTGATGTTCTTTGGGCAACTGGCCTCTATCGTGAGGATTATTACTTCAATTACGATCGCCTCAGGGATAATTTTAATCCCTTTGCCCTTAATTTGATGAAGGGGGGGATTGTTTATTCTAATTATGTCAATACAGTTTCTCCTCACCATGCTTGGGAAGCCCGTTATCAAGATGTGGGCTACGGTTTAGGTCATACTTTAGAAATTCATCAAAGTAAATTTGGCGGTATTCTCAACGGCGTTGACTATAGTATCTGGAGTCCTGAAATGGATCGCCATATTCCCCATAACTATTCTCTTGATGACATGAGTGGTAAGGCTCTAAACAAAAAAGCTTTGCGGGAAAGCTTGTTGTTACAGGATGTTGACAAACCGATCATTGCCTATATTGGGAGACTAGACCAACAAAAAGGAGTGCATCTAGTACATCACGCCATGTATTATGCCCTTAATAGAGGGGCACAGTTTGTCTTATTGGGTTCTGCTACCGAATCAAGCATTAATGATTGGTTCTGGCATGAAAAACACCATCTCAATAATAATCCTGATGTTCATTTGGAAATTGGATTTAACAGCGATTTAGCCCATTTGATTTATGCGGGGGCAGATATGATGGTGGTTCCCAGTAATTATGAGCCTTGTGGCTTAACTCAGCTCATTAGTTTGAAATACGGTACTGTGCCGATTGTTAGGGGTGTGGGCGGTTTAGTGAGTACTGTTTTTGATCGCGATCACGATCAAGATCATGCGGAAGAAAAACGCAATGGTTATGTCTTCTATGAAACCGATAACCATGCTTTAGAATCTGCTATGGAAAGAGCGATCGGTCTCTACAAAGAATTTCCTAAAGAGTTTGAACAACTCAGACAACAAGGCATGGAATATGATTATTCCTGGAAGAGTTCCGGTGGTCATTACGAGGGAATCTACGATTTTATTAAAGCATTTTAGGTAAAGGAAATAGGGAAATAGGGAAATAGGGAAATAGGGAAATCAAGTAATAATTATTCCCAAAATCCCCAAGTCCCCAAATCCCTTTTTTCTTGTCTTTAAATCCAAGTTCTAATATTAATAGAGGTCAATTAATGCGCATTCTGGTCATGGGGGGAACCCGTTTTATTGGTGTTTATTTAACCAAAGTTTTGGCGGCACAAGGTCATGAGGTGGTCTTGTTTAATCGGGGGAATAAACCTGCACCAGTAGCGGGAGTGACCCAAATTCACGGCGATCGCAAAGATCCTGTTCAACTTAAGGAAAAGTTAGCGGGAGAAAGCTTTGATGTTATTTTTGATAATAATGGTCGAGAATTAAGCGATACTCAACCTTTAGTCGAGATTTTTCAAGGTCAAGTCCAACATCTTATTTATGTAAGTTCTGCTGGAGTTTATCTCAAATCCGACCAAATGCCCCATCGAGAAGGGGATGCGGTCGATCCTAATAGTCGTCATAAGGGAAAACATCAAACAGAAGCTTATTTAGCCGCATCGGGTATTCCTTGGACGTCGATTCGTCCGACTTATATTTATGGACCGCAAAATTATAACGATCTTGAAGCTTGGTTTTTTGATCGCATCGTGAGAAATCGTCCGATTTATATCCCTGGAAATGGCTGCCATATAACCCAATTTGGTCATATTCAAGATTTGGTTAATGCGATGGCGGCGGTAATCGGTAATTCCCAAGCTATTGGTCAGATTTATAATATTTCAGGCGATCGCTATGTAACTTTTGATGGTTTGGCTAAGGCTTGCGCAACAGCAGCTGGGAAATCACCTGAAGAAGTTAAGCTAGTCCATTACGATCCGAGTCAATTTGAGTTTGGTAAACGCAAAGCTTTTCCGCTTCGAGTACAACATTTCTTTGCTGAGGTGAATAAAGCTATGCAGGATCTCAATTGGCAACCAGAATATGATTTAGTTGCAGGACTGAAAGATTCTTTTACTAATGATTATTTAGCATCAGGAAGAGATAAAGCAGAAATTGATTTTTCTCTAGATGAACAAATTCAAAATTCAATGGTCAGCAAAGTTAGTCAGAGTATAGTTAATCTGAGTCACTAAGAGATACTGACAATATTCCAGACGAGTTATTTGATTGCTCATAGCTCTGACCTTAACTCGTTGGCGCTCAATTAATCAAATTTTCTCTTTTGCGTAAGTCCTAGTTCTATCATTTTTCAAAGATTTGGTTTGTTCTTGATTGCCATATCTCGCTGTTGCCGAATAGACAAGGATAATATGTCAGGAATCATCGAACTTCCAGATTATTCATCTTCATTCCCAAGAAGTACTGGAGGTACGGAAGGCAAGGTAAAATAAGGCGCAACTTTATTGTATGTCCGACCAAGTTTTTGAACTTTCTGAGCGCCATTGGATACAAGCTTGAGTGCTTTGTTGATCCGAGAGTTTTCGTCGCTAAGATTATCGATGAATTCCTCTAAACGATTTTTTGTTGCAGGATTTAATTGTTTTTGTCCTTCAGATGCTGCTTGTTCTAGTTCGGAGAAGGCGTTTTCTATGTTTTTTAACTCATTTTCAAGGCGTCTCTTTTCTTTTTTTATGTGTTTCTTCTCGTTATCATCTTCTTCATCTTCTATTTCTATATCAACTTCATCAAGAAGATCCTTTTTGAAATTTTCGAATAAGCCTTTAATTTCTTGAGTTAAGGTTTGTTGCTGCGTAGCAGTTAACTTGGCTTCTAAATTAGCTTCCAGATTTGCATTTACCTGTGGATTTCCGATATCACTTAGATTAATATTAATATTGGGCATAAGTTGCTCCTTAGACCTTTCCTCTTTACTGACAATACTATCTAGCATTTCTGATACGGAAAAGGATTTTCCTAATTTCCCAGAAAAATATTTGTCTATTCCAGCTCGTTCATAACCAAGTAATTCCTCGAATTCTACCAAGACATCCTCATGACCAGGCAAGGGAATAGATTCTTCGATTTTCAGGTTTTCAAACTCTTTGTTGATAGTGGAAATATTATGTCTGATCGCGGAAAAATAGCGTTGTTTACTCAGATGTTCACCTTGTACTGTGATGTTAATAGTTTTGTTTTGTTCATCTGCTTTGACTTTTGCTTGACACCCAAATTCTGCATTATCCAATACCATACCGTATTTCCATTGCTGTCTCTCAGCGATATCATTTTTAAAGCGCAGCATTAACCGCGAGATAATTGGTGAAGGTAGGTAATCATATTTCATCACAAAACGCAGTGGTTTTCCTTGATTCAATTCGGGTTCGTTTTGTAATTCTTTAGGAAGTAGATCTGGAATGATGTAATGATTTTTGCGTTTGTCATATTTGTAGCACAGTTCAAACTGCATCATGATATTGACAAGATAAATCTGTTCTTGCGGGCTATAGGTGATGTTCTTTTCTTTGGCAGGATCATATTCGTCTTTTTTGATTTTTTCCTGGTTTAAGATATATTCCAAATCCTGTTCTTTTAATATTCCGTCCTTGGTCTTTTCCGAATTGATAATTTTGTAGACGCCGATCGTCACTCAATGAGGATCTAACACATAGATGTTTGCTAGATTGAGCTGTTTAAAATAAAGTACCACCCCCAAATCGTTGAGATATTGCAGCAAAGTAAGTTGGCTACTTTCATCTATGACATCATTCTCTTGACAAATATCAATAAATTGCTCCCGATTGATATAATTGTTGGCTTTTGTTTCTTCAACCAACTTGTTTTTAATTGTCATCCAGTTCTCGCTAATTTCTGTGCCAAATAGTGAGGTTTCTGGAATGGCTGCGGCAAGGCGTTTAATAAGTCCAGGAATACCTTCGCGATTTTTACAAGAGATGCGATGGAATCGGTTTTTTATATTAGGAAAACTATCGTTGATTCGTTTTTGTTCTATGTTGTAATTTGGATTATCATCAATTTTATTCATCACCACAATAAGTGGTGAATCGCCGCCAAACTTCTCAATATGTTTAAGCCAGTGATATTTTTTGCTATCGGTGCGAGAGTCTAGTACTAAGATGTAAAGAGACCTTTTGCTCATGAAGAACTGGTGGGAAGCATGCATAATTTCCTGCCCGCCAAAGTCCCAAAAGTGAAGCTGGCAGTCTTTGATGCTATTGCTGCTGTTAAATCCTGGAATATTTTTGGGCTGCAAAGTATCTACGTTGATGCCATGAGTTTGTGATTCATCTTTATTAAATGGCAAACCTTTTAATTGTTTGAGGAATGAAGTTTTCCCCGCCATGCCTTCACCAACCAGTAAAACTTTCACTTCATTTAGTTTTACTTTATTTTTGCCTTCTAAAGATTTAAAATAATTTATAACTGCTTCTTTACCCTTCTTAACAATTTCAGAAGGAGGGCTTTTAAGAGGATTTGCACCTAGAGTAATTAGTCCATTTTGATTTCCATCCTCATAATTGATCTCCATATTGAAATCTGTAATCCACGACGGTAATTCTTCAATTTTATTATTAGGTAAAGATAATAAGTTAAGATTATTTAGGTGCTTTAATGGTGAAATATCGGAGATTTTGTTATTAGCTAATTGAAGTTCCTGAAGATGTTTTAATTCACTTATCGGGGATATATCTTTGACTTGACTGAAAGCCATCCATAATGTCGTTAAATTTGTTAAATATTGAACTGTAGAAATATCGTCAATTTGATTGCCACTTAAATTGAGTGACTGTAACTGCTTAAGCTCTTTCAAAAAGGAAATATCTCTGAGTTGATTATCTACTAAACCGAGTGACTGCAACTGTTTGAGCTCTTTCAAAAAGGAATAATCCCTGATTTGATTTTCACTTAAATCGAGTGACTGCAACTGTTTGAGCTCTTTCAAAAAGGAATAATCCCTGATTTGATTTTTTCTTAAGTCGAGTGACTGCAACTGTTTGAGCTCTTTCAAAAAGGAATAATCCCTAATTTGATTTTCACTTAAATCGAGTGACTGCAACTGTTTGAGCTCTTTCAAAAAGGAAATATCGCTGATGCTATTGCTGCATAAATTAAGCGACTGTAACTGTTTGAGCTCTTTCAAAAAGAAAATAATTGGTTGCAAATCGCTAATTTTACAAAAATATAAGGATAAACCTGTAATCTGATCTTTTTGGTTTAAAGTGTAGCCTTTTTTAGTGAATTCAATCTTGCTAACCCTCACTAGCTTTATGGACAGTACATTTTCAATTTGTTTGATAATATCAAGATCTGTCTTAGCCATATCAGTTTTATTTTGTGAATTTGAGGCGGTTTTTATCTGAATATTATTTAAATTTGGAGAATTCTTGTATCCTTCTTGAATATTATAAAGAATTTTTTTAGGTATTTATCAAGTTAGGAAACCTAGCTAATCTTTCCTCGACATTCACCAAAACCAATTCAAGTTCAAGTTCAGTAATGATCGCTGTTGGGAGGCTCAAGAAACCTGTGAATCCAGTATCAATTAATGCTTTAACCGATGGACAGCACGATAACCAATGCGGACAACCCAGGATTGGGGATCTTGAATACGTTCTCTCAGCCGCCGTGTGGCAGTCATTGTATCGTCAGCAACTTCAAAAGCACCTGTTTCAATGTCGATCGCCACAAACTTGCCCTGATTCTCTGCTTCAACTAGGCGGCGTACTTGAGTTTCGTAGATAGCATCACCACGTCTCGCAAATTCTTCTTTGCTGTAGCGAGGTTGTCGGACTGCCATAGGGATTAACTTGTTTTAGTTTTACGCTTTCATTTTAGCTTTATTAGATCTTACTAAGGGAAGTCAAATGGGGTCACTTTTAGTGAGAAATTAACTAATTGTTAGTGTAATAATATATCTGGATTAGCTAGACACAATCATTATCTATGGAATGGCGACTGGCAGATGCCAAAAATAAATTTACCGAGTTAGTTAATCGTGCACTCTCGGAAGGTCCACAAAGGGTGACGAGTCGTAATGATGTAGTTATTGTTATTGCTGAGCGCGACTATGAACAGCTAACTCGAACAAAACCTAGTTTCAAGGAGTTTTTGCTTCAAGATAGTCCAACTTTCGATGAACTTGACCTAAAACGCGATCGCTCTTCTATGCGTGATGTAGAACTGTGAGAACTTTGCTGGATACCTGCATATTATCGGAACTAAGGCGTCCAAATTGTAATCAGGATGTCAAAAATGCAGTTGCTGAACTGACCAGTGAAGAGTTATTTGTCAGCGTAATCTCTATTGGTGAAATCGTTAAGGGAATTGAATTACTTGATGCTAGTAGACGAAAACAGGAATTATTGAGCTGGATTCGTAAGCTTGAACTCAATTATGCAGACCATCTTTTGCCAGTGGATCTAGAGGTGGTCAGAATTTGGGGAGAAATAACAGCAGTAGCACAGAAACGGGGAATTACTATTCCTGTCTGTGATGGACTAATAGCTTCAACGGCTCGACGTCATGGTCTACATTTAATGACTCGAAATACTGCCGATTTTAAATACACGGGTGTCATGCTCATTAATCCTTGGAATGATTAGCAAGGCAAATTGATATAATGCAGAGCGATCGCATTTTGGGTTTAATACGCTAAATCCTCATTCTCACTTATTATTTATCATGAGATTTTGTAATCCTCCAAGTTAACAGAATCACAGGAATAATCCCCACTAAAACGATCGCAAGTGCTGGGGCAGAAGCTTCAATTAATCTCTCATCGGAAGCATATTGATATACCCGAATCGCTAAAGTATCAAAGTTAAAAGGACGAATCACTAAAGTAGCAGGTAATTCTTTCATCACATCCACGAAGACTAACATGGCAGCAGTTAATAACCCGCCAGACATTAAAGGTGCGTGAACTTTAACTAAAGTTTTGGTGGCACCAGAACCTAAACTGCGAGAAGCATCATCTAAACTGGGAGTAATCTTATTGAGACTAGATTCAACAGAACCAAAAGCTACCGCCAGAAAACGTACCAAATAAGCAAAAATAAGACTGATTATAGTACCAGAAAGTAATAAACCCGTAGAAATTCCAAAATTAGCTTTCATCCAAGCATCGAGACTATTATCAAAATTACCCAGGGGAATCAAAATTCCCACAGCAATCACCGAACCTGGTATCGCGTAACCCATTGCCGCGATTCGCACCGAAGTTCGCATTAATAAATTCGGTTGTAATCTCTGACCATAGGCCATGATTAAAGAAACTATAGTTGCTACTATAGCAGTCGCGATCGCCAGAATAAAACTATGATTTGCTAAACTCCAAAAATCCTCATCCAAACTAACAACCAGGTTATTAATGGTCATCTGAAATAGATAAACCGCAGGAATCAG
>JAAUXX010026597.1_pt1 | contig 13440 bp, 9 predicted proteins | sample 7278111 | NCBI WGS metagenome assembly JAAUXX01 (sample SAMN14350116, study PRJNA611818) | marine sediment metagenome | isolation source: surface marine sediment (1.8m) | place: French Polynesia: Moorea | collected 2018-08
AGGAATCCGCAATTCAACAGAACCCAAAATGCCATTATCTCCGATGCTTTGATTTTGTTCGTAACCTCGTACGCTTCCTAACCCACCAAGAGCAAATTGCTCAATAGATAGAAGAGAATCAGGTGTAATTTGCGTAGCTAGCTTAGCGATTAGTAAGGCATCACGCCTATTATTTAAAGACCTTAACCACTGAACTTGACCTAGCCAACTGAAAAACCGACCATCAGTACCAGTATCATCAACGGTAGCATCAAAGGCATCGATCCCCAAACTAAATTGGGAAGAAGTAGCTAAAATATTTTTAGGTGAACGATCGAGCCATTCTTGAGTAAAACGCAGTGCCGTTACCTTGGATTCTCCAGATTCTCCGAGGCGATCTAATTGAAAAGAAAAAGAGTCTTCATTTAAAAAGGTTTCACTCTCTCTTAGATCGAGAGTAAGAGAAAGTGCCAATTCACTTTCGGGGTTTTTAATTATTGGTTGTCGCCAACCAAAGGAAAAAGAACGAGATTCTGCTCTAATACCGATAGTAGAAAAACGATTTCTAGTAATTTCACTATCATTATTTCTGTAACTTACCAATAAATTTCCATCACGAGCATTAATTGGTATAGAGTAACTTAAACTATATCTATCTAATCCTTCTGTAAGGCTATACTCAGCCGAGAGACGATCTCCTAATCCCAACAGGTTTTGATGAGCGATCGCTGCTGTGGCTCTATATTCTCCAATATTAGGAGATTCATCGTTAGCTACACTGAGTTGAGTAGTGACAGTAGGAGCTTCTACTAATTCTAGTCTGAGAATGCTGAGTCCTGGAGCCGAACCACTAATTAATTGAGCATCAACTGAATCAATTAATGAAGTTTGTTGTAGTAGTTTAATTGCTTTTTCCAAATTGTAGATATTAAGAGGTCGATCGGTAGCAAGGAGTAGGCGGGACTCAACATAATTTTTGCTTAATCTTTTTAACCCACTAATTTCAAGACTTTCTAATTCACCTTCTATCACTTGAATGCGAATTATACCATTAGAACTGTCCTGAACGGGAAAAAAAGCCCCAGAAGTTGTATAGCCTTTCTCAACATATAAATTAGTAATAGCAGTCCGAAGTTGTAAGATTTGCTCTAGAGTTACTTCTTGCCCAATTAGTGGTTTGGTTATGGCTTTTAATTCTGCTGGTTTGAGAATAGTACTACCATTTATTTCTACTTGTTTTACTAAAAAAGTTGGTACTGAGGTCGGGTTAGGTGTTTGTGCTGAGGTTGTCAGATCGTAGTTAAGGATAAGAATTATTAAGATCGATAGACAATTCTTCAATCTAAAAATTTTTCTCACTGAAAAACCTGCTGATAGTTTTAAATTTTTATTATTTGAGCTTGTTATTGATTATGCTACTATATATTGTATATCTCAATTAAAGTTGACAAACCAGCTATTTTATGTGTATTTAATCCTAGCTTGAATTTTTCTGCTGCCTTTTTGTCAGAGAATGTAGATCGATAATTAAATTATTTTTACTTTTATCTTCTCTGACTAAATTAAGTCCCTTGAATTGAACTAGAAATATATCAATTATGTCTGTCAAAATCTTGATAGCTGATGACGAAATAAAAGCTAATAGTGTTGTCCAAAAAAGCTACAAAAAACAAATTAATAACATAGTAGATTTTGCTGGGGATGGTGAAGAAGCTTTGAAAATAATTGAAGCTAATAAATCATACCTCGATCTAGCTTTGGTAGATTTAAAAATGTCTCCTATGGGGGGAATAGAATTAATAAATTATTTAGCTGACAAACAGATACCTATTAAAATTATTGCTATATCTGCCTATGTCTCTCCAGATGAAGTCAAAAAATATTTCCAAAATAATGAAAATATTTTAGGTTTTTTAGAGAAACCTTTTGACATAAATAAATTAAAGAAAATTATTCAGGATAATTTTACTTTAGATTCATCAACTCAGATTTTCGATTATTCTCAGCTTGAGGAAGAAACTTCTATCTTTGTTCGGGAGCAAACTGAAGAAATTCGAGTTTTGATGAAGCGAACCGCCGAAGGAATTCGAAATATCGGGCAAAAATTGCTGGAAATTAAGGAAAAATTAGGACACGGAAACTTTTTAAATTGGCTCAAAGCAGAATTTAACTGGAGTGAGCCTACCGCTCAAAGGTTTATGCGGGTAGCACGGCAATTTAAATTCATCAATTTGACGGATTTGTCGATCGCTCCTTCTGCTCTTTACGTATTATCTGCTCCTTCAACTTCTAATTCGGTAAGAGAAGAAGCGATTTTTCGGGCTCAAACAGGAGAGAATATTACTTATGCAGCTGCTAAAGAAATTAAGCAAAAGTATCATCCAGCTCCAACTAATAAAGTTAAAAAAGACGAGAAAATTGAAAAAGAGCGAGAAAAAACTCCAGCAGAGCCAGAAAGTCGAGCGGTCTCTGATGTTAAGTTTTCTATTTTAGATCGACCACGTACCAGAGAGATCGAGCCATCACGCAAGCAAGAAATTCTGGCTGTTATTCCCAAGCAAACAACAGATAAAGGAGAAGCCGTTGTTCGATCGGGTTCATGGTATCATTTGGGAAAAGAGCATTTATTATATTGTGGAGAGCCGAATTCACCACAATTTAAGAAGCGATTACCAAAGGAAATAGCTTTAAGTATTGCTTTTCCTCCTACCCCAGAGTGGCAGTTGGCTACTCCTATCAGAGCTAATTCGGAAATTGCTTTTTTTAGTCACTATGAAGATGTTGATTTGGCGAGCTTTACAGAAATGATTCGACGGGCTTTGGAATTATATACTGAAAGTAATGAATCAGTAGTTTTTTCTTTTTTGCCTGAGCCAGAATTGTTGACCATAGCACATCAACTTGGTTGTCGCTGTTTTATTGCTGAACCAGATGTGGGAAAATGTGAAACTATTCTTGCCATGTGGAAAAAGAAAGTAGGTTTCGTTGCCAAGTCTTGACCAAACCTCCAAGATAAAATCTGGGCGTTGCTGGATTAAGGTATGATTCAATAAAAGGCGTTGCATCAATGTGGGATGATTTAAAGAGGAATACTATCAAAATGAAGATAGTGAAGTAAAAGTTTGATTGATAAGCAAAGCATTTCCTCAGATTTGGAATAGCATAATGTTTTACGTTTCAAGCGAGCTAGATAATGCCTGAGTCGGGTATTTTCTCCTTCGACACGAGTCATGTAAGTTTTGAGAATTAAATGGTCACAATCATTAATAAAACAGGGATAAACTGTCCATCCATCAGTAATATCAAGTACGGATGAATAGTTAAATTAGGTGGCTCTGGTAGTCGGCCACCAATGATAACAAGTTAATCCTCTGACCAGATCCTGCTGCCTGAGTAGCTTTTGACAACGAAATACTAGTAACTCTTCTAACTCTGATAGCGATCGCGGACTATGATTAGCAACGACTTCATTGGTCACAGGCCACAAACGCTCAGCGGGTTGGAGTTCAGGAGAATAAGCTGGCAAAAAGTACAAATCGAGTCCTTTTTTTATTTTTTTTACCCTTGGACTTTGGACAAACAGCAAAATTGTTCGTAACCGTTCATTCCCCCTCCAAAAAAACAAGGGAAATCTAGGACATAGCGATCCCGCTTTCGCGTAGTGCCTCGCGAAAGCGGTAGTCCATTAATTAACTGCTAACAGGAAATGGTGGTGGAGAAAGACCTTTTCGAGCCTTAGCTAAAACCTCAGCTATGTAAGCTCGACTTTATCCATTTTGAGAGAAAAGTGAAGTCGAACAACGATACAGTATTTTAAGTGTATCGTTAAGCTTAAAGCATGAATTTTCATCTACCCGTTGAAATTATCAGTGTTCTGTTACCTTTTGCGGACTTGTTCTCCAAAAAAGTTTGGAATCATGTTCAAATCATGTTGGTAGGTTCGATTTTAGCCACAGGAAAAAGAACCGTAACTTCAATACTAGAAGTGATGGGACTGGCGGATCAACCGAACTTCCAAAATTATCATCGAGTATTAAATCGGGCAGTTTGGTCAAACCTTCAAGCGAGCAAAATACTATTAACAACTTTAGCAATGGCATTCATTCCTCATGGAACAATCGTCTGTGGGATAGATGATACAATAGAACGACGAAAAGGAAGAAAAATTAAAGCCAAAGGTATCTATCGCGATCCCGTACGTTCGAGTCATAGTCATTTTGTAAAAGTCAGTGGTTTACGCTGGTTATCGATGATGTTATTGGTCGAAATTCCTTGGGCAAAAAAGGTTTGGGGTTTACCATTTCTCACAGTTTTAGCTCCATCTGAACGCTACCATAAACAACAGCAACATCAACATAAAAAACTAACCGATTGGGCGAGACAAATGATTCTACAAACTAAACGATGGCTACCTGAAAGAAGCTTGGTGATAGTAGCAGATAGTAGTTTTGCTTGTCTAGAATTGCTTTCATCTATTGGCAATCGCTCGCACCACTCCTCTTATTTTAGGTCTATTTTCTCTAGTTACTCTTTTAGCTCATCATTTGCAAGCCAGTTTCACTTGGACAACGAGACAAAAAAGTTGGTACTCAAAATCCCTACCAACTTTTTCTGATGCCTTGGCTTTAGTCCGTCGATTTCTCTGGGCTAGCACTTTTTCCATCTCATCTAAATCTACTGACATGATAAAAGTCCCTCGTCCTCTATTCAACCGTTTGAGAGATATTGCCCTTTATGCTGCTTAATTGGATAAAGTCGAGTAAGTAATTTGGGCATCGATTGATGTCACATTGATAGTTTTAATTATTTTAGAACTAATTCAGCGGACTTCATATAAGTTCGCGAAACTTATTTGCGAACTTCTCATTTTTTTGTCCAAAGTCCAATTCTTCATTCTCTCTGTGATTCGTCGTAAAGAAACGTGTGCGTTAGCCCTGTCAGCTTATTCCTGAATAGTTGCACACGACATCATTTTATGTTACTGTAATAAAAACAATTAGATAACTAGAGTAGCATGACAAATAAGACTATATTCAAATTATAAGCAGTAGCAACTGGCTATAGCTATAGGGTTCTTTAGGTAATTGAGTTAGGTTTTAGTGGAGTCCGAGAATACGCGCTTAAGGCATTACTCAGCATGCTTGCATCGTAAGATTTTGTGCTATTCTAAGTCTGTTAAGATGCACAAGCGTTCGATTCGATTGTTACTCCACTACCTTAAATTTTGGGATGTACCTGTTCCTCCTTGATTCATCTTTATAATTCAGCAACGCCATGTAGTTTATGCTTATATCTTGAATAAAAGTATGATTAGGAAAACAGGTGAGCATTAATAACTTAAAAATCTAGGGCTTGAGACTGTTTTCTGGCTAAGTACAGGACAAAACTTGAAAACAAGGACAGAAAAAGGGTTTGATAAAAAGTAATCATACTCCAATCGAAACCCTATGAATCATGTTAACGTGCTTCGCCAAACCTTAAAACCACATCTTCAATGGCATGGAGCAAGACTAAGTTTTCTGGCTTTGTTTCTAATTGCTCTATTTAGAGTGAAAACAGTCAATCTTACCCAGTTATCAATAGGATTTCTGGGAAATGCCAAAACCAAGTCTAATTACAAAAGATTACAGAGATTCTTGCGATATTTTGATTTAGACTATTATGCTTTAGCCAAATTAGTTATAACAATGATGGAGATTCCCGAACCTTGGGTACTAAGCATTGGTGACAAGTTAAGAGTAGGTTTTATTTGTCAAGTGTTTTTTGTAATTTTTAGCAAACTCTTCTATCTCTTGCTGTTATTGATGTTTGTCGCGAAAGCGACCATATACATCAGAAGGCAACTATTCAAGTTTCGGTTTATTTCAGTCGGTGATCGCTTTTGAGAGAAAGCGATCACTCTTGTGCCAATAAATCTCAAAAGCTAGATCAACTAAGCAATCCAGGGATTGACAACGATTTATAACATGAGCTTGACAAATTCTCCATAACCTTAAGTTGTCACCAATGGGGTTATCCAGTTTATGTTGGAGCTTTACGTCTAGAAGATAATTCTCTTTTGACTGTTATTGCCCCTAGCTATTCTAGTCATATAGTTGATGATTACGCTCAACGTTGGGGCATTGAGACTTTATTTGGGATTTTTAAAAGTAGAGGTTTTAACTTAGAAGATACTCATTTGACTGATTCGGAAAGATTGAGTCGATTATTTGCCTTATTAACGATCGCATTATGCTGGGCTTATCGTACTGGTCAATGGTTAAGCGAGCAAACACCAATCAAAATCAAAAAGCATGGAGGCAAATAAACGAGTGTTTTTCGCTACGGTTTTGATTATTTGTGCCGTATCTTCTTCAATTTAGAACACTATGAATCTGATTTTGCTCAAGCCCTTCATTTTTTGTCCTGTACTTAGCCTGTACTTAGGTTTTCTGGTGATTTTTTGCCTAAGTTACGTTAATTATGTTCATTTATGACGTTTATAAAATTTTGTTTCGAGTAGTATATAGCTATGATGAACGTTTTACTCTCAGATCCAACTTATCTTAACCATCCAAAATTTTTTATTAGAAACTTATCTTTAAATGTTCTGACTTCTTCAGTTCTTCCTAACAGTATTGCTAGATGGCAACAGGATTTTTTGTCTCCAAATTGTAGGGAATATGTACTCAATAATTTTCCATATCTAGATATTCTTCAAATTTATCAGACCTGTGGTAAACACTTTGTCTCAAAAGATTTACTTAATGCTCTCTCTAATTTACAAGCTCAGATTGAACAATATAGCGATGAGTTACGAAATAACGCAAATTATAATCTTATCTTCGCTTTTTTAGAAATGCTGTTAGATAAGCATACAGGAAAATATGATTATATTACTTACACGGGAGCCGATATTATAGAGAAATTATCTATTGAATCGAAATTGAGTTTTGATGAACATTTATCGACTACTATCAGCCATTTAATTTTACTTTTTAGCGATCTTATTGATTTCGAGTGTAAAACTATGCTAAATATGGAGAAGCGTTTTCCTGAAGATTTAGCTGATGATAAGTCTATTAACAAACGTATTTATTTTGCCTTGATAGCTATTAATGAGTATAGCTCATTGATACCAACACTTTCACTTCCTTCAAATTATGCTGATCTTATCTTTCTTTGGAATAAACACAAAACATCTTTTAGTAAAATTCCTATGTGGGTATACAATTCTACTTTGACTTTTGTAGATTTGATTCAGAATCAGTTCAGCACTCGTATACGCTTAATTCAAAATATAACTATGCTTCCAGTTACTCGTTCCCATGACGAGTATATGTTTATTCGCATTCTACAATCTTTTGAAATGATCTTTGGCATAATCGTCAAAGGTTTTTTAACTTGCATTGATTGCCTAGAACAGCAAAAATTCACCTTTTCAACACAATTGATTCAGCAACTTTTAAAGGTTTTTCAGAAAAATCATTGTATTTTTCGGATTTTGAACACCATGCCGAAAGAGCATTTTGCTATTTTTCGGACTTATACGGATGGTGCGAGTGCTATTCAGTCGAAACAATATAAGCATTTCGAAATACTCGCATCCCGTCCAGTGCAGCATAGGATGCAGTCAGCTGCTTTTGATTCAGTACCCGATATTAAGAGACTCTATAATTCAAATACTCTTAATCTTGAGGACATAATGTGTCATTATCTAAAAATACCTACAGTATGCGATACATTAGAGTTTCAGATTTTATTACAGCACTTACAAGAATTTGATAGAGCATATGTCTGTTGGAAACAGATACATTTTCGAATTGCTTGTAAAATGCTTGGGCGTGAGCCAGGTACAGGTGGTACACCAGGCACCCCCTACTTGGAATATTACCTAAACGCTAAATTATTTCCTTTTCTATCTGAACTTCCTTGAACGGCGTTGGTGAATAAAGGTATGATTACTGGATAGAGCGATCGCCAAAAAAAGAGTCAGTCACAATTAAATCTTTATGAAATGTCCTGAATGTAAATCAACTCACATCAATAAAAACGGAAACAAAAGAGGAAAACAAAACTACATTTGCGTTAGTTGTAAGAGGCAATTTTTAGACTGTTATCAAACTCAAAAAGGTTATTGTGATGAGTTTAAACGCGAATGTTTGACTATGTATGTCAATGGTATGGGTTTTCGGGCAATTGCAAGAGTCAAAGGAATAGACCATGTCACAGTTATTAACTGGGTTAAACAAGTAGGAGAACTACTACCCAATGCTTATAACCCAGAAACCACACCTCAAGTCGGAGAATTAGATGAGTTAGAAACATTTGTGGGTTCAAAAAGCGGTGCGACCCTGATGATTTTTAATCATCCAGGGAACGCGCACCAAGACAAAACAAGATTTGGCTGTGGCGTGCCGTAGATCATTTCAACCAGGGATTTTGGGGTGGGTTCTCGGAGACCGCAGTGACAAAACATTTGAACCTCTGTGGAATATGGTTAAAGTCTGGCAATGCTACTTTTACGTAACTGATGGTTGGACAGTTTATCCTTGTTTTATTCCAGATGAAGACCAAATTGTTTGTAAAACCTACATGACCAGGGTTGAGGGAGAAAATACGAGACTTAGGCATTATCTAGCTCGTAACAATCGAAAAACTCTTTGTTATTCAAAGTAATTAAAGATGCTTCAGCATTCAATTAGACTACTTATCCACTATCTAAAATTTTCAGATGTCCCAGTTCCCTATGTTCAAAAATACATTTCTTTTTAGCGGTCGCATTCTTGAAAAATCATACCTTCATTCACCAACGCCCCTTGAACAATTGTACTTATTTTCTTTGAAACTTTATTCGGAGGTTCAGTTTTATAAACGACAAAATAGAGACAATTGCCAAAAGCATTCATAATTTTAACTGTGAAGATTAAATACAGCGGTTTGCACATCAATCTGAGACATCAAAAATTCCCAGCCAATAAATAATCAGGTTTGTGAAATTGGAGTGTACTAATTAGTTATGTAAACCGCTGTAGTCAAGCAAAATTATTTGTATGTTTACATCTTCAACCCATTTTTGATTGCCTTTACTTGCTACTTCAGCCAAATGTTAAATTAATTTTGCCTAGAAACTTAAAAGTAAATTATGCATAAAAAATCATTTAATGAGCGACAGGATTCAATAGAAAAAACGCCAAAAGTGATGAATCCAAAAGAAGTTGAGCGCATTTTACGCTTTGAATACGATCTCTCTTCTGTATACGAAGAAGACGTGGGCATTGTGCGAGTGCTTGAATCTTTGATTCCCGAAAATAAGCTGATTAATCCCGATCAACGTCTGTTTCAGGTTATGCATCTCAACACAGAGTTAGTCTGGTATAACATTCACTATGAACTTCGGCAGGCTATTGCAGCTTTACGAACCGAAGACTATGCTCAAGCAGGGCATGTATTGCAAAGGTCAGTCATGCTTACTGAGATTCCTTATGCAGCATTGAAGACTTTAATTACAACTCTTACTCAATTCAGTTTACTGCAGATGCGTCGACAATTACCAGCTGGCGCCACTGGGACAGATTCGCCTGGAATGCGCAATCTCCGAAAGGTGAGTAAGGTTCTTTGGAAGGCATATGAAGAAGCACTATCTCAGTGTGGACAAACATCTATAAGCTTTGCGCAGCTTCGTATGCAAAAGTCAGAACAACAAAAATCTCTTCCAGAAAAACAAGTACTTTTAGCACAAGTTTTTGACCATATTCAACAATTGGACATCAAATTTATGGAATGGAAGCAGTTGCATTTGCGTCTCGTTTGGACTAACCTTGGTGGTGTTTTTGTTGGCGATATTAACAACAATCTGGACAAAATAAGTGTGAGTTCACAAACAATTAATATAGGTGAAGATGAAAATGAGAAATTTATCCATTCAGCTAACTCTACTCATTCCTCTAAAATTCCAACTAGCCTAAGTGGTAGACCAATTAAAGCTCTGCAAAAAGTAACAGCAACACCTTTATTTCCAAAACTCTGGAAAATACCAGATGCCATTTATCAAGCTATGCAGACGAAAGCAATTCAATAATACTCTCATGCCTCTTTTTAGTTAACGGGACAACGTCTTACTAATTTAATTTTATTGATAGCGATCGCTTATACAGCTAGTTGTTTAGTGGGTTTAAAAATTAGAAATACTGGACATCAAGAGTATATTAATCGTCTCAAACTTGAAGGCAAAAATCGACCAAGACACAGTTATTTCTGGACAGGATTATACGGTACGACATGGGTATTATCTATGGATATATGTTGGTCGTGGGTCGAAAAATTAATGCTAACTGCTCTCAATAAGCTGCCATTTTATCAAAAAGGTTTGACAGCGATGAAACGCATACAGGGTATAGTCTAGCCAGGTTGTACCCCCTTCAGGTTTGTCATTTTAAAAAAATCAGTTAAGCAATTTAAAGCTATTAAATATGAATACAAATACTCAATTGTCTAAAGAAGAACGCCACAAAATCCTGGTGGAATGGAACGATACCGAAGAAGACTATCCCCAAGACAAATGCCTGCATCAGTTGTTTGAGGATCAGGTAGAAAAGACACCCGATGCGATCGCAGTCGCATTTGAAGATCAGCAGTTGACCTATCGCCAACTCAACGCCAGAGCCAATCAGCTAGCACGTTACCTGAAAAATCTGGGAGTCAAACCAGAGGTGCTGGTGGGAATTTGTGTCGAACCATCTCTGGAGCAGGTAGTGAGCATCTTGAGCGTTCTCAAAGCCAATGCTGCATATGTACCCTTAGATCCGAACTATCCGCAAGAAAGACTGGCATTCATGCTGGAAGATTCCCAGGTGCCTATCCTGATAACTTGTCAGTCTCTGAGGGAAAAGATTTCACCTCAACAGGTTCGTATCGTCTGTCTGGATAGAGATCGGGATGCTATCGCCAGGGAAAGCCTAGTCAATTTGCATTGTCATACCACACCAGACAATCTAGCCTATGCTATCTACACATCGGGTTCTACTGGAAGACCTAAAGCAGTTCTCGGCAAGATTCGTGGCATTGTCAATCGCCTAAATTGGATGTGGAGAACTCTACCATTTGCTGCCAATGAAGTTTGCTGTCAGAAAACTTCAATTAATTTTGTAGACCATGTTGCGGAAATATTTTCCCCTCTGTTGAAAGGGATTTCTTTGGTAATCGTTCCAGAGGATATACGGAGCGATATTCCCCAGTTAATGAGCTTGTTAAACGAGCAAAAAATAACCAGAATTGTTCTCGTTCCATCGTTACTAAAAGTGATGCTGGACAGTGCGTCGCAACAACTATTACAACTCAAAAATCTTAAGTACGTGTTTTGTAGCGGTGAAGCTCTGCCACTAACCTTAGCCGAAGCATTTTATCAGAAACTTAGTTCTGCCAGATTATTCAATCTCTACGGCTCTTCAGAAGTTGCTGCTGATGTTACCTGCTTCGAGGTTAATTCTTGGGAACTACGTCAAAGAATACTGCAATATTTTAAGCCAGAAATCGTTCGTAGTGTAGCCGAAAATCAGAGTCATGAAGATTGGCAACAACCCTTTACTGAGCCTGGTGTCAGTCCAGAAATGCTAGCGACAAAATTTCAGCAGAGTGAATTGCCCTTATATCCTATAACAGTTGATGATTATTACGATAAATTCAACAAAGAAGTACTTCCCTATGCCGTAGATACTGGTTCTCCCACATATATTGGGCATATGACCTCTGCTTTGCCAGATTTTCTGCACGATATGAGTAAGATGATCTCGCGCTTGAACCAAAATCTGGTAAAGATCGAGACTTCAAAGTCATTGATCTTTTTGGAAAGAGAAGCGATCGCCATGCTGCATCGTCTTGTTTATGGCTTGTCGAGTGAATTTTACGCAGAAAATATTCAGCAGAAAAATCGCAATCTTGGCATCATCACCACTGGTGGTACTACGGCAAACATTAGTGCCTTGTTGTGTGCGCGAAATTCAGGATTGTTTACCAAAGAAGAGTCTGGTGAGTTATCAAAAGATAGTCTTTACAAAGTTTTGAATAAAAAGGGATATGACGATATCGCGATCGTTGGCTCTCGGCTAATGCATTATTCCCTTAATAAAGCTGCTTCTATCTTGGGTATGGGGACAGACAATATTGTCTTTATTGACAGTAGTAAAGACGGAAATTTAGATCTCTATCAGTTGAAAGAAAAAATCCATGAATGCAAGAGAAATAAGCTATACATCTTGGCACTTGTAGGCATCGCTGGCACAACCGAAACTGGAGAAATCGATCCTTTAGGGGAAATGGGCGAAATTGCTCAAGAATTCGGCATTCATTTCCATGTGGATGGTGCTTGGGGTGGTGCAACGATGTTTTCCGATAAGCATAAAGAAAAATTAACAGGAATTGAGCAAGCAGACTCAATAACTATTTGTGGTCATAAACAGCTATACTTACCTCAAGGTATCAGTGTTTGTCTGTTCAAAGATCCGCAGTTGTTAAACGCTGCCGCAACTACAGCTCGTTACCAAGCTCAGCCAGATACATTCGATGTGGGACGATTCACAATTGAAGGCTCACGCTCAGCGATTTCGTTGTGCTTACACGGTGCGCTTAATATCATTGGCAAAAAAGGATATGAGATTCTGATTAACAATGGCATAGAGAAAGCCCAATACTTTTCTAGACTAATTGCGCAATTAGAACCATTTGAACTCATAATGGAACCAGCCTTAAATATTGTCAATTATCGATATCTTCCAGAAGATTTAAGAGCTAAAGCACGACAAAAATCTTTGAGTGAGGATGATATTCAAAGAATAGATCGACTCAATACTCAGATCCAAAAAGAACAGTTTGAACAAGGACAGACCTTTGTATCGAAAACTACCTTGATGGATACCATCTATGGCAAAGAAATAGTTGTATTTAGAACTGTTTTGTCCAATCCAAATACTACTGCAACAGATTTACAGCATGTTCTTGAGGATCAACTGAGAATTGCTAATCAAATTGAAGCCAATGAAGCCAAAATTATACCAGGAATTATCTCTAGTGACACGGAGGCTACCGTAGTCCATCAAGAAGCAATACATTTGCGGTTGGTGGAAGACTCACAAGCAAATCTAGAAGAATATCTGAAAAAAAATACGATTCCGATTGGAAAACCGATTGATAACACTCAGATATACATTCTAGACAAGTATGGCAATCTTTTACCACCAGGTGTTATGGGTGAGTTATACGTAGGAGGAGATGGACTAGCAAAAGGGTATTTAAATCTGCCTGAATTAACGCAGGAAAAATTTATCCCCAATCCGTTTACTAAAGACAATGGAAAAAATAACCAAGCAGAAGTAGCAAGACTATATAAAACAGGAGACCTGGCTCGTTATTTGCCCAATGGAGACATTGAATATTTAGGTCGTCTTGACCATCAAGTAAAAATACGAGGCTTTCGGATTGAACTGG
>JAAUXX010019830.1_pt1 | contig 13438 bp, 12 predicted proteins | sample 7278111 | NCBI WGS metagenome assembly JAAUXX01 (sample SAMN14350116, study PRJNA611818) | marine sediment metagenome | isolation source: surface marine sediment (1.8m) | place: French Polynesia: Moorea | collected 2018-08
CATCACAGTCTTTGAGATATCTGGTAGCACGATCAAGTGATTTTCTTGCCCTGGAGGAGAGCGCTTCCTGGCCATCACCTTCTGGGTGATTCCAGATTTCCATAAGAGTGTGGGAGGAATTACGGCTATCTAGGCGGCTTATATGAAAGAGGGTGACAACACCCGGTAAACTGTCCTTAAAAAATGAATGAAAAAAGCGAACGCCAAATAAATTTTCATTATCCGAGCTGATGTTAATCAAAATGTGGAAACTCATTTTCACTCCTGAAGATTATCATTTGCTTTTTTAATGATAATTATTATCAATAAGGAATCAATAAAGAAGCAAATATACTTAGGTAGATAAATCAGTTCAATTATAGAAAAAATTAGACTATTATGCTGCAATAATATGCTAATACTTAATCCTATATAGTATTGAAACCTTACAATTTCATAACATAAAGGTGATATTATGTTTTTTCGATCTCTTCTTCTGGTGATTGTATTCCTAGCGTCCGTAACATATTCATCCGCCGCAAATAAAAATCTTCCAGTTGTGGTTGCATCAACAACCCAGATTGCAGATTTTGCCCGTCAGATTGCAGGTGACCGTATGATGGTCAAGTCTATCCTTGCACCGGGTGCAGACCCACATACTTATCAGCCAACGCCGGATGATGTACAGATTGTATTAAATTCTGATCTTTGCCTTGAAAATGGAATGCACCTCGAGGGAAAAAGCTGGATGGCGACACTTGCACGAGATGCCAACAAACCATTGATTACGACAACAGAGGGGATTAAGCCCCTGGAAATTGATGAGGATGGCCAGACCATAATGGATCCCCATGCCTGGTTTTCACCAAAAAATGTAGCAGTCTATGTCAACAATATTACCAGAGCATTTCAGCAGTTTGATCCTGAAAACACCTATGAGTATCAAGCAAGAGCCAAACTGTTTCTCCAACAATTACGAATTCTTGACGGCTGGGTGCGTGATCAGGTGAAGCTTATCCCTCCACAACGTAGAATACTGGTGACAACACATGATGCTTTTAATTATTTTTGCAATGAGTATAAATTTAATGAGCGAAACAACTACCTGAGTATCGCACCGGTGGGGTGGTCAACCGGTGCGGAAATAGGTGCGGGAATGACTCCTGAAAGACGCCGGATGGTGGTACAGTCGATCAGGGAGTCAGGTGCACCGGCCATATTTGTTGAGACAAGCATCAACCCTAAGCAAATTCGAGAGATTGCCAAGGAAACGGGTGTGAAAATAGGAGGTTCCTTGTATTCCGATTCCATGGGACCGGCTGGTAGTGCCGGAGAAACCTATATCGGTATGATGCGGGAAAATGTCCTGCTCATCGTCAAAGCTCTACGTTAGGATGCCTAATGCGATTCATACTCTCTCTAATTATCTGGTTTACTTTGGTAGGTGGCTTATATGGCTACACCCAGATTCGTAACCAATCCAGGACGGTATCGATTGAGCAACAAACTCAGGTAACAGATGCTGCAGGAGAATACAGTCTGAGATTGACGCCAACTTTCTCCGTGGAACGTGACCCGTTTGCCCTAACCGCAGAAACAGAGAACACAACCGGTTTTGAACTCTGGCTGAATGGTAAAAGGATCACCGTGGATGTTGAAAATCTGCACCAGGGAACTGCGATGATGGTTGAGAAAATACCGGGGCTGATAGAGGGGGGAAACGAAATATTTGTGAAGGCAAGTCCACCAGTCTCGGGAGATATGGATCACTATGCTATGCGAGTAGAGCTTTTAGAAAATGGTTCAGTGATCTTGGAGGAAACCATGTGGAGCAGTGGGGGGGCTCAGGTGTCCGGAACCATGACGGTTAATCTGGGAAAAGAGGAAAAGGATGAACATGATCACTGAAAATGCCATTGATGTTCGCCATCTAACGGTAAGCTATCACTCCAGACCTGCTTTGCTGGATGTATCGGTGGGTATCGAAAGGGATCAGCTTATTGGGGTAATAGGTCCAAACGGAGCAGGAAAGTCTACCTTGATCAAAGCAATTCTTGGTTTCGTTAAACCAGATATCGGCAGTGTCTCAATCTGGGGAAAGGATGTCCAGAAAGCAAGAGGCCAGGTCGCCTATGTACCCCAACGGGGGGCGGTGGACTGGGATTTTCCCATAACCGTGGAAGAGGTGGCGCTGATGGGGCGATATCAGCGTATTCCTTGGTACAAAAGCCCCGCCAAAGACGATCAGGACGCCGCCTTTGAAGCACTCAGCATGGTGAGAATGGAAGAATTTGCTGCTCGCCAGATTGGACAGCTCTCCGGAGGGCAACAACAGCGGGTTTTTCTGGCACGAGCACTTTCACAGGGAAGTGACATTCTGTTGCTTGATGAACCTTTTGCCGGGGTGGATGCAGCAACTGAACGAGCAATTCTTGATGTGCTGGAACGCGCGAAAAAAGCAGGGAAAACCCTGGTAGTAGTCCATCATGATCTTTCCACGGCAGCGGAGTATTTTGACAAACTCATTCTTATAAAACAGCGAATGTATGCCTATGGCACTCCTGAGGATGTCCTCCAGGAAGATCTCTTGAGTAAAGTATATGAAGGCCGGCTCCGGATTTTTGGTAATGTTCTGAAAAAGGAGGAGGTATGATCTACGATGCCTTTGTAGCCCCTTTGGGCGAAGCCTATTTTCAGAAGGCCTTGATTGGTTCTTCCATTGTTGCCATTGTTGCGGGTGTAGTTGGTTGCCTGGTGGTTCTCAGACGTATGGCATTCCTTGGTGATGCACTCTCCCATGCGATGATAGCTGGAGTAGCAGGTGGCTACCTGGTGATGAAATTATTATTTGGCCTCGAAGCACACGCTCCCGGGATGCTGGTCGGATCTCTGCTTGCAGCTATTGCCACAGTTGCTTTGATCAGTTTTGTTTCCCGTATCTCAAGGGTTAAGGAAGATACCGCCATCGGTATAATGTATACTGGGATTTTTGCTTTAGGAGTTGTGGCTGTCTCCATCTTCAGGCATTTCATTCATATAGATCTGATGCACTTTATTATGGGCGATGTCCTCGGGGTAGCCGATAGCGATCTGTGGGTAAGCGCCTTTGTTGCCGCAATAGTTCTTACGATCATCGTGCTTTTCTTTCGCCATTTCCAGATAACCACCTTTGATCCCATAATGGCGGCTTCAATAGGCTTACCAGTATTGCTCATTGATTACCTTTTGACCACCTGTGTTTCCCTGGTTGTGGTAAGCGCGGTTTCCATGGTAGGGGTGATATTAGTTGTCGGTCTGCTTATTACGCCTGCTGCCACAGCCTATCTGCTCTGTGACAGGTTAGATAGAATGATGTTTCTTGCAGCTGTGTTTGGGGTTACCAGTGTGGTTGGTGGCCTGTACCTCTGCGTCTGGCTTGATTCGGCAGGTGGAGGGGCTATCATTCTTTTTTGTACTCTGCAGTTTCTCTGTGTCCTTACAGTTGCTCCCAAATATGGTTTACTGGCCAGGTGGATGCGATTGAGAAACCTTGTACCACAACAGGTAATGGAGGATGTTTTAACCACAGTTTTACGGTATAAGGGAGTAACTCCTTTGTCTGTCATACAGAAGTATGTCGAAACTAAAAAAGGATTGAGTAAAGCTTTGCAGAGTATGATCTCTGAGGGAATGCTTGAAGAGCAGGATAAGGGATATGTTCTCACCGACAAAGGTGAAGAGGAGGCCGTAAAAATTCTCAGAGCTCACAGGTTGTGGGAGGCATACCTTGAAAAAATCGGTACACCAGAAGATAAGCTGCACAAAACCGCTCATCGAATGGAGCACAAACGCGATGGTGGTACTGTAGAATATTTAGACGAAAAATTAGGTAAGCCGGCCGCAGATCCTCATGGGAAGATTATTCCCTCATCTACCTCAGAGTAGCTGCAGCCCTGAAAGCCTAGGATTTCTTTTCGAAGGGGCTGTAGTAGACTTCCCAGTCTCCAGTGCCACCTCTATTGTCATCATCGTTATCATTGCCGTTTCCACTGAAATTACCCCAGTAGCTGAACACAAAAGCTTTGGTACCAGGAGGCGCCGGAGGTGCGCTGCGCAGTGGAAAGGAGTCCTGGAAAAACGTTCGAAAGGCCATGAGCGGGGTAATATCGTGGCTGCTCAGCACCACATTATTGTTATCGACATAGTTTATATAAAAATAAAAGTACTGCGGTGTTGGAAATGAATAACTAATGCGGTCCTGTAAAAAAAGAGTGCCATCAATGGTTACACTGTTGCCTGCAGGGACGACATCGTATTTTATGAGGAAATCCTGAGTCTGCCAAACTCTGGTTTCGGGTTGTTTAGTATCTAAATTCAAAGTCTCAATATCCAGTGCGGTTTTACCGACATTGGAGAGGTAGGAGGTGCAACCGCTGGTCAGTAGCAGAGTGAGGCAGAGAATAATCGTTGGGGTGAGTGATCTATATATACGTTGCATTGCAATTCTCCAATTGAAGAGGTGTTTTACTCATATCACATAGCAATGATGATAAGAATATCATTTTTATTCCTTCATATCTGAGAGCCTGTATCATTATTTTATATAGTATTACCAAATGAGTACAATAAAAGGGAGGAATCGGTTGAATTGGTGAAAAGACAGCCTGATCTTAAAGACCGTGGCTGTCTTTTGGTGGATATACTCCTCTGAATACGTGAAAAATGAGATTTCGGATTTAGGGAAGAAACGGGCGTATATCTTTTTCATATTGAGTGATAACCTTATATCCGTTGGCCTGGAGTGCATCGATTGCCTTCTGGCTATCCTCTTTTGGTACACGCATAACCAGCTGATAAACATCTGCAAATTCTTTTTCTGGCCAGGAAAGCAGACTCTGGATATTGACCTGTTCTTTGCTGAGAATTGCAGATACACCTGCTAGGGTACCAATGCTGTCTTTAACCATTACTCCGATACGAACGCTGTCATCGCTGATACCGATAGCACTTAACAGGACACCCATGACATCGGTGCTGGTGATAATCCCTACGAGGTTCTCATCCTCCATAACCGGCAGGGCATTGATATCATGTTCCTGCATGAGCAAGGCTGCTCTTTCGATGGTGGTATTAGGCGTAATAGTGATAACTGCCTTGATCATGACCATTTCAACGAGTACCTGCTGCAGGAGATAGTTGAGTTCGTGATTGCTTAGAGTAGTAGCGGGTGACGCCCAATACTGCTTGACATCTCTGTCGGAAAGAATTCCCACCAGTTTACCTTCATTGTTTACCACCAGGAGGTGGTCTATTTTCTTCTTCTTAATGAGAATATTGGCATCCTCCAGGCTTGTACTGGGAGATACGGTGATGAGCTCGGTATGCATTATTCTGCCAACGTACATGTAAACGGCCTCCGTTAAACGTTGAGATCATAAAAAGAATCTATTTCTTCTAACCTTTCCGCGAATCAGCTTCCGGTTGTATACTTACATTTATTTTTCAAAGATATCTTTACAATTTTATACTATAGCAACTTTTTTCATCGGGTTTTAAAATCTTCCCAAAGCAATAAGGATAGGGTGTAACAATACCGCAATCAGTTAATCATTCACAATGAAGACATGTATGATCAGCTAAAAGGAATTGCTGATTCTGTTTTGGTTAACTTTGTTTTGTTACAATAAACACGCTGGTATTACTTGCTTTCCAAGAACATTGAAAGGATAAAATTTTTTCTCACCATAATTACGGCAGTATTGTGAGAAAAACATCATGCCGAGGAAATCCATAACTTATCAAAATGATCACTAATATCAAAAAAACACACAAACAGCATAGGTCTTAGAAGCGTTTTTCGTCGGTAAGTCACCAATAAAAAGTGGTGTGAAAAAAAACTTGCTACATATGGCGGTTTCGGAGTAAGTAAATTGTTTGTTTTGCAGGAAGTTGTATGGCCTGGAATCAAAAGCCATACAACCATCAGAAGAACGGATTTCATCCACTCAAATAATTATCAGAGCTGTGCAAAGTAGTTCCATTTGCCTGACTGTAGATATGAGGAGATAGTTGACAGAATGAAAGAAAACACTATCTGGATGTCTGGTAACGAAGCCATTGCTTTGGGGGCATTTGAAGCCGGTGTAACGGTTGCCTCCGGTTATCCGGGCACTCCTTCAACTGAAATAATGGAGAACCTTTCGGGTTATGAAGGTGTTTATACGGAATGGGCTCCCAATGAAAAGGTGGGTCTTGAGGTCGCAATCGGCGCCTCATTCGCCGGAGCTCGGGCACTTGCAACTATGAAGCATGTGGGTGTCAACGTCGCTGCTGACCCTCTATTTACAGCTTCCTACACTGGCGGTCGCGGTGGGTTGGTGATTCTTACGGCAGATGACCCAGAGATGCATTCCAGCCAGAATGAGCAGGATAATCGCAACTATGCCTTTGCCGCAAAAATTCCCATGCTGGAGCCTTCAGATCCGGCAGAAGCCAAGGAGTATCTTAAATTAGCTTTTCAGCTCAGTGAGGAACTGGATACCCCGGTCTTTCTCCGTATCACTACCCGCGTAGCTCACGTGAAAGGTATTGTGGAAAAGGGAGAGCGAGCGTTTGGTCCGGTTGAAGTGGGCATCGAAAAAGTGCCCGGGAAGTTCGTTATGCTGCCAGCCAATGCCAGAAAAAGAAGGGTGGCGGTAGAAGAAAGAATGAACCGTTGTGCTGCTTTAGCTGAGAAGGCCCCATACAATACGATTGAAGAAGGCGATACCACACGTGGATTCATTACCTCGGGAGTATCATATCTGTACGTCAAAGAGGCATTCCCCGATGCTGCAGTACTCAAACTTGGCATGTGCTGGCCGCTTCCCGAAAAAATGATTCGAGAGTTCGCTGCCAGCGTTGATGAAGTCGTTATCGTCGAGGAGCTTGATCCCTTCCTCGAACTGCATATCAAAGCCATGGGTATAGCCTGTAAAGGTAAAGAAATTATTCCTAGCCAGGGTGAATTGAACACCGCGATTGTTAAAAAATCAGTGGAGCCCGATTCGGCAGAGGAGCTATTTGCTGCTCCTGAGTTACCCATGCGCCCACCAAATATGTGTCCAGGTTGTCCGCACCGTGGTATATTTTTCACCCTGTCCCGCTTGAATATTTTTGTCTCAGGTGACATCGGCTGTTACACCCTGGGATTTCTTCCACCGCTCTCTGCCATGGATTCCACCGTTTGTATGGGCGCCGCCGTACCCATTGCCCATGGCATGGCCAAGGCATTGGGAGAGGGTGCCCATGATAAAGTTGTTTCGGTTATCGGTGATTCAACCTTTATCCACTCGGGCATAACCGGCTTGATAAACACCGTTTACAATAACTCTTCTTCTACCCTGATTATTCTGGATAACAGGATAACAGCGATGACAGGGCAGCAGCACAATCCCACTTCCGGAAGTAATATCATGGGTGAAGCGGCAACCGAGATTGATCTCGAAGGCCTCTGTCGCTCCATTGGTGTAAAGCATGTTTATGTGATTAATCCCCATGAGGTTCCTGAGACCAGGAAATTGTTACGCGAAGCGATCGCCCTGGAGGAGCCATCTGTTGTTATTTCAAAGGCACCCTGTGTGCTTTTGCCGGAGCTTAAATATAAAAAACCCATCACCTATTATACCCATCAGGAAAATTGCGTGGGGTGCATGTCCTGTATCCGTTTAGGGTGTCCAGCGATAAGTTGGACAGCTTTTGCCGAGGGAGAAGCCGAGGCTCGCGGGTATAAAAAGAAGCAAAAAGGAATTTCTAAAATTGATGAAATCTTATGCAACGACTGTGGCCAGTGTGCCTCGCTGTGTAAGTTCCACGCAATAACAAAGAGGGGTGAATGATGATGGAGAAACAGGGAAACATCCTCTTTTCCGGGGTAGGTGGCCAGGGAATCCTACTGGCCAGTGAAATAACGGCATACAGCCTTTTAGCCGCTGGTTTCGACGCCAAAAAAAGCGAAGTACATGGTATGGCGCAACGCGGTGGTTCAGTCACTGCCCAGCTTCGCTATGGCGCCAAAGTTTATTCCCCCTTAATAGAACCTGGAAAAGCCGATATTCTGGTCGCTTTTGAAATGATGGAGGCAGCACGTTATCTGCCCTATCTCCATCGGGGCAGCAAGGTCGTGGTCAACACCCAGAAAATTTTACCACCAGCGGTTGCCACTGGACAAACAACATATCCGGAAAATGTGCTCGATACTCTTGCAAAGCATGATATATCAGTCACTCCGGTGGATGCTTTGGATGTTGCCAGAGCAGTAGGGGAGGTTAGAACCGTAAATGTGGTCATGGTTGGAGCAATGTCTGCATTTTTGCCAATAGATCCTTCAGGATGCATTGAGGTGATTGAAAAACGGGTTCCGGAGAGATTCAGGGAGGTAAACCTTAAAGCTTTTGACGAAGGAAGAAAGGCAACCATGTAAGGGGGATACATGTCAACACTTTACTGGGAAGAAGAGATAGAAACCCTGCCCCGGGTGGGGCTTGAGTCCATTCAACTGCGACGCTTGCAGCGTTTGGTGGCACGTGTTTACAAAACAGTGCGGCCTTATCGTGAAAAAATGCAAGCAGCAGGAGTACTGCCTGAGGACATCAAAAGTCTCAGCGATCTGCAGAAGCTGCCCTTTACCGTCAAAGACGATCTTCGTGATAATTACCCTTTTGGTCTTTTTACCGTTCCCATGGATGAAGTCGTGAGAGTACACGCTTCTTCTGGAACAACTGGTAAGCCAACGGTGGTAGGATATACCTGGCAGGATATTGATCTTTGGGCATCTATAATGGCCAGGGCACTCACCTGTGCTGGCGCACACAAGGGTGACATGGTGCATAATGCTTACGGTTACGGTCTTTTCACCGGCGGTCTGGGAGCGCACTACGGGGCGGAAAAGATGGGTGCTACAGTTATTCCGGTATCCGGCGGTAACACCAAAAGACAAATTACCATAATGAAGGATTTTGGTTCTACCGTGCTGCTCTCTACACCTTCATATGCCTTGAATCTGGCTGAAGCAATGGATGAGGTGGATGTCGACCCATCCAGCCTGTCCCTTAGAGTGGGTATCTTTGGAGCTGAACCATGGAGTGAAAACATGCGTGAAGAGGTCGAACGCAAACTCAACCTCAAAGCGGTTGACATCTATGGCCTTTCCGAAGTCATGGGACCGGGTGTTGCCATGGAATGTTTGCAGACCACCAAGGGAATGCATATTTTTGAAGATCATTTTCTGCCGGAAATTATCGATCCGGAGACCGGTGAAGTCTTACCGCCGGGCGAGCAGGGCGAGCTGGTATTCACAACCCTGACCAAGGAAGCGTTCCCGATCATCAGATATAGAACCAAGGATATCTCACGTCTAATCTACGAAACCTGTGAGTGCGGAAGAACCTTGGTTCGAATGGAAAAAGTGACCGGTAGAACCGATGACATGCTCATTATTCGCGGTGTCAATGTCTTTCCCTCACAAATTGAACATGTCCTCATGGGGATTGAGGGTGTTGAACCGCATTATCAGATCGTCGTGGAACGAGAGGGAAATCTTGATACAATGCTCGTTCAGGTAGAAGTGAGCACCAGTATTTTCTCGGATGAAATCAGAGTGTTGGAAAATCGGGCGAAAAAGATTGAGGCCGATGTCAAGGACATGCTGGGCGTAACCTGCAAGGTAAAACTGGTTGAGCCACGGACCATCCAGCGAAGTGAAGGTAAAGCCCAGCGGGTAATTGATAAGCGAAAAATCTGATCAGGGAGGATGGTATGAAAGTTGAACAGATTGCGATTTTTCTGGAGAATAAATCGGGACGACTCTCTGAGATTACCGGAGTCCTCGCTAATAGTAATATTAATATCAGGTCATTGTCACTGGCCGATACCGCCGATTTCGGAATTCTTCGCCTCATCGTAGACAAGGTAGAGGAAGCTGAGAAGGTCCTGAAGGAGGGCGGTTTCACGGTAGGGCGTACCCAGGTTATCGCGGTTGAGGTACCGGACAAGGTCGGTGGGCTTGCCTCGGTACTAAAAGTTATTGAGACTGCTGAAATCAATGTTGAATATATGTATGCCTTTGTCAATAAAAGCGGAGAAAATGCGGTAATGATTTTCCGTTTTGAGGAAATTGAAGAGGCAATACAGATATTACAGGATAAGGGCATCACCATCTTATCCGGTGCTCAGATCTGTGCCTTATAGCAACGATCCGAGAGAGGGAAAGAGGAATATAAAAAAGTTGCTGATAAGCGGGGACGGGGGTTTTTAGCTTTTCTGCAACCAAGCTAGAGGGAGACTGTATGAAGCGATTATTGTGTAAACTTGGAATTGTTTTACTCACCTGTATTGCCATGACTGGTCTGGCATCAGCAAAAACCTTAAAAATAGGAGCTATCCTGTCAGTCACCGGGCCAACTGCTTTTTTGGGTGTACCGGAGGTGAATACCCTGAAGATGCTGGTGGAGTCAATAAATGCTCAAGGTGGAATAAATGGCGAGATGGTGGAGCTTATCGTCAAGGACTCTGCCGGGCAGAAGGAAAAAGCGGTATCCTATGCCAAACAGCTCATTGAAGAAGATAAGGTTTTTGCCATTCTTGGTCCAACCAGAACAGGATCGACCCTGGCGATTAAAAGCCTATGTGAAAAATCGGGAACACTTCTGATATCATGTGCTTCAAGCAAGATGATTGTCGATCCCGTTGCGAAGTTTGTCTTCAAGACTCCACAAAACGATAGTCTTGCTGTACGAAAAATCATGGAGGACATGAAGAAAAACAATATTACCAAGATTGGTGTAGCAGTAGGTGGCACCGGTTTTGGCAAAATGGGCAAAAAATTCTCTGAAATAATCGCGCCAGAATACGGAATAACTGTGGTAGCTACCGAGGTTTATGCACCTAACGTCACCGATCTTTCTTCGCTGGTTGCCAAGTGGAAAGGTAATCCGGAAATTCAGGCAGTCATAAATTGGTCCATCGTTCCGGCCCAGACTATTCTTGCCAAGAACATGCGTCAGGCTGGTTGGGATGTTCCTTTTTATCTGAGTCATGGCTTCGGCAACATTAAGTATGTTGAAGTTGGTGGCAAAGCTGTGGAAGGTGTTATCTTTCCTGCTGGGCGTTTGTTGATCGCTGACGGTCTACCGGATAATCATCCTCAGAAAAAAGTACTGGTAGACTACAAAAATGCATACGAAGCCAAATTCAATGAGCCCGTGAGCACATTTGGTGGCCACGCCTACGATGCATTTATGATTTTGAAGCAAGCACTTGAGCAGGTTGGCTCTGCTGACAAGATGAAGGTGCGGGATACTATTGAGAATATGACATTTGTCGGTACCGGTGGAGTATTTAAATTCAGCCCAACCGATCATAGTGGTCTATCCATCGACGCTTTTGAGATGATGACAGTTAAAGATGGAAAATTTGTTCCCTATGCGATGAAATAATACCTTCCAGATGGAGGTTGTGGAGCCGGGTATCAACCCGGCTCTTTTTTTGTGCAAACTGCAACGCTTTATGACAGTAGAACTATTCATTCAATACATCTTTGCCGGTATCACCTACGGCGCCATTTACGCCATCGTGGCTATTGGCTTTAATATTATCTACAATACCACCGGGATTATCAATTTTGCCCAGGGTGAATTTGTTATGCTGGGCGGCATGATATCAATAAGCCTGTTGGGCTATATGAGTCTGCCTTTGGCCATTGCCACAGCTGTCCTGCTGACTATGATCATTGGGGCACTCATTGAGATGGTCTTTATCCGCTGGCTCAAGGGACCGAGCGTTTTGCGGATGATTATCATCACCATTGGAATTTCCATTCTCATCCGCGAAGTAGCATTGCATATTTGGGGGGAGAGTGTGCGATCTCTACCCTATTTTATTGGTGATGAAATTAGTAGTGTAGCAATTCTTGGAGCACGCATATCTCCTCAGGTTTTCTGTGTGCTGGTGACTTGCACCATCATGGTTGTGCTTCTTGGTATTTTTTTCAAGACGACCTCGGTGGGGCGAGAGATGCGAGCCTGTGCTGCTAATAGAACTGCAGCAATCCTTTGTGGAATTGACACCAAGAATATGGTCACTCTTTCCTTTATCCTCAGTGCGGCAATGGGTGCCCTGGCCGGTTGCGTCATGTCACCTATCACTTACTCGCAATACAATATTGGTACAGGACTTGCGATCAAAGGGTTTACCGTGGCAATTCTTGGCGGACTTGGCTCCTCCGGCGGAGCTATTGTAGCTGGACTATTGCTTGGGGTAATCGAAGCTTTTTCGGTATCAGTTCTGCCGCTTGCCTTTCAGGAGGCTATTTCTATTGGTATTTTGTTGCTGATTCTGTTCCTGCGTCCACACGGCCTCTTTGGCTCTAAGGATGCGGCTGGATTAAAAGAGTTCTAAAATATGAAGAAATATCTGCCCTTTATCCCTCTCATCTTCTTTGTGGTCGCGACCCATCTGCTGACCAGTTGGACGGATACACTCTATTACCTCACCCAGATGACCATGTCGGCTTACTATTCCCTGCTGGTGATCGGTTTGTGTGCGGTGATGGGATATGCTGGACAGATAAGTCTTGGTCATGCGGGTTTTTTTGCCATAGGCGGGTATCTTTCCGCAGCCCTTACCACCAGAAACCTCATAGCTTTTAAGGATACAGCTGTGATTCGCATGCTGGATTCTCTTAATTTTCTAATGACCGGTCGGGATATCTATGGTGATCCGGTGATTGTAGTCACTCCATGGGTTGCCTTTGCCGTGGCCGTAACCATAGCAGCTGTGCTTGCCTTTATCATCGGAATCCCAGCACTCAAACTCAAAGGCCACTACCTAGCAATGGCAACCCTGGGATTTGGGATAATAATTTACCGGATTGTGCTGGCAACCGAGTATTTCGGTGAAGCAGATGGCATTTCAGAAGTTCCGGCCTTTGTCTTATTCGGCAATATCTCGGTGAACGGCGATTTTACCAATCGAGTGGGTAATTACTATATTGCCTGGGTCTTGGTTGTCCTTGGTATGATTCTGTTGCGAAACCTCATCGACTCCCGGGTTGGCAGAGCCCTGCGGGCAATTCACGGTGCCGAGGATGCAGCTGATTCCATGGGTGTGGATACTGCCCGTTACAAGCTTAACATATTTGTACTCTCAGCAATTTTTGCGGCAGTCGCCGGTGTTTTCATGACACACTACAACGGCAGTATTGGTCCATCTGAGGCTGGAGTAATGAAGTCCGTCAGATATGTTGCCATTGTCGCCGTTGGGGGTATGGCCCACCTCTGGGGAGCCTTGATTATGGCGGTTATTCTCAACTTTCTCTCGCTACGCGGTGTGTTTGGTACCTACGATGATGCAGTTTTTGGCATAATTCTCATACTTATCATGCTTTTTGCACCGGATGGTTTATTGCGTATAAACTTGAAACATCGTGCGCTGATGGTGATTG
>JAAUXX010009334.1_pt1 | contig 13424 bp, 9 predicted proteins | sample 7278111 | NCBI WGS metagenome assembly JAAUXX01 (sample SAMN14350116, study PRJNA611818) | marine sediment metagenome | isolation source: surface marine sediment (1.8m) | place: French Polynesia: Moorea | collected 2018-08
GAATGCTGTTTTCTGTGGCAGACGAGTCCATGCCTGTTATGGTTACCAAAAGGGGTGTTCTTCACTCCTACTCAAACTGCAGAAAACTACCCTACTTGATTCATCACATACTTAACAACAGAGAGGAGTTCACGGGGGGAGAGTATAATTTTGCCGATAAGGAACCGGTGGAACTCGTTGATCTCATCCTCACCATTAAATCCTATTTGCAGCTTTCCACTCCCAAGAATTTCTGTCTCCCGTATGCCATTGCAGAAACTGGTAAAAGAATGATGTCGTTTTTCTTACGGGTATTCAGTCGGATTGGCCTCAAGGCTGAAATGCCGGCAGAGCTTATTTTTCTCAAACAATTCTACATTCCCCATACTCTGAATTGCGATAAATTAGGTAACTCGAGCTTTATTGATCCATTTCCAGAAGAAACGGTTTATACCAGGTTACCTGAGATGATAATTTATTACCTCACCCGCTGGACACACCAGAATCTCATTACCACTTTTAATGATGAGGCCAAGGTGAGTAAAGCTTTTGCTCAGACATTTCGTAAAAATCCGCAAAAGCTTATCAAAGCTGCAAGAGAAGATAGGATTGAACAATTCTATTGATTCTTAAAAATACCCTACATTAGTTAGAGTTCAGTTTACTATTTTAAATTTATTTATTTTAAAACACATAATTGGGCTTTGTTCTACCCCCAGTTTACTATCTACGGACAACCTAACCTTCAGAAACAATTAATTAAAAGCGATTACCCTAAACTTTCTTTGCAAAATTTCATAACTAACAGTATGATTGCATCCCCAGAGGACTTAACGAGTAATTTATTTGGCAGGTGGTAGGTGAATGAAATATCTGGGTTTGATTGTTGGTTTTGTAATCGTATGTAATTTTGGAATATTAGAACTATCAAGAGCAGCGAATATCCTTTTAGACATTGCTCCCATCATAGCAGGAAATAGAGGTATAGAGGGGCCAAATGACACAACCCCTAATCCATTTTCATTTCAGGCAAAATATAATGTCGCTAGAAGCACCTATATTTACTCAGACACCATTACCGTAACCGGTATAAGTTCTCCTGCACCAATCTCCATAAGCAACGGGACATATTCCATTGATGGCGGCGGATTTGTCAGCTTCCCTCGAGTGGTCAAGCGAAATCAAAAAGTTCAAATTAGGCTTAGATCCTCTGGTGCCTTCTCTACAAGCACAACAGCAACGGTAAATATAGGAGGGCTCCAAAGAAATTTTAAGGTCACAACAGGAGGCAGGCTCTCGATATTATCAAACGATACAAATTTTTTCAGTTACTCTGGTTCTTTGTTATTTGTTGTTGGTGAAGTTAGAAATAACACATCTCAATATGTACGTTTCATAAAGATCGGCGGTGGCATAATAAGCAGTGACGGACAATTAGTAGATGCGGATTCTTCTTATACATATATATCGACTCTTGCTCCCGGAGAGAAGACATGCTTTAAATTGATGTTTTCAAATTTCGATGTAGCAACACACTATTATTATGAAGAGCCGACCTATTTTTATACCGGTGCCCCACCGCCCAAGGTAACAGCCTATAATCATAATGGATTTTCTAATGAAACATATAGCTCATATGAAATAGTCGGTCTGTTAAGAAATGACAGCGGTCGTTCCATTTCTTATGTCGAAGCCGTGGGAACTCTTTACAACTCCGCTGGAGAAGTAATGGATTGCGGATATTCTTATGTAAACTCAACCCACCTAGCAGTAGGTCAATCATCTGCATTTAACATTAACTTTTCCTGGAATGATTATCATGATGTAACTTCTTACCGACTGCAAGTTGACAGCGATTAATGAAAATAGCGTTTTGAGTAAAAACCGTTAGATTTACTTATGATGTACGTCATTCCATTCAAGCTTGACATTGACTATGGAAATTATAAACTCAAACTCGCCTGCAGCCACTTTATTGCCATGTACCAATAGATACTGGCTTACCCCCCATTCGTTATTGACCTTATTCAAATCAAGTTAGTATATACCGTAATATTCAGCATTATTTCAACTTCTGTACTACCAAGCTTCCACAATAGAATATTATTGGTTACTGCCCAATATTGCAGGCAGAAAAATCGGCCATTGAAATCCATCCAGAGAACCGAGTTTAGAGATAAAGGGTGAATTAATATGTGATGCATCAGTAGTTAGATAAAAACTTCCCGTTTCGCTTGGGTCAAAATCAACGGACCCCTTAAAAATACCAGTAGTATAGACATTTCGGCTATCATCTACAAAAATACTGTATACGGAATCAAGAGATTCCCCACCAAAGCTTTTGGTCCAGATAAAATCACCACTGTTGGTTAATTTACAAATAAAACCATCTGTTTGCCCTTTACTTGTGAGGTTATACACACCTAAGGAGTTGGGATCAAAGTCCACGGTACCTCTAAACTCTCCAACCGTATACACCCTGTTTAAATTATCAATAACAACTTGTTTTCCTGAACTTTCCCCGACATAACTTTTGGCCCAGATGAATTTTCCACTATTGTCCAGTTTAATAATGAAACAATCGGAGGTACTGTCATTGGTCAGATTGTGGATTCCATCATCACTGGGATCGAAGTCAACAGTCCCTCTAAATTCCCCAGTAGTATAAACATTCTCATTCTCATCAATAGTAATGCTGTTGCCACCGTCAAAAGAAGTTCCACCGATCCGTTTAGCCCAGGCAAATGTCCCATTGGCATCTAATTTACTAATAAAAATATCTGATTCGCCTTCACTGGTCAGGTTAAAAATTCCGGCATCGCTTGGATCAAAGTCAACAGTATTCTGAAAATAGCCAGTTATATAAATATTTGCCTTATCATCAATAGTGATGCTTGTGCCGTAATCAATATGTGTTCCACCTATCCTCTTCGCCCAGACAAATAGACCATTCATATCCAGTTTACTAATGAAAATATCTCTTTGACCATTACTCGTCAGGATATGATCACCTGCAACACTGGGATCAAAATCAACCGAACCATAGAAAAGTCCCAAGGCAAAAACATTGCCATAATCATCAACAACTATTCCTTCACAATGATCCCAATCAGTTCCACCAAAAGCTTTCGCCCAGACAAATGAGCCGTTTTTATCCAATTTGGTAATGAATACATCCGGGTGTCCATTGCTAGTAAGTTCATATACGCCAGCTGTGCTTGGATCAAAATCAACAGTTTCACTAAAATAACCGGTAATATAGAGATTACCCGAAGTATCTACTATTACATCATTGCACTGATCAGACTTAATTCCGCCAAATTTTTTACTCCATATAAAATTTCTATTAGCATCTAGCTTGCTAACAAAACAATCATTTTCGCCGTTGCTGGTTAGGTTATGAACACCTGTGGTACTAGGATCAGAATCTATAGTACCAGAAAATGATCCACTGATATATGTGTTTCCAGAGCTATCAGTAACAATACTGGTACCGCCACCATTATCGGTTCCGTTAAAACTCCCTGCCCAAATAAAATTGCCATTGTCGGCAATTGCTAGAGAGCAAAAAAACAACCCGAAGATAACAGTAATGAGAAAAATTGTGTTGAGATAATATCGAATGGAGTGAGGTATTGTTAAGCGCATATACATTGGTTCACCTTGTGCAAATTAATTTTTATAGAAAAGTTAAAATGCTACGACCAATACATCAGTTCTACAAATACATCTCTGTGTGAAATTTGTTTTACAACTCCTGATACCATTTTTAGATCTTAAATAGATGAATTAAAAAAAACAACTTAAATCCTAAAGTAAGCTAGGTAAAAGTCGTTTATTATGCAACCAAAACCAAAGAATAGATTATCAGTAAAAGCGAATCTACTAACTTTCATGCTGGTTAAAGCTAGTGCTGCATATGCTTTTATTATGGTTACAACCGTTTAGATTTTGTGATTTATAGAATCATAGAGAGAACTATGAGTCGACAGTAATGGTATGTAATCTTACGAACGAGGGCGGATATTCGGACATACTCAATAGATAAGGAGATGAAAGAAAAAACTAAAGCCGAACAGCATGTAACTATTCGGCTTTGGTTTTGAATCGACAATATCAGGAGTACTAAGCCCCCATATCACTAAATCACTAGAACTTTAAAAACCCAAAGCTATTTCAACCTGAAATTGACAAATGTTAAAGATCTCTAGATTTTGTATTGTTGGATCATTGCTTTAAGTTCTTCAGATAGCTTTGAAAGCTCAGCTGCACTAGCCTTAACTTGCGTGCTACCATCTTCCATTTCCGAAGACGCCTGGTTAACACCTGCAACCTCTTCTGCTATCGAAGAAGAAACAACTGAACTCTGGGCTACATTCTCGTTCACATCCTGGATTCCCTGTGCAGCTTGATTGACATTGCTGGTGATCTCAGCAGTAGCGGAAGATTGTTCCTCAATAGCTATGGCAATTGTACCGACAATCTCATCTATACTGGCGATAATGCGCTCGATCTCAGCGATATCATTAACAGTACCACTTGTTGTACTCTGAATACCCTCGATTTTATTTCTTATATCCTGAGTTGATTCCGCAGTTTGTTTAGCCAACTCTTTGATTTCATTGGCTACAACGGCAAAACCTTTACCCGCCTCACCGGCTCGGGCTGCCTCAATAGTTGCATTCAGGGCCAGAAGATTGGTTTGTTCTGAAATGTCATTGATAGCCTCGGTTACCTTACCAACATCATTTGCCGATTGGCCAAGTTCCGAGACTCGCTCTGAGACACTTTGTGCGTGACTTACTGCATTATTGGTGATTGATCGAGCTTTCTCAGTATTACCAGCAATCTCATTGATTGTGGCACTCATCTGCTCTGAGGCCGAGGCGACCATTTGCACATTGGTAGAAGCTTGTTCTGAGGCCGCCGCAACACTATCCATATTTGAACTCATCTCTTCGGCAGCGGTTGCCACCTGACCGGCTCTTCCCGAGGTTTGCTCTGCGCCTGATGCCATTTGTTCAGATATAGCCGAAAGCTCTGTTGATGAAGAGGAAAGTGTATTAATGCCATCCGCTGTTTTCCTGAACATCTCCTGCAAGCTTGTTCCCATATGATTCAATGAGGCAGCTAATTGCCCCATTTCATCTTTATTTTTCACATCGAGTTTTTGAGTAAGATCACCATTTGCCATTAATTTGGCAAACTCGACTCCCTTGTTGATGGGAGCAGTTATAACCCGAGTTAGAAAGAAGCCTAAAACGAAGCCAACGCCAAGAGTTGCGCAGGTAATAATAATTATCCCCCAAAATGCGGCTTTTTCGTCTTCTTCTGCTTTAAGTGCTGATTTATGAGTAAAGTCTTCTATGCCCAAGAGATACTGGTTCAACTCCTTATCGAGTTGTTCCTCTTCCTTTTCAAGTGTTTCTGCAAGATGCTCAGTACCTTCATGCTCACCCTTTTTTAGCATGGCAAAAATTTGATGTGAATGATCTTCGTAGCTCTTGTGATGCTTCTCAATCACGTGAAGTTGGTCCTCCATCTGTTTAAACTTTGCCAAGAGATCATCACTTTCAGCTCCTTCAATAGATTGATGGATAAGTTCCTGCGCTTCTTTTATAAGTTTGTTGACCTTTTCAGTATGTTCATCATACTCGGCTATATCATGTTTAAATTTCTGAGCTGCCGAGTCACTTTCTTCCATTGTACTACTGTCTCGCAAAGCCCTCTCCAGCCAAATAGACTGCTCAAGTTGGTTAACGGTGATTCCAACAATTGTTTCGGTCATTGGAATATTTTGTGCCGCAATTGTATGCAACTCATCTCCGACATGTCCTATTTTTTGCAACCCATATCCGGAACTAACCACCATCATGAGCAGTAACACTCCCACCAGACCCATGATTTTTGAACTAATTTTTAAATCCTTCATTGAACTCGATACCCCTTGAACTTGAGAATATTTTAAAATACCTAGCAACCACTTTGTACTCTATAAACTAAAATTAATTCTGTCCTCAATTAAGAATTGCTGCCAAATTGATTGATAATATAAATGAGCACACGCATAGATATTTGCGTAAGAACGCAACATTTAATAACAATTTAAGTTTGATGGTTACCCCCTTTTTGCATACTTCATATTCATTTCACTCCTTAAAAACACAACTTGGATTTTGAATACAAAAAAAGCATATCAGGTCCAAAAGAAAAAAGGAAATGTGCTATTGTAAATTTTAAAAACCCGGAATCAAATCCAACTGAGTTCCAACATTATGCTTCAACCAATGAGCAGGATTTAATTCCTCGATATCTTGCAAGATTTAGAATTTAATTGATCTTGAAACTACAAATCTTGAAAACCAGCGATATGGAGATTTAAATTGATAGGCAGAAGACAATACGTCGCCATCTAACTGAAAAAAGTGAAACTACATCAGCGCAAAAACTTCTGTCCTCCGAAATACTTATTGAATTTATAAGTTTTAATGATGAAATTGCATTGCTAACACAAATCAGCCAATATTGTTAGTTAGAAGCGAAGCAGTTGACCTCCAAATTCACAAATCTCATGGCAGTTCTATGGTTGGAAAGACAAGTATCAATAATCTGCTTAATTAACAATATTGCCAGGGTATTCATAGCCGGGATCGTATTCAAACTCAAAAAATTAGCTCGGTTAGGCTGTACTCGGTCTTTGGATAGTAAGAACCCAAACAAGGCGTCCTGGATGGCCACATGAACTCAGTACAGGAGTAAATTCTGTTGAGCATTGCCCGTTTAATATCAGTAAATATCTACTAATTTCTCAGATATATTAAGGTAACGGTTATAGAGCTGTTCGTAGATATGAACCGATGACTGATCGGGGTCGCGTCTGTTCGACTCATTAAGAAGTATGTATCTATCGGTAAGATCATTGAGTTGAATTTTTGAGGAATCCTTGCTGTTGTAGTAGCACCACATTGCCTGCACTGCGGCTCCCATTGCCGGTGCTTCATCACCATCTGGACAGACAACGCTGCAATTAAATACATCAGCAATCAACTGACGCCATAAGTTGCTTTTAGCACCTCCGCCAATCAAACGAATTTCCGCTGGTTCAACTCCATTGCGAAGAAGAACTTCCATTCCATAGCGTAGGGCAAAAGTTGCTCCTTCCATTGCTGAGCGTGTAAAATTATCAGAGGTCATATTGCTGCTCGTTAAACCAGTAAAAGTGGCAGTGGCATGTGGCAGTGCAGGGGTCCTCTCACCATTAAAAAAGGGGACAAGGATAATCCCATTACTTCCTGGTGGCGCTTGTTCGGCGAGCTTGTTCAATCTGGCAACATCTAGCTCAAGGAGAGTTCGTATACATTCCGTCGAAACGGTGGTGTTCATTGTACAGACCAGAGGCAGCCATCCACCGGATGAAGAACAAAATGCGGCCAGCTCACCCGCTGAATCTATAACAGGTGTTTCAGAATACGCATAGATTGTACCGGATGTGCCTAAACTTGCCGTCACTACACCTGGTTCCACATTTCCCGTCCCGATGGCCCCCATCATATTATCCCCACCACCGGATGATACGAGCACATCTGAAGACAACCCCATTTCAGCTGCTCTCTGAGGAGATAGTCTCCCGCAGGGTTCATCACCATCGGCTAATCTTGGGAGACAAGCCTTGAGATCTCTTTCATGGTCAATTGCTTCCAGCATCCTTTCAGACCAGGTTCTATTGGCAACATCATAATAAGCCGTACCGGAAGCATCACCATGATCTGTTGCTATTTTGCCGGTCAACCAGTAATTGAGATAATCGTGCGGCAGGAGAATATGCCTCATTTGCTTGTAATTATCTGGTTCTTTTTCCTTTAACCAGAGAACCTTGGATGCCGTAAATCCTGCTGCTATTGTATTGCCGATTGATGCTATTACCTGTGATTCACCCCCTATTTTTTCGGTAAGTATATCGCATTCCTCAACTGTTTCTGTATCGCACCACAATTTTGCTGGCCGAATTACAGCACCATTACTATCAAGCGGCACAAAACCATGTTGCTGTCCAGAAACTCCTATTGCTGCAACCTGGTCGGAAGCAATATCTGCGGATTTAACGAGTTGGGTAATGACGGTTTTGCATGCCTTAACCCAGATATCAGGATGCTGCTCACGACCTCCTTGAGAATTAGACTGAAGGTCGTAGGCTTTTGAGGATTTTGCAAGAATTCGACCTGTCTTTTCACTCAGCAGTATCCCTTTAGTGCTTTGTGTCCCGCTATCAATGCCGATGAAAAGCCTGTCTGTGGTTTTCATGTCAGGGTACGGTGTCGTATAGCTTAAATTTTAAATTACTTGCTCATTTAATGACCTGTTCTTCAAGCCATTGCAGAGTTTCAATGGTTTTCCCTTCGGCCATCATCCCATTTAAAATTGTCGAGTCAAGCCGGTTGACGACGTCAATAAGCTTGTTCGTAGAACCAATCGTCCGTTCAAATGCTGCCTTGGCGTCAAGCCGGGTAGGGCTCATGTCAGAGGTAACCCAACCGTCATAGTTAAATTCTTTGAGGTAGTAGAGCAATTCAAGATAATCCCAGAAATTCCTCGTGGCTGGAATAAGATCCCAATCCCAACGACGGTTATTGTCATTGATGTGAATATAATATGGAATATTGTTGAACTCAGCGAGGCAGACTGCTTCTGCCGGTGTCTCATTCGCCATGAGAGAGTGCCCAATATCCATTGTCATACCAACGTTGGGTTCGTTGATCGCATTTATCATACAAACCGTCTTGGCTGCTGTATCAAGATAGCATTGAACTCGTGGTTCCGAAGCCTTGTACTCTATAAAGAGGCGAACATCACGGCGATGACAGGCAGCTTCCTTAAAAGTGAAAATCATGTTTTTCCACCCTTGCAGGTAATTTTCCTGAAAGAGATAGTCATAGCCATCACTTAGAGGACAGCAGGTAACCTTATCAGCGCCCATTTCAGCAGCCATGTCCATGCCATCCTTGATGAACTGAACCGCTCTCTTTCGTATATTTTCATCTGACACGCTGGCAGAGCCTCCAGCAAATTCCGGTTCTGCCTTGATGTTTACATTGACGGCCGCAATACCAAGACTGCATTTGGCAAGTGCCTCAACTACTTTGTCCTGCTGTTCAAGCTCATAGGGAAAAACGATCTCCACACCCTGAGCTCCTTTTACCTCGGCAATAGCCTCAATTTTCTCAAGTGGTGTGCGCTCCTTCTGATATTCACAAAAGCGGTCACGGGTCCTTCCCATAAACGCCATGATGATTGCCTGCTTTATTTTCATTACTGCTCCTTTAAAATAGTAGTAGTTTGTCCTTGTCGTAAAAAGAAAACCTGCCTATTCATCACTAATTTGAGTGATTCGCTCAATAGCTGGGTCTGTGAACCTATCAAGTACATCCCTGGCAACAGTTGAAAATGAATAAAAAACCGCTCCGGTAGGACCTGCCTGGAACCAATGTTTTGTACCCGGAGAGAGGGTAATCTGATCCCCAGGCCGCATCACCACCTCATTACGAACCGTATAACACCCCTCCTTTCCCTCAGGGATAAAACCCTCCTTCAGGCTTTCTTCCCCAGGTATGTAAAAATAGAGAAGCCCGCTTACCATACGAATTGTCTCTTCCTTGCCAGGATCATCACCTACTCGGGGATGCCAATGTTCTGGTTCGGTCTGATCCGGAAAGAGAGCCAAGAGTTTGACGCTTATTCGCTCTGTCTGGGTGAGCGTGGCAATCTGGGCACCTTCAATTTTCAACCTGCTTAACCCAAAATCCACAACTTCTAGTGATGTTTTTTCCTCTTCACTTAAAACAATCCCAGATTCGGTTATCATTTCAATTGCCAGGTTTCTGGCTTCAATATATTCTGCTCGACTAATCATATTTCCCTCATGATTTGGCATACTCTATCAATGCAGTCCGCTGTAGATGCCAAGACCTTATCTACAAGCCCGTTTTCCAATTTTCGAAACTTTGAATAATAGCTTCCTGGAGCTTTTCCTGGTCACGCTGCAGAAAAGCATCATGGATTTTGGTATGATCCTGAAGCGCAATCTGCGGGTTACTCTCCAGAGAAACCTCCATCGCTGTCCTGAAAAGTTGATAAATTGTTTCACCTATTCGAATAACAAATGGATTGTGCGTAGCATTTAAAATCGCCAGATGGAAATTCAAATCATCTTCAACGGTTTGCTCGCCCCGTAATACCACCTTCTCAAAATGAGCGTGGGCCTTCCTGATTGTGTCCATGTCCTCTTCGGTTGCCTTCTGCATGGCCAGCAGCATGTAGGCCGGCTCAAACATCATCCGCAGTTCGACCACATCAGGAGAACGTCCTTCCTGGAGAATTAGCTGAAAAATCAAGGGATCGATCATATCGCCATTCGGACTTGTGCGGATCTGTGTTCCCTGCCCCCTTTTCATTTCAACCACACCCAGTGCCTGCAACATCTTAATTGCTTCGCGGATACTGGTTTTACTCACCCCCAACTTCTGCATCAGTTCATTCTCAGTAGGGAGGAAATCACCAGGTTTGAGTTCCTTGTTGATTAAAGCCTCTTTGATCCTGTTCATTACAAGGGCAACTACGGTTCCCTGTTTTACCGGAGTATCAAGAGAGCTGGTTCGCTTTTCTTTCATAATTTTTTCGCTTGAGTTTTAGGGGCATACTTTCGAGCATTTGAAATATTTATTCATACTCAGTTCCACAACAATCTTGGCAAAAAGAGAGCCAGATCGGGTATATACGTTATCAACAACAGCACCACAATCTCCAGGAGAAGAAACGGAGCTATAGCCCGACTAATCTGCTCCAATGATATCTTGGCTATTCCACCTGCAATGTAGAGAGATAACCCAACCGGTGGTGTAATCGTGCCAATCATGAGATTCACGGTCATCAAAACCCCAAAAAATACCGGGTCGATACCAAACTGTTTCACCACTGGCAACAATACAGGGGCAAAAATAATCATTGCCGACCCACCATCAATAAAACAGCCGATTAAAAGGAGTGCAATATTGATTATCAGCAAGACCAAAGCCTGGCTGGCAATATTCTGCTGAAACCATTCTGACAACGCCAGGGGGATCTGCTCAGCAGCCAGAATAAAACCGATAAGGTTGGCGACTCCTACAATAATCAGAATCATCCCGGTATTTAAACCAGACTGAAAAATGATTTCCGGCAATTGTTTCCAATTCAGCTCTCGATAGACAAATTTACCGATGACAAATGCGTATACAACTGCAACAACAGCAGCTTCAGTTGCTGTGAACACCCCCCCCAATATGCCTCCAACAATAATGATTGGCATGACTAGAGCACCAGATGCCTCCACCGTAGTGCGCATGAGGGTAGAAAAAGTAAGATCAACCTTTTCGCAGGGATAGCCTCGCCGCTTTGCAAAGAAAAAAATCAAGATCATCAGGCCAAACCCCATAATCAACCCTGGGACCACACCAGCCAGGAATAACTGTCCTATGGACTGCCCTGCAATTACTCCATAGAGAACCATAGGGATACTTGGTGGTATTATTGGGCCAATAACTCCGGCTGCGGCAACAACACCAGCAGAAAAATCTGCATCAAATTTTCGCCGCTTCATAATTGGGATCAATGTTGAGCCAATTGCTGTGGTGTCAGCCACAGCCGAACCGCTGATTCCGGCAAAGAATATTGAGGCCATTACCGCAACATGAGCAAGCCCGCCCGAAATCCAACCCACCAGAACATTGGAAAAACGTACCAATCGGATGGATATTCCACCGGTATCCATAAGTGCCCCGGCAAGCATAAAAAAGGGAATGGCCATCATAGGAAAGGAATCGATCCCATCGAACATTCTCTGTACCACAAGTTCTGGTACAAACATTTCCATCTTCCATAATAAGGCCAGTGCAGCCAGTGCCAGACTGAACACTATTGGCACGCCAATAATCAAGGTGAGAAAAAAAACACCAAAAAGAATAACCATGGATGTCATTGCTTCGGCCCCTTTCTCATCTCAATAAGTGTTGCAATAAGATCAACCGTAGCCCAGATAATCATGAGCAGGGTAGCGACCGGGATAACCATGTAAATCCATCCCATTTCAATCTGAAGTGCCGGTGAAAGCTGAATCCATTCCTTTGTGGTTATGCCAAACCCACCGACTAAGAACATAACGGAGCAAAAAATAACAATCAGATGACCAATAATTTCCGAGATGTTTTTTATCAGCGGTGGGAAAACCTGAACAAATGTTTTAACGGAGACATGTTGACCCAAACGAACAAGATTTGCAGCCCCCAGAAACGACACCCAGACAAATAGAAATCGGGCAAGCTCCTCAGACCAACCAAGGGGAGCATCAAATAGATACCGAAAAACAACCTGGAGAAATACAATGATGGTCATGGATACCATCAATGCGATTATTGACCAGCGGAGCAGTGCTCGCAGAAAATGATCAACTGCAATCAATATACTCAAGAGTCCACGCCTCATGGTTTCTGGACTGACGAAAAATGCACCATTCGCCAGCCACAGTGCTTGAGAAATTTGCTGCTGATATCGAGTATTCTATTGTGTCGACTCAATACGGTCCACTAACTCTTTGGCTTTGGGGCCAAACTCACGTACGGCCTCTTCCCTAAGAGGTAAAACACTGGTACGAAAAGCGTCACGATCTGGGCTTGTTACCTGCATACCTTTGGCTTTCAATTCTGCAAGCAGCGTTGCGTCATCTTTTCTTACGGCAGCTCTTTGAACCTGCTGTGCCTCAATGACAGCTTCCTGGACAATTGCCTGAATATCTGCAGGTAGTTTTTTCCACAGTTTCTCACTATACATCACCATATGGGTTAGATGCAGGTGCCCTGTCAAGGCTATGTATTTATTAACCTCAAAAAACTTTGCATTGTAGATATTTGAAACAGGATTCTCCTGGCCATCGACAACCCCGGTCTGCATGGCTGTATACAATTCGCTAAAAGCCATTGGGACAGGGTTTGCACCCATATACTTCAGAGTATTGAGATGATATTTTGCTTTTGGTGTACGTATCTTTAATCCTTTAAGATCGTCAGGCCCATTAACCGCTTTATCGGTAGTGGTAACATGACGCATGCCGGCCTCGAAAAAACCAAGCACCTTAACACCATGTTTATTCACCATTCCCTTAACTTCTTCACCAATGGGACCGTCAAAGACTTTGTAAGAATGTTCGCTGTCACGAAATAGAAAACCACACTCAAGTACATTAAGAATTGGTTCATACGAGCCAAAAAAACCAGTGGTCACCCAGGTCATCTCAAGAACACCATTGCGCAGATTCTCAACCATCGTTCTCTGGTTGCCGAGCTGGCTGCTGGTAAAAACCTGAACATCAACTCTATCACCAGCTTTTGCTTCGATAACCTCTTTGATCTTGTTCGCAC
>JAAUXX010001999.1_pt1 | contig 13400 bp, 10 predicted proteins | sample 7278111 | NCBI WGS metagenome assembly JAAUXX01 (sample SAMN14350116, study PRJNA611818) | marine sediment metagenome | isolation source: surface marine sediment (1.8m) | place: French Polynesia: Moorea | collected 2018-08
GAAGATCGCCGATCATCAGCCTGACCTGATCTTCGTCGACATCATGATGCCGCGGCTTGACGGCTACGAGACCTGTTCGCTCATAAAGCACAACAAGATGTTCAAGGAGACGCCGGTGATCATGCTGTCCTCGAAGGATGGCCTGTTCGATCGCGCGCGCGGACGCATCGTTGGCTCCGAACAATATCTGACCAAACCATTTACCAAGGACGAACTGCTCGGCGCGATCTCGAACCAGATCGCCTGAGCACGCACGACCCTGGCTTAACGCCAGCAAAGACGCCAAGCAAAGGAAGACACAGATGGCCGTTGTTCTGATCATTGATGACTCGCCGACCGAGCTGCACCTGTTCCAGAGCATGCTCGAGAAAGGCGGTTTCGACACCCTCGTAGCCGATAGCGGTGAGGAGGGGATCAAGGTTGCGAAGAATACGCGCCCGGATTGCATCCTGATGGACGTCGTGATGCCCGGCATGAACGGCTTCCAGGCGACGCGCAAACTCACGCAGGATCCCCAGACGGCGAATATTCCGGTCATCATGATCACGACGAAGGATCAGGAGACCGACAAGATCTGGGGCATGCGCCAGGGCGCGGTCGAGTACATCGTCAAGCCGGTCGGCGACAAGGACCTCGTCGCGAAGATCAACGCGGTGATGGCTGGCTAAATGAACCAGGCGATCGAACTGTCGAAGCTCGTCGAGCAGCCATTCGAGCTGCTCAAGGAAATCGAGCGCCGCAGCCGCAATGCGCAGAGCGGTATTGTCGACAGTTCGGCCCGCGAATGGACCGGCATTGCGTTTCGCATTGGTGATGAGCAGTTCGTGGCAGCCCGCGACGAAGTCCGCGAGGTCCTGATGCTGCCCGAGTCGATGACGCGAGTGCCCGGCGCCAAGCGCTGGCTCCTCGGCATCGCTAACCTCCGCGGACACCTGCTGCCGCTTATCGACATCAAGCTCATGCTGGGCAGTGGCCGGACAACGCTCCGCCGCACGACCCGAGTCGTATCGGTTAATCACCGCGAAGTGCCGGCGGGTCTCGTCGTCGACGAAGTCCTGGGCTTCAGGCGCTTCGGGGATCGCGAATTCATAGACCAGGTGCCGAAGACAGTCGTGCGCTGCGAACGCTTCCTGACGGGCAGCTACGAGCGCGGCAACGACAGCTGGCCCGTGTTCAGCCTGTTCGACCTCGTCGAGAGCAACCAGTTTCTGCAGGCCGCCAACGAATAGGCTAGGCGCCTCGCATATAGAAGAGTCTTAATTATGGCGAACAAGACAACTACGACATTCCGGACCATCGTCGTCGGTATTGCCGGACTACTCGTCGGCACGGCGGCTCTCGTCTACCTGAACAGCGGTGGCTCGAGCTCCGAGGTTGCCGAGCTCGCGTCGTTGTCCCAGGCGTTGCCGCTGCAATCGCAAGCGGCCTTGTCCGGTGAGGCTGGCGCATTCGACCGTCTCGTTAGAACCCAGCAGCGCGAGGCGTCGCTCCGGCGCACGCTCGGCGGCGCCGTTGCCGGGCGAGACGGCGACTGGCAGGCGCTCGAAGACGGAGCGCAGACTCTGACCAGCAATCGCCCGGTCGTAGAGGGCGCAGCGGCCGCGTCCGCCAGGCTCCGCAACGCTGCCGCCGAAGCTCGCGTTATCAACGATCAGCTGCTCGATCGCTCGGGCGCAACGACGATAATCCAGGAGAGCGGGCGGCGGCTGGGGTCGATCAACCGCAGTGCAGCGGGGCTCCTGCTGCGCGGCGAACTGGCCGACGAACTCGCGATTCTCGGGGAGCATGTCGACTACCTTCGCAACGTCGTCAACGGGCTGTCCGGACAGCGCAGTCCCCTCGACATTCGACCGCTCAACCAGGCCGGTCAAGAGCAGGTCGTCGTACCCTTAGCCGAGCTCGTCACGACGATGGAGGCCGCGCTCGAGACGCTCGGAAACGATGTTCAGGCACTCGATGGCGTTGCCGCGACACAGGCGCAGATTGCCGGCGCGGCGACGCGCCTGCTCGACGCGGGTGTCGGTCAGTCGGGTGGCGGGATTCTGCCCGCGTTCCTCAAAAGCCCGTGGATACCGCTTGGACTGATCGGTGTCGCGATCCTGCTCGTGCTGTTCCTGATCGTAATGAATACGAAGATCGCCGGCTTCGAATCCGTGGCCCAGGAACAGGGTGACCAGAACGAACGAAACCAGCAGGCCATTCTGCGCCTGCTCGACGAAATGGGCAGCCTTGCAGACGGCGACCTGACCGTCGAAGCGACCGTGACCGAAGACATTACGGGTACGATCGCCGACTCGTTCAACTTCGCGATCGAAGAACTCAGGAAGCTCGTGACGACGGTAAACGAGACCGCGATCATGGTCGATACGGCATCGAAGCAGACCGAGAACACGGCAGCGCACATGGCGCGTGCTGCGGAGACGCAAACGCGCGAGATCAACGCCGCCACGGAGTCGATCGTCTCGATGGCCGGCTCGATCGAGGAAGTATCGGGGAACGCGGAACGCTCGTCTGACGTTGCCCGCCATTCGGTCGAGGTCGCGCACAAGGGCGGTGAGGCGGTGCGTCGCACAATCGACGGCATGAACACGATTCGCGAGACGATCCAGGAGACGTCGAAACGCATCAAGCGCCTTGGCGAAAGCTCGCAGGAGATCGGCAACATTGTCGAACTGATCAACGATATTGCCGAGCAAACAAACATCCTCGCGCTCAATGCCTCGATCCAGGCGTCGATGGCGGGCGAAGCGGGTCGCGGTTTCGCGGTCGTTGCCGACGAAGTGCAGCGTCTCGCCGAGCGTTCGACGAACGCGACCAAGCAGATCGAAGTACTGGTCAGCACGATCCAGGCCGATACGAAAGAGGCTGTCGTATCGATGGAGCGCAGCACGACGGACGTGGTTGGCGGAGCGTTGCTCGCCGAGAATGCCGGCGCCGCGCTCGACGAAATCGAACAGGTGTCGAACCAGATTGCGAGCCTCGTGCAGAACATCTCGAGCTCGGCGCGGCAGCAGGCGGGTTCGGCTGCGGACGTAACGCGGCGTACAACGCGCCTTCGTGAGATCAGCGAGCAAACCGGCAAGGCGACGACCGCCACGGCAGCCGCTATCTCGAAGCTGTCCGAGTTTGCAACACAGCTCAGGAAGAGCGTCGAGGGCTTCACGCTGCCGCAGGACGTAATGGGCGGCGGCACGCTCGTGACGAAAGCGCCCCAGATTCCGCAGCCGCCGCCGCAGGCGCCCAAGCCACCGCAATCGCCCGCGCCGTCAGCGCCCGGCGGCGCACCGGTGCCCGGACAAAAGCAGGCCAACGCAGGCTAAGACCGCATGACGGGCGAGACCGGTATCCAGGAGCAGCCACTCACTACCGAGGTCGATAACCCGATCCGGGCGCTGTCCATTGTCTCCGCGGAGCTCATGGACTCGATTCGCAATGCGCAGCTCGCGCTGGAGGATTGTGTCGACGGACGCGGCGGCGCGCCGGCGCTCGTACGAGCCGGCGAACTGCTGCACCAGATTCGCGGCGCACTCCTTATTACAGAGACGTACGGCGCGGCGCTCCTCGTGGAGGAGATGGAGCTGGCGGCGCGCTATCTCGCCAGCCTGCGCGAGGGCAAGGGTCGCGAAGACGGCCTCGATGCGCTCACGCGGGCCATGGTGCAGCTGCCCATCTATATCGAGAACCTCCTCGGAGGCGGACGCGATATTGCGCTCGTATTGCTGCCGCTCCTGAACGACCTGCGCGCGGCGCGCGGCGAACCGCTGCTGTCGGAAGGCACGCTGCTGCTATTGAACCTCTCGCCCAGCCGCTCCGAGCAGACAGTCGGCGCACGGTCAGGCAGCGGCGAGGATCCGCTGCTCGTAGCGCGCCGGCTTCGTCCCAAGTTTCAGCTCGCATTGCTTGGCTGGATCAAGGGCGGCAACGACGCCGCCCGGCACCTCGATACGCTGTCGAAGGTTTCCGCTGCGCTCGAGCATGCCGCGACGCGCGACGACATGTACCAGCTTTGGCGCGTTACGGGCGGCGTTCTCGAATCCCTGCAGAACGGCGGTCTCGAGACGTCGGTCTCGCTGAAGCGCTTGCTGGGCCAGGCGGACCGGCAGATAAAACGTACGATCGATGAGGGTCTCGAGGCATTCGACAAGTATCCGGTCGATGATCTGATGAACAACCTGCTGTACTACGTGGCCCGGTCGAGTACGGCAGGACCGCGTATCAGCGAGATTCGTGCGGCGTTCAACCTGTCCGAGTTGCTGCCCGGCGACGCACAGGTAGAGCACGCTCGCGAGGCGCTGTCGGCGCCCAGCGCGAACCTCATGCGCACGGTCGCGGGAGCGATCAAGGAAGACCTGTCTTCGGTCAAGGACGTCCTCGACATCTTCGTTCGGACGGGCATGAATAAACCGGCGGAGCTTGTTCCCCAGCTCGAGCTCCTGAAGAAAATCAGCGATACGCTCGGCGTGCTCGGCCTCGGTGAATTGCGCAGCGATATTGACACGGAAATCGAGCGGCTCAAGTCGGTCGTCGAAAGCGGCGGCAGCACGAGCGAGCAGGTTATCCTCGATATAGCGGCGACGCTCCTGCGCGTCGAGGATCGCCTGGACCAGCAGCTCTTGAAGCTGACGCAGCCGTCGGAGGCCGCTGTCGCCGAGACCGATCCGGACATGCCCGAGGCCGAAGCGGCGGATTTCCGGCAGGTTGCCGAGTCGGTCATGCGCGAGTGCATCATCAATCTCGCCCGGATCAAGGAAACCGTCAGCCAGAGCCTCAATTCGCAGGCGCCGTCGCAGGGCCTCGATGCCATTCCATCGCTCGTTCGCGGTATCAAGGCCGGACTCCTGATGCTCAACAAGACGCGCGCCATGGAAGTCGTGGATCGCGTCGGCAGTCTGATTTCGGTCATGCTGAAAGGCGGCGGCCCGACGCGGCTGACGCAAAAGGAAACCGACCGGCTAGCCGATGCGATCGTCAGCATTGAGTACTACATGGAGACGGTTAAAGCCGGCCGCAGCGAGCCTGCCTACATGCTCGACAACGCCGAGTCCTGCCTGGCCGTGCTGCGCGACGTCGAGCATCGCCTCCAGGAAGAACAGGCGACCGGGACGGTCGAGCAGACGATGAAGATGGCGGCCATGGACGTCGAGGCGCAGGCTGCAGTCGAGGCGGAGGCAGAGCCCGAGTCGGGCGATGTGCACAAGACCACCGACATCATCCCGCTACCGGTCGTCGCGGCGGACGCCGAGCACCTGGATCCGGAACTGCTCGAGCTCTTCATCGAAGAAGCCAAGGAAGAGGTTGTGTCCATCAAGCGCAACCTGCCGGCATGGATCGATGCTCCGGACGACATGGAGACGCTGATCACCGTGCGGCGGTCCTTCCACACGCTCAAGGGCAGCGGCCGCATGGTTGGCGCCGAGCGGATCGGCGAGTACTGCTGGAGCGTGGAGAACCTCCTCAACCGACTGATCAACCGCACGCTGACACGTACGCCACCCATGGTCGAGTTCATCGCGTCGGCCGCGGCGGCCGTCCCCGAGCTTATCGAGCAGCTCGAGATCGGCAGCGAGCCGAAAACCGATATCGCGCTGTTCATTGCCCGGGCAAACGCGTTCGCCGAAGGCGATCCGAATGCCGAGGTGCTGACGATCCAGCGCGAAGAAGCGCCGGCACAGGAACCCGTCCTCGAGATGGACCCCGTGCTTTTAGATATCTTCGCCAAGGAAACGGCCGGTCACCTCAAGGTAATTACCGACTACATTGACGCCTGCGGTGAGAACAGCCCCCCGTACGCCGTCACCGACCAGCTCTATCGCGCGTGCCATACGCTTCATGGCAGCGCGAACATGGCCAACGTTGAGCGCGGCGTCAAAGTTGCCGGTGCGCTCAATCGCTATGTCCGACGCGTTCATGACAACGAGGCGGGTTTCGAGTCGCCGGCCCTCGACGTTCTGCGGCATGCTGCGAAAGCGATTGCGCGCATCGTCTCCGATATCAATCAGCCGGACGTCGATCGTGAAAACTTCGCCGAGCTGGTCAGGGTAATCGATACGCTAACCGAAGGCGTCGTGCCGCGCGGGACCGTCGCCGATGTCGAAGCCAGCGTGACGGTCGAGGAGGCCGAGGCGCCCGCCGCGGTGCCAGCACCGGAGCCGGAGATCGCGGCCGAGCCTGAGTACGACGCGGAGATCGCCGCGATCTTCACCGAGGAGTCCGCCGAATTGCTCGAATCGGCCGACAAGGCATTCGGTGAATGGTCGAAGAACAAGAATCAACGTGCGGCGCTGGAAGAACTCAAGCGCCACCTGCATACCCTCAAGGGCGGCGCGCGGATGGCCGGCATTGTGTCGATGGGCAACCTGAGTCACGAGGTAGAGACGCTGCTCGGGGCCGTCGAGGACGGCCGGGTGGAGGCGTCGCCGCCGGTCGATGATGCCCTGCAGCGCGCCATTGACGAGTTGCACCGCATGCGCGACCGCGTGATCGCGGGCAAAGCCGTACCGGCAAACCCGGATCTCGAGAAACGGCTCGCCAACCTGACCCGCGGCTTCGACTTCGCGGATGAGGAGGCCGTGGAGGCCGCCACGCCCGAGGCCGAGGCGGAGCCTGCTACTGAAGAGGCGCCGGTCGAGTTCAGCGTCGAGCCCGAGGACGCGGTCAGCATGGTAATCGTGGATTCGCCGCTGCACGACGAACTCAAGGAGATTCCGAAACCGGAACCCGAGGCGGCGCCCCCCGCCGAGCGCGTCGAGCCCGAGACGGAAAAGCCCGCGGCGAAGATCGAGCCCACGCCGATACCGCCACCCGAGCCCGTACCGCCCCCAAAACCCGTGGAGCCACCCGTCAAGGCGGTTCCCGACGCGCCGGAGCCCCCGACGCCGAAAATCGAAAAGCCAACCGCACCGCCGGCAGAGTCGACCGTCATTACGCGGCCGGAGCGCCGCATTGCCGTTGGCCCCGAACTCGCCGGAGCCGAGGCAAAGTCAGCGGCGGAGCAGCGTGGCCTGCAGCGTTCCGAAGCGAGGACCGAGTTCGCGCGCATCGATGCCGACCTGCTCGAAGACCTGCTGAACGCTGCGGGTGAAATCAGCATCTATCATTCGCGACTGAATCAGCAGGTCAATTCCTTCGAGTTCCACGTCGAGGAACTCGAGCAAACGGTCGCGCGACTCAGGGATCAGCTCAGAAAACTCGAGATCGAGACAGAAGCGCAGATCATGCACGGCCACCAGGACACACTCGTGGCACGAGACTTCGATCCCCTCGAGCTCGATCGCTATTCCAACCTGCAGCAGCTTTCGCGGGCTATGGCCGAATCGGCCAATGACCTTGACAGCCTGAAGGAGCTCTTGTCGTCGCTGACGACCGAGGCGGAGAGCCTGCTTGTCCAGCAGTCGCGTGTAACCGCCGAACTGCAGGACGGCCTCATGCGGACTCGCATGGTGCCTTTCGAACGCCACGTGTCGCGCCTGACCCGGCTCGTCCGCCAGGCAGCCGACGAATCCGACAAGCGCGCGGAACTTGCGGTCGAGGGCGCATCGGGCGAACTGGATCGCCAGGTCCTGGACAAGATGTTGCCGCCGTTCGAGCACATGCTCAGGAACGCGGTCATTCACGGTATCGAGGCGCCGGACGTACGTCAGGCCGCTGGCAAACCGGCAACCGGACGCATCACGATTCGCCTGCATCGCGAAGGCGCCGAAATGGTCATCGACGTGGCCGACGACGGTGCCGGCCTCGACGTGGAACGCATCCGTCACAAGGCCTACGAACTCGATCTCCTGGCACCGGATGCCAAAGTTACCGACTCGGAGATCATGGACCTGATTCTCAAAGCGGGCTTCTCGACGGCAGGCAAGGTTACGCAGTCCGCCGGACGCGGCGTCGGCATGGACGTCGTTGCGAACGAGGTGAAGAAGCTCGGCGGCTCGCTGCGCATTTCATCCGTCACGGGCCAGGGCACGAACTTCACGGTGCGGCTGCCGTTCACGCTGGCCATTACGCAGGCACTGATCGTCCGGACGGGCGAAGAGGTCTACGCCTTACCGCTGCCATCGGTCGAGGGTGTCGCCCGGATTCCGCGCGCGGAGCTCGAAACCCTGCTTGCGCAGCCCGAGCCCAGTTACCAGTACGGTGAGCAGACCTACAAGTTCCGCCACCTCGGTATGTATCTGGGCGGACAGGCCGCGCAGATCCCCGAGGACGAGGCGTTCGTTCCCGTCATCCTCGTGCGGGCCGCGGAGTACTCGTCGGCGCTGCTCGTCGACGAGATGCTCGCAAGCCGGGAGATCGTCGTGAAATCGGTCGGACCGCAGCTCGCGGGTATTCGCGGCATTTCGGGCGCGACGATTCTCGGCGACGGCCGCATCGTCCTGATCCTCGACATCAACGCGCTCGTGCGGACCGGCGCGCCGGTCGTCGAGATCAAGAGGGCGACGCCTGCGCCGACGGACGAACGCCCGCTCGCCCTCGTTGTCGACGATTCGATCACGGTGCGGCGCGTAACCGAGCGATTCCTGCAGCGCAACGGCATGCGCGTCGTGACGGCGAAGGACGGCCTCGATGCAATCAGTGTGCTGGCGGACCACAAGCCCGAGGTCATCCTGCTCGACATCGAAATGCCCCGCATGGACGGTTACGAGTTCGCGTCGCACGTTCGCAACGACGATCGCGTGTCGGACGTCCCGATCATCATGATCACCTCACGCGTCGGCGACAAGCACCGTGCCCGCGCGATCGAGCTGGGCGTCAACGACTACCTCGGCAAGCCTTACCAGGACGCCCAGCTGCTCAACGCGATCCGGCGCCAGCTTGAAGAACGCGGAGTCACCCTCGAGTGAGCGAAAACGAAGAACTCTACAGTCTGCTCGTGCCGCTGGCGGAGGACCGGCTGATCGTGCCGCGCGCGTGCGTGGCCGAAGTCGTGCGCTTCTCACAGCCGCAGAAAGAGCCGGGCGCTCACTTCTGGATGCTCGGCAATGTGACCTGGAACGGCCGGGCGCTGCCCGTCGTGTCGTTCGAGGGGGCGCTCGGCAAGGCCGTGCCGCCCGCCACGGGCAGGACGCGCATCGTCGTGTTTCTCGCGAGCACGGGGCAGCTCAAGACCGGTTATTTCGGCGTGCTGACGCAGGGCTTTCCGCAGCTCGTCCGCGTCAACCGGGATGTTCTGAAGCTCGATTCGACCGACAGCATTGGCGAAGCGGCGCCCGTGTTGTGCCGGGTCAAGATGATCAACGAGTTCCCTCTGATCCCGGACCTCGAACGCCTCGAGTCCATGATCGCGACCGAATCCGTCAAGGCCTAGCGAGAGCCACCAAGATCCCCGAACTGCGCCTGCGCGAGCGTCACGGCCGCGACTGCCGCGGTCTCGGTCCTGAGAATGCGCGGTCCAAGCGCGACGCTCGTGAAACCGGCCGCGTGTGCGTCGCCAAGCTCTTTGTCCGACAAGCCCCCCTCGGGCCCGATCAGCATGCAGAGTTTCGTTGCGGGCGTTTGTGCATCACAGAGAGCGACTGAGGCGTGGGGGTCGAGCACGAGCTCCGTCGAGTCACCGTGCTCGAGATTGGCGCCGAACCAGTCGTTGAGCGGTACGGGCGCATCGACGAGCGGCGGGCGTAGCCGGCCGCATTGCTCGGTCGCGCTCACGGCGACGCGCTGCCAGTGCTCCTGGCGCTTGGCCGCGCGTTTCGCATCGAGACGGACAGCTCCGTGCTGCGTCAGCACGGGCGTGATTCGCTTGATGCCGAGTTCGGTGGTTTTCTGCACGACGAAGTCCATTCGGTCACCGCGGGAGATTCCCTGGACGAGGTGCAACCTGAGCGGCGATTCGCCCGGTGCGGAATCGGGCAGGACGAGCTGTTCTTCGATGATCAGGTTGACCGTATGGCGGGAGAACGCTGTCAGGACGGCTGCATATTCGCCGTCGCGGCCGTTGAAAACACGGACATGGTCACCGGTCTTCAATCTCAGCACGCGGCCGAGGTACTGCGCTTCGTCGTCGCCGAGGGCAAGGTCAAGCCCGGGCTCGATGGAGGAGTCGACGTAGAGGCGCGTGCGCATACACACAATCCTAGCGGGTTTGCCTGATGCGCACACCGGGTCGAGGATCGGTTCGCCGCGGGCCCGATCGGCGGTATCCTTCCCGCCGTGAGCATGGAGCCCCAGACGAACTTCGACATCGACCCGGCGACCGGCATCGTGGCGCCGGCACGCCAGGTCCTGAGCCCGAACCGCGATGAGCGCCCGGATCCGGATGACATCAGCATCCTCTTGCTGCACGGCATCAGCCTGCCGCCGGGTGAGTACGGCACGGGCGCTATCGATGCGCTGTTTACGAACGTTCTTGACCCCGACGCCGACCCGTACTTCCGGGAGATTTGCGGGCTCAGGGTATCTGCGCATCTCATGATCGACCGCAGCGGCAGAGTGACGCAGTACGTGCCATTAGGCGAGCGCGCCTGGCACGCTGGTGCGTCGCACTTTCGCGGGCGCGAGCGGCTCAACGACTGCGCGATCGGGATCGAGCTCGAGGGCACCGATACGGAGCCCTATAGCGACGCGCAGTACGAAAGCCTGATTGCGCTGATCCCACCGCTCATGGCGGCCTATCCGCGCATCGATGCGCGCAGAATTGCCGGACATTCCGACGTCGCACCCGGACGGAAAACGGACCCGGGTCCTGCTTTCGACTGGCAGCGGCTGTATGATGGATTGCCCGACACAGCCTGCGTGTAATCCTCGGGAAGTACTCAAGGCCCGGTAAGCTAACACCATGAATCTCATTGCATTGCTCATTGGCATCGTCATCGAGCGACTGGCGACACAGCTGTTTCATTTTCGCCGATTGCGCTGGCTCGATCGGCTGATCGACTGGGGCTTCAACGAAGCGTCCCGTTTCCCGAACGCACCCGCGCTCCTGGCCGTCGTTCTGCTGGCGTTTCTGCTCGCGCTACCCGTGTTCATCGTCATAGTGAGCCTCGGCGACGCGCTGTTCGGTTTCCCGTACCTCGCGCTCGCGATTGTCGTTTTGTTCTTCTCGCTCGGACCGAGGGACATTGGCGAGCAGGTGAACGAATACTGCGAAGCGCTCGAGAGCGACGACGATGAGCGAATTCAGCAGACCGCGACGGCGCTGGTCGAAGGTCCGGTACCGGCCGATATGCTGGACCGGATTCACTGCGTCGAGTCGGCCATCACGGTGCAGGCGAACAACCGTCTGTTCGCCGTCATTTTCTGGTTCATGCTGCTGGGCCCGCTGGGTGCATGGATTTATCGCGTGACCGACCTGATCCGGCGTCGCGCCGTGTTCAATGCGAACCGCGAGCAGGACGAAGCCGGGCCGACCGCGCGATTCCGCGATGCAGCCACGATGCTGCACGGCTGGCTGGCCTGGTTCCCCGCGCGACTCACGGCGATCGGCTACGCGATCGCGGGACATTTCGATGCGGCGCTGCACGCGTGGCGTGCGCGGCCCGAAGTGGCGCCCGCGACGACGTCGGAAGCAAGCGAGGAACTGCTTGCGAGGGTGGGCGTCGGTGCGCTCGCGCTCCACGACGTCGCGGACGAAGCCGATATGGACCGCGGCGTGCGTGGGGCCATGGCCGCAAACCAGCTCGTGTTCCGGCTCCTGATGATCTGGGCGGTCATCATTGCTGCACTGACGCTGTACGGCTGGACCCTGTGACCGGCCGGCAGGCGTTCACATGCATCGCCCTGTTCCTGGCGCTGACCGCCTGCTCCGAAAATTCCACGCCCCGAGATGAAGCGACAGGACCCGCCTCACGTGTCGTAACGCTCGCACCGCACCTCGCCGAACTCGTCTTTGCCGCTGGCGCAGGTGACCGCCTCGTCGGCGTCAGCGCCTATACGGACTATCCGCCCGCGGCCGCTGCGTTGCCGGTTATCAGCGATGCCTTCACGGTCGACCAGGAAGCGCTGCGATTGCTCGACCCCGACCTCGTACTGGCCTGGGCGAGCGGTATGCCGGCGAGCACGATCGAGGAACTCCGTGCGACGGGCCTGACCGTCGTCACGCTCGAGACGTCATCGCTTACCCGAATAGCGGATTCGCTGCGCCGCGTGGGCGAACTCGTGGGGAACCCGGAAGCCGCCGATGCGGCCGCTCTGGACTACGAGGCCGGTCTCGATGCCCTGCGCGAAGAATTTGGCGGCCGGTCTTCCGTGGCCGTCTTCTTCCAGATCTCGTCCCGACCGCTCTACACGATCAACGGTCGCCACTTCATCAGCGAACTGATCGGGCTTTGCGGCGGCACGAACGTGTTCGCTGAGCTGTCGGAGCTGGCGCCCGCGATCGATGTCGAGGCTGTGCTTGCCGCGAACCCGGATGCGATCATCTCGTCGGGGTCCCCCGAGTCACTGGACGCCTGGCAACGCTTCGAAACGCTCAAGGCCAATCGTTACGACAATCGACTCATTGTCGATTCAGACCACCTGGCGCGTGCAAGCCCGAGGCTCGATTCCGCGGGCCGGGCCCTGTGCGAGCAGATCGAGCGCGCGCGTCAAAACCTGACGGAGGTAATACCGTGAAGAGACTTCGCCGAGCTTTCCTGACGACGCTCCTTATCATGCCGGCTGCTTTCGCCCAGAGCGACGACGATCTACTCGACAAGGTACGGGCGAACGCCGTGAAGATTTACCTCGAGCAGGCGTCATTTACTCTTCCCAAGACGTTTCTCGAAAGCGGGCTTGCACCGTCAGAGAAGGAGGGGCTGATCGAGCAATGGGCTAACGAGTCGGCAGATTGTCATGCCGATGCGCTGTTGGCTTATGCGAGTTCAAACGATATCTCGCTGTCTACGGTTGTGCCGGACGACGGAACCTACGGATTCGAGCCCCATGCGGCCGACGAATGGCGACTTCATCTCGAGTCTTGCCTCGCAGAGAGCTGGGAGGCTGTCGGCGCAAGGCTGCCGCAATAGCGATCGTCGACGCGCGGCCAGTCAGCGGGAATACGCTCCAGTACCCCGTCGCCGAACAGGCGATACAGATCGAGTTCGGGACGATGCACGTAGCCAATATGGCAATCGCACAGGGACCGCGTGCAGGGCTCTGCGCCTAGCCGGGACGCGAAGTCGCCCGCGTAGACGTTGCCGATCACGGTGTCGATGAAGTGGCAGCGCCGCGCGTTGCCTTCGCCGTCGACCGTGAAGCTCGTCTGGCCGGCGAGACACGGACGGCCGGCGCTACTGTCGTCCTGCCGGTTGAGTCCGAAGTAGGGGTCAATTGCCGTGAGGCGGTCTATGTCCACGTCATCGTAGTAGTCGGGCCCCTCGTCCTTGTAGGCATTGATCCAGAGGTACACAGCCGGGTTCAGCCTTGAGCGAAGCGATTCGATCGCGGGCAGGTGCTCGCGGAGGCCGACGGTACCGACGCTGTATCGAGTC
>JAAUXX010001965.1_pt1 | contig 13379 bp, 7 predicted proteins | sample 7278111 | NCBI WGS metagenome assembly JAAUXX01 (sample SAMN14350116, study PRJNA611818) | marine sediment metagenome | isolation source: surface marine sediment (1.8m) | place: French Polynesia: Moorea | collected 2018-08
AAGAGGAAAATGCTGAAAAAACTTAGTAGTATCCACTTAAATCTCACGAGTTGTAGCTCCTCACAAAAAGTATGCACCCGACCCAAAATTATTCCTAGTCTAACCCCTTTAGAATTTTATGATATCGATTTGTCAATCTTATTTCACAGGGACGAATATAGAGTAAATTAAGTTTCACAATTATCAAAAAAATAGGAGGAAACAATTAGGTAGAGTCAATAAAACCCCTTAAGTAGAGAAAATATACTAAATTTTGCCTAATTGAGGGGTGATCATGATAGTTAAATTTTGTTTGTCAGTTTTTATTGATTTTACTTAAGAATCTTTCTTTAAGGGTTCTGTAGTAGCTTCCTCTAAGGAAGAACTTGTAATTGGTTGTAAGGTAGTTTCGGTTTCTTTAAATACTAAACGAAGTAAAGGTGGTGCAACAAAAGTAGTTACAATAACCATCATAATAATTGCTGCTTCTGTAGCTTCAGAAAGCGCACCACTCGCTGAACCTACCCCAGCAAAAACAAGCCCTACTTCACCCCGTGGAATCATACCCACACCAATAGCTATTTTATTAAGACTAGCTTGACCAAAAACAGTAAACCCAGTAATTACTTTACCCAGAATAGCAACAACAATTAAAAATGTGGCAATAATTAATCCTTCACGATTACTGGGTACAGTCGGATTCAGAACACTCACATCAGTTTTGGCACCGACACAGACAAAGAAAATAGGTACAAGAATATCCGCAACAGGAACGACTTGTTCTTCTAATTCTTTGCGTTTTTCTGTTTCTGCCAACACCAAACCAGCAGCAAAAGCTCCCAAAATAGCTTCTAGTTGAATTGCTGTAGCAATGTAGGAAAGAGCAAAAGCAAAAATAAGCGCAGTTAACAATACTTGACCACGAGTTTTCATTTCGTTAACTAATCCTACAAAATATGGACTAATGAAACGACCAATCACAATCGAGCCAATCAGAAAAGCCCCTGCACTCACAATTAAGTAAATTACATTAGTAATTTGAATTTCTCCAGTTTTAACCAAACTAGCAACTACAGCGAGAACAATTATACCCAAAACGTCATCTAGTACGGCAGCACCAATAATTATTTGACCTTCTTTAGAACTGAGTTGTCCTAATTCTGCTAATACTTTAGCTGTAATCCCAATACTAGTTGCTGTTAAAGCTGCTCCAGCAAAAACGGCGGGAATAACAGGAACATTAAAGAAGTAGACTAAACCTGCCGTACCAGTAGCAAAAGGAGCAATAACCCCTACCACTGCTACTATTGCTGCTTGAGGTCCAACCCGAATTAATTCTTTCAGGTCTGATTCTAAACCAATTTCAAATAGAAGAATAATTACGCCTAATTCTGATAAAAGAGAAATTACTTCACTTTGAGCCGCAAAAACACTAGAAGAGGCTTCAGTGGTTAAACCCGCCGTACTTTGTAAAAAAGTAATAACTAGAGAATCTTCTGCTGTACAACCAGCTTCGGGAAAAATCAATAACTTGAAAGCAGAAACTCCAACTAGAACTCCTCCTACTAGTTCACCGAGAACTGGAGGAAGATTAATCCGAGAGCAAATTTCTCCTCCCAGTTTACTAGCAAAATAGATTATTACTAAACTAAGCAATACTCCAGCTAAAACTAAGGAACTACTTTCTGCTTCTGAGTTGTCTGCTGTTGCTAAGAGATGGAAGTCAGTTAAAAAAGATAATGAAGAAAAAAAGTTCATTGAAGAAATTGTAATGGTTATACTGTCGGCAACAAAACGTACTTATTACAATTTACTAGGTTCGTCGCGAAAAAATATCTTTTTGCTTTTGTAAGATCACAGCTAAAAGTAAATAAGCTATGATGTGAACGCCTAAAATTCCCCAATTTAAGCTGAGATTTGACCAAGTTGATTCATATACTGGAGTTGGTTGAAAAATTAATTCGCTACCAGGTATGTTTGATTCCATACTATTGATGTTGACTAGAGAACCATAAGCACCCATTGACCAACGACTGAGCATCAACCAGGAAAGTTTACTCGACCAACCATCTAATTCAAACAAAACTCCTGAAAAAATAATTTGTGGAATCATAATTAGAGGAAGGATGCCATTACCTTCATTTTCTGTCTTAATGTAGGCAGATAGCATTAAGCTGAGACTAGTACTAGCAAGCAAAGTCAAAAAAGTAGTTAGGGCAAAACCAATAGACCAAGGAATCAAGTTGGAAATAGGGGGATCGAAATTCCCCAGGACAGCAGCAGTAATGAGAATAGTTTGAACTAAGGCTATAGCACCACGAACGCAAACTTTAGACAGAATATAAGGAAACAGACCTAGATTAAGTAAACGTTCTCGAAAATAAATAGCCGATTCTTTGACGATTTCTCGAATCGAATTAGATAATCCTACCCAAATGGAAATACAACTAAAAATAAATAGTAGTCTTAGAGCTAAAGAAGCCTGGGCCAGAGTAGGAGGAGCAATTTTAACTAGGGGATTTTCATCTTGTAGACATAATGCCGTTAAAATAATAGTAATTGGTCCAGCAATTAAACAAAGAATTAAACTATAACGCTCGCGCTCAATTAAAGTCCAGTAACGCCGACTAAGTAAAAACAGTTGTTTCCCAGGAGAAATTCCTGTATGAATGGAAGTATCGCCAGATTGTTGTTGATTTTTGCCAGGACTAAGGGAAGTTTTAATGTAGGAATAGTATTCACTGGAATGGAGATATCGCTTAGCCCATTGTCCTACATGGAGACTGATTTCTTCTTTTTGCTTTCCTTGATTTAGCTTAATGTAAATATCGGCAAAGTATTTAAAGTCTTTGGAAGGCATGTCAAAAAAGCCAAAAGCTTCCTGGGGTGGTCCAAAATAACATAACTTTCCCCCTAAACCTAAAAATGCCAGACGATCGCATACTTCTAAATTACCTGTAGCATGGGTAACTAGTACAATAGTACGACCTTGGTCTGCTAACTCTCTGAGTAATTGCATAACTTCTTTATCTAGACCAGGATCTAGACCAGAAGTAGGCTCATCTAGAAAGAAGAGTTTAGGATCGGCAAGTAACTCTACGCCAATACTGACTCTTTTTCTCTGTCCTCCACTGAGATTACGGACTAGAGTATGTTTAACATGAGTAAGTTTAATTTGTTCTAAAGTAGAGTCAACTAATCTTTTAATATTGGCATCGGGAGGTAGACGTAGTTGACAAGTATAAGTGAGTACTTCCTGAACCGTTAAATTACGATGAATAATATCATCTTGAGGTACATAGCCAATTTGCGAGCGATAAACTGCCCAATTTTGTCTTAAGTCATCCCCATTGAGATAAACATGACCAGAATTGGTGGGAGTAATACCTAGTAAACATTTCATGAGGGTAGATTTACCTGCTCCGCTACCTCCGACTAACGCCACTAATTGCCCAGGCTCAATTACTAAGGAGATGTTATTGAGAATAGTTTTTTCTCTTCCCAGCTTATCTTTAACTTTTCTGATTAGTTTGTGAGCATCGAGACGAATTTGGTTATTGAGGTTGTTTAATTCGATCGCTTCCCCTGTATAAAGCAAAGAAAAAGGGCCGATTTGAATTAGATCGTTTTCTTCTAATAAACTGCGTTTGTCTAGCCGTTTACCATTGATAAAAGTACCATTACTACTGTGATCGTGAAGGATATGCCCCCCCTTAGTATCAGGATAAATAGTCGCGTGGAGACGAGATACCGTAGGCGCATCTAATTTCATCGAAGAGTAGTACCCTGGACGAGGAGCCCTACCTAGCTCGACTGGCCACTCCTTAAGACCACTCAGAACTAAGCGACGTTTGCTTGGTATGGTAACGTGAGTACCACTTGGATTATAGTAGGTTAGAGTAATGCGATAACTAGGATCTTGACCAATCTGAAGCTGAACATTATTTTTAAGTAAGTAGCCTTCCGAAATAGTAATCCGTTTTTGATTGATGAAAATGCCATTTCTGCTCTGGTTAAGACGGTCTCCGTCATAAATTCGATAATCTTTTCCTTCTCGATAAATAATTGCTTGTTTCCGTGACAGAATTGTCCATCCTTGCTCTGGTATATTGATATCAGACCAATTAGGATCTCTGCCTAAATGATGAACATCCCCGCTGAGATATAATCGTAGAATTTGACCTTGATTATCTAATTCTATATATGGTTGAGTATTAACAACAGTCTGTTCAGAAAAACTACCATTCATGGCATTGCAAATAAATTTTAGCGATCCCTTCGATCCGAATTGGCTGCAATAAATATATTACAGCTAACTAGATTTTTTGATATTGTGATTTCCCTTTTGATTAATTAGTATAATTCCTTCTTAGAATACTAAATCTTAACTATTTAAGTTTAATTTTCTTGAGCTTAATCTATTTGCACCTATATTAATTATTTGGTGGATAAAAAAACTCTTAAAAATACCCAGAGCAACAAACAACTAAAGGCACTCAGATATTACGTCATTTTTTTAAGAATACTAAATCTCAACAAAAATACTGCGAAATTTAAGCTAGATTAGCTTTAGGGTTAACAGAGCAAAAAACACAATACCTAAAAGTGAGGAAACAGGGGTCTGTGTTGAGAGCAAGGTGTATTTAGGGAGTTTTGAAGCCTATGTCTAATTCCGCGATGAATAACAATGAGATACCCTTTGGGACTACAATTGACAACCGTTACCTAATTCAGAAAGTTTTAGGACAAGGGGGGTTAGGTAGAACCTATCTTGCTTTAGATACTCATCGTTTTAATGAACCTTGCGTTCTCAAAGAATTTGCTCCTTTAGGTTCTGGACAATATGATTTAAGTAAATCGAGAGATTTATTTAAAAGAGAAGCGAAAATATTACATCAAATTACCCATCCTCAAATTCCCAAGTTCTTAGCTTGTTTTGAAGGGAAAGGAAGATTATTTTTAGTTCAAGAATATGTCAAAGGCAAAACCTATTCCCAACTTTTACAAGAGCGTCAGCAACAAGGTCAAGTTTTTTCGGAAATAGAAGTGGTAAGGTGGCTAATGAATATGCTGCCAATTCTGACTTATATTCATCAAAGAGGTATTATTCATCGCGATATTTCTCCTGATAATATCATGCAACCTCAAGGAGAAGAACTGCCTGTCTTAATTGATTTCGGTGTAGGTAAGTTAATGAATCTCCCTTATGCAGATAAAGGAAATCAAGGCCATACCCCTTATCATTCTTTTGTGGGAAAAATGTCTTTTGTGGGGAAAATCGGCTATGCACCCAGAGAACAAATTAGCATGGGACGATGTTCTGAAAATAGTGATTTGTATGCCTTGGGAGTTACTGCTTTAGTATTGCTAACAGGAAAAATGCCCACTTTGCTGCTAGATTACTACACTTTAGAATGGCAATGGCATAAATATGTGCAAATCAGTCCTGGTTTGTCTCAAATTCTCGAGAAAATGACTGAAGATAGACCTATGGAACGCTATCAATCTGCTCAGGAAGTAATTGATAGTTTAAGAGAACTTGAATCAAATCAAGAAATTACTTTGACTCCTGAGTTAACTTCCCATATTACCGATTCTCATTTCTATCAAAAAGTTTCTTCCTTTCCTGGGGAAGATAGTAGTCAAATAGATGAAACTCCTCAAGAAGATTATGTTGATTATGTTTCTTCTTGGGACGAAGATGCTACTATCGCTTATGGGACTAATTCTGGATTAGCGGACAGGTCTCCTCAACAAGCAGAAAAACAACCATGGGCAAAACCTTCTCCTCAAAATTCTCCTTCAACCAAGTCTAGACAAGCTCAATCTCCCCCAGGAATAGAAGATACAATTCCTGTTAATTCTTCTGCCTCTTCTAATTCTCAATCAACATCCCGTTCTCAGAGAAGGCCAATTCGCGAGAGAATAACACCTACTCCCTCTCCTCAACAGTATAAGAAAACAGCTAGTAACCCTTCTGTTAGGTCAACTAGTTCTATAGATGAGGAGACTTTATTGGGGTCTATGGCTAACATTTCCAGACAAGGCATAGAAACAAAGTTTATCAAACTCTGTCAACAAGAGTTAGCCTACATTATAGGACCGATGGCAAATTTGATTGTGGAAGAAATTTTAGTTCAATATGCTCCTTCTTCTGCTGAAGATTTAGTCAATGCTCTTGCTGAACAAATCCCTGATACTCAGAAAGCTATTCAGTTCAAACGGAAGTTATTGTCATAAGTTTTAGGAGTTCAGGGTAGGAGTAAGGCAGTGTTTTGTCCCTACAAGAGTTCAGAGAAGATCAATCTCGATTCATTTTTTTGACTTGGCTAATTCTATTCATAGCCATTGCTAAACTTAGTTTCATCCGTTTAAAAGCTTCAGCTAAATTACCAATTTCATCATTAGCAGTTTTCTCGAATTCTGCATCCATATAGCCAGTACTAACTTCTTCTGCTACTCGCGCTATTTTTTTGAGAGGACTAATCACACTCTGATTGAGTAGATAATTTACTAACCAAATAATAAAAGCAAAAATGACTGACACAACTGCCATAATAATTACAAAAGATTGATTCGCCTGAGCTACTACTTTTTCTGCGGGAACAGAGATCATTTGCGCTCCTACAATTTCATTGAGTCTCCAACCCATACCATTGACTGAACCATAACGCTCAATCATACTTTTAGGAGCAACATCGGGAGTACTGTGACACTCTAAACAGCTTTCTTTCTTAATTTTAATAGGACGGGCGATATAAAAAAGTTTTCCCCCTGGAGCATTGTAGAATCCTCTTTTTTCTTTGGTTTGTTCTTGAGCAATAAATTTTTCTACTAATTTTGTCTCAAAAGCATTGGCTTTATCCCTTAGATTACTAGGATTAAGAGTGGCTTCCTTGTAGAAAAAATTGCGGTAATCGGAATCTTTTTGGCGTAAACCTTCAAAAACTTCTCTAGCTGAGTAGGCTGGGATAGTTTCGGGGAGAAATACGGAATCAATTCGATCGATTAATTCTGGTTTTACTTGGCTGTCAGTGTATTCTCGCACCGAATTCATCGTTTCCATTAAAATTAATGCCTTACTGGCGATTTGATTTTCTGTATCTTTTTTAAGGACAAAATTTAAAGCTGTGCCAATTAAACCTAATCCCAAGATTAAAATTAGCAGGAGAAAAACTGTAAATTTTTGTCTTAATTTCCAATTTTTAAACATAATTCTGCAACATAAGTTATAAATTAAATGTCTTTATTCTTAGATCATAGAATTTTCCTTAGAAACTGTTTGTTAAACAAAAATTAAATGCGGATGTAGGTTTGCTTAGGCTTATAAATCATCCATTAAAAATTTATCTTTAAGAAATTTATTCGCTGTAAGTACCTGGGCAAATTTAATTATCTACTTTTCGGAAGCAGGGAAAGCAGAGGAACAGGGAAGGAAAGATGACTTTAACTATATTTCATATATTATACAAATAATTTTGCTTAGAAATTTAAGGTTATTTACCGATGTGTACATTAAAGATTCGTTATTTGACCCACTAAAGGCTATACGATCTCCTTTACTATCGGTAAATATACCAACTGTCTCATGAAAGATATGCTGCGGAGCGAGTAAACAATCGCCATCCTCTGTATGACTGATGGATGTGGGTTGAAATATAATTCACTCAACCAAGAATTGCTGATTAGCTTTTACTAGCTTTTTTAGTAGTAGCTTTTTTAGTAGTGGTTTTCTTCTTAGCAGTTTTTGTAGATTTTTTAGTGGTCTTTTTAGTCGCAGCTTTTTCCGCTAATAAAGCTAATGCTGCCTCCAAAGTAATACCTTCTACTGTTTCTCCTTCAGGAAGACCAACATTGACTTTACCGTGTTTAATATAGTCGCCGTAAGGTCCTTTATAGATATTCACTGGTTCGTTATCTTCAGGATGAGAGCCTAATTCTCTGAGAGGTTTTTTGCTACTTTTACCGCGAGTACGTTTGGGTTGTGCTAATAATTCTAAAGCGCGGTCGAGATTTACTGTTAAGATATCGTCTTCTGCTTTGAGAGAACGATAGTCTCTTTGCAACTTTTTCTCCCCCTCTTCTTTAAATTCGTGAACAACATAAGGACCAAAACGACCCAAGTCAGCTTTGATTTTACCTTCTGTACCTGGGTGTAATCCTAACAGACGGGGGAGAGATAATAAACCCACGGCAATTTCTAAAGTAACGTCTTCTGATTTAACTCCTTTAGGAAGAGATTTTTGTTTTGGTTTAGGATTGTCGTCGGTCTTATCACCTAATTGTACATAATCTCCATAAGGGCCTTTCTTAAGGTAAATTGGTTCTCCTGTTTCTGGATGCAGTCCTACTTTATCAGGGCCTTCTAATTTTTGTTTAACCAAAGATTGTATCTGTTTGGGGTCTAGATCGGCGGGAGTTAAATTGACAGGGATAGCAACTTTAAGAGATTCTTCTTCCTCATTGTCACTATCCACTTCGATAAAAGGACCATATCTACCAATCCGAATCTTCGCATCTAAGTTATCTAAACGGAGCGTTTTCGCAGCAATGGTGTCTATTTCTGCTTCTCTAACTTTTACCTGAGTTTCTAAACCTTTTTCTCCTTTAAAAAAGTCTTTGAGATAGGGTAGCCAGTGAGCAGCTCCTCTAGCAATTTCATCTAGAGTTTGCTCCATTTGAGAAGTAAACCCTGTATTAACCAAATCGGGGAAATGTTCTTCTAGCAAGCTTGTCACAGCAAATGCCGTAAAACTTGGTACTAAAGCTTTACTTCGCATTTGAGCATAACCGCGATCGATAATAGTACCGATCACCGTAGCATAGGTACTCGGTCTACCAATTCCTTCTTTTTCTAAGGTTTTTACCAGAGAGGCTTCTGTGTATCTAGCAGGGGGTTGGGTTTCGTGTCCGATAGCTTCTAGTTCTTTACAATCAGGAGTATCTCCTACTTTAAGGGGTGGGAGTAATACTTCTCGATTTTCTAATGCTGCTTCAGGATCGTCTGAACCTTCCACATAAGCACGGAAAAAGCCAGGAAAATCGATTCTTTGCCCCGATGAGCGAAAAACTGCATTTTCTACATCTACATTAACTGTAATCTGGGTAAGTCTTGCTTCTGCCATCTGACAAGCCACAGTCCTTTTCCAAATTAAGTCATAGAGTTTAAATTCTCGATCTGCTAACCCTGTTTCTTTGGGTGTACGGAAAGTATTACCCGCAGGGCGAATAGCTTCGTGGGCTTCTTGTGCGGATTTACTCTTGGTACTGTATTGCTTTGGTTTGGGACTGAGATATTCTTGTCCATACATTTGTTCTACACAAGACCTAGCTGCGGCGATCGCTTCTGTAGACAGGTGGACTGAATCCGTCCGCATATAGGTAATGTAGCCTTGTTCGTAAAGTTTTTGGGCAACCCGCATAGTATCTCTAGCGGAAATACCTAGCTTACGGTTGGCTTCTTGTTGCAGAGTGGAAGTAGTAAAAGGTGGGTAAGGTCTTCTTTTGGTAGCTTTCTCTTCTCTATTACTAACAGTCCAAGTTTGATCAATCAACCTTTCTTTGAGAGCATTAGCTTGTGGCTCGTTGAGTAAAACTACATCTCTACCTTCAGCAATTTTGCCTGTATCGGGGTCAAAATCGCTACCTGTAGCTAATTTTTTGCCGTCTAGAGTAATTAATTTTGCGTCAAAAGGACTTTGATCTTGTTCTAAAATCGCTTTTAAATCCCAATAATCCCCAGACTGAAAAGCACGACGTTCTCTTTCTCTCTCAACTAACAACCGCACTGCCACTGATTGTACTCTTCCTGCAGATAAACCACGAGCAATTTTTTTCCAGAGTAAAGGAGAGAGAGTATAACCAACTAATCTGTCCAAAATACGCCGAGTCTCTTGAGCATGAACCAAGTCTTCATCGACATCTCGACAGTCTTGTAAGGCTTTTTGGATTGCCTCGCGGGTAATTTCGTGAAAAACCATCCGTTTGACAGGAACTTTAGGCTTAAGTAGCTGTAGTAAATGCCAACTAATACTTTCTCCTTCTCTATCTTCGTCTGTAGCTAAAATCAGTTCATCTGCTTCTTTGAGAGCATCTTTGAGCTTCTGTACTACCTTTTTCTTGGTTTTCGGAACAACGTAAATTGGTTCAAAATCATTTTCTACATTAACTCCAAAATCTTTTGCCCAACGTTTATCTTTGTAGGCAGCAGGTATTTCATCCGCCGATGAGGGTAGATCGCGGACGTGTCCCATCGATGCTTCGATTTGATAGCTAGAAGGCAGATAGTTACGGATAGTACGAGCTTTAGCAGGAGATTCAACAATGACCAGGGTTGACATAGAAATATAGAAATGAATTAGCGCAGTAAAAAAACTAGGTGTCTATTTTGAATTAAGATTAGCTTCCTAAATTGGTATCTATAGTAGTTGTAACAACAAACATCTTGTTTGAGAGAAATTAAATTTATATTCAACATACCCAACAAATATCATTAGTTTGCGCTTAATTACCTGAGATAAGATAAGCAGGTTTCCGCAAGATTAAGACAGTTTGTAGGTTACAATCCTCTGTAAAGGTTTTTTAACTAAGCTAACTTTGCTTTCCTAGATTGTCATCTTTTTTGAATATGCTTGGTTAGCAGAAAGAAAGTTGACAACTTACCAATTACTATTTTTTTGACTTTACCGAAAACCCTATGGATTTTTCTAGTAATATTGCTGCCCAACTTAACGCTGGAATAATTTTGCCAGAAGGGATTGTAATTCTTACCCTTATGGTAATTTTAGTAGGTGATTTAATTGTTGGTCGAAATTCCGCCCGCTGGCTACCCTATGTAGCGATCGCTGGTTTATTGACATCTATAGTAGCTCTTTATTTCCAGTGGGATACTCCCGATCCTGATGCTTTTCTTGGTGCTTTTAGTGGCGACAATCTCAGTATCATTTTCCGGGGAATTATTGCTCTGTCTACGGCAGTCACTATTCCCATGACTATTCGCTATATCCAGCAGTCAGGTACTTCTCTAGCCGAATTTATCGGCATTATGCTTACTGCTACTTTGGGGGGAATGTTCCTCTCTGGGGCAAATGAGCTAGTGATGATTTTTATCTCTCTAGAGATGCTCAGTATCTCCTCCTACCTGATGACGGGCTATATGAAGCGAGATCCTCGTTCTAATGAAGCAGCACTGAAATACTTGCTCATTGGAGCTTCTAGTTCGGCTATTTTCCTCTATGGCGTATCTCTGTTATATGGTTTGTCTGGAGGAGAAACTAATTTAAACGCCATCGCAGCTACCATTCCTGATGTTACTGGTGGTCAATCTTTAGGACTAGCGATCGCTTTAGTCTTTGTCATTGCTGGTATTGCTTTCAAAATTTCTGCTGTTCCTTTCCACCAATGGACTCCTGATGTGTACGAAGGTTCTCCTACTCCTGTAGTGGCATTCCTCTCTGTAGGTTCTAAAGCAGCGGGTTTCGCCCTGGCTATTCGGATGCTAGTTACAGCTTTTGCTCTAGTTAGCGAACAGTGGCATTTTATCTTTACTGCCCTAGCTATTCTCAGTATGGTACTGGGTAATGTGGTAGCTTTGGCACAAACCAGTATGAAGCGGATGTTAGCTTATTCTTCGATCGCTCAAGCTGGTTTCGTTATGATTGGTTTGATTGCTGGTACAGATGCGGGTTACTCTAGCATGATTTTCTACTTGCTAGTTTACTTGTTTATGAACTTAGGAGCTTTTACTTGTGTAATTCTCTTTGCTTTACGCACTGGCACAGATCAAATCAGCGAATATGCAGGACTATATCATAAAGACCCTGTCATCACTCTTTGTTTAAGTATCTGTCTCCTTTCTTTAGGTGGTATTCCTCCTTTAGCTGGTTTCTTCGGTAAGATTTATCTCTTCTGGGCTGGTTGGCAAGCAGGAATGTATGGTTTAGTTTTACTTGGCTTAGTTACTAGTGTAGTTTCCATTTACTACTATATCCGTGTAGTCAAAATGATGGTAGTAAAAGAACCTCAGGAAATGTCAGAATCTGTCAAAAACTATCCTGAAATTAACTGGACTTTGCCAGGAATGCGTCCTATGCAAGTGGGTCTAATTGTTTCTGTAATTGCTACTTCTTTGGCAGGAATTTTATCTAATCCTTTGTTTACTTTGACAACTGATTCTGTTACTAGTACGCCAATTTTACAGTCGGCAGCAATAGTACAAGAATTACCAACAGACAAACTGGAAATTTCCGATAATTTTTAGTAATTACATGACAATTTAATTCGTCGGGGGCGAACCACCGTTCGCCCCTACATTTTATTTTGATAATATTCACACATATCTTGAACGATATTGGCTGGAACTAAATGATCGATCGCGCCATCAAATTGAGCTATTTCTTTCACTACACTACTACTTAAAAAACTATATTCTTTAGCAGTAGCCAAAAAAACAGTTTCTATTTCATCCCATAGAGTACTATTTGTATGTGCCATCTGTAATTCTTTTTCAAAATCTGATAGAACTCTTAAGCCTCTCAATAATACTTTTGCTTCTCTTAGTTTGGCGTATTCTACAGTAAGTCCACTAAAATAATCGACTTGAACATTGGGTAAATGGCGAGTACAATAACGAATTTGCTCTACTCTTTTTTCTACACTAAATAAAGGCTTTTTACTAGGGTTAGAAAGAACAGCGACAATTACCGAATCAAAAAGTTGGGCACCGCGATCGATAATATCTAAATGACCAAAAGTAATGGGGTCGAAACTACCTGGATAAATAGCAATCATAGAATTTAAAATTTGAAATTATTTTATTATTAGGTTACGAAAATTTTTCGATTACAATTATAGCTAAAATAATAATAGCTAAATATACTCAGCAAAAATATGCAAAATACAGAAAAAAATTAATTTGTTATTTTTCTTTGAGAGATAGCTTTTTTTTAAATAAAGTAGTAGTTATTTTCCCTTGCTTAAGCCCTTTAAAAATGGCACTATTATCTTTACTATCTTGTTTCCAAGATAATTACAAAATCATAATTTTAATTCTTACTTTGCGCGATCGCTCTTGACATTAAATAATTTTAGGTTTTACTTCTAGATATAGTATCCAACTATGAATATTTTTTCTCATCAATAACCTCGTAGGAAATGAGGTTTTGTAATTTTTGTGAATAGTATTTAGGTAAACCTTTAGGTGGGATGGGATTATCTATTCGATGTCCGCGTATACCAGCGGTCGCGCCAAAAAAATTCTAGTATCTTATTAGATACCATTCACCATCTGATATACCATGCTAGCCATTTTTATCTTTAAACTCATTGATGTTGTGAATATCCTTACTCATAGAGTGAATTATCTACAAAATCTCACTTAAATCTAAAATAAATCCAGGTAA
>JAAUXX010007762.1_pt1 | contig 13356 bp, 13 predicted proteins | sample 7278111 | NCBI WGS metagenome assembly JAAUXX01 (sample SAMN14350116, study PRJNA611818) | marine sediment metagenome | isolation source: surface marine sediment (1.8m) | place: French Polynesia: Moorea | collected 2018-08
CCCGAAGCACAATTGATTCGCATCGCGCCAAACATCGACAATTTTGCCGTTCGCGACCTCGGCTTCCTGGGGCAAACCGGGGAGACGATCAGTCCTTTCGGAGCAAGCGTCTTCGGGGACGACTTTTCTTGAGATGACCCGCCGTCATGAACATGGCACGCTCGAACAGGTCGGTCTCGAGGTTGTCATCGCGTTTCGACATCCGGGGCAGACTGCATTAATTCGAGCCCTGAGTCGCTGCGGCTGTTCGCATTCCGCGGTTGGCGCGCGCCATCTCCTCGGGCTGGGGCTCGTCATGGGCCGCGAGCGGATCGCGAACTGGCTGACCGTGGCCAGAACGGCAGGCAGGCGCGCATAGGCCGACCTGCCTGGTTCTTGCTATTTGCTCGCGCCCTCAGTCAGGAGCGTATCCAGGCCATTGCGCAGGTTCGTGGCCCAGCGACGTCCGAGTCGGCGGACTTCGGCCCGATTCGTTGCGGGCGTCGAGCGCTGCATCTGGCCCTGGCGCTCGGCCGCCCTCTGGTCAACGGCGCGCAGAAAGATCGCGTTGCTCAATGAATCGCGGACTTCGAGTACCAGCGTGGCTTCGCCGACGCGATCAATGTAGATGTTGCTGCGTCCGCTGATCTCGGGCGGCACTCGCGAGACGACATCGAGGAGTCCTGCATAGACCGTAATCACATCGGGCCCGGGCTCTTCGACGACTTCGAATACTTCGCTCCGGACGATCTCTTCGAGAAAGGCGCCGCGGATCTCCTCGATGAAAAGCTGCTGCGTCGCCTCGTCCAGCTGAAACTCGTTGCGGTTGCGACCCCCTGTCGTCATGGACGTCATGCCGGCGCGGCCGCTATAGGGGCCCTGTACGGGGCGAAACTCTACGCCGAGACCCTGGAATCGGACCTTGCGATACTGGGTCAGATCGATATCCGTCCTCGCCCAGACGGCATCCATGATCGTGCCGTCGACGCGTGTCAGGCCATCATGAGTCACCTCCGCATCGGGCCCGGTCTGGAACGTCGGATTGCTGGTACACGCGGCGCAGGCTGCCGCTGCGAACACCAGGACGACTAGCTTGTTCATGGGTCTTTCCTGAGAACGAATCGAGGGTTTTCCATGCTAGACGGCCGGCCGGCCTCAGCGCAACGGTCTCCGGCGGTTCGCGTGTCAAGCTTTTACTCGTCAGTGATTTACGGCAGTCTGAGCGTACATGAAGCTCGACCGCCTGATCCGCACCGCCATTGCCGTCGGCATCGTCCTGATCCTGGTCATCGCGCTCGGGGCGATCCTGTTCCTGACCGAATCCGCGCTCAATGTCTGGGACCGGCTTGTCGAAGGTCCATCGATTCTGCTCTACGGCTACGTCGGCGCGATGTTGTTTCTCGTCTTCGCGGCACTATGGCTGATCTGGCGGCTCGTCGTCCGTCGTGATATTGCACCCGAGGCGGTTAGCCGGGGTCAGCCATTGACGCGGGATGCGATCGAGGACCGTCTACGGGAGGCGGGCGATCGCGGCGTACCCGTTGCGTCGGCAGAGGCCGAGCTCTCCGAGCTCGCTCTGCGGAGCGACGATGGCCGCGTGCACCTGTGCTTCTTCGGTGAGGTATCGACGGGCAAGAGCTCCCTGATCAAGGCGCTGGCACCGGACGCCGACGTTACGGTCGACGTTCGTGCCGGGTCAACGGACACGATACGACACTACCGCTGGCGGTCGCCCGACGGCAGCGAGTTGCTGCTGACCGACGTTCCCGGAACGGGCGGCCACGAGGCCGGGCTCGACGAAGCCGCGATCGAGGAGGCACGGCGTGCACATGCGGTCTTGTTCGTTTGCGACAGCGACCTCACGCGAGCCGAAACGACGGCGCTCGGAACCCTTACCGGCCTCGACAAACCCGTGATCCTCGTTCTGAACAAGGCGGATCGCTACGACATCGAGGAGCGGGCAACGCTCGTCACCCGTATGCTGGAGCGGCTCGAGGAGGCGGGAGGCGATGCGCTCCGCGACCGCGTCGTTACGGCCTCGGCCGGAGGCCAGGTCGAGGTCGTCGAGCGGGGAGAAGATGGTCATGAAGAGACACGCATGCGCGAGCGCGACGCAGACGTTGGAGTACTCGTCGTCGCAATCAAACAGCTTCTCGCCGAGGAGGGAGCGACGCTCGATGCACGCCGCGAGCGCGCGATCTTCCAACTTGCCGCCGAGAAGCTGGGTGAAGCCGAGTCTCGTTATCGTGCCGAGCGCGCCGAGCAGATCATCCGCGGCGCGACGAAGAAAGCGATAATCGGGTCGCTCGCGGCGGTCAGCCCAGGCACGGATATCCTGATCCAGGGTTACATCGGCACCGCCATGACGCAGTCGCTCTGCAAACTGTACGGCGCGGCGCCTAGAGATCTCGACGTCGAAGAGTTTCTCAATCTGAGCCAGAGTCGGGTCGGGCGTGCGCTGCCGTTGACGCTGGCGGTCGCGGGAAACGGCCTGAAGGCGTTTCCCGGGCTCGGCACCGTTGCAGGCGGAGTCGTGCATGCGGTTGCATACGGCCTGATCTTCGACGCGCTCGGCAGAAGCCTTGTCCTGACGTTGTCGCAGCACGGTGAGCTCAATCCCGAGATTGCAGCGAGGGAATTCGAGGAAGGAATCAGTGAGCATATTGAAGCGGGCGTTAAGCGCGTTGCCAAAATGGCGCTGGAAACGAAAACCGGCAGAGACTGACGACGACGGCACTGGCCACCTCGTGCTGGCACAGGAGTCGCTCCGCGAACTCGTCGACGATTCCCGCCTGCCCGCCGGCGTGCGGGAGTCGCTTGCTCATGACTACGAGCAGGTCCGCGCGATGCTCGAAAAGCTCGAGCACGGCCACGTGCATCTGTCGGTGTTCGGTCGCGTCAGTACGGGGAAGTCGTCGCTGCTCAATGCGCTGATTGGCCGCAAGGCATTCAAGACGAGTCCGCTCCACGGCGAGACCAAGCTCTCCGAAATGGAGCCGTGGAGCGAAATCGAGGATGGCGGTGTTTACCTGATCGATACGCCGGGACTCGATGAGGCCGGCGGAGAGGAGCGCGAGAAGCTTGCTCGCGAGGTCGCCGGCCGATCGGACCTCGTGCTGTTCGTCGTTGATTCGGATATGACCGAATCCGAACTGGAAGCCCTCAAGACAGTGCTGGCCGAAGGGCGTCCCGTGATCGTCGTCCTGAACAAGAAGGATCTCTACGTCGAGGCGGATCTGGAGCGCCTCCTCACGAGCCTGGCTTCGCGCACGGAAGGCCTCGTCGACGCTGCCCACATCGTTGCAGTCGCTGCCGAGCCGCGGGCCCGTCGCGTCGTGGAGCTTGCACCGGACGGCAGCGAGACCGAGACCGAGCGAGCGGTACCACCCGATGTCGATGCACTCAGGCTAAAGCTCTGGGACATTCTCGAGGCGGAGGGCAAAACGCTTGCTGCACTGAATGCGAGCCTTTTCGCGGCCGACCTGTCCGACCAGGTGGGCCAGAGAATTCTCGCCGCGAGAAAGGAACTCGGTGAGCGATTGATCCGGACCTACTGTCTCGGCAAGGGTATTGCCGTTGCGTTCAATCCGATACCGGTGGCGGACCTGTTTGCAGCCGCGTTTATCGATGTCGGCATGGTCGTACACCTGTCACGCGTTTACGACCTGCCGCTGTCGAAGTCCGAAGCGGGATCGCTCGTGAAAATCATCGTTGCCGAGGCGGCAGCGCTCATGGGAACGGTCTGGGCACTCCACTTCGTGTCGAGTGCACTCAAGGTCGGCACGGCAGGCCTGTCGACGGTCGTGACGGCCGGGGCGCAAGGTGCGATCGCTTACTACAGTACCTACGTCGTCGGCCAGATTGCCGGCGCTTACCTGGCGCGCGGCAAGTCCTGGGGTGACGGTGGACCGAAGCAGGTCGTCAAGAGCATCATCGACAGCCTCGATCGCGACACGGTTCTCAAGGATGCGCGCCGCGAGATTCGTGCGCGGCTCGGTGTGACGAAGGCCGAAGCGTGAATAGGGCCGAACGCGCCCGGCGAATTACAGCGGCGGTCGCTGACATTCCGCACGGGTCTGTTGCAAGTTACGGCCAGGTCGCCGAAATCGCGGGCGTGCCGCGCGGCGCGCGCCAGGTGGGCTACGTGCTGCGGCAGCTTCCGGATGGTCACGGTCTGCCGTGGCATCGGGTGATTACGGCGTCCGGCCGAATTGCGTTCCCGGAAGGCTCGGACGCTTTTCGCGAGCAGGTGCGGCGCCTCGAAGCCGAGGATGTTCGCGTCCGGCGCGGACGTGTCGATATGCTTGAGTTCCGCTGGCAGCCTGACCTCGACGAGTTGATCTGGAAGCGGGCCATGGACGAGGAGGACTGACGTGACTACGGTCGTTTTTTCACATGGGCAGGAGAGCGGGCCATGGGGCACGAAGATTCGCGCCATGGCGGATCTCGTGAGGCAAAAGGGCCTGGAAGCCGTGAGCATCGACTACCAGGGAATGGCGGATCCGGGCGACCGCGTCGCGAAGCTGCTTGCCGAGGCATCCTCGATCGACGATACGCTCATACTGGTCGGTTCGAGTATGGGCGGACACGTCGCAACGGCGGCGGCCGCGGAGCTCGGCGCCGCCGGGTTGTTCGTACTCGCGCCCGCGTATTTTATGGAGGGCTTCGAGGCGCTGACGCCCGAGCCGCCTGCAATACCCATTATGATCGTGCACGGCTGGCACGACGATGTCGTACCTGTAGAGAACAGCCTGCGCTTCGCAGAAACCTGCAGCGCGACACTGCACATCGTCAATGGCGATCATCGACTGACGGCAAACATCGACGACATCAAGCGACAACTGGCTGGATTTATCGATACGCTGGAGATCTGAGGAGTTCACACCTATGAAAACCCTGTTCGCGCTGATAGGCGCTTTGCTCCTGGCCGCGTGTGGCGGCGAAACGAATCGTGATGAGGAGACGCCAAAGGGCGGCGTCATCGGCGAAGCCTATATCGAGTCGCTCGAGGAGGCCGAGGCCGTCGAAGACCTCGCGATAGAGCGCGGCGATCGGCTCGCCGAGGAAATCGAGGCTGCCGAAGACCCGAACTGAGACTGCCGCTTTTAGGTAGACTCCGACGCCATGAACATCGCGGGGAACCTGGTTCGGCCACTGTACTGGCTGGCGGGCAAGATATTTGCGCTCTGGGCGCGACCGGCCGTACAGCCCGACGAGCCAGTGCAGATCATCGATCCTGCCGGTGCCGAGGTTGTCTACGTGCTGGAAACGGGCGGTCTCGCCGATCTACTGGCGCTCGAACGGATCTCAGAGAAGCAGGGCATGCCGTCGCCGACGGAATCGTTCGAGTACGGCGGGCAGCGTGAATCCCGGCGCGTCGTTGTGCTCCGGCGCATGCGAGGATTCTTCAGACGCCGCCCGGCATCGCGTGGCTCACCCCGCCTGCGCCGCCTTGTCGACGAAGCACAGCACCAGCGACAGGATCTGCTGTTGATCCCGGTGGCCGTGTACTGGGGCCGGTCTCCCGACAAGGAGAGCTCATTCTTCAAGCTGTTGTTCTCAGAGAACTGGGACGTCGCCGGTCGGACACGCAAATTCTTCACGACGCTGCTCGTCGGCCGCGACGATTCGCTGTTGCGCTTTTCCGAAGCGCTGCCGATTCGTTCGGTGGTCACCGACGACGTCGAGGCGTCCGTCGCGTTTCGCAAGGTATCCCGAATCTTGCGCGTGCATTTTCGCCAGCGTCGCGCCGCAACGCTCGGACCCGACCTGTCGCACAAGCGTACGCTGATCAGCCAGGTGCTGCTGGCGCCTGGCGTCCAGCGCGCAATCGACGCCGAAGCAGAGGGGAGCCGTGGCGGCCGCGAGCGCGCCGAGGCGAAAGCACGGAAGTATGCACTCGAGATTGCTGCGGATATCTCCTACCCGATGATTCGGGTCGTCGAGCGCCTGCTCAAGTGGGTCTGGAATCGAATCTACGACGGCATCGAACTCGCGCATACCGAGCAGCTCCACGATGTGGCGAGCAACAGCGAGGTCGTTTACGTGCCTTGTCATCGCAGCCATTTCGACTACCTCCTGCTTGGCTACGTCGTCTACGAAGAAGGTCTGCACATCCCGCACGTGGCGGCCGGCATCAATCTCAACCTGCCAATCGTCGGCAGCATCCTTCGGCGCGGCGGCGCATTTTTCCTGCGCCGGACATTCAAGGGCAATCGTTTGTACGCTGCCGTGTTCGATGCCTACCTCGACCAGGTAATACGAAGAGGGCACTCGCTCGAGTATTTCATCGAAGGTGGCCGGAGCCGGACCGGGAGGCTTTTGACACCGAAGGGTGGCATGCTCGTCATGACCGTCCATTCCTACATCAAGGATCCGCGTCGCCCCGTCGTATTCGTTCCGGTCTATTTCGGCTACGAGCGACTGATCGAGGGTGACGCATTCATTAGCGAACTCGGCGGCGCCAAGAAGGAGAAGGAAAGCCTGTTCGGACTGATACGGTCGCTCAGGTCCCTTCGGGACAACTACGGCAAGGTCTACGTCAATTTCGCAAAGCCCATCGAGCTCGAGCCCATGCTGGACGAGCTGCATCCCGGATGGCGACACGACGAACGCGACGACGAAGAGCGGCCCGCCTGGCTCGGGGAAGTCGTGGATAGTCTCGGCGACTCGATCATGGAGGAGATCAACTCCGCAGCAGCCGTCACGCCGATCAGCCTGTTGGCCTACGTGCTGCTTGCGACGCCCAAGCAGATCATCGGTGCCGACGAGCTCGACCGTCAGCTCGGGCTCAGCCTCGACCTGTTGAAGCGCTTTCGCTACTCGGAGCTCGTTACGCTACCTGACATGACGCCGGCCAGGATCATTGCGCACGGCCAGTCGCTTGGCGTCATATCGAGGACGACGTACGCAATGGGCGACGTATGGCGTATGTCCGAAGACACGGCCGTACGGATGACGTACTTCCGGAACAACATCCTGCATCTTCTGTCCGTCCCTGCATCGGTCGCGTGCTGTTTCATTCAGGGCCGCGAGCTCGAACACTCCGAGCTGCAACGGCTCATTCGGCTGATCTATCCCTTCATGAAAAAGGAGCTCTGCCTGAAGTGGAAGTACAGCCAGATCGATGACGTTACGAGCGAGGCAATCGAGGCGCTCGTCGAACACGGCTTGCTGGCGCGAAGCCGCAACAAGAAAGTTCTCGAGCGCCCGCCGGCCGGCTCGGAGAGGGCCTATCAGCTACTCATGCTGGGCAACGCGATGGTCCCCATGCTGCAGCGTTTTTACCTCGTCATTGCGATCCTTGTTCGGAACGGTTCGGGTCGCCTGACGCGGACGCGCCTCGAACAGCTTTGCCAGCAAAGCGCCGAGCGGCTGTCGATGATCTACGGACTGCACTCGCCCGATTTCTTCTCGAAGTCTCTCTTCCAGGACTTCATCAAGATGCTGCAGCGGCAGAACGTCGTTCGCCGCAACGAAGACGGACTGCTCGAGTTTGACGACAACATTGAGAGTATTGGTGCCGATGCAAGGCTCGTGCTCGGCGAAGAGATTCGCCACAGTATCCTTTCGCTCACCGTGGTCGAGAAGGACGCGGCGAAGGAGGCAGCGTGAAGGTCGCCGCTTTCTACCGTTTTCACGACGTCCCGGACCCCGGCGCGTTTCGGGATGAGCTCAAGTCGCGCGCCGACGCGGCGTCGCTGCTGGGCACCGTGCTGGTCGCAACGGAAGGCGTCAACGGCACGCTCGCCGGCGATGAAGCCGCCATACGTGACGTCCTCGCGTTCATCGAGACCAGGCTCGGCCTCGATGAGGCAATCGATGCACGCTGGACCGAAGCGGGTGAGGCGCCCTTCAGGCGCATGCGGGTCAAGACAAAAAAGGAAATCGTTACGCTCGGGAGGCCGGATATCCTGCCTCACGAGAAGACCGGACAGCACGTATCACCCGAGGAGTGGAACGCACTGCTCGACAATCCCGATGTGCTCGTCATCGATACGAGGAATCATTACGAGGTCGAGGTCGGCACGTTTCCGCGCGCGCTTGACCCGGGCACCGACAGCTTTCGCGATTTTCCCGATTTTGCGCGCGAGCTCGCCGACACGAAACCGGGCCGGCCACTCGCGATGTTCTGCACGGGCGGCATACGCTGCGAGAAAGCGACGGCGCTGATGCTCGAGCTCGGCTTCGAGGATGTCTACCACCTCGAAGGCGGAATTCTGAATTACCTCGAAGCGATGCCGGCCGCGGACAATCGCTGGGACGGAGAGTGTTTCGTTTTCGACACGCGCGTTGCCGTCGATCGCGACCTGGCCGAGGGCGGCTATGTCCAGTGTCACGCGTGTCGTCGGCCCTTGTCGACCGTCGACATCGAGTCCGACGCCTACGTCGAAGGCGTCTCCTGCCCGCAGTGTATCGACGAGACCGACACCGATCGACGTCTGCGCCTCGAAGAGCGGGCGAAGCAGGTGAAGTTGGCGGCCGAGCGTGGCGCGCCGCATATCGGCGCGGTACTCGATTCGAAATAGCCGCTGCCGTCAGGCGTCCATATCGGGGATCAGCTGCGACTCCAGCGTCGTAATCATGTCTTTCAAAAGGAGCTTGCGCTTCTTGAGTCGCCGGATGCGGAGCTGGTCAACCATTGGATCGTGCTGCAGGCGATCAATCAGGTAATCGAGGTCCCTGTGGCTGACGCGCAGCTCGCGGAGTCGCTCGAGCTCCTTGAAAGATTCTGTATCGACTTTTTCAGTCATTGCGGCGTGTGCAAAATCGACCCCTCATGCTACTCGGCGTCGGGAACCAGCGCCAGCCAGTCACGGTCGCCCGGCCCGGCGACGAGAAACCACGGGTTCAGTATGTCTTCCTTGGCATTATAGTCCAGCGGCGTGCCGTCCATTCGGACCACACGCCCACCGGCTTGTTCGACGACGGCCTGCGCGGCGGCCGTATCCCACTCCGAGGTCAGGCCGAAGCGCGGGTAAACGTCGGCTTTGCCTTCTGCCACGATGCAGAACTTCAGAGAGCTGCCCATCGGGATCATCGTGGTGTCGCCGAGTCCCGCGAGGAAATGATCCAGTCCGGTGCTCCGGTGCGAACGGCTGCCTACAACGCGAGCCGGCCTGGCCGTCGCGTCACTGACCCGGATCGAAACGGGGGCCGAAGCGCCGTCACGGCGCTCTGCGCCGTGGCCCTCGCAGCCCAGGTAGGTCTTGCCCTGCACGGGGACGTGGACGACACCGAATATGGGCCTGTGCCCGCGGATGAGCGCAATATTGACGGTGAACTCGCCGTTTTTCTTGACGAATTCCTTGGTGCCGTCGAGCGGGTCGACGAGCCAGTACTCGGGCCACCGACCGCGTTCCTCGAACGGCGGCAGCCCGGATTCCTCGGAAATCACGGGAATCCCGGGAGTCAGCTCGGCGAGCCCCTTGCCGATTACCGCGTGCGAGGCAAGGTCGGCCTGAGTCAATGGCGATTCATCGGACTTGCTTTGAACGTCAAAATCCGTCGCGTACACTTCGAGGATCGCATCGCCTGCGGCCCGGGCAAGTACGACGACGGGTTCGATAAGGCGAGTGATTTCCATTCCGGCGGTTTCCTGCAACTTCGGAGGCCGCGCAGTATAGCGAAAAGCAATGAAATCCCGACACCCCGCAAAATCGCTCATGGACAGCTGTGAGACGCTCATGCTCGACATGGACGGAACGCTGCTCGACCTCGCGTTCGACAACTTTGTCTGGCGGCAGCTCGTGCCGGAGCGCTGGGCCGAAAAGAACGACATGGCCGTCGACGAGGCACGGGCTTACCTGTTCGGCCGCTACGGCAACGTGCAGGGCGACCTCAAGTGGTACTGCCTCGATCACTGGAGCGAAGAGCTGGGCATGAGCATGATTGACCTTCATCGCGACGTCGATCATCGAATCGGCTACCTCCCTGGTGCCGAGGACTTCCTCGAGAAGATGCACGCTCACCATGTACGCGTGATTATGGTCACAAACTCGCACCGCGATACGCTTGACCTCAAAGACGACGTTACTGGCCTGACCCGTTACTTCGATGCCGTGTATACCTCGCACGACTTCGGACACGCCAAGGAGCGGCAGGAATTCTGGCAGGCGCTTCGCGAAGAGGAAGGTTTCGACCCGGACACGTCAGTCATGGTCGACGATACGCATACCGTGCTGCACAGCGCCAGGAACTTCGGAATCGGCGGGGTCGTCGCAATAACACGCCCGGATACGACCGAACCGCATCGCGACGGGGATGAGTTCGTCGGAGTCGAGGGCGTCAGTGAGCTGATCGACGACTAGATCGGATTAGTTCGGCTTCGGCCCGCGTTGTCTGCGCGGCCGGCGACCCTTCGAACCTTCGTTGCCGCGCCGGCGTGGCGGCCCCTTGCGACGCGGACGTGGCGCGGCCTTCTGAATGGCAGGCAGCTGCTCGGGCGTGTAGTTCGCGACCGGGATCTTGTGGCCGATGTAGTCTTCGATATCCGGTAAGGACATTGCGTACGACTCGCAGCCAAAGCTGATCGCATCGCCGGCCGCCCCCGCGCGAGCCGTTCGGCCAATGCGGTGGACATAGTCTTCGGCGTCCTGCGGCAAGTCGTAATTGATCACGTACTGTACGTCCGGAATGTGCAGGCCTCGCGAGGCAACGTCAGTGCCGATCAGAACCGGCAACTCACCGCTCTGGAACTCCATGAGCATCCTGAGGCGCTTCTTCTGCGGCACGTCGCCCGAGATCGCTCTTGCATTGATGTCGTTTGCCCCCAGATACGCTTCTACGCGCTCGGCCTCACGCTTCATGTTGACGAACACCATGATGCGCGCCTGGCCCATTTCACGAATGAGGCCAATCAAAAGTGGCAGCTTGTCTTCGTTCGACGGGAAGAAAATCGCTTGCCGCACGCGATCGGCTGTAACCTTGTCGGGCTCTATCCGGATCAATTCCGGTTCATTCATGTGTTCGTAGGCGAGCTCCATGACGCGGTGTGACAGCGTCGCGGAGAACAGCAGGTTGAGTCGCTTGTCGGGCGCCGGCAGCCTTCTCAACAGGTAGCGAATGTCCTTGATGAAGCCCAGGTCGAACATCCGATCGGCCTCATCGAGTATCGCGACTTCCACCTGGTTGAGCTTGAACACACCCTGCTTGAAGTAGTCGATGATTCGCCCTGGCGTCCCGATCAGGAGATCGACGCCGTCGGCCAGCGTGCGCCGCTGTTTCTCGTAGTCGGTGCCGCCAAATGCCAGGCCGATCTTGAGGCCCGTGTGCTTGCCGAGTACTTCAGCGTCGTTCGCAATTTGCACAGCGAGTTCGCGCGTCGGCGCAAGGCAAAACACGCGCGGTTGGCGTGGCGCCGGCTCGCTGGAATCGGCGTCGCCCCGAGCATCCGCGGCGTGTTCGCCAGTAAGGATCTTCTGGTACGCAGCAATCAGGAACGCCGCGGTCTTGCCTGTCCCGGTCTGGGCCTGGCCGGCGACGTCCTTGCTCGCAAGCGCGATTGGCAGGGTGCTGGCCTGGATTGGCGTGCAGAACTCGAAGCCCGCGTCGCGTATGCCCGCGAGCAGGCTATCGTTCAATGTAAGCGTGTCGAATCTGAGATCACTCAGATGACTTTGGGTCATGGGGAGGGCCTTCAAAAAATTGCGGATTAGGCTTGCAAAATGGCTCGTGAAGCGGTCAAAATACCGTTAATTCGACGCGACACTCGTCGCACCTGCCAATTTCGCAACCAACGATTCCAGCTAGATGCCACTCGCTGCACCGCAGCGCCGGGCATAAAACTGCGACAGTTTGCCTCAACTTGAAGGCAGCGTCACCCAAATATTCCAAGTGCTCGTTTGATCGGGGGTTTCGACGAGCAGCTTCATAAAGAACACAACCTAAAACCAATCCGCTAGGGAGGTAGATGACGGTGAGCGACAAGATCGTGCACACCACTGACGGTAATTTCGAAACGGACGTACTGTCGTCCGACACGCCCGTTTTGCTCGATTTCTGGGCAGAGTGGTGCGGGCCCTGCAAGATGATCGCGCCGCTTCTCGACGAAGCAGCGGACGAATACGAAGGTCGCTTGTCGATAGTCAAACTGAACATCGACGAGAACCCGAACACCCCGCAGAAGTTCAATATTCGCAGCATCCCGACCTTGATGCTGTTCAAAGGCGGGGAGGTGCAAGCTCAGAAACTCGGCGCAATGTCGAAGGGACAGCTTGCTGAGTTCCTGGAAAGCAATCTGTGAGAGGATACTTGGGCAGTCAAACAAAGAGCCGGCCGGCCAAAGCCGGCAACAAAGGAAAAGGCAACGTAAATCGCCGCCGCCGGCGTCGCCCGGCGCAAAGCGAATATCCTGACGACGATGCAAGTCTCGAGGTGATCCCACCGGAGCAACTCGAGGCCAGCAAGAACGTCATGAACCTGTCCGAGCTCAAGACCCGGCCTGCGGCCAGTCTTGTCGAACTCGGCGAGTCGCTCGGCCTCGAAGGCCTCGCACGCTCCCGTAAACAGGACATCATCTTCGCCGTGCTGAAAGCGCACGCGAAGAACGGTGAAGACATTTACGGTGAGGGCGTCCTCGAGATACTGCAGGACGGTTTCGGCTTCCTGCGATCGGCGGACAGTTCATACCTTGCGGGGCCGGACGACATTTACGTCAGTCCGAGCCAGATACGCCGCTTTGCGCTCCGAACGGGCGATACGGTTTCGGGCCTCATCCGGCCACCGAAGGACGGCGAGCGCTACTTCGCGCTGCTCAAGGTTGGACAGATCAACCACGACGCGCCCGAGAACGCGCGTTCGAAAGTCCTGTTCGAGAACCTGACGCCGCTGCATCCGAAGGACCGGCTCAAGCTCGAGCAGGGCAACGGCAGCACCGAAGACCTCACGGCGCGCATCATCGATATGGTCGCTCCAATCGGTAAGGGCCAGCGCGGTCTGATCGTGTCGCCGCCGAAAGCCGGTAAGACGATGCTGCTGCAGAACATCGCCTCGGCAATCGTTGCCAATGATCCGGAGGTCGACCTCATGGTGCTGCTCATCGACGAGCGACCCGAGGAAGTCACCGAAATGGAACGCACGGTTCGTGGCGAAGTCGTTTCGTCGACCTTCGATGAGCCGGCCAGCCGGCACGTACAGGTTGCCGACATGGTCATCGAGAAAGCGAAGCGTCTCGTCGAGCACAAGCGCGACGTCGTCATTCTGCTGGATTCGATTACGCGCCTCGCACGTGCCTACAACACCGTCGTGCCGTCGTCGGGCAAGGTTCTGACCGGTGGTGTCGATGCGAACGCACTGCATCGGCCGAAGCGATTCTTCGGCGCCGCGCGCAACATCGAAGAAGGCGGCAGCCTGACGATCCTCGCGACGTCTCTCGTC
>JAAUXX010032707.1_pt1 | contig 13342 bp, 10 predicted proteins | sample 7278111 | NCBI WGS metagenome assembly JAAUXX01 (sample SAMN14350116, study PRJNA611818) | marine sediment metagenome | isolation source: surface marine sediment (1.8m) | place: French Polynesia: Moorea | collected 2018-08
GAGACACCAACAGTTTTTCATAGCGGTCAAGATGCAGCACCAACTCAAGCCCGGCTGCCAATGCCAGCAAAGTTTTACCAGTACCAGCCTGACCTATCAGGGTGACCAGGTTAACATCAGGGTTTAACAGCAGCTCCAGTGCCATGCGCTGCTCTTTTGAGCGTGAGCGTATTTTCCAGGCAGCATCGCACTTTGAGTTAAGATGGGTGATCCTGTCTTCAGAAATTGCTCTTGCCATGCCAGTGTGCTTAGCATTTGCTTCATCGATTAGATGAATGAACTCATTGGCATAAAAATCGAACTCCTTGACTGTGAGAATCTCTTTCTGATAAAACTGGTCAATCAGTTCGCCGGGTACGTAGATCTCATGCCAGCCGGTGTAGAGTTCTTCAAAGTTGCACTTCTGTTTTTCAAAATCCATCACATCAAGACCCAAGGCATCGGCCTTGAGCCGTGAGTTGATATCCTTGGAGACAAAGATGACCTTTTCGCCTTCGTTATGCAGGGAAAGAGCAATGGCCAGAATACGGTTATCTGGAACAGACATATCCATGAAGTTGCCGGTCATGCGTTTTTTCTCGACGGTGATTTTTAGCACTCCACCGTTGGACATGGCAACTCCGTTTTTCAGACTACCACGTGCCCTTAGGCGATCAAGGCTGCGGATCACATGACGGGCATTGCGGCCTAACTCGTCATTGTGCCTTTTGAAGCCGTCGAGCTCTTCGATCACTGTCATGGGGAGGACGATAAAATTATCCCCAAATGAGGTTATCGCCTCCGGGTTATGCAGCAGGACATTGGTGTCCAGCACAAAATGTTTATGGATTGTCATATGTCCAACCAGGTTGTGTCTCTATTGAGATTTTCACAACCATCCTCTCTCACGACGACCATGTCTTCCAGACGGATTCCTCCCCAGCCAGGAATATAGATGCCTGGCTCAATGGTGATAACCATGCCGGGCTGCAGCTTTTTTTTGCCTTTGGGTGATATGCGTGGTTCTTCATGCACGGCAATACCGACGCCGTGTCCCAGGGCATGGCCAAAATAGTCACCAAATCCGGCATCGGCTATAACCTTGCGTGCGGCCTTGTCCACATCTTTTCCCGTAACACCGGCACGAACAGCAGAGATTCCAGCTAACTGGGCTTTGCGCACAATGCGATGGAGCTTTCGGTATTTCTTGCTCATCTTTCCCAGGTAAAATGACCGGGTCATATCAGAGCAATAGCCTTCACGAATGAGTCCCATATCAATTACAACAGGCCCTTTCTTCTGGATTCTCTGCGTGCCAGGGACCGCATGGGGTAAGGAAGATGAAGCGCCTGCGGCTACAATGGTCTCAAAACTTTCCCGCTCGGCCCCCCTGCGGCGCATTTCTGCGGCAATCAGCAAAGAGATGTCGATTTCAGTGCAGTTGTGATCAATCTTTGGAAATACCTTTTGAAACACCTTTTCGTTAAGACGTACTGCCCGGCGGATAAGATCGATTTCCTCTTCAGTTTTAATCTGTCGCATTTTTTCGACGACACCGGTCAACGGGAGAAGAGAAATACCAAGTTTGTTGCAGAGTTTGCCCAGTCTTTCAGCACTGGAGTGCAGAGTATAGTGGCTTTCAAAACCAAGTTTTTTGATTTTGAGTTGCGGGAGGAATTTTTTCAGCAGGACGAAAAGACCCTTGGGGTAAAGTACAACTTCAAAATCACTGGCTTCACGTGCCGCCTGCTCGCCAAATCTGAAATCTGTGAGCAGGTAGGGTTTGCCTTTCCGCGGGATAAGCAGTAGTCCGGAAGATTCGGCAATCCCGTGGTCAAGCGCAGTGTAACCGCTGAGATATCTGCGATTTTCCGGTTGGCTGATTATCAGCGCATCGAGTTTTCTACGGCGCAATCCCTTTTGCAGAGTATTGATACGGGTGAAGTAATCCATGCTATAATCACCGAGCTGCTGGGATGAGCCGCTGGCGGATCATATCCTTACGTTGATCAAGTGCTTCATTATACTGGTTATTGAGATCAGTGAGCACTCTGTTGACTTCTTCATGATATTGCGGATGCATGGCGGGATTGATTGTCACATCTTCACTCAATTCTGCACCCTGCTCTGCGAGTTTCTGTTTGAGCTGGTTGCGTATGGCATCATCAATCTGCTGCATCATCTGTTCTTTGTGCTGGTTGTATTGCGTCAGAATTTGTTGGATCTCGCTGCAGATATTGGAGACTTCACCGGAGGAAAGTTCAGCAACGCACTGCAATGCTTTCATACTGCTCTCCAAAAGGTCCTCATCCCGGGGAAGTACGATATTTCTCAGTAGCGTCTCGGACATTCCTTTGAGAATAGCAAGTTGATCTTCCTGTTTTTGCTCCTTGAGCATTGTCATGAGACTTCCGTCTCCTTTTTGCAGATGTTCTGCTGCAAGCCGCATACCGACCTTTTCGGCGGCATCATTAACTGCATTATCCTTTGAGTCGGCGGCCATTTTGGCCGCACGCTCCATTACCATATCCATGGTGCTTCGAATTTCCGCCATTGGAGTTCTTCCTGTAGGTTGAATTAAGTAGTTACCGTTCTAAAACTATCCTTCTGCTCAATCTCAGTGTTGCGATTTAGATTTTTATCCTCGCAATATCGAATATATGGCTGTGGTAAAAATCCAAGTCGCGCCTTGATCTTAAACAGAATGCTGAGTTTTAGGACAGAAACTAAGTATAATTTTTTAAGCCTCTGGGAATCTAATACATGTTAAATTTACAGTCAAAACTAATCATCAGTAATATGGCGGACAAGCCGGGCTGCGAAAAAGCCATCGGTGTGCTCCGATGGTCGAGGTTGAAAGCACTTTTGCTTTACCAGCTCTGCTGCCGCGTCAGGCAGATGGGATTCACAGTCGGTGAGTTTAAACGAGTTTGTGCTTCTAAGAAATTCTTGAACAATGTCAATATTTTCTTCTGGTTCCAGTGAACAGGTTGCATATACCAGCACTCCACCCGGCAATACCAGTTGCGCTGCCAGTTTGATAAGCTCCCGCTGGATCTTGGCATACCTGGCAATATCGGCCGGCTTTCTGCGCCAGCGGATGTCTGGATGTCTGCCGGTGATGCCCGTACCTGAGCATGGTGCATCAATAAGGACTCCGTGAAATTGTCGAGGTTTGCCAGAGGCATATTCCTGCAAAGTGCCGCGAAAAAGACTGAGCTTTTCCTGGATTAGATAGTCTTTCAACGTCTCAGTAAGTTTCTCCTGGCGATGCTGCTGTGGTTCCACGGCGATCAGTTTACCATGTTTTTCATTGAGCATTTCCAGTAAATGTCCGGTCTTGCCACCCAGGCCGGCGCAGCCATCAAGATACCAGCCGTTCTTGGCTATGGGCTCAAATAGAAGAGAAGCGAGTTGGGCAGATTCGCCCTGGACGTGGAAATAGTTTTCCGCGTATCCAGGTAAAGCTGATACGGGTCCTTGATAGTCTGGAAGAATGACGCAATGAGGTGAATATCTGCCCGGTTCAGCCTTGATATTTTCTGAGTTGAGTTTGTGTAGATACTCCTGTGGTGTTACTTTTAGAGAGTTTATGCGCAAACTCAATGGCTGTTGTATGTTGTTGGCCCGACATATTGCCAGCATTTCTGCCCTGCCAAAATTGGCAGCCCAGCGGGATGTCATCCATTCAGGGTGATTAAGAATAGGTGTGGTGTTTTCTTCCAATGCACCTGGCTGCGGCAATTTCTCCTTTTGTCTAAGGGATTGGCGCAGCACACCATTGACGAACCCATGTAGTCGTTTTGGTAGTTTAGCTGCCTTTGCACCATTAACCGTTTCATTGACTGCGGCTGAATCCGGTATACGGCTGAGAAAAAAAAGCTGATATAGACCGACGTTAAGGCCATGGCGTACAACAGGATGGAGCTTTTTCAATGGAATCTGGCAAAGCGTGGTGATGAGAAGTTCGAGATACTGTCGCTGGCGCAAAACTCCATAAATAATGTTCATGGTGAGTGCACGGTCAAGTCCGCCTAGATTGTGGTGACTGCAAATTTGCTGATAGAGAACAGGCAGTGGAGTATCTGTGGTTTCAAGCTGACGCAGTGTTTCAATGGCAACATATCTGGCATTATATTTTGTCATGTATTACTTTCTCGTGAAACTAAAAATGTGCAACCAGGAACAGTGAAGCTTGGTCGCCTTGGGCTATGGTCAATAATATTGAGTTATAGTAGTTACGGTATAGTCTCTTTGACAAGTATCTACCAATTCTTTAGAGCAACAAGGAAAAAAAGTAACAGTACCTCTCTTCTGGTAGACAATAGCAGGGCATATTGGTAGAATCCCCTGCAATTCATCATACTCCTGGTGATGAAAAACAATTTCAAAGGAACTTAATGAAGCAATTTCTAGGTATTTACACGCTGCTTCTTGTACTATTTACCGCCTCATTGTCCTCTGCCTTCACTAAAGACGAGGTGGTACGGCGGGATCATTTGCTCTGCGGGGTTTCCACCGGAGTGCCTGGTTTCTCCAGTGTCGATGGCAATGGGAACTGGAGTGGCATAGATGTCGATGTCTGCCGAGCAGTAGCTGCTGCGGTTTTGGGCAGTGCCAAAAAGGTGAAATATGTACCGCTTCTGCCAAAGGAGAGAGCAACGTCTCTTTTGGCTGGAGATATCGATATTCTGGCAAGAAACCTTACCTGGGATCTGACCCGTGACAGTTCCCAGAATATGAATTTTGTTGCCGTTACCTTTCTCGATTTGCAGGGTTTTATTGTGGCCAAGAGCCTCAATGTTGAGTCGATTCTTGACCTGCAGGATTTTACGGTGTGTCTTGAGTCCGGATCCAGATATGATGCAAACCTTGCAGAATACCTCCAGGAGAGTGTGCTACGCTATAAAACGGTGGTTTCCGAAACTGTTGATCAAATAGTCAAAGATTTTGAGGCTGGACGTTGCGATGTTATCACTGGAGGGCGAGCACAGCTCCAGGGAATGCGCTCCAGAATGGTGCAACCAGGGGAGACAATTTTCCTTCAAGAGGTGATTGCCAACTTGCCGTTGGGTCCGGCTGTACGGCAGGGTGATGACGGCTGGTTTGATACTGTCAAATGGTCGGTATTTGCCATGATTAACGGTGAAGAGCTCGGGCTGACATCCGCAAACATCGATTCCATGGTCTCCAGTCCAAACCATGCAGTCAAACGCTTTCTTGGACTAGAGGGTGTTGGTGGAAAGGGACTGGGATTAACAGATGGCTGGGCCTATCAGATTATCAAGCAGGTGGGCAACTATGGTGAATCATTTGATCGGAATCTGGGGGAATCCTCGCCGTTAAAACTCAAACGTGGATTGAATAATCTGTGGAATAAGGGTGGAATTATATTTGCACCGCCGATCCGCTAGATTGTTCTCAGTCCTAAAACTCTCCTTTTGATCGATCTCTTCGTTATGCTTATTATTTTACCATCGAGATAGGAATAGTGTGCACCCCAAGGGAACTTCTTACAGGGCGTCTGCGATAAAATTATCGCATGCCTGAGCCTCTATCAAAATCTCTAAATTACAGATGGCAACAACCTGTTTCCAAACAGCATGAAGAATTAATAGCAGACTATAACCATGAAGATTCACTGGCTCCAACACGTTGCATTTGAAGGTTTGGGCATGATCTCCGACTGGTCACACCAGAGAGACCATACACTGCACAGCACCCGCTTTTGGAATGGCGAAACTCTTCCTTTGAATGAGGATTTCGACATGCTCATCATTATGGGTGGGCCGATGAGTATCCATGATGAAAAAGAGCACCTTTGGCTGGCTGCGGAAAAACGTTTTATAAAAAGGTGTATTGAGAGAAAGATTCCAATTGTGGGGATTTGTCTGGGAGCGCAGTTACTGGCTGATTGTCTAGGAGCTGAGGTTCGACCACACCGAGTCAAAGAGATCGGCTGGTTTCCAGTTGAGAAGTGCCGGGGAGTAGAGCAGGAGCTTGACAAGATATTGCCAGCGTCGCTTTCGGTATTACACTGGCATGGAGATACATTTACCCTGCCGCCCGGTTCGCAGCATTTCTATGAATCGATCGCCTGCAGTAATCAGGCTTATGTGAGTGATGGTCGGTTTGTGGGGTTGCAGTTTCACTTGGAGATCAGTGATGTTGAATTACCACAGCTGATCCACAATTGTCGAGATGAACTGACGGAAGGGGAATGGATCCAAACTGAAAATGAGCTTCTTTCGGGCACCAAATACAGTGAGGAGTGTGGCAAGGTGCTTTTTCAATTGCTCGATTATATAAGTTCGAAAAAGAACGAATGAGGTTTATTATGCGAAGTATTAATAAAGTATTTGCAATGAGTTTGATGATTCTTGTTTGTCTGTGTTTTGCTGCTTCCATCCACGCGGAGGAGAAAGAGGAAGAAGGCTGGAGCAAGGCCGGCAAGGAAATTTCCGAAGCTGCTTCCGCAGTAGGTGATGCAACAAAGAAGACCTATAAGAAGACCTCAAAGAGCGCAAAGGAAGTATGGCAAAAGACGAAAGAGGGAAGTTCAAAAGCCTGGCAGGGGACCAAGGAAACCAGCAAGGAAATAGCAGAAAACACGAAAAAAGAATCTTCTTCTTTATGGCAGAAAACCAAAACAAAAACGGTTGAGTGGTACGAAGCCCTCAAATCAAAATTTAGTAGCAACGATTCTGCAGAACAAAAATCAACAAAGATCTGATTAACTGCTGATCAAACTCACAGACTGGTTAAACACTCCACCACAGTTGCTTACATAGGTTTTTGGGCTAAGGCCAGAAAAACTGTGAAATCTTTACGGGTCGAATCCTCCATTGTTCTGGTGATAGTATGTACGGTGGTGAAACTGGGAGGTGCAAAACCGCATTTAAGCAGGGATTTTCTCAAAGTTTCCCGATCAAATCCGTGATGCTTCTCTTCTGATCCTACTTTATGGAAGGAGCCATCTTCGCTGTCCAGGTCTGCAATCGCTGTAAGGCCTCCGGGTTTGAGTAATTCAAAAAATCTTTCCAGGACGGTGGCTGTATCGACGATATGATGCAGTGTCATGGATGTGAAAATTACATCAAGCTTTTCCGGAAGTTCAAGGGTTGCTATTTCACTTTGAAATGTCTTTGTATTGGTAATCTTTTGTTCTGCCGCCTTGCGCTGAAAGACTTCTAGCATGCCAGCGGAGGTGTCCACACCGTAAAGTCTGGCAAATCTATGAGCCAGTGGCAAACCTACTAGCCCTGTGCCACAGCCAAAGTCCATTCCTCTCATGTCTGGCTGAATTGGCAATTTCAACAGTGCAGACCTGACAGCTTCAGCCAGTTCATGGCGCCTTTTATTTTTGTCCCAGTCTTGGGCTTTTCTGTCAAATCGATTATCAGACACTACTACAACTCCGTGATCGTATCAAAGAGGTCGCTGTCTTTTTCTATTTTTGCTCGATTGCCGATAATCGACCTATGAGAGGCTGAGACCATTTCTGCAAATGCGGGAGCAAAGGACCGGAGATCTGCAACGGTGGAAGAGGTTATGTCACGTAGACGCTGCTGTTTGTATTCAGCCGTGATACCCGTATAATACTCATTTCGTGCGGTTGCCGCTTTTACCGATGGGCTTTGATGTGGATCGAAATTGCCATAGGTGCCAATGATGAGCTGCTGGAGGACCTTGTCGGGGATATCCAGGTCTGCCACTACCTCAGGTATTTTATTATAGGCTTCATAGGTTTTTTTCACCTGCGGATCACGGTAACTTACAATAGCAAGGTTGCCGGTAATGTTGCTGAATTGAATAAAACAGCCATAGGCGCCGCCCATCTGTCGTACACTGTTCCATAGATAGTCTCGGGAGAGATAGGTTTTTAACACTTCAAAACGGCCATTGTATCCCTGACCGCGCGGCAGTAGACATCCACCTTGCACGGCAAAAACAATCTCTGCTGAGGTGATAAAAGCCTCATGTTTGGGAAAGTCAGCTTTATCAATGGTTGCCGGGGTGACGATTTTATCCGATAAGGCATCGGGGATTACCGAGGCAGCTCTTTCGAATATACCAATTTCTTTATCCTCACCGGCGATTCCAAGAACGAGGTTATTGCGGTTGAAGAGCAAGCCAGCCAGCTCCTGCAGTTTGGTGAGGAATTGTTCCTCCAAGGCATCATATTCTATGGCCAGTTTCTTGAGTGTCTTATAAGAAGTGATGCCATTGATTAGTTCATTGTAGTAGCCTGCCTTGCTTAGATGGGCAAACACCCTGGTTGCCGGTAGGTTATAGCCCTCACTCTGGGCAGAATGTTCAGCCCAGGCGTATTCCCGGTTTACAATTTCACGGATGCGGTTGCGGTCATGCAGGGAGAACTCACTGAGTACTGTGGCAATCAGATCTAGGGTTCTTTCCAGATAGTCAGGCAGACATTTCGCGTGAAGCCAGAAAATTGGGCGCATGATATCGGGATTTCCCTTTTGCATATATGTGTTTACCGAATGATTGAAATTACCGGTCACCGTGGCAACTTCCTTGGCAAACTGCATATAGTTCATTTTCTCCGTACCCAGTTCGGTAATGACGGTTCCAAAGAGGTCGAGGTAGGGCAAGAGGTGTGCCGGAACAGCAGAAAAGTCAAAGCCGATATCAAGATAACTGATTCGGTTTGTCATTAAGTTGCTCACCAGCACTTCCCGGCCAAACATTTCTGTGGGTTTTACCGTATGAAAATTTACCGATGAAGGGAGATCAGTAATTTCAAGTCGGGGCAGCTGTGCCAGTGTTTCCTCACTATTTGGAGTGAGCTGCATCTGCATCAGTTCCTGGGTTCTTTCAATGAGCAGCTTTTCATCGGCGGTATCGAGGGACTTGCTGTGTTCAGCCAGGCGTACCTTTTCCTGCTCCTGGGTTTTCTGTCCCTTTTGCGGGTCTGGTTTGAGCGTTACCACCACTGTCGAATTATTGTTAACAAGATACTGCCCGATTAGCTCCTCAAAATACTTTTCTTCCAAAGCTTTGCGACGCACGTTGCGGATGAGTTGTTCATTCACCAGGTTGTCGAATGGATTGGTATTGTACTTGAATGCGGACATTGCCTTACCAATCAAATCCAAACCTCTTTGGGATTTGGAAGCATCCTCGCGACTGGAGAATTCATATTTGTTCAACTCGGAGATCACCAGATCCCGATCGAGTCCTTCTCTGACCATGCCTTCCAGGGTCTTGTTATAGAGCTTGAGAAAGTCATCTCTTTTATCTGCTTCGCTGCCGACCAGATAGCTGATCATTATGGTGCGAAAACAGGAGGAAGAGAGATAAAAACCACCGAAATCCTTACATAAACCGCTTGATATTATGGCGTTTTTTAATGGTGATCCATCTGAATTAAAAAGGATGTTGGCGATGATTTGAAATGCTGCACTCTGTTCGCGATTCTGCACCGTTGAGACTGTTGTCCCTACTGCGAGGAAGGTTTTATCCTTAACATCTTCGGATTCAACACCGTAGCTGTCCTCTATGAACGTCAGTTCTCTGGTTAATTCACCTTCGGTGATGGTGCGCCTCTCCTCTGGTTGGTTAAAATGTTGCAGGAACTTATCCTGCAAAAAAGAAAGCTCTTCCTCAAGGTCGGCATCACCGTAGAGGAAAAAGGTGCCGTTTGAGGGGTGGTAGTGATGACTATGAAAATCACAAAATTGTTCGTAACTTAAATCAGGGATATTCTGCGGGTCACCACCAGATTCATGTGAATAGGTGGAGCCTGGCATCAATCCGCCAAAGATATGATGGAAAATGAGACGAATGGGATCAGAGAATGCCCCTTTCATTTCATTGAAAACAACGCCCTGGTATTGCAGTTCACCCTCAGGTGATTCTTTATGATAATGCCAGCCCTCTTGTTCGAAGGTTGATCGTTCCAAAAGGGGATGGAATACGACATCACAGTAAACATCCATGATGTTGAAATATTCTTTCAGATTTCGGGTAGCAAAAGGGTAGTAGGTAATATCGGATCCGGTCATGGCGTTGAGAAAGGTGGTTAAGCCACCCTTGTTCAATTCGCCGAAAACATCTTTTATTGGATATTTTTTTGAGCCCATCAACACTGAGTGTTCGAGGATATGGGCAACTCCGGTTGAGTCAGTGGGAATAGTGTTAAAGGCAACGGTGAAGGTTTTATTGGTATCGCCATTTTTTATGGCAAACAGTGGGCATTGCAGAAAGTCATGGGTGAAGAGATAGACATCTGCATGAATTTCTTCAATATGTTGATGCTCCTTCAGGATGAAGCCATGGTAAGTTTTTCCAGTTGTGTAGGTCATATTGGTTCCGGAATTTTGTGGTTAGAATTTTTTTTCAGAGTCCAGCAACAGTGTTACCGGGCCGTCATTTACCAGTTCTACATCCATCCTTGCACCAAAAATTCCCGTTGCAGCAGGAATTCCGGTCTGCCGTACCCTGCTTATGAATTTGTTATATAACGGCTCTGCAATTTCGGGTGGTGCTGCAGCTGAGTAGCCTGGTCTTCTGCCTTTTCGACAATCGCCGTAGAGGGTGAATTGTGATATAATAAGCATCTCTCCCTTGATATCAAAAAGAGAACGATTCATTTTGCCATTGTCATCTTCAAAGATACGCAGGTTTCCAATTTTGTCGACCATCCAATCTATTTCAGGATCTCCGTCACTCTTTTGAATACCTAACAGGACAACCAAACCTTTTTCTATTTGTCCTGATATTTCATCATTTACGGTGACTGACGCTCGGCTGACCCGTTGAATAACTCCTCGCATGGTATAGTTCCCTAAGTGCTGTTTTTACAAGAGTCTCAAGACAAAAATATGATGGAAAATTACCTTCAATACTTCCCTAGTCATAACTACTCACGAAGGGTTTTGTCTCCTATTCAATATTATTGAAAGCAAATGATTGGCTTAAGTACTGGCAGTTTTTATGATCTTAAAAACCGCTATCCGCTTCTGCAATAGTTAGTTATTGTGACACCGCACAGCAAGATGAGTCCACCGAAAATTACCACTGGTTTGATCGTCTCTCCCAGAAGCAACCAGGAAAGGATAATGGAAAACAGAGGTACAAGATTGATGAATATCCCTGATCTGGTGGCACCTATCTTTTTTATGGACTGATAATACAATGAGAATCCCAAAGCTGTTCCAAATAGTCCTAAATAGATGAGGCTGAGCCAGCTAAAAAAGCTGATTGAGCCGATTCTGAGGTGGAGATCACTCACGGCAGCCGGCAAAAAAAGAAATAGAGTACCAATTAGAGACGAATAAAAAACAGAGGCCAGGGGAGACAAAACAGTGAGAACGGATCTACCAATAAGACTGTACGCCGACCAGCTCAGCACACAGCCCAACAGGGCAATCTCACCAGGACCAAAACTCGAAGTGAGGATTTCTTCGGGATGACCGTTACTGATTACCACCACCGCGCCGAAGAGAGACAGCATGATGCCTGCAATTTGTTTGTAATTTAACGATTCCTTGAGAAAGAAAAATGCAAAAACGCTGATGACCAGTGGATTAAGAGCAATAATCAGTGATGCCCGACCGGCACTGATGTGTTGAAGACCGCTGAAAAACAGCACATTATAACTAAATACCCCGGTAAGTCCAAGACAGAGCAAATGTAGCCATTTTTTTCTTGGAGGTACACTAATTTTACCATCGGCAAGCAAGGTGAGAAAAAACAAGGCAATGGTGGCAATGCCAAACCTGATAAATGCCGAGTTAGCCGGGGAAACCTCTTCTGCCAGAACTCTTCCGGCTATAAATGTTCCACCCCAGAAGAGCATGGTGAGAACAAGACTGAAATAGGTAAGTAGTTGCATGGTCTTTTCACAAGGATAAGTGATATGGCCATATACTTCCATGCGGCTCAGGTGTCAACTGAATATGCTTATTTCCCGTACAATCACCGATGGATTTTCGTTTTGAGGGAATTTTTCATGGCAAAAGCCGTGCTTGAACCGCCGATGTTGTTGAGTATAATGCGCTATTCTGGTATCGTAGATCCAGCACCTGAGGAATCCAGGTGACGGCTGGGTTTGAATGCCTTACCTGTTCCTCGGCAGATTTTGCCATTCTCTCGCATCGAAGTTTGACCGCGCAATCAGCGGCTCAATCTTTCAACATTTGAGGATCAGAGTATGCTTTGGTTTCGACACCTACAGCTGCGTTGGAAACTGCTCATCATGGTCATGCCCCTGGTTCTCATCCCCCTGCTTTTTGTTGCCATATCTGTCAGTGACATTTCCATAGGTCTGGCATATGAGGGTATAACCCATGCAAGTATGGACGATCTTGAGCACATGGGAGATTTTTCCCTTGATCTGATAGATGGCCATTATCGTCAGTTTGAGGTTTATCAGCAGGAAAAGGAAAAGGCAGTTCGCCAAAAACTAAAAGATATAGTTGATTTGGCATACAATCTTGTGGAAACCCATCATCAGCAGTTTACCAGTAGAAAACTACCGCTTGAGAGTGTAAAACGCGCTGCGCGAAGTGGTCTCAAATCAGCAAGTGTGGGTGAGGGTGGTTTTATTAGTGTAATGGACACAGTGGGCAAGCTTATTGTTCATCCCTACTCTGAAGGGCATGTCATTTATGATTCCAGGGATGAAAACGGCAGATTATTTATCCAGGAAATGACAGACTCCGCCATCCGCGCTCAGTCAGGCAAAGTACTGTATAAGAAATATTCGTGGAAGGACGGTATGCTGACGGATATGCGGCCTCGGGCGAGGATTGTGGCATATCGTTTTTTCTCTGAATGGGGCTGGATTATATCAGCAGGCACCTACCTGGATGAGATATATGATGAACAGCCCTTTGAGAACAAGGCCTTTGCTGAGTTAAAAAAACAAATTACTGAAAAGAAAGTTGGGGAAACAGGTTTTATCTACGCCGCATCCTGTGATGGAACTTTGGTTATTCACCCTAAATATGAAGGGCAGAATGTTTATACCTGGCTGGATAAAAGCGGCTTGACTTCGTTTCGTCAGATATGTGCCAGCAAGGGGCCGGCAGAGTGGTCAAAGTCCTTTCAGCACCAGGGCCCCGGTGATGAGCCCCGAGCAAGAATAGCCCGTCTTGAATATTTTCAACCCTGGGATTGGGTTATCTTCGTTGAAGCTTATGAAGATGAGCTCTATGGTTTTGCCACCGAGACCAAGAAAACTATCCTGGTTTCGGTGGTGTTTCTCAGTTTTCTGGTTTCCGGTTTTGCAGGAATGCTGGCATTCTATGTGGCCAATCGCTTTACCTTCCCTATTTTCATGATGACGGAGCAAATAGCCCGAGCCAGGGGTGGAAGACAGGTAAGGAAAATCTCA
>JAAUXX010010543.1_pt1 | contig 13276 bp, 13 predicted proteins | sample 7278111 | NCBI WGS metagenome assembly JAAUXX01 (sample SAMN14350116, study PRJNA611818) | marine sediment metagenome | isolation source: surface marine sediment (1.8m) | place: French Polynesia: Moorea | collected 2018-08
CCCGACGACGGTCGTCGTCGGGCTCGACGATGGTCAGGGTCGTTTTCGTCCGAAAACGGGCCTGTCTCCTTCATTTCCAAACATTGCGAGACCGGACGGCCTGGCGACGCGGTCGCCGGGTATTGCGTTCGCTTACATTCGCTCGCCATCCATGGCTCACTCATTTCGCGTTCCGCTTGCTCGGGCATCCCTGCTTCGCGGCGCTCCACACGACGCGAACGCAATACCCGGCGCCCACGCCGCCACGTGCTCCCAAAGATCGGCGCGCTGGCGCGGGTGGGATACGGTTTTTCGGAAATAAAGCGCAGCGCAGCGAGCCATTCCGGAAAACCGTATCGCGGCCGCGCCAGTGCGAAACGCGCCACCGGCGAATTAAGAGGGAAAGTAGGAAGGAGTCGCGGCCGGCGCCGCGACCCTCGCTAAGGCAGGTCGTCCAGCAGCTCCGGATCCTTGACCGGATCCGTCAAATCCAGTGCATTGACCCCGAGCAGCAACGCCGTCGCACTCGCCGTGTAGATCGACGAATACGTACCAACGATGATCCCGACGATCAGTGCGATCGAGAACGGTGCGATCGATTCGCCGCCGAGAATGAGTAGTGCGAACAACACGAACAAGGTCGTCAGGCCCGTGATCAAGGTACGCGCCAGCATCTCGTTAATCGACACGTTCATCGATTCGTCGGCCTCGACGCCGCGGAGCTTGAAGAAGTTCTCGCGAATACGATCGAAGGCGACGACCGTGTCGTTGAGCGAGTAACCGATCACGGCCAGCACGGCAGCCACGACCGTCAGGTCGAACTGCAGGCCGAACAGCGAGAAGAATCCGACCGTAATGATGACGTCGTGCGCGAGGGCCGCGACAGCGCCCATTGCGAACTTCCACTGGAAGCGGAACATCACGTAAATGAAGATCATCATGAGGGCGAAGATCATCGCGAGACCGCCCTGCTCGGCGAGTTCGCCGCCGACTTGCGGGCTGACGCTCTCGACACGCCTGAGCTCTACGCCAATGGCGCCGCTCTCGAGCGTGTCCTGAAGCTGGCGCCGGATCTCCTGCTGATTGCCTTCCTGCTGCGGGGGCAGTCGCACGAGCACGTCGGTTGCCTCACCGAACAGCAGTACCTGTGCATCGTCGAAACCGGCAGCCTCGAGGTCCGAACGAATCGCATCGAGATCGGCCGCCTGCGGGTAGCCGACTTCGAGCAGGATGCCGCCCGTGAAGTCGATGCCAAACTCGAGGCCGCGAACGCCCAATGAGACGATCGAGGCGAGAATAGCAATGGCCGAGATGACGAGCGCGGTCTTGCGCCGGCCCTCGCCGAGGAAGTTGATGTTCGTCTTGTCCTTGATGAGTCGCATCGTATTTCCCTATACCGGTACCGATTCGATCTTGCGACCGCCGAACGCGAGATTGACGATCGAGCGGGTTCCGACGATTGCCGTGAACATCGACGTGACGATGCCGATCGTCAGCGTGATCGCGAAGCCTTTGATGGGTCCCGTGCCGAAGGCGAACAGCACGATTGCCGCAATGAGCGTCGTGATGTTCGCATCCGCAATCGAGGACAAGGCCTTGTCGTAGCCAGAATGGATAGCCGACTGCGGTGGCGATCCTGCGGATATCTCCTCGCGTATTCGCTCGAAGATGAGGACATTGGCGTCAACGGCCATACCGACCGTCAGCACGATGCCGGCAATGCCCGGCAGTGTCAGTGACGCGCCGAAGAGCGACAGTACGGCAACGATGAACACGAGGTTCGTCAGAAGCGCAAGGTTCGCGATCATGCCGAACCAGCGGTAATACAGCGCCATGAATACGATGACCGACAGGAAACCGATCTGGATGGCCCGGAAGCCCCGGTCGATGTTTTCCTGGCCGAGCGTCGGGCCGATCGTGCGCTCATCGATCTTGTAGACAGGAGCTGCCAGTGCGCCGGCGCGCAGCAGCCGGGCCAGCTCGGCCGCCTCGCCCGCGGCGAGACCGTAGATCTGGAAGTTGTTCTTGAATACGCCGCGAATCGTCGCCGTACTGATGATCTCTTCGGTTTTGACGCGACGCGTTTCGGTGCGATCGCCGATCTGCACCGTGTCCTCTTTCCACTCGATGAACACGGTCGACATGGGCTTGTTGAGGTTGTTCTGCGTCGTCTCGAGCATCTTCTCGCCGCCGGCGGAGTCGAGCACGATGTTGACGGCCGGCTGGCCGTCAGCCGTTGTGCCGGCCGACGCATTGACGATCTGGTCGCCCGAGGCAATGACCTCGCGCTTCAGCACCTGCGGCGCCTCGCCGTCGCGGCCCGGGTAACGCCGTGAGCCAGGCTCGGTGCCTGACTGGTCGACGAGCCTGAATTCGATCGTCGCGGTGGCCGTCAGGATCTTGTCGAGTTCGGTCGAGTCCTGGACGCCCGGGAGCTGCACGACGATCCGATCGACGCCCTGCCGCTGCACGAGCGGCTCGGCAACGCCGAGACTGTCGACGCGATTGCGAAGCGTCGTCATGTTCTGTTCGATCGCAAAATCCTGGCGCGCCTTGATCTGCGCCTCACTCATTCGGACGTTGAGCGACCGGCCGTCGGCCGAATCGGTGATCAGCACATCGGCGTCGGCGGCGCGGACAACCTGACGCGCCGTCTCGAGGTCTTCGGCCGACCGCACGCGAACGCTGATCACGTTGCTGTTGAGATCGACGCGGTGACTCATACGCTCCTGGCGCAGGCGGTCGATGAAGTCCTGCTGGTAGGCCTGCAGGCGATTGTTGATCGCCGTGTCCATGTCGACTTCAAGCAGTACGTACACGCCGCCGCGCAGGTCGAGACCCAGGCTCATGGGATTGAGACCGAGATTCCTGAGCCATGCCGGTGTCCGGGGCGCAAGCGTGAGCGCAACATTGACGTCGTCCTGGAAACGATCGCGAAGAACGTTGGCCGCCGACTGCTGATCGCCCTTGGACTCGAAGCGCAGGATCGCGCGCTGTTCGTCGAGGTAGGCAGCCTCGACCGAAACCGACTGCGATTCGACGACGCGTACGAACTCGCCGAGCATGACTTCCGTCACACCACTGTCATCGGTCGCAGAAACCTGCACGGCGTCGGCACTGCCGTAAACGTTCGGCAACGCAACGAAAATGCCCGCAAGGAAGATCGCCAGAACCGTAAGGTTCAGCCAGGAAGGATATTTGTTCATGGTGGGTTCCGGGGCCGCCCGCTGGGTACTGGGACCTAGGCTTCGTCGAGCGTACCTTTGGGCACGACCTGCGAAATGCTGCCTTTCTGGATCTTGATCTCGGTGTCTTCAGCGATCGACAGCACGGCGTAGTGCTCGCTGACACCCGTGATCTTGCCGAGGATGCCGCCAGCCGTCATGACTTCGTCACCGACCGACACGTTATTTACGAGTTCCTGGTGCGCTTTCTGCTTTTTTTGCTGCGGACGGATCAGGAGGAACCAGAAGGCGCCGAAAATCAGGAGCATCGGCCACAGCATGTCGAAAAGGCTCGCCTGCGGCGCCGCCGCCTGCGCATAGGCATTCGAAATCAGGAAGTCCATACGGTCTATCTACATGATTGTGTTGGGGTGCCGGGGCACCGGGGCGCGGTATTATGGCACAGGCCAATCCGCTTTTTAGTCGTTAATGTTCGACAGTGGGGGCCAAATCCCGAAAGGCAAGACTCCGTACCTGTTCAGCGCTTTGGCGGATACAGCGAACGGAGCTTTTCGAGCAGTGCGGACATTGTGCCCGCTTCGATTGCCGCCCGAATATCGCGCATAAGCGTTTGATAATAGTGAAGGTTGTGGATCGTGGCGAGGCGTGGTCCGAGAATCTCCCCGCATTTTTCCAGGTGCTTAAGGTAGGCAAGACTGTAATTCGAACAGGTATAGCAGTCGCACTCCGGATCCGGCGGCGAGAGATCCTCGGCGTAGCGCGCATGGCGAAACTTGACCGTGCCGCGCGACGTGAAGAGCTGGCCGTTGCGAGCGTGACGCGTCGGAATGACGCAATCGAACATGTCGACGCCCCGTGACACGGCCTCGGCAATGTCCAGCGGCGTCCCGACGCCCATCAGGTAGCGCGGCGCATCGGCCGGCAGACGCGTCGACAGGAAATCGAGTACCTGGTCGCGTTCATCGGGTGGCTCGCCAACGGCCAGGCCGCCGATCGCATAGCCGTCGAAGCCTATCTCCTTGAGCCCGTCAAGCGACGCCTCGCGCAGTTCGTCGTATATCCCGCCCTGCACGATGCCGAACAGTGCTTCGCCGCGGTCAGGTTCGGCGGCTTTGAGCGCATCGAAGCGATCGCGACTACGGCGGGCCCAGCGAAGCGACAGCTCCATCGACTCGCGCGCCTCGGCCTCGCTCGCCGGGTACGCCGTGCACTCGTCGAAGATCATCGTGACGTCGGCGTTGAGCTCATGCTGCACCTCCATCGACCGTTCGGGCGTCAGCAATACCGGGTCGCCATTGACCGGAGACTGGAAGCGCACGCCCTCCTCGCTGAGCTTCCTCAAGTCGACGAGCGAGAACACCTGGAAGCCGCCCGAGTCGGTCAGGATCGGTCCCGGCCAGTTCATGAACTCGTGCAAGCCGGTGTGCTTGCGAATGATCTCCGTACCCGGGCGCAGCATCAGGTGAAAGGTGTTACCGAGGATGATCTCTGCACCGCTCGCCCGGACCTCCTCGGGCGTGACGCTCTTGACGGTGCCGTAGGTACCCACCGGCATGAAGGCGGGCGTCTCGACCGTGCCGCGCCGGAATGTCAGGCGTCCGCGCCGTGCAAGGCCGTCGGTTTTGAGGACGTCGAGTTTCATCGCTTCGCCTCCGGCGTCAGGAACATTGAATCGCCGTAGCTGAAGAACCGATACCGCTCGCGAACCGCGTGGCGGTACGCCTCGAGAACTCGCTCCCGGCCGGCGAAGGCCGCAACGAGCATCAGGAGCGAAGACTGCGGAAGGTGAAAGTTCGTCAGCATCCCATCGACCGAGCGGAAGGCATAGCCGGGCTTGATGAAGAGCTCGGTCTCGCCCTCGAGGGGCTCGATCTGGCCCTTCACCGATGCGGCTTCGAGACTGCGAACGGCCGTCGTGCCTACCGCAATGACGCGGCAGCCCGCGGCGCGCGTCGCCAGTACGGCCTCTACACACGCGTCGTTGACGATAACGCGCTCGGCGTGCAGGCGGTTATCGTCGACCTGGTCGTGGCGCAGCGACTGGAACGTGCCCGCACCGACGTGCAGCGTAACCCAGGCGTGCCGGACACCGAGCGCATTCGTTTCTTCGAGCATTGCCTCGTCGAAGTGCAGGCCGGCGGTCGGCGCGGCGACGGCGCCCGGGTCACGCGCATAGACGGTCTGGTAGCGCTCGGAGTCTGCAGATTCGGCATCGCGGCCGAGATAAGGCGGCAACGGCATCGAACCCTGGGCGTCGAGCACCTGCATGACCGGTGCGGAGAACTCCAGCTCGAAGAAGCTCCCCTCGCGGCGCAGCAGGTGCGCACGAACATCATCGGCGAACAGGAGCTCGGCGCCCGGCTTCGGCGTCTTGCTTGCCTTGAGCATGACGAGCGCGCGAGTGTCTTCCTCGATTCGCTCGATCAGAATCTCCACCCGGCCGCCGGTGGGCTTCTCTGCGTAGAGCCTCGCCGGGATGACCCGCGTGTCATTGAAGACGAGCAGATCCCCGGGCCGAAGCAACAGCGGCAGATCTCTGAACGCGCGATCGGTGTTTCCGTCCGCGCCGACGTCGAGCAGACGGCTGCCTCGACGCTCCGCCGCGGGAAAGCGCGCAATCAGCTCGTCGGGAAGCTCGTAGTCGAAGTCGCGGAGTTGCATAGGGCGCGTAGCCTATCGCAAGCCAAACGAAAACGCCGCACGGGGCTTACCCCCGGGCGGCGTCATTGGTTGAACCCCTTTAAGCCTTACGTGCTGATGTCGTGGACCGACTCGCGTTTATGATGTCGCGCCGGCTTCGGTGCCGGCGGGGCGACGAGCGGCGCGGGTGCAACCGGCGCGGCCGGGGCAACACGCGGTTCGGGCACGAGCCGGCTCATGCGGTTGTCGGGCATCTCGACCTCGAGCGTCTGCCGGCGCTTGTCACGCATGATCGAGATCTCGATCGTCTGGCCCGGCTCGTAGGTCCCGAGGATCTTGATGGCCTGGTTGACCGACGCCGGTTCGCGGCCGTCGATACTCTGGATCACATCACCGTCCTCGAGGTCGAAGGCACCGGACTTCGGCGCACTGACGACAAGCAGACCCTTGTCGGTACCGAAGTAACGCCCCAGGCCTTCGCTGAGTTCGACGAGTTCCATGTCGGCCCAGCTCGTGCCGATGCGATACGCAAATGCCATCCCGCCGTCGCCAACGATGCGCGGCATGACCCGGATACTCTCCTCGAGCTCGGACATGTCGGGCAGCACGAAACTGAAGGCTTCGACGGCGCGGGGCTCGACCGTCACGGAGCCGACGTTGCCGTCGCGCAGGTAGTCGATCTCGACCTTGTCGCCCTCGTCGACGGCCATCATGAAGTTGAGCAGGCGTGTGTTCGCGTCAGACTGTGAATCCGCGCTCAGCGATTCGTCGTTCGCGGCAGTCAACACGTCACCGCTGCGAATGCCGGCTTCGGCCGCGGCGCTGCCGGGCGTGACGCCAATGACCTCGACGCCTTCAACCGGGCCCTTGTTCGGCTCGTCACTCGCGATCGTGACGCCGAGCCGCGGCCGACCCTGCATGGCAACGATGCGTTCCTCGATGCGAACGATCTCGGGCAGATTGCGTGTCGACAGCTCGGCGACGCGTGCCGCCGCTTCGGCCAGCATGGCCTCGGCCTCGGCGAGTTCAATCTCCACCTGCGCCTCGGCTTCGGCTCGCGCCTCGGCGGCAGTTCTGAGCTCAGCCTCGCTCTGCGCATGAGCCGTCGCACCGAACACCAACGGCAACGCGGCAACAAAAAGTTTCCAGTTCTTCATCAACGTACTCCAGTCCTAAAAGGCGGTTCGCTGCGTCTGCGCATAACGCAAGCTCACCAGCAACTTCATCAACCTGACGCGCTCGCGCCAGAAAATTTCCTGTTCCTCAGGCGTCAGCTGAACTTCCGGATCGCTCAGCTGGAAATCGATCGCCGCAATGCGGCTCTTTATGTCGGCAATCGTCGCGGCAGTTCCCGCACGCAGCACGCGCGGCTCACCCGGCAACGCGGCAAGTTCGCCTTCGAGCTGACTCGACTCGGCACGCAGGACGTTCAGTCGCGTGACGAGCGGCTGCTGTTCGACCTGCCCCGCCGGCGGCACAACCTGCCCCGGGTCCGTCTGAGGCGCGTTGCTCATCAGGCTCGGCACGGCGACCGCGACGATCGCAACGGCGGCCGCCAGTCCGGCGCCGAGGAACCATTGGCGGTTCACCGTGGGCTTCTGTTCGGCGAGCAATCCTTCGGCGTCTGCCTGCTCACGAATCCGCTCCCACACCGCGCGCGGCGGCATCGTCTCGGGTAGCGCGCGCAGTCCATCGCGCAGTGCGTCGTGCTGCTCCGCTGTCAGTCCTGCAATCATGGCTTCTTCTTTACCGTCACTCATCACACACCTCGCATCGCGTTCGCGCCCGCGGCACCGGGCTCCTGCCCCTGGGCCAGCATGGGTCGAAGCCTCTGGTAGGCCCGCGACAACTGCGATTTCGAAAAACTCTCTGTCTTGCCAAGGAAACCCGCGATCTCCTTGTGCGTAAAACCTTCGACGTCGTGCAGCCAAACCACTGTGCGACTGACGTCGGGCAAATTGGCCAGCGCCATGTCCAGGTCGAGTGCGTCATCCGGGTAACGGGATACGCCCTGGTCGCCGCCGTCGCTCGGCGTGAACTCTTCCCAATCATCCGCCAGTGCCTGACCGCGGCTCGTCCACGCCGAGCGAAGAAACATCAGTGCCTTGCTCACGGCGATCTGGCGAATCCAGGTTCCGATCGACGCCTCACCGCGAAACTTGCCGATCGATCGCATGATCTCGATGAACGTTTCCTGCACGAGATCTTCGGCGTGCGCGGGCACGCGCGTGAACCTCAGGCACAGCGAGTACACCGGCGTTGCAAACGATCGATACAGGATCTCGTGTGCTCGCGCGTCGCCTTTCGCGGCACGCCTGACGATCGCGGGATCGATTTGAATGCTGGCAAATCTGCTCATTCTGCTGCTTATGATGCCTGTACTCGGGAAACCGTCGCAGAAATGCCTGCATTTTTCGGTAATCCGGCTGATCGGCCGCGGTTCGCCGTCGGCGCCTTTCTCATCAAATGGGCTGTACTGACTGGGTGCCCGCTTTATACTGTCGCCCCGTCCAAGCCCTGCCGGGATGGCGGAACTGGTAGACGCGCCGGATTCAAAATCCGGTTCTGGAGACAGAGTGAGGGTTCGATTCCCTCTCCCGGCACCAAACCACCAGGCTCGAATGATCAAGTTCTGCTCGAATTGCGGGGCCCGGGTGACGTACCGGGTGCCCGAAGGCGACAACCGCGAACGTGCGGTTTGTGATGCCTGCAACACGATTCACTATCGTAATCCGCTCGTCGTCGTCGGCTGCGTCGCCGAAAAAGACGGCAAGGTCCTGCTCTGCAAGCGCTCCATCGAGCCGCGCTATGGCTACTGGACGGTGCCGGCTGGCTTCATGGAGCTCGGCGAATCGCTGTCGGCCGGCGCAGCGCGCGAGACGCTCGAAGAGGCGTGCGCCACGGTCGAGATGGGCCACCTCTTTGCCGCTATCGACGTTGTCGACGCGGGACAGGTTCATATCTTCTTTACGGGAAAGCTCGTCAGCGACTACGCCGCTGGCAGTGAATCGCTCGACGCCCGACTGTTCTCGGAGGACGAGATTCCCTGGGACGAGCTCGCGTTCTCGAGCGGCCGGTATGCGCTCGAGCGGTATTTCGAAGACCGCGGCGAGAACCGCGGCGTGCACATTCACGAGCTCAGGCGCGCAAAGCTGGCTGCATCCAGCTCCTGAACACAAAAGGTGTCAGACCCCTTTTCTCGGAAAGGGGTCTGACACCTTTGCCGTGTGCGCTCCTGAAGGCACTTCGAAGCCCCGACGAAAACCGCACCGAGACATGGATCTCGGGCGGGCTATGCCTTTGGCACGTGCCTGAACGAAAAAAGTGTCAGACCCCTTTTTCTGAAAAGGGGTCTGACACCTTCCTACGGTAGTCTTCGCCGCGCCGGAGCGCGTTGAACGTTTGGCGGTTTACTCGCCGTCGAGGCTCGCCGCGAGCGCTTCCGCCGGCATGTAGCCGCTGATCAACGTGCCATCCTCGAGGACGATCGCCGGCGTGCCGGTCAGGCCGACCTCACGGCCGAGCCGGTAGTGCTCCTGGATCGTCGAGGCGTCGCAGCTCTGCGATTCGAAGTCACGGTCGAGCTTGGCCTGCGTCAACGCGGTTTGCCGGTCGTTCGAGCACCAGACCTCTTCCGAGGTATTCCAGGCGCGCGACGCCGGGCCGTTGCGCGGGTACAGCAGGTACCGGACCTGGATACCCTTCTCGAGGTAGTCGTCGATCTGACTGTGCAGGCGGCGGCAGTAGCCGCACTCGATGTCCGTAAAGATCGTGATCGTGTGCTTGATCTCGGCAGGCGTAAACGCAATGACCTTGCCGTCTTCGAGCGTATCCATGAGCTCTTTGCGGGCCGAGTTGCGAGCGAGCTCGGTCAGGTTCATCTGCAGATCGAGGTCGATCATGTCGCCCTGCATCAGGTAGCGCCCGTCTTCGGATACATAGGCGACGATTGCGCCTCGCTGAATCTTGTACCAGCCGTCAATGCCGCTCGTGTCGATGTCCTCGGCGTCGATCGACTCGAACATCTCCGAAATCTTGATTCGAACGCTGTCGAGTTTGTCGTCGGCGAGTGCCGCGCCCGGCAGTGCGAGCATGGCACTGCTGGCGATTACGGCGATTGCGGGCATCAGGGCGCGAAAAAGTCGCATAATTCTGGCTTCCTGCTTTTGGTGTGTCGGTCGGACCGGGCCGGGTTGACGAGGTTCCCCCGCAAATCGGCGTAAAGACTGGGGAAATTCGTCAGGCTGCCTACTGAGACCGGGCGGCGCGGGCGAATATTACCCTAGTGGCCCGCGACAGCCCACTAGCCGCGCGGGTGATGCTCGCCGTGCAGGTCCTTGAGGCGCTCGCGCGCGACGTGCGTATAGATCTGCGTCGTCGACAGGTCGCTGTGACCCAGGAGAAGCTGGACGACACGCAGGTCCGCACCGCGATTCAGGAGATGCGTCGCAAAAGCGTGCCGCAGGCTGTGCGGCGAGAGCTTGCGACGAATGCCGGCCTTTTCCGCGTAGCGTTTGATGATGTGCCAGAACGCCTGGCGCGTCATACGATCACCGCGGCGGGTCGGGAACAGGTAGTCGGTCTGGCGTTCGAGCAGGATTTCCATGCGCGGGCCGTTGATGAAGTCGCGCAGCCAGCGCTGCGACTCGTCGCCCAGCGGTATCAGCCGCTCGCGATCGCCCTTGCCGACGATGCGCAGAACGCCCTGGTTGAAATTGATCTGCGACTGCTTGAGGTTGATCAGCTCCGAGACGCGAAGGCCCGTCGCGTATAGCAGTTCGAGCATTGCCCGGTCGCGATGCCCCAGGGGCTCGTCGGTATTCGGCGCATTGAGCAGCGCGTCGACTTCGTCTTCCGTGAGCGTCTTCGGCAGCGAGCGGCCGATACGCGGCATTTCGATGTCGGCCGTCGGGTCGTTGTCCCTCAGACCCTCGCGCATGATGTAGCGGAAGAAGCGCCGGAAACTCGACAGCTGGCGAGCGGTCGACCGTGGCTTGGCGCCCGATTCGACACGGTCAGCGATGAAGTCGAGCAGATCGGCCTTGTTGGCCTCGTCGATGGCCTTGCCCTTTTTCGACAGGCCCCGCCCGAGCGTCATGAGATCGGCGCGGTAGGCGCCGAGCGTATTCTGCGACAGGCCACGCTCCATCCAGATCGCATCGAGGAATCGGTCGACGAGTTCCTCGGTGCGCGCGACCGATGCGGCTTCCTGATTGTTCGAGTCAGTGCTTGCCATTGGCGTCCATCAAGATGGGTCGTGCAGTCCGTTGCGCCGCGCTGAAATACAGAAACGGCAAAATCCTAAGGTTTTGAGTATGATAACTGCGCCTCCCGGCGGGCGTGATCAGCATCACAGATTGTCGAAGGCATTTACATAAAGTGATCTTCGTCACAAAGCCCCGACGCTCAATCATTTCAGCCTTTAACGTAACCGAGATGACGCCCTCGCCGCCCGGACCTGTTACTCGTTTTGGCTATGCGCTATACGGGCTTTACGCCCTGACCGTGTTTGGAATCGGCGTTCTGGCGACGCTCATTGCCGTCACGATCGTACCCGGCCAGGAACGACGGCGCCCCATCGTCGCCGCAATCATTCGCGGCACATTCATACTCGGCGGTGCCAAGCCCCGGGTCAGCGGACTCGACAACCTGCCTGACGGCCCCTGTGTCATCGTCGCCAATCATGCGAGCTACCTCGACGGTCTCTTGCTCAAGGCCTTCCTGCCACCGCGCTTCTCGTTCGTCATCAAGGGGGAAATGCGCAGCAACCCGCTCGTCCATTTCGTGCTCCGTCGTTCGGGAGCGCGCTTCGTCGACCGCTTCGGATCAGGCACGCGCGACATCCGAGAATTCGTTCGCGCTGCCCGCGAGGGCGCCGCGCTGGGCTTTTTCCCGGAAGGCACCTTTATCGCCGAGCCGGGCGTCCTCGAGTTTCGGCCCGGGGCCTTCCTCGCCGCGATCAAAGCCGAACTCCCGGTCGTGCCGATCGGCATCCGGGGCACCCGGCGAATGCTGCCAGCCGAGCGAATCCTGCCCTGGCCATCGCGCCTTGAATTCGACGTTCTACCCCCGATCTATCCTGACCACCCGGCGTTTGGCTCGAGTCGCGAGCTCGCCCAATTGGCCCGCAAGCGCATCATCCCGGCGGCGCGCGAGCCCGATCTCGACAAGAAATAGTTCACTCGCTCAAATTGTTGCACTGCAACGCAAAAAGGCGCACAGTGCCGGCCGGGAATTTGAAGGAAGATTAAAAAATGGCTGATGACTCCATTGTGATCCTCTCCGCCCGCCGCACACCGGTCGGCGCATTCCAGGGCGTTTTCAAGGACGTCAAAGCCACCGACCTTGGGGCCGCCGCCATCGCGGCCGCGGTCGCAGAATCCGGCGTCGAAGCCGACCGCGTCGACGAAGTGCTCATGGGCTGTGTGCTGCCCGCCGGTCTCGGCCAGGCACCGGCACGACAGGCCGCCATCGCGGGCGGCATCCCGGTCGGGGCCGCCTGCACGACCGTCAACAAGATGTGCGGCTCGGGTATGAAGACGATCATGCTCGGGCACGATGCCATTCGCGTAGGCAGCGCCGAGGTCGTCGTCGCAGGCGGCCTCGAATCGATGACCAACGCGCCGTACATGCTGCCGAAGGCGCGAGGCGGCTATCGCATGGGTCACCAGGAAGTCCTCGATCACATGTTCACGGACGGCCTTCAGGACGTTTACGAAGGCCACATGATGGGCTACTACGCCGAGCAGACAGCCGACAAGTACGGCTACACGCGTGAGCAGCAGGATGCTTTCGCCATCGAATCGGTCACGCGTGCCCAACGCTCGGTCACCGACGGCAGCTTTGCCAACGAAATTACGCCCGTGACGTACACGACGCGCAAGGGTGAAGTCACGATCAGCGACGACGAGACGCCCGGCACGGTCAGCATCGACAAAATTCCGGAGCTTCGTCCCGCCTTCCGAAAAGATGGCACGGTCACGGCAGCGAGCTCGTCGTCGATCTCCGATGGCGCCGCAGCGCTGGTACTGACGACGGCCCGGTTCGCCGACGCCGGCGGCCATACGCCCATTGCGCGCATGGTGGGCCACGCAACGTTCGCGCAGGAGCCGGCATGGTTCACGACCGCGCCGATCGCCGCAATCACGAAACTGCACGAACAGCTTGGCTGGGGACCGGACAACGTCGACCTCTACGAGATCAACGAAGCCTTCGCCGTCGTCACGATGGCAGCGATCCAGGACGCGGGGCTCGATCACGCAAAGGTCAACGTCAACGGCGGGGCCTGCGCGCTCGGCCACCCGGTCGGCGCAACGGGCGCACGCATCACGACGACGCTGATCCACGCGCTCCGCGCGCGCGGCCTCAAGCGTGGCGTCGCGGCACTGTGCCTCGGCGGCGGTGAAGCGACGGCGATCGGCATCGAAATCGACTAGGCCTCCACTATGAATATCGCCACTGCAAAAGCCGTC
>JAAUXX010005993.1_pt1 | contig 13243 bp, 15 predicted proteins | sample 7278111 | NCBI WGS metagenome assembly JAAUXX01 (sample SAMN14350116, study PRJNA611818) | marine sediment metagenome | isolation source: surface marine sediment (1.8m) | place: French Polynesia: Moorea | collected 2018-08
AGCCTATGATTAGTAAACTTTTGACTTTTGACTTTCTTGGTGCGCGTTCCTTAGACGAGGAAACCTCGTCAGGGTCGCACCGCTTTTGACTTTTGACTTGCGCGTAGCGCTATACTTGCTGATAATATACTTAAATTTGATCGCCAATTAAAAATTTCTAGAACAAAATAGAATCAAGAAAATATACCACTCAGTAATATTTTTGTTTGTATTTTATTTACTTCCGATGAAAAAAGCGATCGCAGGTTTAATTTTAGGATTAGGGTTGGTTATAGGCATAGAACATCAAATTGTCACAGCTTTCCCTTTGGAGAAAGTAAACGACCGCCAGGAAGATTATTTGGGTCTTGATGAACAATTATGGGGAAATCTCAATAATTCTGGAGATTTACGATCTTTAGTTAACGCTGTCGATCAAAGTCTTAAATATTTAGCAACTCCCAAAGCAGCCAAAGATTACCGTCGCTATTCGGGAACTTAATTTAGCTTAGATCGAGTACGTCGCTCTTTGATTCGTTTTCGTCAATTACTAGTAACTGCTAATTCTCCTCAGGAGTTACAACAAGCAGTAGAGTCAGAGTTTGCCTTCTATCAGTCAGTAGGCAAAGATCATCAAGGTACCGTAGAGTTTACTGGCTACTTTGTCCCTACTTATCAAGCAAGTCGAGTTCCCAATGCCGAATATCGCTATCCTCTCTATCGCAAACCGAAAAACTTTGATAATTGGCGGAAACCCCATCCTACAAGAGTTCAACTAGAAGGCAAAGATGGTTTACAGGGAAATAAAACTGTTTTGGCGGGTCATGAATTGGTCTGGTTACGCGATCGCATGGAGGCGTTTTTAGTGCAAGTCCAGGGTTCGGCAAAATTGCAACTCACTGATGGCACTCAGATGAGTATTACCTATGGGGGCAGTACCAATTATCGTTACACTAGCATTGGCGGAGAATTGGTCAAAGATGGCATTTTCCCCAAAGAAGAATTGACTTTACCTAAATTACTGGAATATTTCGAGGCTCATCCCAAAGCATTAGATAAATATATTCCCCGCAACAATCGCTTTATTTTCTTTTATGAAACTGAGGACAAACCGCCCAATGGTAGCTTAAGTGTTCCCGTTACAGCAGAGCGCTCTATTGCCACAGATAAGTCAATTATGCCTCCTGGAGCCTTGGCTCTAATTCAAGCACCGATTCCTCAAGTTAGCGCTACAGGAGAGTTAGAAACTCATGCCGTAACCCGCTATGTTTTAGATCAGGATACGGGAAGTGCGATTAAAGGAGCGGGAAGGGTTGATATTTTCCTGGGTAATGGGGATTTAGCAGGCGATCGCGCAGGATTATTAAATGGTCCAGGAAAACTTTATTATTTACTATTAAAGGAATAATAAATGTTGTACTTATAAAATTATTTTTGCTGCTTTTGAACGTAGATATCGACTAAGTTACGAATCATGGCTTGATAAGGAGCATTGTAACGTTGAGCCTCACGTTTAAAATACTCAATACTCTCCTTGGTGAATTCCATTGTTACTTTTACAGTGTTTTTCTTTGGCACCAACTGTTCTGGTGGTGGTAGAAAATCTTCGACAATCGTAACATTACCAATCGGTTCTGCTGGATCAGGTGTTGTGTTCTTCATAGAATTTCCTCCATTTCCGCCATTCAGCCGCTCCAAAAATACGAATTACATCACCTCGATAAGTAAAACGGACTGTTAAGATACGGTCTTTTACTTTACCGATGCAAAACCAACGTTCTTCTAGATCGCTGTGTTTGGCATCATGAACAATCAAACGGCATTTATCAAAAAATGCATATTGGGCTGTCTCAAAGTCCAGACCATGCTTGGCTTTGTTTTCCGCCTCTCTTTGACTATCCCATTCGAAGGTGAAACTCATATAATTTTACCATATAAATTATACATATTAAATATCAATTAAAATAACAAAAAATTATAAGGCTCTTAATATAGAAAAGATCGCAAGAACACTCATCAAAAATAATTGATATATCAAATAATTTTGATGTAATATAAAATCGCTCCCAAATTTTAAGGGTTGAGGGAAAGATGAATGTTCAAGATAAAATACCTGTAAAGTCTTTTCAGTTGATCGCTTTAGGACTCGGTAACGCATTTTTAGCTGTTTCTTGTTCTCTAGCATCACAAGAGATCTCATCGATAAAAATTGATGGGTCAAGTACTGTATATCCGATAACCAAAGAAATCGTCGGTAGATTTCAAGCTAGCCAAGAAACACCAGTAGAGATCGATATCAAATTTTCTGGTACAGGCGGTGGTTTTGATAAATTCTGTCGCGGGGAAACTGATATCAGTAATGCTTCGCGTCCGATTCAACTAGACGAAATGAACGCCTGTAGTCAGGCAGAGATTCGCTATATCGAATTACCCGTTGCCTTCGATGCTTTAACAGTGGTAGTTAATCCCGAAAATGATTGGCTCGGCAGTATTACCCTTGAGGAATTAGCTAAGATTTGGTCGCCAACTGCTGAACAGAAAATTACCCGTTGGAATCAGATTAGGTCTAGTTTTCCCGATCGACCGCTCAATCTCTACGCTCCTGGTACTGATTCAGGAACTTTTGATTATTTCACAGAAGCAGTCGTCGGCGAAGCTGGTGCTAGTCGTAGCGATTATGCTGCGAGTGAAGATGATGATGTCTTAGTTGAAGGAGTTAGTCAAGACCCCAATGCCTTGGGCTATTTTGGCTTGGCTTACTACGAACAACATACTGACGAAATGAAAGCTATTGCGATCGATAGTGGTAGTGGACCCGTATTACCTTCTAAAGGAACCGTAGTAGGTGCAATATATCAGCCACTTTCTCGACCTTTATTCATTTATGTCAATGCAGTTTCAGCGCAGAACAATCTAGCCTTAAGACAATTTATCGATTTTTATCTCGCCGAAGCATCAGAAGCAGTAGGCAAAGTTGGTTATGTCCCTCTGCCAGAAGAAGCTTATCACATCGATAAAGTCACCTTTCATAGAGGCGAAGTCGGAACTGTTTTTGAAGGAAAGTCACAATTTAGCCTCACAATTCCCGAACTATTACGAAAACAAGCCCGATTTTAATTATCGTCGCTACGCTTTGAAGCTGTTGGGGAAATTAAACCTAAAACCTAAAACCTAAAACCTAAAACCTAATTCAATAAGTAAGTAACCCTATGAATTCAGAAAGTCCGCAAATTAATGCCAAAGCTGTGAAAGCTGGTAGTCAACTAAGTTTTTTTGAAAAATACCTAACTTTATGGGTAATTGTCTGTATCTTAATTGGCATTGTTCTGGGGAGAACCTTTCCTGGTGTTGCTCAAACCCTGGATGCTATGAGCATCTATAATGTTTCGCTGCCGATCGCGATTTGTCTGTTTTTCATGATGTATCCCATTATGGTGAAGATTGACTTTTCTCAAGCGGTAAAAGCAGCACGCACCCCTAAACCTGTAGTTTTGACTTTAGCGATCAACTGGCTGGTTAAGCCTTTTACGATGGTCATATTTGCCCAGTTTTTCCTCGGTTGGTTATTTCAATCTTGGTTAGCGGAAACAGAAATTATCAGAGGGGTAGAAGTTACTTTAGCTAATTCCTATATTGCAGGAGCGATTTTGCTAGGAATTGCTCCCTGTACGGCAATGGTGCTGATGTGGGGTTATCTATCCTATAGTAACCAAGGACATACTTTGGTGATGGTGGCGGTTAATTCCCTAGCGATGCTGTTTCTCTATGCTCCCTTAGGAAAATGGTTACTATCTGCGAATAATCTGACTGTTCCCTGGCAGACTATTGTACTATCGGTTTTAATTTATGTTGGTTTACCTTTAGCCGCAGGAGTTTTTAGCCGTTATTGGATTTTTAGGTATAAGGGAAGACGCTGGTTTGAGCAGGAGTTTTTGCATTATCTTTCTCCTATCGCGATCGCAGCTTTACTGCTAACTTTGGTGTTACTATTTGCTTTTAAAGGCGAATTAATTGTCAATAATCCTTGGCATATTCTCTTAATTGCCGTTCCGTTATTCTTGCAAACTAATTTTATTTTCTTGATTACCTATGTCGCTGCTCTAAAATTAGGGCTTGATTATGAAGATGCCGCCCCCGCAGCCTTGATTGGGGCAAGTAACCATTTTGAAGTCGCGATCGCGACTGCGGTAATTTTATTCGGTTTAAACTCTGGTGCAGCTTTAGCAACAGTAGTTGGAGTACTGATTGAAGTACCAGTGATGTTGATGCTGGTGGAATTTTGTAAGCGTACTGCCAATTGGTTTCCCAGACATCCTGAAAAAGCGACTTTACTCGATCCTCGTTGTGTAAGTCCTTATAGTTAACTATAAAGGACATTTGTTCGTAGTTAACTTCCGTATAAATACTTGCCGACATAGATCAACTATAGATTTAAAATCATAGTTGATATTCTAATTAATCATTGATACTGAAGTCTTGTAAAGATATGATGAAGCTGTAGAGATAAAACTGTAAAGAGATAAAGAAGAAATAACCTGAGGACTATTTTTCAAGTAATAATATGTAAGTGATAACACGTATTTTTGCTTGAAATTACAAGCACTTCGTTTTAATGAAGGTTTTATGAAACAGGTTAATATATTAAATGTTGCCATCAGTAATCTATCTCAAGATGAATTGTTAAGGCAACTAGAAAGGGAAGGAGGCGTTGTCTTTACCCCCAATGTCGATCATCTGATGAAGATCCAAAAGGATCGCGAATTCTATGAAATATACAGCCAGTCTGACTATAGAGTTTGTGATGGTCAAATATTATTTTGGACATTAAAGCTGTTAGGCAGACCAGTTAAGGAAAAAATTTCAGGCTCTCGTTTTTTTCCGGCTTTCTATCAGTATCACAAAGACAAGGAAAATACTAAGATTTTTTTACTGGGTGCCGCTCCTGGCGTAGCAACCAAAGCTCAAAGAAATATTAATCGTAAAGTTGGGAGAAATATAGTTGTTGATACTTATTCTCCGACCTTTGGATTTGAAAAAGACGACTCTGAATGTGACTACATTGTTGAGAGAATTAATAATTCTGGAGCTAATGTATTAGTTGTCGGAGTGGGCGCTCCTAAACAAGAAAAATGGATCGTAAAATATCAGAAATCTTTAACTAGTATTGACAGTTTTTTAGCGGTGGGAGCCTCGATTGATTTTGAGGCAGGAAATAAGAGTCTAGCTCCAAAATGGATCAGTGATGCTGGATTAGAAACCCCCTATAGACTTCTCAGCGAACCCCGAAGACTTTGGAGAAGATATTTACTAGAACATCCTCCTTTCTTTTATTTTCTGCTACAAGAGAGATTTAACATATACAAAAATCCTTTTGCCTAAACTTTTTTCAATTCAATTTTTTTAATACAAACAACATTAAAACAAACGTCACAAAGATATTAGTTATGAAATTAGTTTCTCGTTTTAACAACAATATTACCGTTGACAATATTCTAACTATTGATGTAGAAGATTGGTTTCACATTTTAGAGCTACCTTCGGAAATTCCAGTTAAAGATTGGATCAAACTTGAAAATCGAGTTTTAAAAAATACTTTATCTTTGTTAAATCTTTTAAGTCGCTACAATGCCAAGGCAACATTTTTTGTTCTAGGATGGGTTGCTCAATATTGTCCTGATTTAATTAGGGAAATTGAAAGACAAGGACATGAAATTGCTACCCATGGATATAGTCATCGATTGGTTCATAGTCTTACTCCTGAAGAATTTGCTCAAGATATTAGTCTTTCTTTAGAACATCTGTCACGGGTGACTAGGAATCCAATTCGGGGTTATCGCGCTCCAGGATTTTCTTTAACGGAAGATTGTTTATGGGCTTTAGATATCTTGCTGGAACTTGGTTTATCCTATGATGCTTCAGTATTTCCCCTGAAAAGGAATCATGGAGGATATGAAAATTTTACTGGAGAAGGAGGATTCATTACTACTCCCAAGGGCAGGCAAATTTTAGAAGTTCCCGTGACTTGTAATAATGTTTTCGGGAAAAAGGTTTACCTACTAGGTGGCGGTTATTTTCGTATTTCACCCTATTGGATGATTGCATCAGGTATTGAACAATTAAATCAGCAAGGAAAACCTGCGATGATCTATTTACATCCTAGAGAGTTCGATCCCTTGCAACCTCGTTTAGAAATGAGTAAACTTCGCTCATTTATGAGTTATGTTAATCTTCATAAAACAGAAACTAAACTGGAAAAAGTTTTAAGTAATTTTCGGTTCAATACAATTGAAAATATTTGGCAGTTATCACAAGTTCCTGAGTTTGTAGAATTACAAGCTGCTTAAGTAAGACTTTGTTCTTGAAAGCTGAGGCTGAGAGTTGAAAGATTTACTGCTAAATTGTCCTAGTAACTATTTTGTATTAGTAGAATGATCTCGTCGATCGCTTGACGGGAAATTCTATGTTTCTGATCGGAGTTATTGACTAAAATACTGAAGGCTATTGTTTCTCCAGATGCTATTTCTAGGTATCCTGATAAGGTGGTAACTCCTGATAAGGTTCCTGTTTTTCCCCAAAGATTAACAGGAATTTTAGCTTGGCGAAAACGATTTTTTAAAGTACCATTGGTTTTAGCGATCGCTAAAGATTTTCGATAAATTTCACCTTGGTCAGTTTTCGCGATCGTAGATAAAAGATCTACTAATAATTTAGGGGTAATTAGGTTATGACGGGATAAGCCCGAACCATCTTCTAAAACATAGCTTTCGGGGTCAATTTCTAATTTAGTCAAACTAAGTTTGATCGCTTCAGTATCGGGATCAGTGTTTAATTTTTTGCCCAGAATTTTCAGGATAGCTTCGGCATATAAGTTGTTACTATTTTGATTGATTTCTGCTAATAAAATTGGTAATGGGGGCGATAAAATCTTGGTAATCATTGTAGCTTCGGAGTTATTATCTTCTTGCTTAATAACTTCTGCTTGGTTAACATTAATACCTGCTTGTAATAATAAATTACGAAAAGTTTCGAGAAAATAATTGGCAGGATCGATAATTGCTAAATCCCAAACATCGGCACCATGATCGACAGGAATTTCTCCTAAGATTTTTAATATTGGTTGACCCAAGACTCCATCAAGCTCAATATCATAAGTCCGATCTGCCGTGGTAGTGATAGCTTCATTAGAGACTTGCCATTGTTTAAGGGCGATCTCGTCAGACCAGTTTAAACTTACTTTTTGGCCAATTTTTTGGGGCAAAACTGTCAGGGTAACCGTATTTTCATTCAAGATTAAACTATTAACTGCCGTTCCATAGTAACTATAAATATCTAACCATTCCCAAGAGGGATTAATTAGGAAATTGTCAAAATAACTATCGTCAATTATTAACTTGTCTATGCGTTTAATTCCGCGTAGTTGCAACTGTCGTACTATATCGTTTAAGCTTTCAGTAGATATACTGGGATCTCCCTTGCCCTTAATTATTAAACTGTCCAAAAATGGAGGTTCACCTACACTATAAATAGGAGTTGTAATCCGAAAATCTGCTCCCAACTCCAATAATGCAGCAGCCGTAGTTAAAAGTTTGGTATTAGAAGCAGGAATAAAATATTTCTCGGCATCTAAACTATAGATAGTACAATCCGAATCTAGGTCTTGGATGAGAATGCCCCAGCGCGATCGCTTAAACTCGGGACGATTAATAATTGTTTCAATTCCAGAAAGATCTCGATTACAGATTTTAGTTGATTCTGCCCTGGCATCAGTAGCAATCAGCCCCAAAAAGAAAATAGATAAAATTTGTAACAAGATATAACCTTTTTTGATCATCATAAAATCAAGATTTATTGAAAATCGTTTTGAGATTAGTCATAAGCTATAAGCTATAGAATATAAACTTTTTTACCGCTGACTTCCCTAGTGAGGGAGTTAAACTAAAGGGACAAGAAAAAAGCAAGCTTTAAGGAGTTAAAAATATGGATCGGATACTTAGTATCTTTGATTTCCTTTCTGGCGCAGCAAGACGTTTTTACCATTTACGAGATACTACGAAATGATCAAAATTAATGGCAAAAGAGCCTATATCACCTATACTCTGATCTTTATGAACCTAATGGTTTTTTGCTTAGAATTGCGATCGGGAGGTAGTACAAATCTGCAAACACTCTATACATTAGGTGCTTTAGTGGCAGAAAACGTTAAGCAGGGAGAATGGTGGCGGCTACTAAGTGCTAATTTTCTTCATTTTGGTTGGTTTCACTTAATTTCTAATATGCTAGCTTTATTGTTCATCGGTAGTATAGTAGAACTTAGCATTGGTGTCGAACGTTATTTAATTGTTTATTTCCTGAGTGGTGCAGGTTCGATGCTCACTTTTGCCCTCTTAGCAGATTATACAGGACAGGTTCAGGTAGTGCTTATGGGAGCTTCTGCTGCTATTATGGGGACAATCGGCACCATGTTGGCAACTTCTCTACAAGCTTGGCTCAGACATAAAACCTATCTTAATGCAAAACGTTTACGAACAGTAATTTTTGTGATTGTTTTACAATTTATTCTGGATAACATAATCCCTAGCGTCAGTTTTTACAGTCATCTTTTTGGCTTTACGATTGGCTTTGTGATTAGCCTTATCCTACTGCGATGGAAATTTAGTTTTAAATAAATTAAATCAAGTGAACGAAACTTATCAAGCCTATATTAACCGAGTTGCTCAACTTACTCTGCCTGCTACTTATTCGGCGCAATTGCAAACGATTCAACAATCTCCGAAGTTTGTTGATGGTCAAGCCGTTGATTTCCCTGGCTATAGTGTAATTACTCCTCCTAGTAACGAAGATCCAATCAATCAAGAATTTTACACTAAAGTTCAATTGATCCAACAACAATTATTAGAACAATTAGAGCCAGACTTACTAATTCCTTTACCGCCAGAAAGTTTTCATTTAACCTTAGCCGATCTGATTTGGGGCGATAGTTATCAGCAAGCTGTTACCGAAAATGCAGCATTTGAAGACCAACTAAGGTCACAAATTAACCATAGTTTTCAACAATATCAAAATCTGGAACAACATTTTAATAATATCCAATGGCAGTTATGGGGACTATCAATTAGACCTCGGGCAATTATGGCTTGTTTAGCTCCCAAAGATCAAGAAAGTTATGATGCTATTCTCAATTTAAGACGCTGTTTATATCAAAACGAAGGCTTGATCGGCTTAGGGATTGAGCAACAATATGATTTTACTGCTCATATCACCTTGGGTTATTTCAATCAAATTTCTCCCGAGGTAAATCGATCGCGATTATGTATTATTATCTCTCAAATAGCCGATCGCTTATTAGATGGAGAACCAGCAATCATGCAAATACTCAAGGGCGAGTTACGTAAATTTGATAATATGATAAATTACTATCGTCAAGCTGATTGGTCAACAATTTCTTTCACTTAGAAATTATTAGGAAAAAGAGGAGAAAATAACTGTGGCAGGACATAGTAAATGGGCTAATATTAAAAGACAAAAAGCCAGAGTAGATGCCAAAAAAGGTCAAACTTTTACTCAGTTATCCCGTGCTATTATTGTTGCAGCTCGGAATGGAATTCCCGATCCAGCAGGAAATTTTCAACTACGGACAGCTATTGATAAGGCTAAAGCAGCAGGAATTCCTAATGATAATATTGAAAGATCTCTGGCTAAAGGAGCAGGTACTTATCAAGAAGATAATGTAGTTTTTGAAGAGATTCGCTATGAAGGTTATGGGATTGATGGGGTAGCGATTTTAATTGAAGCTTTAACCGACAATCGTAATCGGGCTGCTGCTGATATTCGGGCTGCTTTTAGTAAAAATGGCGGAAATTTGGGGGAAACTGGTTGCGTAAGTTGGATGTTTGAGCAAAAAGGTGTCGTTATTCTAGAAGGAGATTTTGCTGAAGATAGCTTACTCGAAGCCTCTGCTGACGGGGGTGCCGAGAATTACGAAATTATCGAAACAGAAAATAGTCAAACTGCCGAGGTTTTTACTGAAATTGCTAATTTAGAAAACCTCCATCAAACTTTAAAAGAATCAGGTTTACCCGTAAAAGAAGCTGAGTTGCGCTGGATTGCCAATAATACTATTGAGGTTAACGATCCCGAAAAAATGCGATCGCTGATAAAATTAATTGATACTTTAGAATCTCTTGATGATGTCCAAAATGTGACCAGTAATTGCGATATTTCTAATGCTAAATATTAGATTTAAATCACATATAACAGGTTGAAATTGATTCCCGATTTTCTTTTTCTGAACTAGAAGTACTGCCAATTTGTTTGCCAAAAAATAAAGCTACAAGACTAGGATTAATTCGTATTCTTGTAATTATTCTTGAGTAATTTCTTCATTTTGTTGGTACTTTTTTACTTGTTCTAATTACCTCTTATTCTACAATGAATAATCTCTACTGCTAATTTAATCGCGGCTTTCATGCTATTAGCATCAGCTATTCCTTTGCCTGCAATATCAAAAGCTGTGCCGTGATCGGGAGAGGTGCGGATAAATGGTAAACCAATAGTTGTATTCACAGCGCGATCAAATGCCATTAACTTAACAGGAATTAAACCTTGATCGTGATACAAAGCTAAATAAGCATCTGCAACCCCAGAAGGGCGCAATTCTTGAACCTCTGCATCTAACTTTTGTACAGACGTGTCGGCGACACGTCTCTTCTCTAAATCGCCATACCAGGCTTGCCCAGGCTTTACCCACATGGTATCTGGGGGAATTAAGCCGATTAAATTTATCTTAGGATGATCGCGTTTTTCCTTCTCCAGCCAATCCGTAATCCAATCTATTTCTTCTGTTCCCAATTGCCCAGCTTCTCCGCTATGGGGATTTAATCCTGCGATCGCAATTGTCGGGTTACTAATGCCAAAATCGGTTTGTAGTGATTCAATTAAGAGATCTAGTTTCAGAGATAATAACTCAGGAGTCAGAGTCTGAGGTACTTCTGCTAAAGGAATATGGGTTGTCGCCAGAAGAGTAATTAATTGCCAATTGGTGTAAGGCGATCGCGCTGCAAATAACATGCCAAATTTATTTACCCCTGCGCCTTTAGCTAAGACTTCTGTTTGCCCAGGATAATCATAACCTGCTTGTTTCCAAAGATTTTTGGCGATCGGTGCGGTAACAATACCTTGAAATTGACCTTGATTGGTGAGATTAATCGCAGTTTCTAAATAATCAAAACTTGCAGCTCCAGTGCTAGCATTGCCTTGTCCCCAGTGAAAAGATGCGTTAAACGGGCGATCGATAATCTTTAAATGTTGCGGATCGACTAAGTCATTTGGGGATAAATTACTATGGCGCAAGAGATGTTCGTAGGTTGCTTGCAAAACTGAACGGCTACCAATCACAGTTATTTCACAATCTAATTTTAAATCTGCTAACGCTTTGAGAACTACTTCTGAGCCGATTCCCGCAGGATCGCCGATGGTAAGAGCTAGGTGAGAAATTGGGGGCATTTATAACTTACAATGTCTTAATGATCGCTGGGATATTATTTTAATCTCAGAGTACTAATAAATCTTAAATAAATTCTTGGGAGAAACCACGATGAGCGCAGAAAGTATGTTAGTCAATGGAATGTTTTTATGCATGATTTTAGTGCTAGTAGGATTAGCATGGGGTTTCTTAATCCTGAAAATCCAAGGTGGAGAGCCAGAATAAGATTAATCTTTTTCTAGACAGTCAACTCTATTTTTTTACCAAAAGCGATCGCATTTTTAGATTAACGCGATCGCTTTATTTTCTCAAATAACTTTCAATTATTAACCCCAGAGTTGTTCGAGGACTGTATTCGGAGCAATATCAGCAATATTTCCTGTAGGAGAAGGAATGTTAACGTATTTTTCACTCCGAGGCGGTAACAACTTCTTGCTATCACTAGCCGAACTAAATAAAGCAATAGTATAGGTTCCCACAGCAACCGCCAGAGAAATCGAGACTGGATCGGTAGATAGGAAAAGATTTGCTCCAGCAATAATCGCTGCCGACTTACCAATATCAGAAGGCGCAGAAACTTTAAGCTGGGGATGAGACTCTAGCATTTGGGTTACCCATTCTCCGTTATCCTTATCTTGGAGTAACACAATGGGAATTTCTGGTTGTTTATTTTGAATATCGGTGATAATTGCTTTCCAATTTCTCGCAGGATAAATTTCATCCTTACTATGTAAGAGAATATAGCCACTACGAATCCCTAAACCTTTTTGCCTTGCTTCTAGCCAATCAATATCTTCTTGGGGGACATTAATTTTGACTTGGGGACAATCAGCTTTAATATCCAATCCCGCTAGGGAACTATGATACATCTCGGCAGCATATTGGTCTTTGGGCAAAGGTATCGCCTTAGACAATAACCAGGAACTATTACTTTTATCGCCTATTCTAATGGGAATCCCATTGAGCCAGAGTAAGGATGTTACTGTCCAAGGAGTCCCAAAACTGAGGGCTGCTTCATATTCGCGATCGCGTATAATTCCTAAGAGATTAAGATAGTCTGCCATAGAATTGCGATCTTGGTAGTCAAATAACAAGACATCATTAACGTATTTACAAACCCGATAAGCTTTTTTGGCTCTAGGTTCGACTAAGACATCGATTTTTGCGTTGGGATAGGTACTATGGAGAGTCTCCAGAGTAGGGAAAAAATTGATTTGAGCGTCAATTCCGCCAGGAATCAGGGCTAGTATTCGCATCTTATGGAGAAGATATACACCTTATCTCTATTACATCTGTGCACAATTTTAATAGATGATAGAGAAAACGGATTTATTTTTTGGGAAACTTGGCACATGCATTTATTAATTCCTGCTGCGGGAATGGGCAAAAGAATGGGGAGCGATCGCAATAAGTTATTATTAAAGCTATTAAATCAACCTTTACTTGCTTGGACTTTATTGGCGGCACAACAGTCTCAAACTATTGAGTGGATAGGAATTATGGGACAGCCGATAGATTTTCCTGAGTTTAAAAATATTGTCGAAAATTTGGCATTAACCAAATTTGTAGAGTTTATTCAGGGAGGAGAGACGAGACAAGATTCTGTTTACAATGGTTTACAAGCTTTACCGACTTCAGCTGCTAGAGTCTTAATTCATGATGGAGCTAGATCTTTAGCAACTCCTGAGTTATTTGATCGTTGTACGGCAGCTTTGCAAACTTGTCAGGGTTTAATTGCTGCTATTCCTGTTAAGGATACGATCAAAATTGTTAATCAGGATC
>JAAUXX010012476.1_pt1 | contig 13240 bp, 7 predicted proteins | sample 7278111 | NCBI WGS metagenome assembly JAAUXX01 (sample SAMN14350116, study PRJNA611818) | marine sediment metagenome | isolation source: surface marine sediment (1.8m) | place: French Polynesia: Moorea | collected 2018-08
AGTGCGATCGCTGATCTGCATTTTTTTAGCAATTGCTTTATCGGTCAAACCCTCTTTAAACTTGAGTTCAAGCATTTCTAACCATTTAGCATTAAACTCAGGGCGAGATTTTACAGATTCAGGTAAATAGATTGAGCCTCGCAAAACCACCGAAATTAAATCTAACATATTGGCGATCGGTAGGGATTTATCCATAGCTGCAAAACCCCCTTCATAGACGCTAATTTTTGGCTTCAAACGTATCAGGGGTTTAACGTTGGTACTGAGAACCAAAATATTGGGTGCGAAGCTACTAGTCATTAGAATTTGTAGCAGTTCTAGTCCCTTTTCTAATGTTGCTGGAAAACCGAATTTCTCTGGAATACTCAAGTCTAAGATGACTAAATCAGGACGGTAAAGTTCTGCTATTTGTTTGGCATCATGTTGATTTTGAGCCGTCAGCACTTGAGTTTCTGGGTAATTTTCATGTAAAGCAGGGACAGTTCCCTCTAGAATGGCTGCATGGTCATCTACTACTAAAAATCTTTGCTGATTTTTCTGTTCTTGATTCATGATATTTCTTCGAGATACTTCTTGCTTTAGGCCAGGGTGTGTTTACAAACCTTCTAATCGAGATCTAAGATGTCGAACCATTCATTTTTTAGTAGTTTGGACATTCTGTGCCTAGAACCAAACGACCATCTTCCATTTGATAAATACCCTGAGCTTCCAGAAGAGGTATTTGGACATCTTGGATTTTAAAATTAGACAAAGTCCGATCTGACGATATACTAAAGGTTTCAAATGTAGAATCAGATAAATCATTGGGTTGATTTGGTAAACCACCAGTTCCTCTAACTACAAACCGTCCCTGTTGTTTACTACTAGGGGATAAGCAACTATTGGAAATCAGTTGTTCGGGGTTAATAATATTTGAGGGGAGTTCAATTTCAGCTTGATTAGGATTAGCTTCTGGTTGATTAATTTGGATAACTCCATCAAAGCCAAACTGAGAGCTAGCATCAATTCCACTACTATCTGTCAGGAAAATACCTTGGGAAAAAATGGTAATATTACCTCCAGAACCAAATAGGGCATTAGCTTGGATTTGACTATCATTTCGAGCTAAAACAAAATCGCTGTCGATGGTAATATCTCCTCCACCTCCTATACTGTCAAAAACGCTAGTACTTATCACACTTGCATTTTGCATATCTAATAAATTAGCGGTTAAGTTAATATCACCTCCTCCACTAGATAATGAGGTTGCTGTAATTTCTCCTCGATCGAGTTGAATCTCTTTTCCACTTATCCTAATATCACCAGCCTGACCTAGAGCTTCACTAAGGGTGGAAATTACTCCTCCATCACTTAAATTTAGAGTTTCATTCACATAGAGATAAATATCGCCTCCATTTCCCACAGATTCTAGTCTTGCTTGACTCACAATAGCTGCATCATCCTCAAGACTGACGACATCAGCAGAAATAATAATGTTTCCAGCGTTGCCTTCACCACCAGTATTAGTGTTAATTAAAGCTTGATTTGTTAATTTAAGTTGACTAGTGTTAATAACAATTCTTCCACTCTCACCAATAGTTAAACGACCAGAACCAGCAAAGATTCCGCTAGATATATCAGTATTAGTAGGATTAACACCATCAATTTCGATGATATTAGAATTAATTGTAATGTTACCTGCATTGCCTGCTCTGCGATTACTGGAACTGATTGTTCCCCCATTTGTAAGAGTTAGTTGATTGGTTGTCAAATTAAGGTTTCCAGCTTGACCTCTATCAAAGGTAGTGCTAACGATTCTTGCAGGGTTAATCACACGCAAAGAATTGGTTGTAATATTGACGTTTCCAGTTGCTCCAGTTCCGAAGGTGCTACTTAAGATTCCAGTAACCTGGTTGAGATCTGGACCAGGGGGTGGAGCAGATGGCTGTGAACCAGAGGGGGGTGGAGGTAATCGATTTGCTATGCTGCCTACTAATTCAATAGACTCTGATGAGTTTACTGTCAAATTTCCCCCACGACCCGAACTAATAGTACTAGTTGAAATTCTTCCGCTTTCTGTCGCTTTCAGTCGAGCCGTTTTAACGCTTATATTTGCTGCATCTCCAGTTGCCAAGGTTCGAGTTACTAACCCTCCGCCTGTTTCATTGTTAACTCCAGCTAATTCAACAAGCTCAGTTGCATTGACAGTTAGATTTCCGCCAGACTCAGCCCCTGAGTTACTTATCAACATGAGAGAACCTTCTGTGAGATTTATCCGTTGTCCTTGTACTCGAATATCTCCTCTACTGAATCCACTGGTATTGACAGAAGCTCCTTGAAATAAGCTCACATCCTGAAAGGAGTTAACCTCTTCATATCCCATTAACCAGCCTGAATCAATGGGAGTCAAACTAACAATACTATCCTCCCCAACACTTCCCAGTTCAACTCGTCCACTGTCAACTTGTAAATTACCTCCATCCAGAACAACTTCACCCAATAGCGATGTCACCTCACTTTGGCGGGTATCCACTTCGATTTGACTGTTACCTACTTCTTGTTGCTGTCGGCTATATTGGATTCGAGAAACCGCCCCTGCCTCTACCAAGGGAGCAATATCAGATGCGATCGCCTGTTCGGTGGTCAGATTATCCTTAGCAGTAGCTAGTTTATTCCGAGCACTTACTAATAACTCTCTAGCATTTGCTTGTTTGTTGGCTGTTTGTTGCAGTTGCCATTGTAGCTGTTTAATTTCTTGTTCCACAGACAAAATACGAGAATTAAGCTCGGCTTGTAAGACTTTACCTCTAGCTCGTTGTGCGGGTTTTAAAGCAGAATCAACAGAGCCAGTAATTAAGGCTTGATAGAGTTGATTTTCTCCCTCGATTGTCTGTTTATTTTGCAGTAAGAGAGCAATTTCGGGAGATAAATCGAAATTAGATGGTAAATTGCCCTTTTAAAGCTGCATTTGCTGGCGATAAAAGTTATTTTCGGCAACTATAGCTTGTTTAACCCGTTCCAGAGATTTTATTTGAGCTTTTACTGTGGTGCGGTCAAACTGTAGTAAGACATCACCTTTGGCTACTTTTTCTCCATCTTCGACAAATACCTCTGCGACAACACCGCTAACGGGAGCTTGAATTTCTTTGACTGCATCTTTTGGTTCAAGTTTTCCTGCTGCGGGAATTACCTTTTCCATTTTTGCCAGACTCGCCCAAGCAACAGTACAGGTAGTTAAACTGACCAATCCCCAAATCAGAGCGCGTGACCACACTGAAGGTTGTTTAAAGAATACCGCAGGTTGGGAATTAAGAGCTAATTGTCTTTCATCAATTAATGGCAATTGGTTACTGGATGTAGCGGGGATGGTTTTGACGTTTAATTGTGTATTGTTCATGGTTAATACTCGCTAATTGCTAATTGATTATGAATAACTAAGGGTTGTAAGTATTCGGAATTCCCAACTCCTTTATCCTTACCGCCATGAGGAGAATTCCGAACTCAATTACTTACTGATAAAGGCAGGAATAACGTCCTTGTAGTGCCATTAATTCTTGATGGGTGCCTTGCTCTTCAATCACACCATTGGCCATCATCAGGATTAAATCAGCATCGCGGATGGTGCTGAGGCGGTGAGTGATAAAAAAGACAGTGCGTCCTTGAAATCTGCGAGCTAAATTACGGCACACTTGCTGTTCGGTGTCATAATCTAAAGCAGAAGTCGCTTCATCAAGAATCAGTAAGCGAGGGTTTTGCAGGACAGCACGAGCGAGCGCAATTCTCTGTCTTTGTCCTCCTGATAGTGTGGAACCTCTTTCCCCAACTTGGGTGTTATAACCATCAGGGAGATTCATAATAAAGTCATGTGCCACAGCAATTTTGGCAGCTTCGATAATTGATTCGACATCCGCATCGGGACTATTGAGAGCGATATTTTCGTGAATTGTGCCGTCGAACAGTAAGGGGTTTTGAGGCACGATGCCTAATTGACGGCGTAATGAATAAAGTTCGACTTTGGAGATATCGTAACCATCGATTAAAATTCTGCCCGACATGGGGTTATAGAAGCGGGGTAAGAGCTTCATCATCGTACTTTTACCAGAACCACTTTGTCCGACAATACCGACAAAAGAACCAGGTTCGATTTCTAAGTTGACTTGTTTGAGTTGTAATTGACCGTTGCCAGCAAAGCTAAAGGAAACATCTTCATAAGTTACCGCCCCAGTAACGGGAGGCATGGGTAAGTTGTGTTGTTGTTCTGAGGGTGATTCTTCTGTGTGGTTGAGAATATCTCCCAGACGTTCGATAGATAAACCAGTTTCTAAAAATTGTTGCCACAGTTGAGACAGGCGCATCAAGGGATTAGTAACGTAACCAGCAATGATCCGAAAAGCAATTAGTTCTCCTAAAGTTAGTTGGCTTTGCAATACTAGATAAGCACCCACCCAGAGAACTAATAAAGTTGATAGTTTATTGAGAAAACTATTGAGAGAACTATTAACTGCCGAGAGTTTGACTGCTTTAAATCCTGCGGAAATAAAGTGACCGTAACGTTCTTGCCATGACATGCGGGTTTTGATTTCGATGTTTTGGGATTTAACGGTTTCAATACCGTTGAGCACTTCTACTAAATAAGATTGAGTCTTAGCATGACGAATAGCTTTCTGCCTTAACATTCGCCGTAAAATCGGGGAAATGATTGCCGTTAAGATAATAAGTAAAGGAACTACCGATAAAGCAGTAGCGGTTAAGAGGGGACTGTAAAAAACCATTACCCCAATATAAATAACGGAGAAAACCACATCTAAGACTACGGTTAATGCCGTACCAGTCAGAAAAGAACGAATTTTTTCTAATTCCTGTACTCTAGTGGCCAGCTCTCCTGTAGTACGCTTGCCGAAATAGCCCATAGGCAGACGCACTAAGCGGTCGATTACTTGGGAAGCTAAACCCATATCGATGCGATTGGTAGTATCGGCAAACAGATGGGTGCGAAGACTGCTTAATAAGGCTTCAAATACTGCCACAATCACCATTAAGAAACCAAAGACGTGGAGGGTATCTAAACTATTACCACCAATTACTTGGTCGATAATTACTTGGGTCATTAAGGGATTGACCAAACCAAATAACTGTACGAAAAACGAAGCAATCAAGACTTCAATTAAGACGCGACGGTAACGGATAATCGCGGGGAAAAACCAAGAAAGTCCGAATTTCTGTTTGGGGGTATCGGCTTTGGGTTCTAATAGTAATACTTGTCCCGATCGCCCCCAGATATCTTCAAAGGTATCGAGACGACGGTGTTTAATGCCTAGGGAGGGAATACCCAATACTATTTCTGTGGCGGAAGTGTGATAAACAACAGCAAAACTGTCTTCATAGGAGATTAGTGCGGGGGTGGGAATACTGGGAATCTTGGCTACGGGGATAGTTATCTGTTGTACTTGTAAACCGAGTAAATCCGTAACTGCTGCACAGAAGTTTAGATCGATTGTGCCTGTTTTGGCTTGATTATTGACTACCCTTTGAACTATATCTTGGCGATATTTGATTTGGAAGTAATCGCAGAGCATTTTAAAACAAGCTAGTGCTTCTTTGACTGTGCCTTTGCCACTAAAGAAGGGATATTTTTTTTGTTTGCTTTCTTTAATCGCAGGAAGAAATTCTGGAGAGGTGATTCTTTGGGCTGCGGGATTGAATTGGAGCGAGGAATGAGAAGGTTGGGAGACTAGGGGACTGGGGGACTGGGAGAAAATATACTGGGGTATCCCTAGCAGCCGGATTGAACTGGAACGACGGGGTAATTTACACTGTTCGGGATTAAAATAGCTGTTAACCTCGATTTCTTGAGGTAATTTTCCGCCACTGACGTACCATTGAAAACTAGGGTCTAATTCGGCAGGTTTATCGGGAGGGAAGTAACAAATTACTGCTTGTGATTGTGCCTGAATGGCTAATTGCTTTAAGTCGGTTGTGCCGTCGGCTTTTCTATTTAATTCTGCTCCTAAAACTTCAAATATTTCGATTAAACTAATCTGATTGCGAAAATAAGCTGCAAAGTGAGAATCTTGTTTTAATAAGGATTCAAAGATTTCTCTGGGTAATGCCAAACAATCTACATCGGTAGATGCGATCGCACTTTCCCTATATACTTGTCTTACTAGACTAGTAGCACCTACTAGGGATTTTGATTCTAATTTCTCTAAGGTTACTGCTGTTTCTCGACGGACATCGTATCCTAATAAACGTACTTGCCCCCGACAAATAATAAGTACGTGAGTAGGTATTCTGTTTGGTAGTAAGAGTTTTTCTCCTAGACGGTAGCGGACTGGTTCTAATTTCTCTACAAGTTGGTTTAATGCTGCTTCTGGTAGTGTATTAAATGGCTGAATTTCTGTAATAAATTCGGCAAGGGAAGATGTTGTTGTAGTCATGATCAAATTCCTGTAATCTTGATTTGATACTAATCTTGTAAAGATTTGGGGCTGGAAAAACGGGATTTATTAAGGTAAAAATTCAGGTCTTAATCCTAGGTTGTTCGGAACTACTTTCTCGCAGCAGCTATAGGGGTTTGATTCACTGGATTCATTTGCTCGTGCAGCCAAATCTCGAATAATTCATTAAGTAATCTTTGGCGCATGGAATTATCTAATTGAGCGGGCATGGGCTTTTCTAACCTGATAATCACAAACCAGTCGTCAATCTTGATGGGTGCAGATAATTCAGAGGGCTTACTCATCATTAATTTTTGAGCAATTTGAGGATGGGCATTACCCAAGGCAATTGGACCCAATAAACCATTACTGTCGGCTTCTGTTCCTTCAGAATATTCCCTTGCTAGTTCGCCAAAGGTTTGTTCTTCTTCTAAAATGCGAAAATAGAGTTCTTGAGCTAGTCCCGAATTTTTAGTCCGAATCAGAGAATAAATCACTCGATCTAGCTGATTTTTGCGCTGTAAAAAGTAAGAACCTACTCGATCTGCCCAGGTTTGCTCTTTGAATTTGTGAATTTTAAACTGACGAATAGCAAGGACTTCTAATTGTTCAGTGGTCATTTCATGATGCTGACACCAAGCTTCAATTGCCGTTTCATCTGTGAGTTTATTTTGGGCATAAAAGCGTTTACGAGCAATAGCCTCTTTTTCTCCGCTACATTCAATGGCACTAATTGCTTCATCGATAATCATTTCTCGTCTCAGCTTGGGTAACATTTGATAGTCAGCTAACTTAGTCATTAATTCTGAAACTTCGTTGGTCATTAAATGATTTTTCAGTTGTTTATAAGTTGTAATCATCATTGTTGTTTCTCCTGTTGGTTTTTCTTTTACGGAACCAGTGCCGATAAAAGAGGCTGGAGTTAAACTCCAACCTTGTGATCAATTCAGTTCAAATCTGTTTCCGCTCTGTTAGAAGCCATTGACAGTTTCACGTCTGGTTGCTTGACTGGACACTTTCTAAAATTCAAAGCCCTGGCTAGTTACCCAATCTAGGGAGATATCACCGGTGACATAGCCAGTATCATTAGATCCATCCAAAGCGTACATGTCATCCACACTCACTCCTTCAAGAAGAGCGACATTTACGCCACCTGCCGAGACTTTAACGTCATCCCCATCTTGGCTGTAGGAAATATTACTTGATTCAAAAGCTTGATAACTTCCACTACCGACCACAATGATATCTTCAGAAGGATCAAAGTCTGTGACATAGTCAGCTATGTTATGTTTATAATCCATGTTATTGAAGTAGAAGATATCAGCACCATCGCCTCCAGTCATGGTGTCAATCCCATCACCACCATTGATCAGGTCATTCAGGCTGCTACCTTCCAATGAGTCAGCATCATCTGTACCGATCACACTTCCAGTGAGAGTATCTATAGTGCCACTGATGGAGTAGTCATCCAAATTAACTTGTCCAGAAGGCACCAATGAATCAGTACCAGTACCAACGTAGTACTCAAAACCGCTCAGTGTGTAGGTTGAGTCATCAATCTCCTCACCATCTGTAGACAAGTAGGTTTCGCTCGAGGCATAGCTATTAACAACAGTTACAGTTCCAGTGTCATCCAGAGTGACAGTCAATGGGCCATCAAAATTACTGTAGTCTGCTGTCGCACCACTACCAGAAGCAATAATTGTCTCAATTCCACTGACAACATCAGAGGGGCCAACGTCATCGAAGCTATCTGCATCTTCACTGAACAATGTCACGTCATCCCCAGTGGTCAGAGTATCACTTCCCTCTCCACCGTAAAAATAGTTTTGATTATCATCACCCACTAAGGAATCATCATAGTCACCCCCAACAACTCCCTCAACACCATAAAGTGTGTCGTTACCACCAAAACCATTATTTTCAACAGTGACCGGTGTACCGTAAGTATGTTACGGCTGAAGAACTTTGTCCATCACCATCATCGGTCAATTGATAACCTGCCAAGGTATCGCTAAAGTCAGTGCCGTAAAGATAATTTGACGAATTATCTCCCTCGAGTAAGTGTCCTGAAAAGGCACCGAGTACCATATACTTTCCATCACCGAGATCGCTTAAATCAACTTCATCACTGATTCCCAAAGTCGATAGGCTGACTTCTTCACCATTGACGTACACACCATCAGAGTCCATCACAATCGCTGTTTCTTGTAATTGGTCTCCCAGAGCCTCTCTAGAGGCATAGTTGAGCGTACTGCCAGTGAAGTCATCTGAAAAATTCAAGACGGCAAAGGTGTCATCACTGTCTGTGGAATATTTCAGTGCCATATCACTATCAAGCGTACTATCCGCACTCACTAAAACAGAGGAGTTACCTGTAGCATTCACTGGAACAATAACAACATCCTCTCGAGGATTAAAGTCACTCACCGTCGCATATTCACCACTACCCGCTAGGGGATCTTCCACTGCACTATCAGCTCCCATAATGGCTTGAATCGTCTTATATCCCATGGGAATAACTGATTTTAAGAGCACCAGTGGTGTACTAACCCCAGGAATAGACAAGATCAGGTTCGTGAAATCAGTGGTAACAGACTCTCCAAGATCCGCCCAGGCAACCTCTCCAGGAGTCACATCTCCACTGTAGGCTTGACCGAGGATGAATGTATCTTGACCGCTACCACCCGTTAAAGTGTCTCGCTGACCATCGGATAAATCACCACTGATTAATACATCATCCCCTGAACCCCCACTGAGGGAATCATCATCATCTCCACCATTTAGGTAATCATCTCCCAGACTACCATAAATAGTGTCATCTCCCTGAGCACCATAGGCAATGTCATCACCTTCGCCAGCATCGATAAAATCAGCACCTGCATCTCGGTCTATATAATTCAAGCCAAAACGTCGTGTATATGATCCATCCCCATCATTTGGGTCATCGTAAACTGAGCTATCGTAGTCTGTGAAATCATTTGTATCGCTAGTCGGATCTGCCCCACCAAACAGGTAATCATTACCCTTTCCTCCTTCTAGGGTGTCGCTTTCATGACCTCCAACTAATGTGTCATTGCCGGCATAACCCACTATTGAGTCACTATCTGCGAAAGAAGTGCCGCCAGCTAAACCTGTGCCAGATTTACTTTCATAGTGGGTTGACCCACCCGTAATGGAATCATCAGACCAATACTCATCAGGCGTAGATATTGTTGTGATTACATCGCCATCCCAAATATAGTTTCCGGTGATTGTATCTACTGTTCCACCTGATTTTTGAACCGTTACCATTGTCGTTTCCTCCGTTTATTGTTTAGTGTTGGCTTGTTTGCCTTGACAAAAACTAAATTTAGTTTTTGTGTTTTTGATCTACTGAATGTGAGTTGTTGATTAACAATTTATCGAAGTTGAATCAACAATACTTTCCAAAACGGGAAAAACTACTTTCCAATTTTGGAAAGAAGAGCTAAAAGCCAAATGGCACAAGGATCAGAAACATAGAATCAAGATTCAAAAGCCCCAAATTTTGCTCAAACACCGATTAATGCTAGACGGCGGAAATAGAAGGTTGCTGTTAGGAAATTCAAACTTCCTCCATCATGTGTCATAACCAATTTCCAATTTCGATAAATGAAGCCCAGTAGCCTGGATGGTTATATCGTCCTTTTGAATATTTTTCTAACCATGCTACTTGAGCCTTTTGTAAAGATTTTGCCCTACCTATACCTTGCTGCAAGTTTTGATAGAACTGAATAATTAAGTTGGCTGTTGCTCGGTCATCCACTTGCCATAGGGTTGCTACGGCACTTTCGACACCAGCTTGCAAAGCAACACCTGCTAACCCTAGCGCATCCTGGCTACTTCCTGCTGCCGTTTCACAAGCGGTCATAGTCAGTAGGGTTAATTTAGTCGAACGATTTTGATTTTGAAGTAATTGATAAAGTCGATTTAAAGTTAAGGGTTGATTGAAGGTTTTCCCTAAACTATTAGCTGTAAATTTTTCCCCTGTGACTAAAAAAGTTTGTCGAGCATCATATCCAAATTGGGCGTGGGTGGAGAGGTGAAGAATTGAATAATCTGTTGTTTCTAACTCTTGTTGGAGTCGTTGAATAGTAAATGCTTCATTTAGTAAACCTTTACTATTAGACAAGGTTTCTTGTAAACGTTGAATTTCAAACTTGACATATTCTAAAGAAGCAAAATTAGTTTTGGAATTCGTTGCCGAAGGTTTAGATAAACCAAATGCCAAAACTTTGAGTTTTTCGGGTTCTAGGGAAGAAAGTTGATTGAATCCTAAAAAAGGGAGGTTGGCAATGGCATATTGCTGAATCAAGAATTGCTGCCCATCATAAAGTGCTCCCATAGGAATCGTTCGTAGGATTCCATCTTGAATAAACACTAAAGTTTGGATGTTACGAGCTTTTAATTCTGATAGAAAAGGATTAATAAACCAGTCATATAATTTCCCAGCAGTTTGGCGGTAATTGTTGGTGCGATCCGAGCGTTTTTCTAGCTTCAAGCGAAAGTCATTAACAATTTCCGTTATTTGGGATGCACCGATGGGAATCCAATGGAGTCGGGATTGGGTTTCCATTCCCTTTTGAGATGGCAGGGTCAGAATAATTGCTACTTTATCGGGAAGTATAATCGTGCGAAAAATGGCTGTTTGAGGGTCGATTGAACTAATATCAGTTTCTGAGTCAGGTAATTCACACTCATTTGCCAAATAGTTCTGTATTTCTGACAATCGTAGTTCATCTATGGTTTTCAATGCCGATGTTAGTTGAAGCTGTTCATCTGATTTTGCAAGATTGTTGATTCTTGCTAAGTAGAGTTCGGTTAATTCTCTATATACTGGCTCTACAGCTTCTTGAAAGTTTATTTGTAATTCTCGATTAGTGCTGGTTAAATTTCCCCGAATCTGATTTAATTTTTCCACTGCAAGCTCGTAAGCTTGAGTTGCAGCAAGATCGTCTCCTTGAGCTTTAAAGATTCGTCCAGCTTGCCAATCCCACTGATAAAGATTTTCTAATCTTCTTTCATAATATTGAGCTTTCTGAGTTAATTCTAGAGCTTGTTGATAACTATGTTGGCATTCAAAAAAATGACCTAAATATCCCATAGCTTGAACTTGAGCGCGATCATCCTTGATATTTTGAGCCGTTGTAATTGCTTGATTGAGTAACTCAACTGCTTCTGGATAGAATTGAGAGTCGGAGCAGACATTAGTTAATTGAGCAACAGTTAAATTTTCTGGATGCCGAATAATTTGCGAAAAATTAGCTAGTTTAATCAGCAAGTAAATTTTTTCCTGAGAATCTGACAGTTGCTCTAAAATAGCTCGATTCTCCCTCCAAAAGCCATCCATCAATTCCGAATTCTCGTTAATTCGTGCCAGAGGTAACATCAAATTCAATCTGGCTCTGGCTTCGGTTTCAATCTGATTGTTACTCTGTGCTTGTTGAATTGTTTCCTGAAAATATTGAATGGCTTTGGTATCGGATTCAATTGCTGTTGCTTGAAATTGCTCGGAAATAGTAAAATCTCTGGCTTCATGGGCTAATTGAGCATAACGATAATTTTTTGTGGCTTGGCTAGCATAAACATTTCCTAGACTATTGAGTGCAGCTACAACATAATCAACTTTTTTGATATTTTTCGCCTGATGCAAACTCTCTTCTAAAAATTGAATGGCTAAAGCAAAATCTTCTTGCCAACGCAGAAGTTTCCCAATACTCCCAAGAGCAGCGATAATACTTAACCCATCATTAGTATCTTGAGCAATTTTTAGGGCACTATCAGACTCGCAAATTGCTTCTTCATCATCTTTATTGGGTTGAGTAATTCTTTTTCCACATAATAGGACAAGAGCTTTATAATCTTGTCCCAAATGTTTATAGGCTTGAGCTTGCTCGATTAAAATTCTGGCTAATTGAACTGAATTTTCAGTTTGACGATAGTGAGTAATTAGTTGCTCAAAATAGTCAATTGTTTTTTCAACTCGACCGACTTTTTGATAGGCTCTTGCTAGATATTTTAAGGTAGTAAAATGAAGGTTATTATCAGTGGTACTTTTAAGGCTTTTTTCCCAATGTTCAATGGCTTGCCAATATTGCCCTGAAAGGTATAAATCAATTCCTTGCTCGATCTTTTGAGATCTGGGAAGAGATTGGCTGATTTCTGCTCTCAATTGTAGCTGCGGAAAAAAACTATTCCCACTCAAGCAGAGAGACAGGGTTAGTGTAAACAGAATCAACAGGCTCAAAAATCGATTTAGGTTAACCATTTCAAAGCATATAATCGATCTGGAATAAGTTTACCATCGTTCCCAATTAATTTATTTCAAGTGTCAGAGATTTTCTGATGAACTACAGCAAATAGACCTGAACTACCAAGTACACCGCTGGAAGCTAAAAAGCGATCGCCAGAACCGAGAAGTTTCTTAGCGATCGCCTCCTAAAGACATATAGCAGCACCGCGGAAATAGAATACTTATTTCTCAATTACCTGTAGTAACTTTTTGCCTTTCATCACTGATAACTAAGGTATCGGGTAAGATACAGAAATATTTTAGATATCGTCTTAGTTGAAAGAACCAACTTGCCTTTGCTAAAAGGGGTCTCCCGCTAGACCGCATAGCGGTTAGCGGTGAGGGGAATTTTAGCACGATTAACTAGACGGGCGCGATTGATTCTGCACATACTTTTTCAACTGCTCAACAGTTACACCACCACAAGAAGCTACAAAATAGGATGCAGTCCAGAGAACAGGTTTATAATAAGCATTCTTGATTTGTGGAAACTCTTGACGGAGATAGCGAC
>JAAUXX010032232.1_pt1 | contig 13204 bp, 11 predicted proteins | sample 7278111 | NCBI WGS metagenome assembly JAAUXX01 (sample SAMN14350116, study PRJNA611818) | marine sediment metagenome | isolation source: surface marine sediment (1.8m) | place: French Polynesia: Moorea | collected 2018-08
CGCCAGTCTTTTGCCTATACTAACCACACGCTGCTGCCCGAAGCATTGGAAAAATGGCCACTCAACCTGTTTGGCAAGTTGTTACCGCGTCTGTTGGAAATTATTTACGAAATTAATCGTCAGTTTCTCGATGAAGTTCGCATCAAATTCATTGGAGATGAGGGGCGAATTGCTCGGATGTCGATCATTGATGAAAGCGGCGAGCGCTACGTGCGGATGGCGAATTTGGCCTGTGTGGGAAGTTTTGCCATCAATGGCGTGGCCGCTCTTCATAGTGAACTGCTGAAGGAAACGGTACTGCGCGATTTCTACGAATTTTCTCCCGAAAAGTTCTCCAATAAAACCAATGGGGTCACGCCCCGTCGTTGGATTGCCCTCAGTAACCCTCGCATGACCCAACTGATCGGTCAAAAAATTGGCGAGGGTTGGATCAAGCACCTAGAAAACCTGCGACAATTTGAAGGCTATACCGAAGATGCTGGATTTCGAGAGGACTGGCGTAAGATGAAACAAGCGGTTAAGTACGAGCTGGCTCATCATATCGAACGCACCTTGGGGATGACGGTCGATCCCTATTCCCTATTTGATGTCCAGGTCAAACGAATCCATGAATACAAACGTCAGCATCTCAACGTTTTGCACATCATTGCCCTCTATTGGCGGTTAAAAAGCAATCCTAATTTAGAAATTTCTCCTCGTACTTTTATTTTTGGGGGCAAGGCGGCTCCAGGTTACTACCTGGCGAAGTTAATCATCAAACTCATTAACTCAGTTGGAGAAATTGTCAATCGCGATCCTGTTTCTCGCGATCGCTTGCGAGTGGTTTTCATTCCCGATTTTAATGTGTCGAATGGACAACGGATTTATCCAGCGGCCGATCTTTCCGAGCAAATTTCTACTGCCGGCTACGAAGCTTCGGGAACCGGTAATATGAAGTTTATGATGAATGGAGCACTGACTATTGGGACGTTAGACGGTGCCAATGTGGAAATTCGTGAAGAAGCTGGGGCAGAGAACTTCTTTCTGTTTGGTTTGACCGCAGAGGAAGTCGTCAATCTCCGCCAAGCGGGTTATCACCCCTGGGAATATTATCAAAACAATAGCGAACTTAAACAAGTCATCGATCTCATTACATCGGGTTATTTTTCCCAGGGAGATCGGGAACTCTTTAAGACTATTGTTGATAATTTGCTGAATTACGATCCCTTTTTGCTGTTGGCGGATTTCCAATCCTATATTGATTGTCAAGATAGCGTGGGGCAAAAGTACCGAGATACGGAGCAATGGTCGCGCATGTCTATTCTCAATACATCGCGCTCGGGTAAATTCTCTTCTGACCGCGCAATTAAAGAATATTGTGACGAAATTTGGCAGGTTTCTCCCCTAGCAATCGATCTCAATGACAATCATTTTGATGCGGGAAGTTGTTCGATTATTTGAGTAAAATTTAGTATGCTGCGAGCGGGTTAAATTAATTCCTTTGGTTAAATCTCCACCACGTCAAATTAGCGATGCGGAAGAGTCGGCGATAGTTTCTGCTGTTACCCATTATGGTTCGGCTCGCGATCGCACGATAATTATTTTGATGTTTCATACTGGTTTGAGAGCAGCAGAGATACTGTTGGCGAAAGTAATCTTTACTGAAATCATTCGTATTACAAAGACGAATGATCTTAACTTCAGTTATTAGTAATACTTTGTGTAGGATGTTCAGTAGAACCTTCGCCAACAGTATCCGTATCTCGGTCGAACCCCATAATGCACACCAATGGGAACTTGAGAGGATCTATTCAACTCTGTCTCCATTCTTTCCTTACCGAGTTGAGTGGAGTTGGTCGGATAATGATTTGGTCATAGTTTCAAGAGGTTTTGGAAGATTCTAAAATAGTTGTTATCGTTAAGGGGAGCAGTGACTTTAAACCATTTGGTACCCTTGTAAAAGCTAGAGAGCGCCAAAAGCCATTTAGATAGTGGGTGCCGTTAACCTCAAAATTTGCTTGAACAACCAGGGGAAGAGCCGCTGACACCATACGGCTAAGTAGCTTTGCCAGCCAACTAAAATTTCACCCTTCTCTTTATCTAACCCCGAGATCAATGCGCTAGCAACTTTTTCAGGAGTCATAGGCATGATCCAACGAAATAGCTTGAGGTTGTTAGCCATATCCGTATCAGTAAGAGTAGGTAGCAAGGCGATCACTCTAATATTATAGGGAGCCAGTTCGCTTCTGAGTGCTTGAGTAAATCCTACAATGCCAAATTTGGTAGCCGAATAGGTTGACATAGTAGGTGCAGCTACTTTACCCATGAGGCTTGAGACATTTACAATCGTGCCTTCTTTTTGCTTGGCCATCCGTTTGGCTATTAAACGAGTAATGGTTAACATTCCCATGAGATTGAGCGAAATTTCTTCTTCTACTTTGGGTAGCTGAGTTTTTAAAAAAGGAGCTTGATGAGCCACTCCCGCACAGTTAACTAAGAGGTGAATTGGTCTATGAGTACACCAAGCTTGGGCGAGAGCAATATTAGTTGAAGATGATTGTGTCAAATCAATAGATAAAGTAGTAACTTTTACTCCCATTGCTTCAATTTCCGTGGCTACATCTGCTAGACGTTGACGATTCTTGGCACAAAGCAATAAACGTCTAATTCCTTGTCGAGCTAACTCTATGGCAATTGCTCTGCCAATACCGCGAGAAGCACCTGTAACTAGAGCTGTTTTTCCTTTAATCTTCACGACTAAACTCTCCTTGTAGTAGATAACCAGACAGGGCATTAGGCTTGATTGAGCATTGAATTAATGTAGGTAGACACGTTAACTTATTTACTGTTAGTTGATTTTCCTGGGTGGGGTTCATTAGCAAAATAAGCGCAAGTACCGATAGTAGAAGCCAAGAACCAACCTAAAACCAAGGCGCTAATTACTGTAATCATGAGCCAAACTTCTCCTTAGTGAAACAGTGATTGAACTTGAGTGCACAATCTAACAGCGAAGTCAAGAATATTCAATATTTATTAATAAATTTGGCAAATTGTCACACACCTTAACAGATTTCTCAGATTTTTGATTTGGTTAAAAGTTCACTTTGACTTGATTGATGGCTTATCGTTCAAGAGTTAGTCCTGTTTGACACAACTTGTAATTCAAGTTGGTAATTATGAGAAAACACTTCTAAACTTGTTTGAGCTTAAATTTTTGGCGATTATAATCAACGCTAGTTAAAATCAGTCTTTTACCTGTTAAATTATGGTGGTGTTTGAGCAAGTCAAGTATGTCTGCTGTGGTAAATCGCTGCTTAAAGTATCCAGCTGCTTGCTCATCTTTAGTTTGACGAGCAATCATTTCTGCTAAATGCTGACGTAAGAACAATTGCTTTGATTCATCGAAATAATTCTCAATTAAATATGCCATTAGTTTCAAATAATTATCCTCGCATTTAGAGGCTCTTCCCAGCTTTTGATACTGCTGGCGAATTCATTTATCGGGCGATCGTTGTCTCAAAAACTAGATATTTTGATGAAGGCTTGTCATTAAAATCACAAGAAGCGATCGCTATAAGTAACGTCTAAAATATATTACTTAGCGTAATACGTTACGGTGTGCTCATTTTTTCCGAAGGAGCGAAAAATGGGAATTTGTTCGCGAAAGCGATTCGCGAACAAAGCCGAAAAGGAGATGGGAAAAGGGCATTTATAAAAGTTTTGGTATTATTTATGTCTGAACCGATAACCATCACCTACGAACGAGTTGAGGATCTATCCTTGCTCCTAGCACAACTCAAACTCATGGGAGTTCCACAGCTACTCGATAAACCTTAACTGGCAGCTGGGTCTGTCATCAGTTGAGAATATCGAGAAATCCGTGTCGTTGCCAATGGAATTCCCATCAGCCAGTTAAAGAGCCGTTTCAAATTAATAGCAACTGCGGTCATTAAGTGTTGTAAGTGAGTTTTCGGTAATCCAATATAACGAGTTCGACGTAAATGATGCACCCGTACACCTTCAGACATAGTTCCTTCAATTCCAGCACGACGAGCGTATTCTTTCTTGAATTCTGTGGTCGTTTCCCGTTGTCGAGCAGCTTGTAAAGCCTGATGATGTAGTTGAGTGCGAAGAGTTACAGTTCGACGCTTTCTCTTACTGCGGGTACAAAAATCAAGAGAGGGACATACAGCACAATCAGAGGAGGCAAATTTAATTTTGACTACTTCATTACCCCATTTGTCAACAGCTGTTGACCAAGACGAACTAATTTTACCTTCTGGGCAAGTGACAGATTGTTTTTCCCAGTCTACAGAAAAGTTGGCTTTACTCAAAACCCTTACCTTCAGAAGATTGCCAGTGATAGTCATTTCGAGTTGGACCGATAAGTTCCATCTCATATTCTGCCTTAGTTTGTGCCAGTAATTCTGCATCGAGATATCCTGTATCTACAATATGTTTATTGGGTAACAAGTCTTGGGATTTTAGTGCTTCGTGGATGGGTTGGGTTACTTGGTCGTCTGTAATTGGAGCGGGGGTGGTTTCGACATTAGTAATCAGATGAGGTTGATTCGATTCGCAGGTCTCGGTTAGATGAACTTTGTATCCCACCCATGAAGTGGTGTGTTTTTTAGCGTAACGAGCATCTGAATCATAGGGCGAACTGATCATTAACGACGCTGGGGGGATTTCCTGTGCTGTACGCCAGCGAATCCTATCATCGCCAAGATAATATTGCTGCACCCAAACACGACGAAGCATTTCAACTGCTGGAATTTTCCTTAACCAGTCTGGGCTGGAGGTTTCAAAAACAGCATTCAATAATTGTAGTCCGTCCTCTCCATAGATATTTGCCAATTCCTCTCGCTTAGTTTTACTTTTCGGTTGATGATAATCTTCAATTCGGGTGTTGTAACGTTTCACCCATTCTTCATCAGCATTAGAGAGCAACCAATCTGGAGCAACTATGGAGAGTGTATTTAGAGCAGTACGAAGAGTTTCTCCCACGCATTCTAGTCTAGTTACGGCACGAATCGCACCTAAAACATGGGTTGAATCTATTCTTTGGCGCATTCGAGATTTCAACCAACCTTTTTCTTGGCATAGCTGGAGCAGTTTTTCCAAAATTAGAGCTTCTGCTCCCCCTGCAATTAAACGAGTGCGGAATTCACTCAGGACTGTATGATGAAATCCTGAATCGGTTAATTCAAGACACAGCAAATATTTCCAATCAATTCGAGTTCTTACTGCATCAGCAGTTTGTCGGTCTGTTAATCCTTCTATATACTGTAGAATTGTTGCCAGTGCCAGCCTTAGTGGAGACTCAGCAGGTTGACCTTTATTGGGAAATAACTCAGCAAAATCTTCATCCACTAGAAAAGTTTTCAATTCTTTAGCCAGTATCATATAAATATTTCCCTTGGGAAATATAGCATTGGCAACTCTCTCCGTATCATTAGGGACACGATATTCACCAATAGGTTGAAGTGACATTATCTGAACTTAGAATTCTTTCTTTCATGTTATTGCCTGAAAAGGTGCAGTCGCTCTGTGAAGTTTAAAATTAATCATTCTTGAAATTAGAGGATGTCTGAGAAGTCCCCATTGATACTTTCTAGCTACTCAAGCTCGACGAAATAATGGGACTTATATCCTAATTATTTAGGTATTAAAGACTATTCATAAGTGCCAAAAACTACTTTTCATACTAAATCCGATTGGTATAGGTTACAATCGCCGTTCTTTAAACCCCGCATGATTGGGGGATTTAGGGGGCAATCGAAAGTAACTTCTACGAACAGGATTTAGTATCAGACATCCTCTTAGCGATCACCCGATAAATGAATTCGCCAGCAGTATCGCTTTTTGAGAAGAGCCCATCCTAATTGTCGCCTAATACTACGAGATCAACAGAAAAACGACATCAGTTCTAAACTAAAATTATCAAAACAAATTTTAGTAAATGATCATGAAGAACAAGTCTCGTTCAATACCAAAAGAATTAATTCGGCTTAAAGCCAATGAAATTTGGAAAAATCGTCTGCGTGAAGGGATAGACGGAACGGCTGAAGGTGATTGGATTGAAGCCAAGGAGTACTTAGAAAAGCATTGGTGGAAAGTTTTTCTCTGGAGGCTGAAAAAAACAATCAATAGACTTGGGAAATCAATCACCAGGAAATTTACAACTCTAGGCCACAGGACTTGATTACCAGACTTGACTTGACTAATGAATTTCCTCGTTGCTCAACTAAAAGAGAGATGCACAATAAACATTCAATCGCCGTAACCCATTTCCTGCATAGACTCGATGGCTTTAACTAGCCAGGGGATGAGCCAAACGTTTTGACATTGAGTTTTATTATTAGCCTTACTCTTCACGATCTTGCTGGAAATTAAACTACTAAATTAACCTACTATATATAACTCAAACACTAATTACTCCTTTCACTAATAGCGACTGGGTGTTACCTTGAACGTACCATTAATTAAAGGGTGCGATGACCGAAAAAAAGACCTTGATTACGTGTAGTGGCTTGCAAAAGCCTTTGCCTCGGCTCGCAAAAACTGCCGTTTTCGGCTCAAATTAATCTGCCAAAAATCTGGGCTTCGGCTCACAATAATTACAAACCGACCCACATTAATTCGGCATAGGCTCGCAAAAACTAATTCTGGCTCACAATAGGGTGCAAGTAATCTAACTGATGTTGGTCAAGAACAGCAAATAAAAACAACCGTAGAGTCCCAAAAGACAGTAATCTCGCTCGAAGTCGACTCCGAAGACCCCCTGATGATTGAACAACAACTCTTAGAAGAAATTCAACGTCATAACTCCGAACAAATATTTTGGCAGCTACTATTAGACCAAGGATATCAAATTGCACAGTGCTGCCAAAAAAACTCTGTGGATAACTAATCTCTTTGAAAAGCGAGAGCGACTAGTGCGATTGTTTCTGGCAGATTCAGATTTGGCAGTAATTAAATTTGAGGCTTGAATTTTATCGAATTTAAGGTGTGATTCCCGCACACCAGGAGGCCAAGGTGAGAAACCCGAAACAAGTACTGGTAACAAGGGCTAAAATTGAGAACTCACTGCTTTTCATCATTCATGCTTCACCGATTTAGAGTAGTTGGTTAACGTGCGACTGCACTCAAACCATAACGATTTGAGTGGAGTGCATCATTATTTATTTATATGCCAGCCGTTTTATAATTCGGTGGCTGGCGGTTTTAAATATCTAGTGGTTATTGTAAAGGATTATGTATTTGTGTAACAATAGCCCAAGATTTTTCTTAAGCTTTTCTTTGTATTCTCGCAAGACTTAATCTTTTCGACTCGATGGTTACTGGGGCTCTAATTCCATCTCGGTTGACCCACAAATAGTGAGATGTTCTGGTTGACACTGCTTGATTTGGAAGGTAATTCCCCGAGCTCCTTCGAGCCTCAAATCTTCTAGATAACCCTCAAGTGAATCCCTAGCTACTTCGGCACTCTCAAAAGGTCCGAAATAGTAGGTACATTGAGGGGTTTTCGTTTCAATTTCCACCCACCAGTGTCGAGCTGGTGGGTAAACGGGTAATGTGAAGTAAAAGATGCTGCCACCTCCTAAGTTTCTCTCCGCCCAGAGCCGTCCACCATAGAGATGAACAATAGCACGACAAAGGGCTAAACCTAAACCTAGACCATTATAAGGGCGAGAATCAGAACGATCTACTTGGTAAAAACAGTCAAAAATCTTCTCTAGTTGCTCGTTGGCAATGCCGATGCCCCGGTCTTTAATTTGAAATCGGACCAACTCATCACTTTGTCTGACCGCCAGGGTGACTATTGAGCCGGTTGGCGAGAATTTAATGGCATTACCGAGTAAATTAGATAGAAGTAGGGTAGTCAAGTGAGGGTCTGCCCAGATAGATAGGAATGCTGGCTTGACTGAGAGGATAACTCCCACCTGCTTGCCGTTGAACTGTATGACTCGAGCTGCTTGGTTGAGCAACTCGCCAACCGAGCATTGCTGTGGGACGATTTGAAGTTGACCTGATTTAATTTGCTGGTAGGTCAGAAGCTCTCTAAATATACGTATCAGTCTCTCGATTTGTTTAAATGCCAGATTCAGCAGCAGTTGAACTTCTTGAGAACCAGAATCAAACCTTCCAGCCGCCAAAAGTTGTAGGGCTCCTTGAAGCGGGGTTAGAGGAGTGAGAAATTCGTGACAGAGCAGGTCAATTAACTCATCCCTTGACTGGGATAGAGTCGATAAAACTTTCTGTAGCTCTGACTTGATGAGGGAAAGTTGCTCGTTCGTTTCTGATAAATTCCCTGGTTGAGTTGGCAACTGGCTCAGATTGCGTCGCAGAATTTCCAGACGGTGCAGAGTTGATAAAAGCACTGGTTGAAGGGAGAACTTCGTGGGATTCATGATTTCTTTCAGCTCTGGGAGTAATCTGAATCTCAATCAGGAGCTGCCTCGAAAGTTTATCTATCTACATCAATGTGAAAGAATCACTCAAGTTGTTGCTTTTTTTGAATTTAATCAAAGATTTTGAAGAATTTGTGAGGATTAGTAGCTCGCCTGGAAATTCCGGCCAGAAGTGTAGATGAGCCGCGATTTGTCATCATTGGTCGAATTGGAGCTAAACTGTGGGCAGCAGTGGTGACCGAAAGAGGTGAAAAGAATCCGCCAACTTGCTGGTATGTTGATGATAATTTCTAGTGTGACTCATGTTTTACAGCTTAAAGTATACCCTCTCGAACATCATGTTATAGGTGCAGCAGGTTTCGGGATTATTTATTTAGTTATTGGCCTTCTTCTGTTACGGGGTAATGGGGGATGGCAACGATTCGTGAATTTTACTGTCATATCACCCTCAAAACTTTGATTGGCAATCGTTTGAGCAATGGAAAACTCAAAGATGAACCCGAAGAAGATTTAATTTTTGAACAAACTAAAAAACCTCAGAATTAAATCTAAAATGACTTGCTAAATCGGGTAAAACACTGCCGAGAATAACTTTATTTCGGCAATATATACTGAAAGTAGGTACGAGAGCATGAGGTTTTGACCTATGCTACAAACAACTGCTGAAGGTTCTTTTTCGGCCAAGTTATCTTCATCAAATCATCCTCCAGTTAAACAAGCCTATTCAGGAGAAAGAGAATATCTGTTTCCCCACGAAGTTGAGGAATTAATGACGGCTGCTCGTCATGTGGGAAGACATGGAGTGAGAGATGCCACGATTATTTTACTGATGTTTCGTCATGGACTACGGAGTGCCGAATTAGTAGCCCTCAAATGGTCGAGTGTAGACTTCAAGAATGGTTATCTGGCAATACATCGAGTTAAACACGGACACGATAGCATTCATCCTCTTCGTTCTCCCGAATTGAGAGCTTTAAGACAGCTACAAATTAATTATCCCAATACGAACTATATTTTTGTTTCCGAACGTAAAGCCCCGCTTTCGACCCGTTCGGTGCGTCAAATTATATCTAGGGCTGGAAAGCTTGCAGAATTACCTTTTCCCGTTCACTCTCATCAACTGCGCCACGCCTGTGGTTATTATCTAGCAGCCCAAGGTCACGACACCAGAGCTATTCAAGATTATCTGGGACATCGCAATATTCAGCACACTGTTCGTTACACCCAGTTGAATCCTTCGAGATTTGAGAATTTTTGGCTTGATTAGCAAGTATGCTAACTATTGCTGTATTTTTTCAGGAAATAAAGGTTCGTGCCAACTGTAGCGGAAACCGCTTACCCGCGACTTAAAAATCAGGTTAGAGAAAAAGAGCTAACTGGAATTTATACTCCAACCAGGGAAGAGCTAAATTTAGCGAGTCAACACACCAGAAAAGGGGCGACCCAACTAGGATTTTTAGTGTTACTTAAAACTTTTCAAAGACTGGGATATTTTGTTTCTCCAACGACGGTTCCAAGTGCGATCATCAAGCATATTGCGAACTGTGCTGGGTTGAATTATTCGCCAGATGTTCTTGTGGATTATGAATCATCTAGAACGCGATGGCGACATACCGATCTGGTTAGAAATTATCTTGCCATTTATCGCTATCAAGCTCAAGCCAGGAGGCTAATTGTTAAATCGATGGCAGAAGCCGCCAGAACCAAAAATGACTTGGCAGACATCATCAATGTCGCCATTGAAGAATTAGTTCATCATCGTTACGAACTGCCTGTATTCAATACTCTGGTTAGAGCAGCAAAGCGAGTCAGAGGGACTGTGGATAGGGCTTTCTATCAACCAGTCAGCCAATCTCTCAACCATGAAGAGTATAAACAGTTAGATTCATTATTTACTACCACCGAACCCAATTCTAAAACACCCTGGCTGGAACTAAAACAAGACCCTGGTAAACCTATTCTGAAGAATCTTAAAGCATTAGTCTGGCGGTTAAAGTGGCTATGCCAACTCAATATTTATCAGGATGCTTTATCCTATATTCCCAACGTCAAACTCAAGCATTTTGCCACAGAAGCGATGAGTTTAGATGCTGCCAGGATGAAAGAGCTAGAACCCAACAAACGCTACACTCTAGCTGCTGCCTTGATAGCTACTCAATCCGCACGTACCTTAGATGACTTAGCAACGATGTTTATCAGGCGGATGCAGAAAATCCATGTCAAAGCGAAAGAAGCTCTAAACAAGTATCGGGAAGAATATCAGGCTCGAACCGACAGATTAATCAGCACTTTCAGAGATGTGATTGTAGCTTATTCCACTGAAGGCGAAATTACTCAAAGGTTTAGTGAAATAGAGAATGCTTTGGGAGAAAATCCCGACCAACTACTGACAGAGTGTGAAGCGCATCTAGCCTACACTGGAAACAATTACTATCCCTTCCTTTGGCGTTTTTATCGTTCCCATCGAGCCATACTATTCCAGATTCTCAAGCAGGTTAAATTACGTTCGACAACCCAAGATAAATCAATTGAGGCAAGCATTCAGTTTTTGCTCGACCATCAGGGAAGTAGAAAAGATTGGCTAGATGCTGTCAAAATAGAAAACAATCAAGCCATTCAATTGCTCGATTTAGAGTGGATTCCCCAAAAGTGGTGGCAGTTAATTACCAATCAAAAAACTAAGAAATTCTATCCAGACTCCATTAATCGCAGATACTTTGAGATGTGCGTTTTCTCTCAGGTGATGTGGGAATTAAAGTCAGGAGACTTGTATGTGGAAGATAGTGACGCTTTTGCCGATTATCGCACTCAACAGATTGACTGGGCAGAATATGAAGCCAATATTGATGAGTTTGGTAAGTTGGTAGAGCTACCTATAGAACCCAAGGCGTTTGTAGCCCATGTTAAAAATTGGTTGCTAGACATAACTCAAGAGACGGATCGGTCTTTTCCCCATAATCAATCCGTTCGTTTAGAACAAGGCAGACCCGTTCTTAAGCGACCGAAAAAGAAAGTTGATTCTAAAAAGTTAGCCAAAATTGAATCCCTGATTGAAAATCGCATTAAACCAGTCAATCTATTGGATATCCTGACAGATACGGAATTATGGCTCAACTGGACTCAATATTTCCGTCTGTTGTCAGGACATGACTCCAAGATAGAAGATTCAGTCAGTAGATATTTAGCAGCTACTTTCTGTTATGGATGTAATCTAGGGTCTTCTCAGACAGCCAATTCTTTGAGTAACTTCGATCGCAAACAGATAGCTTATGTCAATCAGCGTCACATTGGTTTGCCATCTTTGGAGAAAGCAATTTATAGAATCATCAATGCCTATAATCGCTTCTCTCTGCCTAAGTTTTGGGGGTCAGGGAAAAGAGTCTCCGCCGATGGAACTAAATGGGATATTTACGAGCAGAATCTTCTGGCTGAGTACCATATTCACTATGGGGGTTATGGAGGTATTGGTTACTATCATGTCAGCGATACCTATATCGCTCTATTTTCTCACTTTATCCCCTGTGGTGTTTGGGAAGCAGTTTATATCTTGGATGGACTGCTGAAAAATACTTCCGATATTCAACCAGATACAATTCATGCTGATACTCAAGGACAAAGCACTCCTGTCTTTGCTTTGGCTTACTTATTGGGGATTAAGTTAATGCCGAGAATTCGTAACTGGCAAGATTTAACTTTGTGTCGTCCCGACAAGCAGGTTCGCTATGACCACATTGACGAACTATTTACCGATGTCATTGATTGGAAACTAATTGAAACCCATCTTCCCGATATGCTGCGAGTGGTTTTATCGATCGAGGCAGGCAAGTTTACGGCTTCGACTATTCTACGAAAATTAGGAACGTACAGCCGTAAGAACAGACTCTATCAAGCATTCAGCGAATTAGGTAGAGCTATCAGAACTGGCTTTCTGATGGAATATTTAGGCAGTCAGGAGTTGCGTCAAACCATTCAAGGAGCTTTGAATAAGAGTGAAGCGTTCAATGGTTTTACGAAATGGGTTGGTTTTGGCCGTGGAATGATTCAGCAGAATAGTCGAGAAGAGCAGCGTAAAATCATTAAATACAATCATTTAGTCTCTAATTGCCTGATTTTCTACAATGTCTTTGAGATTAGCCGAATCTTACAGGAGTTTATTCAATCAGGAAATACAATTGAACCAGAGATTATTGGCGCGTTGAGTCCTTATTTAACAAAGCATATCAACCGTTTTGGTAGTTACAGTCTCGATCTGAATCGAAAACCTCCAGCCTTAGATTTTGGATTTTCCCTGATTCCTAGTTGATGAAACTTTTTCAGGGCAATGCTTTGAGGTAGATCTGACCCAAGAATTCACGAATCGTTGCCACCCCCCAACTTGACTCAAGAAAAATTCGGCTAGAGCGATCGCCGCTTCCACTCTGGCACTGGGGATAGATAAACTGGGAGTAGTATTTCCTGCTTCTAATTCCCAAACCAGGTGGAGAACTAGGGCAATTCTGGCGGTGTAGCCTTCCATCTTGGAAATCGCGGCACGCATTCCCGGTTGGGGATGCGCTACCCGACGCTGTTCTAGTTCCCAGTGAAAGTTGTCGTAGAGATGTTGAGCTTCGGCATCAAAGCGATACTTTTGTGGTGTTAACTGCCGTATTTTTTGGTACATGGATTTGAGAAAAGCCAGTTGAAACTTAGTATCTTGCTTTGGTAGCCTCAATGCTTTTAAGGGAATTAACGCCCATAGAAAGCGTCCCCACTCCCCCTGGGCATCGTCTAAGTCCCCCATCAGTTTTTGCAGGGTAGTATCTTGAATTGCA
>JAAUXX010007750.1_pt1 | contig 13189 bp, 14 predicted proteins | sample 7278111 | NCBI WGS metagenome assembly JAAUXX01 (sample SAMN14350116, study PRJNA611818) | marine sediment metagenome | isolation source: surface marine sediment (1.8m) | place: French Polynesia: Moorea | collected 2018-08
CGTGTGCTCTTCCGATCTTAATTTTTCTTTGCTTGAAGTAATCCCTCAATATTTAACCCTGTGTCGAACTGAAGGTAGAAATAAAGGGATAAAAGCTTTTCGCAGTTGGGTGAGACAACAATTATAAGTTCTTGGTAAAATCTCATATTGCGATCGCACTTTGGCAATGATCGCATAGCCACAAATTTTATCAATAATTGTTTTTTGTATTATTAATTAATATCAAAACCCTTAAGTAAGCAGAGCTATCCGCAGCAGTTGCTGCCAAAACGGTGCCAAGGTTGTTTTGACAAGTAGATCTCCTAGTAACAAACCCAGTCCCATCAGAAAATAATGACGCGGAAAATTCAGCTGGGGAAATTTGCTGCTGATTTTGTGACCGAGATTCAAGGCTAAGACTGTAAGAGCCAAGCCAGTGGCAATATAACCGAATACTCGCAGCATAGACCAAGGTGGCCATCCCACTAGGGCAGCTAGCCAGGGATGACTGCTCTGAGCAACCAGTTGCCCCACATAAAAATTCATATAGTTGAGTAAATAGGTTCCCAGAATTAAAGCAGCGCTTCCAAAGGTACAGAGCGATAAGAGGGAAAAAATCGCATACTCGCGTAAATGAATGGGCAGAAAAAGTGGCAGAGACCCCTCAGCTCCTTCTCCTGTCTGAATCCAGTGGAACATATCTTTAGTATAAACAGTTCCATGAAGGATCACTTCAGCAGCTTTCTCTGGAGCCAAAATCGTCGCCACTGCTACGGCCCAACTTTGACACCAAGCCCACCAAAGAACCCAGAACATTGCCTGATTATAGTAACGGCGACTTACCAAAATCAGATAGAGAGGATAAATAACTCCTGCTCCCAAAAAAGGCATTAGCGTCGGAATTCTGAGGTTAAAACTAGCTATAGTTGTCAGAACCGCACCAATCGCCAAGAGTATAGCGGTCAAGATATTTCGTCTCATCCCGCATTTCCTGTTGTTGCTCTTGGGCATAACTAGTAAACAAGGTAGTTGATGATTACCTTATACAGTTTATTTGTACATCAGTAAATTATTTATTCAAATCTAGTTTCGGTCAAATTCACACTTCCATAGCTAAAAATAAACTCGCTATAATCAGCCACATCATCCAAGCCAATTAGATTGAGTATTATTTCTAATACTAACCAAAACATCAATTTGAAGAATAGCTTCTGCCAATGGTGAGATTTCATCTTCTTCGATAGAACTTCTTCATCAGTTACATAAGTTTTGAGATGAGAAGAATATGCTTCCGCGTATGTTCGTGCCTTTTATTAAAAACACAGAAATATCTTTTGTCTATTGAAAAAATCAACACCTAACGATACTTAGACATTTTTTTAGAAGAAGGAATAGTAAGTTTCTCCAAAATCTCATCGGCAGTAAATGCTAAACACCCAAGCTCCAATCGTAACTGAACAACTACTATTGCCGATCATTCTTACGCTTGCTGTAACTTTTGGGGAACAGGCTTGTAAAATCACAAGTAGTACGAAAAAGCCACATAACAGCTTCCACCAATTATTCATTTCTTATTTCCTAGTCAATAATTCTTTACTTTAATAGTTCCCAAATCCTTATTGGCGATCACTCGGGCTTTCCCTTCAAGAGGAATTAGCGATCGCTACTTGCCAAAAACATCACTTTTATCACATTATTAGCTGTCAGAGAGGCGAAGCCCGTTAATTTTCATTTTTATTTTTTTCTAGCTTTAAATCAAGAACCGATTTGGCTTTTTTTTCGAGAAAAGGAGTCGGATTTAATCGCTCTTCCCAGGATGTAATCAAACTTTGAGCGCTATTATATCCAATAGTTCCCGCAGGAATTTTACGCGCGATCGCGATCGCTTCTTCGAGGGAAGAATAAGAAGCTCTTTCTGCCAAAACGACCATTTCCTTACTCCAATCATTAACATTAGGTAGCACTCGATAATAGGAAGAAGTAGTAGCAGGGATTTGTCGAATTGTCTTGATCGCTTGGGCTAGGGCATCGGGATTTCTTTGGCTTGCTAGTTGAAGGGCTTGTCGTAAATATTCTTCGGCATCAATTTCCTGTTGCCAAAGATTAATTTTTCTTTGTGCTTCCTTGGATAGAGCCCTTCCTGAAACAATTTGTCGCGCTGTTTGAATGGCTGCATTGTAGTTTTTCTGATTAGCTAGAGTAATGGCTTGCTCTAATATTGGTTGATCTTCTACTCTTTCAATACTAGTCTGCCAACGACGAGCATATCTTCTGGCTTCGGGGTAAAGGGGACTAGTAGAGGAAACTAAATTAATTTCTGCGATCGCTCTACGCCAAGCAGTCACATTAGCTGGAACAGCGAGTTCTCTGGCTCGGGCAATTATGGGACGATCTTCGATAATTTGAATTTCGCCGCGCCATTGCCTAATCTGTTTTTGAGCGTCTTGATAGCGGGGATTGCCAGCGGGAATTAGTTTTAATTCTGTGATCGCTGCGCGATAGCTGGGGATATTGGCCCCTTGGGCAAATTCTTTGGCTTGGTCAAAATGCTTGACATCTTCAATTTCCAATGTCCAGCGGGCTATGAGTTGTTGGGCTTGGGCATAAAGATTGGCGTCTGGGGGCAAAGTGGCGACTTCTGCGATCGCATCTTCTAAATTCAAAATCGAACCTAAATCAGCACTTCTTCCCGCATTGGCAATAATTTTCCACTCTTGAACCAGATATTCAATCCCTAAAATATCACCAGGAACATTGTAGGTAATATTGAGCAATGCTGACCAATTTCGTTTAGCTAGATGATCGTCAGTGAGGGCAAATATTCGCTCTTTCCCTTGATTTAAAATATCCTGGGCATCTTCATAAGCATAGCTATTGTCGGGGATTGCTCGGGCTTTTTTGATCGCAGCGAATAGATTGTCGAGACTACCTTCTTTTAACTGGGTAAATGCTTGATCGAGAACGGCGCTTTCTTCCTGAGCAATATTAATGTTATCAATCGCTTCCTGGTATTTAGTAGTTGACCAATAGCTATTGTTAACATCGGTGAGGCGCACTGCGGCGGAGAAAGCCTCATTCCATTGAGAATCCCTTAAATAGTCTCCTACCTGACTGTAATTTCTCTCTGCTTTTGACCAAATAGTTTGCCAAGTTTCTATTTTAGAATCGACGATTTTCCTCGCCTCTACATTATCGGGTATTTCTTGAGCGATCGCGATCGCAGCTTCTAAATTGCCTTCTTGAAACTTAGTTTCCCCAATATTTAAAATTCCCGTGGCCCATTTTTCCACATTACGGTTAATTTCCGAGCGCAATGGATGATCTGCGGGTAATTCTTCTACTAGCGAGATCGCACTTAAATAATCTTCAACGGTTTTTTGTTCCGCTATATTTTGAGCGCAATAGATTCTCACCGCAGCCGAAGCTACTGGCCAAAAGACATTGGAACAAGTCTTGGTTTGGGGTAGTCTCAGTAACATGGAGGTTGCACCATAGCCAATCCCCCCAGATAAAATTACCAAAACAATACCCCACATTTGCCAGGTTTGCCACCAGGAACTTCTGGGAGATGATTCTGTAGTCATGGGCTTCGGAGAATTTGATTGAGAGTTAGTTGAAGTATCAGCAGGATTAGTTACTGGCAAAGACGGATTATCTAATCCAGAATGGTTACCTTGGTAATTGGTATCATGAGATCTTATTCCCAAATTATGCCCTTTCGATAAGGAATTTTTATCTGCTGGAGCGTTAATACCAAAGATTTCTGATTCTTGATTAGCTGTCATAAACTATCCATAATTTGCCAGTAACTTGCTCCACAATTCTTATTTAGAGTTATTTAGCGAATTGAGGAGGTTCCTTTGTCTCAGGAAGGCGCGAGTTTGACTTACATCTTATCATCAAATTTCATTAGTATATATACCAAAAATTCGGTGAAAAATCGGATAAATTACTAATGAGACTCTGCCTTGAGATCATTAATAATTTGGCTTAATTCTGATTCGGTTGCCTGATAAACTTCGTTACAAAATTGACAAGTTGCTTCGGCACCTTCATCTTTTTCGATCATATCCTGAAGCTCGGCTTCGCCCAACATTTTCAAAGCCCCCAAAACCCGATCAAAGGAACAACGACAGCTAAAACGAACTAACTGACTCTCAGGCATGATCGCTAGATCGAGATCCCCCAACATGTCTTCCATAATATCGTTGAGACTTTTGCCTGCTCTTAATAGGGGAGTAAAACCCGATAGTTTACTAAGGCGCGATTCCAACAAAGCCACTAAAGATTCATCCCGAGCCGCTTTGGGTAAAACCTGTAACAATAAACCTCCTGCTGCGGTAACCCCATCTGCACCGACAAAAACTCCTAGCAATAAAGCAGAGGGAGTTTGCTCAGAAGTCACCAGATAGTTAGCAATATCCTCGCCAACTTCCCCAGAAATCAATTCAACGGTACTCGAATAAGGATAACCGAAACCCACATCCCTAATTACGTATAGATATCCATCTTTACCCACGGCTCCGCCTACATCGAGTTTGCCTTTGTCATTAGGAGGTAATTCCACCTCGGGATTTTGGACATAGCCGCGAACGGTACCATCTAAACCTGCATCTACTAAGATGCTTCCGAGAGGTCCATTACCCTCAAAGCGAATATTGACTCTAGATTCTGCTTTTTTCATGCTGGATACTAGTAGTAATCCAGCGGTCATCGTGCGCCCTAAAGCTGCTGTTGCCACATAGGAGAGGTTATGTCGTTGGCGAGCTTCTTCTGTCAGTCGGGTGGTAATAACTCCAACTGCTCTAATGCCATTATCTGCTGCGGTTGCCCTAATTAATTTATCTGCCATTAATCTCAATCTTAAAGTTGCTAGAAATTCTTCTTAATAAAATTTAGCATTTTACACTTCAGAGGAATTGAGAAGGCGCAATAGTCTTTTTAATTTTATATTTCCTCCCCAGGCTTCTTGGCTACAATAAATATTGCTTTATTTTTGCTGGGCTGCCATTGATAGTTGATCGCCAAACCAGCATCAGTCAAACTTTCAATCAAATGCTGCGCGGTAAATATCCTGACCAGTGGGAAAAAGCCCAAAGCCTTGCCAATCGGTGCGATTAGTTTAAACCAATTAAAAGCATCGCCCATACACATGGTACTAGTAACAAAAATCCCCCCTGGTTTGAGCAATAGTTTAATGGAATTAGTGTATTCTGCGATCGCATTCTCGTCCAAATCCGCATCATCTAAACAATCTTGAAATATTTCGAGAAATCCTTTAATTGCTTTACCTGCCGCAATATCTAAAGGCTCACGATGAAGACGACTTAAAATTTGGTCATAAACTGCTGAAGAACCATCAGACAATCTTTCCTTAAATAAATCCTTTACCCAGTCCTCTGTAGCATCTTTAGCTAAGCCTTTTAGTTCCTGGTATAAATCTTCAAGAATTGGTTTAAAGATTAAACCCGCAGCACTGGTAACTCCCCAAACAGCTAACAAATCAATCATCTTAATTTCTAAAACGCGATCGCTTTTTTAGATCTTATATCAATTGAGACATTAGTAGATAAGCTTGGACGCATCTAAGTGACATATTTGATTAATTAAGGGTAAGTCTTTTTTCTCCCTGCCCTCTGCTCCCTGCCCCCTGCTCCTAATTTTTGCCACAATACCAACTAACTCAGGCTAAGGTAATGAAAAGCGACTTTCTTGGTTTGCCGTTCACCGCCCTACTAATATGTCCCTGTCCTGTCGTATCCTCCACAAGAAGTATTTCCCCAGTCCTCAATAATCTTTTCGTCCCATCCCCAACTTCGATCTCGACTTCCCCATCTAGCATCACCACATATTGGCGACAGGGAGCATTGTGCCAAGTATAATTGTAATCCCCGACTGTTTCACGAAAGATTACTCCGGTCGCCTCAACTTGCTCAGAGAGCCGTCCGATATCTCCCTTGTCTACTAAAGATAGCTCTATATCTTCGAAATGGGATTGTCCGTCAGAACCAGTGTAGAGACGTGTGATCTGCATGTGACCTCCATAGTTATGCTAGCTTTTCAGCGAGCCATGTTTTGATGACATATTGTCTTGTCACTCCTAAACGTTGAGCTTCTTTATCCAAACCTTTAACTATCCACTGAGGCAGATCAACGCTGACACTTTGGGGTTCTAGTGCCGCCGATTCAACCTTGGTTAAATCACAGTATTCTAAAACCGATTCACCATTGTCGAACTTACGTTCAAATTCTTCTGCACTAATCAAGTTTTCTTTGTTCATAGATTTCTATTTCCTCCTTTCTCGCTCTTCTTACGGAAATAATTCTTATTTTATCTGTTCGGTATGTGACAACAGCAGACCAGTGCTTATCATTTAGTTTTCCTGTTACCACCCATCTTAATTCATAAGTCCTATTTGATGGATAACGACAAATATCAGGGTCATCCCAAAGGACTTGAGCTTCTACGAAATCGATACCGTGTTTGATCTTGTTGCTGGCACTTTTGTTGGAGTCGAACTCAAATTCCAGTCGAACTCAAATTCCATTGGTTTTGTCTGACTATTTTATAAAGTTATCCTATAAAGAGTTCATTTCTTCAGCTAATTCCTCGGGAATGTATTGAAAAGGAGAAACTTTATAGCGAGCAAGAATATTCATAAATTCAGCTCGGTTTAATCCAGCTATTTCTGCGGCTTTTCCTTGAGAGATTTCCCCCAGTTCGTACCATTTGACAGCAGCAGCGATTCTCATTTCTTGAGCAAATTCCCTCGGCTCTTTTGTGACAGCAGAAAAAACACTTTCTGGAAGTTCAATGGTTATTGTGTTCGTGGTCATATTCCTCATTATTTTCTGAGACTCTTTCTTTTAGCTTATTAACAAGACTTCGCCGATCAAGAGTAAGATCCATTTTTCTGATTCTGTAATGATTTTAACTACTAAAACTTTTAAACAAAAGACGTAAGGGTTTACGGAGTTTTCTGGGCAGCCAAAGGGATGTCTTGAGAAAGTTGCGCAATTTCCAAGTACTATCGCCGAATTTTTTAGTTAACCACAGCAAAGACTTATATTTTCTCGATTCGGGATCTACATTCTCGATAATCGGCTCCAGAAAATAATCATCAAAATTGTTTTCCGCCGCATGTCCCACAAACCATAGAGCATAATTGAATCTACCTTCTAAATGATTAAGATCGAAAGCTGCCTGTAAATCAGGTCTCTGTTCCCAGAGATAACGCATTAAATTAGTAACTTTCCAGGGAGAAATACTGGAGACAAAGCCAGAAGGTTGATTGAGATATTTATAAAATGAATCAAAAGGATTTCCCGTAAATCCTTCTGGTAAATCTCGATAACAATAGCGCATTAGATTCGCGATCGCAAGATCGTTACTAAATGCGCCATAACTATATTTAGGACTAATCTCGGTTCCGTAACCAAATTTTTGTAACTTCTCTAGATAGTGATCGACAATCGCTTGTAGCGGAGCATCTAAATCACCATTGAATCTTTCGGTATGCTTAGAAAGGCGCTGGGGTTGTTTGGCATCAATACCACTAAAATGGAAAAAACTTAAAGGTTGCCCATCAACTAACCATCCTGTTGCGGTTTGAGTCAGTTGACGCTGCTCTAGATTCCAATATGCCACATTGAGGGTATGGTCTCGTAGAATAGCTACATTTTCGTGGAAAGCTGGCAATAAATCAACAAATTTCTGATCGACAAAAACTCCTTGATCCTGTTGATTAATACATTGAAAACGTAATTTTCGCTCCCACCATTGCAAAAACGCGATCGCATCTGAACTGTTATTGAGGGCAATAAAACCCAAATTATAGATTCCCGCTTTCATGATCCCGACATCATTGGGAAAATCTTTAAATTCCGCTGGAGCAGTCAGATGAGGTGTCAACACAAAATCTGCTCCTGATTCAAAAGCCTCAAACACAGAGCTCATTGGTGCAAAAAGTTCAATATCTGGATCGAGATAAACTACTTCGGTATAATCCCTTGACTCGATCAACTGCCGCATCACAAAGGGTTTAACGGCGGTATTGAATTCCATAATGTCGTAGCGAAAAGCAAAATCAGGAAAGTTTTCAATTCCTAAAGATGCTGCGGGAATAATTTCTACTCCCTGAATGCCTAGCTCAACATCGGAGCGCATTTCATCGGCTAAACATAAAAATAAATCCGCTTCAGGATGATGTTTTTGCGCCGAGTCAAACAAAATCCGCACATAAGGGAAATAATTATTAGAACAGATACTTACAATAGCTCGTTTCTTATTGTTGGATTGAGAACTCATCAATTAAAAGTGCGATCGCATTTGTTTAACATCATCATATATTCCTACAAGTTACCGCAAAGATGACTTCAACAGGCAAAAGTTAATTTATTCTATTATTAATCCTATGAAAGCAACAGTCTTTTCCCCAACCCCATAAAGCAAGATGAAATCTCATATTTTAGTCGTCGAAGATGAAGGTAAGTTAGCTCAGTTTATCAAGCTGGAATTAGAATATGAAGGCTACGAGGTAACTGTGGCTAAGGATGGGTTGGAAGGGTTGGCAACAGCTAGGGAAATAACTCCCGATCTGATCTTATTGGATTGGATGTTACCAGGAATTTCGGGATTAGAAATTTGTCGTCGTTTACGGCAAACTGGTGATAAAGTACCGATTATTTTATTAACCGCTAAAGATGAAGTTAGCGATCGCGTTGCTGGTTTAGATGCAGGAGCTGACGATTATATTATTAAGCCTTTTAGTATTGAAGAGTTACTAGCTCGCATTCGAGCTAATTTGCGGCGTAATCAAGAGGAAGATAGTAGCTCTTTACAATTTGCGGATTTACGTTTAGATCGTTCATCTCGCGAAGTTTATCGCAGTAATCGTCTGATTGAGTTAACGGCTAAAGAATTCGATCTTTTGGAATATCTAATTTCTCATCCCCGTCAAGTTTTAACTCGCGATCAAATTCTAGAACGGGTCTGGGGATATGATTTTATGGGAGATTCTAATATTATTGAGGTTTATGTGCGCTATTTACGTTTAAAACTAGAAGCCAATCAAGAGCCAAGATTAATCCAAACTGTTCGTGGTGTTGGTTATGTTTTACGTGAATAGCAGCGGTACTAGTCGCTCTCTGGAAAATCTTTTAGCACTAATAGTAACCAGTAGTAGAGTGGGCAATGCCCACCCTACTTTTGTGGGTAATTTATTTTAGGGAAATGACCTAAGTAGGAATTGGTTCTCCAGGACGTAACTTCGCCCATTTACCTGTTTCCCTCAGAAAACTGTGACAACCTACCACATCCCATTCCATTTCGATAAGATCATCCTTGGTACGGATATTAACATTGATAGTGGGTTCTTTAGCTTCAAAATCTGGATTCTCAGAAAGATGAGGCTGTTGATGTTGAGTTTCTACTGCATTGTAAGTCTGACAGCGATCCACAAAATGACAGTTAACGCAAATACACATAACCTTGACGTAAATACTTTCTTGTTAATGTACCTTAAATTAGGGTATATTGGAAACTTTGCTTGATTTTTATTAATTAATGATATTGAAAACGGCGAGATTAAATCTGACTCTTCCCCATTTACCTTTCGAGGTTAGTCTTTTACCCTCTACCACCTGTTTAGTCGGAGGTGCGGTGCGAGACGCCTTACTCGGAAGACAAAAAACTCATTGGGATTTAGATTTTGTCTTGCCAGAAAAGGCAGTGGAAACTGCGAAGATTATTGCCCATAAATATGATGGGGGGTTCGTTATTTTAGATGATGTGCGACAAATTGCCCGAGTGGTTTTTCCTGAAGGGACATTAGATTTTGCTTTGCAGGAAGGAGAGACTTTAGAAAAAGATTTGCGAAGACGGGATTTTACTATTAACGCGATCGCCTATAATATGCGACAACAACAAGCGATCGATCCTTTGGGCGGCATCCAAGATTTAGAACATCGTATTATTAGAATGGTCTCGCCAGAGAATCTTCAAGATGATCCGTTAAGATTATTAAGAGCCTACCGTCAAGCATCTCAACTAGATTTTCAGATTGATGCCCAGACTAGAAAAACCATTCATTCCTTGGCGGATCTGCTACCTAATATTGCCGCAGAAAGAGTCCAAAATGAATTAAGCTATCTTTTGGCAACTACTCTGGGTAATAAATGGTTGCAAACAGCTTGGGAAGATGGCTTAATCGATGCTTGGTTTGCGGAATTAAATCGAGAAAAATTTGCTCAAATAGCAACTCTTGAAACAGTACAAAAGTTTTTAACTCAAAAATGGACCAACTTTGGGGAAAATATTCCTAAATTTTTAACCTTAGCCAAGCTCTCTACTTTAGTTTCTTCTAATTCTGAAACAGCAGAATTAGAGTTAGAAAATCTTAAATATTCGCGATCGCAAATTAAAGCAGTAGTTGCCACGGTGAGAAATTTACCAAGACTGCAAAAATTACAATCTCCGATGAGTTTACGCCAACAGTATTTCTTCTTTTTAGAAGTGAAAAATGTTTTTCCTATTTTGGCATTGAGAGCTCTAGCCACGGGAGTAGCAAAGGATATTATTTTGCCAATGCTCGAACGTTATCTTGATGTTAACGATTCTGTGGCTCACCCTAAATCTCTAGTTTCAGGAAAAGATTTAATTACTAGATTAAATCTCCAACCTTCCCCAATAATTGGCGAATTATTAACAGAAATTCAAATTGCCTATATCGAAGGAAAAATTTTTGATGCGGAAGGTGCAATCGAGTTTGCGACTAATTACTTAGTTGATTTTCGAGGGATGCATTCTTAGACTCTTTCCAAAATTTTTGCAGTTTAAATAATTCCTTAGTATTGATCTGAAGATTTTCTGTCGGAAACTCATCGATCACATCCAGGATTGTCCAACTTTCGCCTTCTCCCGCAGCTTGAATTACCGCAGCGCGAACCGCATAAAAACCGTTACGTTGGGAGTGAGTACTGACTACTGAGCCAATTTCTTGTAAGACTTCTTCTCCTTCATTAGACTTAGTATAACGGTAAATACTAACGCGATCGCGATAAAATTCCTTTTGTAGCCAATGGCGTAGCTGCATTAGAGTTTGATCATCTAAAAATTTGGCATAGAATTTAAATTCATTGGTGATTTCTCCCGTTGTGGCATAGGTTTCGAGCGTCTTGACGGATAGGGAGCAGTTAAACATTCCGTAAACTAAACGAATTTTTTCAGCACTCAAAGCGGCTTTTGGATTAGTAATTTCAGGGACTAAGCCTAAACCAATTGCGAGAAAAAAAGACAAGATAACTGGTATCTTGGGGGGAAATAGGGATAATTTCATATTATTTGGTAAATGAGCAAGTTAATTATTACCTAATAGAAAAAACACCCATCTCGGATTGTCTGGCAGTTTAGTAAACAACCCAAAATAATCGCCGATCTATTAGGGTAAAACACTACAATTAACTAATACGCCAATGGCTTGCACCATCAGCCACTCACACCTTAATATTTAACAATTATGTCAATTGTATGGAGATTTTCGACAACTTAATATTGAAAAAGAAAAATTTAGATTTGACCCTAGATTATCTGTTAAACAGGAAAAAGTCTAGTGTCAAATGAACAATGTTATAAATTTTATAATAAATTTTATAACTTAATTTCTGCATGCTCATCATTAATATTTCATACAAATTACAACATAAAATTACAATTTTGACAAAAATAACCACTAAGCTGCTATTTAGTTATGGGTTACTGAAAATAGTTGACAGTTAACAGCGATCGGTTAAGCTACCCTACATCAGGTTGATAGAAGGTTGCAAATTATCTATAGGGATTGAGCGTCCGAATTATGCAAATTTTGCCCATCTTACGAAGTAACTAGTCACACAAAATTAATTACACATCTTTTTTTCCTAACAACTAACAACTAACCCCCTTAAGAAATTTATTTTGTACAGCTATTTAACTTAACAGTGAGTTTTAATTTAAGAATTTATCAACAGGAATTGGCTCAACTTACCCCAGTCTATAAATTAGAGTCCCTTGATTTACATATCTTTGAGAGCATTCCCTCTACAAATCAAAAAATATGGTCTTTAATTGATTTGGGAAACCCTCTTCCCATCGCATTAATTGCTTTACAACAAACAGCAGGAAAAGGACAATGGGGTAGAACTTGGCAATCTTCTCTTGGCGGCTTATATCTTTCAGTAGCGATCGAGTGCGATCTCGTTTTAGATGACAGTTTTCATCTAACTATGGCTACTACATGGGGAATTACCAATCTACTCAGAATCTATGGTATACCCCTAGCTATAAAATGGCCTAATGATTTAATCCTAGAAAATCGGAAACTCGGAGGTATCAAGATTGAAACCCGTACTAGTAATAATAAAATACAATATGCTGTCATTGGGGTAGGAATTAATTGGGGCAATTCTGTTCCAGAAATTGGCATTAATTTACAATCTTATTTTTTTAAAAAACAGCCACCATCTATTACTTCCCTCGAACAATTAACTGCTATTACAATTAGGGGAATTTTATCAGGTTATCAACATTACTTAGAAATTGGTAGTCAGCAAATCTTAGCTAATTATAAAAAATTACTAACTAGCATCGGACAAGAAGTTATAGTTAACAATTGTCCTGGTATAGTTACAGGAGTAACAGACAAAGGAAAATTAAAAGTTCGGTTACAATCTTCTGGTGCTTCTACAGAAATATCTCTATCTTCTGGTCAAATTAGCTTGGGTTACCTAAATCAATGATCAAAATTTTACATCTTTCAGATATCCATATGGGAAGTGGATTTTCTCACGGAAAAGTAAATCCTGAAACGGGAATTAATACTCGATTAGAAGATTTTGTCAAGACGTTAAGTATCTGTATTGATCGAGCAATTTCTGAACCTGTAGACTTAGTTTTATTTGGGGGTGATGCTTTTCCTGATGCAACGCCTGCACCCTATATTCACGAAGCCTTTGCTAGTCAATTTCGTCGTTTAGCTGATGCCAAGATCCCCACCATTCTTCTGGTGGGAAATCACGATCAACATTCTCAAGGAATTGGTGGTGCTAGCCTCTGTATTTATCGAACTTTAGTTGTTCCGGGATTTATCGTTGGCGATCAGATTACAACTCATCGTATTAGTACTAATAATGGAGATATTCAAGTTGTTACTCTTCCTTGGTTAAATAATTCGAC
>JAAUXX010003326.1_pt1 | contig 13074 bp, 24 predicted proteins | sample 7278111 | NCBI WGS metagenome assembly JAAUXX01 (sample SAMN14350116, study PRJNA611818) | marine sediment metagenome | isolation source: surface marine sediment (1.8m) | place: French Polynesia: Moorea | collected 2018-08
CAACGGTTCATTACCTTTTTTGAGTTGGGCTCAAAAATGAATAGTTATCGTGTTCATTTTTTTGGCTCATGGTTTTTTATTGTCTCAATTTTTTTACACGGAGATAAAAAGTAATGACTGATCGAAAAATTCAACTCGTCGTCCCGGAAATGACGGTAGAACAATACGCCCGCTGTACCGGCGTCACCCTGCGCACCATCGAGCACTGGATAGCGCGCGGTTATCTGCCCTCGGTCAAGATCGGCAAGCGGCGCATGGTCAACGTGGCCGAACGCACCTTTCAGTGTGCCGAGGAGGCCAACTATGCCTAAGCCTGCCTTATCGCTGGATGCCCTCGGCGTGCCCTTGATTGAAATGCGCTGCCCGCTGTGCCGCCAAACCCAGTACGCAAAAGTGCGCGGTCTGCGTCCGCATCTATCGCGCTGCTGCCACTGCCATTGCCTGCTGGTGTATTCGGTCCAAACGCGGGAGAAACCGAACCATGTATTACTTACCCTGCTTGTGTCCCCTGTACCTGAACGCCAAACCGGCGAAGGTGCGCAACAAACGGAAGAAAAGCAAAACCCGCAAAACCCTGAAACAGAAACGACGGAGTAAACGACGATGCTGAATGAATTCGCCACCTATCAAAGCGACTGTAATTTTCCCATTAAGGGCACCAAGACCTATGAAATGGAATTCCCCCTGGAACTGAAGGAGGCCGCGCAAAACGCCTGCCTTGCCTTGCTGGAAAACGGCTACGCCTGCCAATGCGAACAGCTCCCCGGCGGGTATTTTGTGGAAGCCTTCGAGGATATCGAGATCGGCGAGGATGCCTATGTCGATGAACTGCTGGACGGTGACTACGGGTGCGAGGTATGACGATAATGACTATTGAAATGCTTCACAGCACCACCTTTCCCGACTGGCCCAGCACCCGCGACTATACCAACGCCGCCAACCGCGAGGGCCATGCGTGTATGGTCACCGCCCTGGAAGGCCAACGCGGGTTTTACGTGGAGGTGTACGGTTGTACGCTCGCCTGAAGCTCGACCGGGTGCCGCGCTTCCACGAATGCTGGGAGGAAATCACGCGCATTCTGGCCAAGTATCCCGCCTTGCGCGGCGACCTGGAAAACGCGCTGCACACCAAGCTGGCAAAGACCAGCGTACAGCGCGGCCTGCAATGGCTCAAAGCCTTTGAAAACCGGTATTTAAAAATCAATACCGCGTTTTTAACGGTGGAGAGCCACGATATCGCCCTGTGCGATGCGGCGGAAAGTCTGGCCTCGCGCACCCAGCGCGCTTTTCTGGAGGAAATCGGCCAGCTTAAACACCGGGACAAGCGCAGCGCCAGCTACCGGCAACACGCGGGCGTGTCGCTGGTGAAAACCATCTGCGCCGGGATGGAGGTCAGCACCCCGCCGTTGCCGCAACCGGAAGCCCTCGACCAGCATTCGGTGACGGCGGCGGTGGCCCGCTTGGCCGACGCCAAATGGTGGCGACGCAAAGCGCGCACCTTGCAGGGCCGCAAGCTGGAAAGCGCCAGCCGCTACCTCGGCGGGGTATGCAAAAAGCGCGGCGGCTATTGCTCGGACGTTACCCTGCGGCGCCACACTGCCCACAAGCACCGCAACCGGCAACTGTTGGAAAACCTCGAAGCGATCAACGATGAAGGCCAGCGCTACACCCTGGCCGAATTATCAGACCTGGGCGTGTCCAATCCGGTCAACCGCCGCAACGAACTGATGACCCGCATCCGCGGCTTTGAGGAATACGCCAATAAGGTTACCGGTTATACCCCGGTGTTTATCACCCACACCTGCCCGAGCCGCTTTCACTCCCACAACCGTGGCGGCAAGGAATACGGCAACTGGAATCACACCACTCCACGCGAGGCCCAAGTGTTTCTGAACAAGGTGTGGCAAAAGGTCCGGGCCAAGTGGCAGCGCCAAGGGATTGAATACTTTGGCTTCCGGGTGGTGGAACCCCACCACGACGGCTGCCCGCACTGGCATTTGTTGCTGTGGTTTCCGGAACAGCAGACCGATGCGGCGCTGGCCATTTACCGGGCCTATGCGCTGGCGGATTCCCCCAATGAACCGGGCGCGCAGGAACGCCGCTTTACCGTGAAACGGGATGAACTCGCCAAGGGCGCCACCGGATACATCGCCAAATACATTTCCAAAAACGTTGACGGCCTGACCGCCGAGGGCGACGCCTGGAGTCCGGAAGTGCTCCGGTCGGCCCTGCGGATTGAGGCTTGGGCGCGCACCTGGGGCATCCGCCAGTTTCAGCAGTTGGGCGGCCCCAGCGTTGTGGCCTACCGGGAAGCGCGGCGGCTTTCCGAAAGCGCCCTGATGGAACAGGTGCAGGCTTTCCCGGAAGTCACGGAAAACATCCGGGCCATTCACCAAGCCGCCGACCAGGGCGACTGGTGCGCTTACGTGGAACTGATGGGCGGTGCCACGGTGCCGCGCAAGGATCAACCCCTGCGTGCCTACATGGTGGTGAAAAAGGACGCAGATGGTAAGGAAGCCACCAACGCATACGGCGAGGTGGTGGAAAAGCTAAAAGGGATTCTGGCCTGGAACGTGGTCCCGGTGATCACCCGGCTGTACGAATGGGTGATTCAACCGATTAAGGCCGATGAGGATGAATCTTTTTATCAGGAGGCGCACGCGCCTCCCTTGGACTTGGACTTGTGTCAATAACTGTACGGAGGAAATAAAGGGTAATGCATCGAGACGCACTATGTGACGAACTGAAACTGAAAACCACCGATATCCACGCGCGGGCAGCGGCGTTAAAAACCCAATTGCCCGCGCATTTAAAAATGCTGCCGCAGATACAGCAAACCCTTGCGCTTATCCAGGATATTAGCGAAGTGCTGCTGTGCCTGACGCAACAGATTGACCAGCGAGAAACCACAGGAGGCAACCCCCATGGCCACCACGATTAAAGGGCAGGCAACATGCCCGGAGTGCGGCAGCGTCCAGGAGGTCAAGCACGATGGGCGCAAGTATTACATCAGTTGCACGGAATGCCGCACCTTCACCAACTACCAGTCCGCCGTGGCAAAGGCGCGGATTGAAAACCGCCTGACGCCTTTGGCCGTGCAGGAAAAACCGGAAACCACAGAAAAAACGAAAGAAACAGGAGAACCGAAAAAAGCAAAAGAAAAACCCAAACCCACCCCGACACCCGTCCGCACACCGGGCGGTTTTTTTGATGCCTTCAATGAACTGTTTTAGGAGCTGACCATATGACCAATTTAGTGGATACCTCAATGGAAACCGTCAACGCCGAATTCGACGCGGCGGAACAAGAGATCGGCACCGAGGCGCAGGCCGAGGCGGCCCAGGCGCCACCGGAACCCGATCCGGTCGATGAGGCGCAACGGCAGGCGGAAATCGCCATGGCCACCGGCATGATCGCCACGTCCATGCGTTTTGCCATCGGCAGTTTTGCCGATGTCACGGTAGACGACACGCTCACCCAACAGGCCGCCGAAAGCTACGCGGTGTTGATTATCAAATATTATCCGGGTGGTATTTTTGGATTGCTCGATAAATACAAAGAGGAGCTGGCCGCAGCCACCACCACTTTTGTGCTGATCCGGGCAGTATCGCAAGCCAAGGCCAAAAAGGCCGAGGAGGAGGAAGCCGAAAGGAAAGCGCAGGCCAAGCCCAAGCAAACGCCGGAAGCGCAACCGAGCGAGCCAAGCGAATCAACCGAAGGAGTAGCACTGCATGGGTAAACGCAATGACGGCCTGATGGGCCTGTTTATCGGTATCACCCGATCGGGCAAATCGACACCGATCAAAGCCATGCTACCCAAAGCCAAGCGCCTGCTGATTTGGGATGCAAAAAACGAATACAGCGCGGCCTTTGATGTAAACGTCATCCGCTCAATGCCGGAACTGTTGGCCCAACTCCGAAAAACCACCGGCAACGGGCGTTTTGCCTTTGTGCCCACCGGCTACGACAAAAAGGAATTTGACCAGTTTTGCCGTCTGGCCCATATCTGGAACCGGCAAGGCCCGGCGGTGATCGTTATCGAGGAATTGGCGGCGGTCACCAACGCGGGCAAGGCGTCCGGTTACTGGGGCGTGCTGGTGAATCAAAGCCTGGGCCTTGGGGCCACGCTATTGGCCACGGTGCAGCGCGGCCAGGAGGTGGATAAATCCATTATGAACGCGTCGACCTATATGTATGTGTGCCAGCACAACACCGAGGACGACGCCAAATATATGGCCAAAAAGCTGGGCGTGCCGACCGGCACCATTCCGCGCGTGCCCTTGCAGTTTTTGATGTGGTCGCCGAGCAAGGGCGCAATCGCGTCCGGGCACGTGGAGTTCCGCAAAAACGGCAAGGTGTCACCCACTGGCGGCAGCCCGGTGTTTTTGAAAAAAGGGCCGGGCGCCAAGCGCCTGGGTATCGCCGCCACCTGCGGCAAATTTAACGGGTTGGTGTACCGCTAAAAATATAAAAATAAAAAAAGCGCAGCAATAAAAAAGCATCAAAAAATACAAAGGGGAATAAAGGGTAAGGATACCCAAAACCCTAACAAAACCCCTTTGACGCCCTTCCGGAAACGCCCTGTATCATCGGGCTTATTGATTCATTAACTCCATTTTTTGAGGAAACCCCATGCCCCGATCCACCAAAAATCTGATGATGGTTGCCGCCGTCGCGCTCGTCGTATCGGCGGGCATCGTATGGGCCGCCAACAACGTGCCCGCCGTCAAACGCGCCATCGGTTAGGAGATCCCATGCGACATACTGAAATCGACTTCGACGCCTTTAACGGCTCCTCCGCCAACGGCTACAACGGTAAATACAACCTGCAATTACCGGCGGGCATTACCTACAAGGAAATTACCATCCACGGCACCGACCTGAACAACAACCAGTTGCGCCGCGTGACCTTATCGCTTAACGGCGATTCCCTTATCGATATTTCCGGCGAAATCCTGCGCATGTTGCAGAAGTTTAAAAACGAAAGTATCCGCGATGGCAAATGGGTGATTCCCTTCACCGATTTTTCCATGACCACCCAGGAGGGCCAAAACCTGACTTCTCTGGTCACCCTGCCGGGTGAAAACGTGATCCTGGAAGTGGAGACCGATGCGCCCACCAGCGAGCAGGTGAAAAACCAGAAAGTGGCCTCCATCCGCGCGGAAGGGGTACTCGGCATTTCCCAAACCCAGCGTTTAACCGTGCCGCGTATTTACCGCGATGTCATGAACGGCGGCGTGGCTGGCGAAAACCGTTTTAAAAACTTCGTCAACCAAAACCGCACCACCAACCCCGTGCGGATTCGCCGCGCGCACTTGCTGGATGGCTCTATCGAAAACCTGGAAATCAAGCGCAACGGGGTGACCTTGTTCGATAAAACCCTGGAGGATCAAAACTATTCCCTGGAACGCTTTGGCAAAAAGCCCCAGGCGCATATTTACCACTTCGACGCGGTGAAAACCGACTTTGGCGTGGCCGATCCCCTGCGCACTCAGGGTTCAACCTTCGAACTTATCCCGACGAAAACCCAGGTGGGCGACTTCGAGGTGATTTTCGAAACCATCGAAATTCTGCCACAAGTGATCAACGCATAGGTGCACGATGGAAAACGAACGAACTTTTGGCGATGTGTTCCGCGATAACCTGGATATTGCCTTGACGGCGGCCATTGCCGACCGCTTCGCCGAACGGACCAGCGAACGCAGCGAAGGGCCGACCGAACTGGCCAACCCGCAAACCGTCACCCAACCGGTCAACCCGTCGCAAACGCCGGGCGGCCAGCCTGTGCACAATGTTGCGGGCTTTGCCATGAACCCGGCCATGCTGGCGGTCGCCGGTGTCGGCTTGCTGGTGGTCGGTCTGGTGCTGGCCAAAGTCTTACGTTAGGAGAGAAAACATGCCTTTGATTCCTTTGGTCTTTCTGACCGGTTTAACCGGCGCCTCCGGGTTTATCGCGGGCGGCGCCCTAAGCGATAAGTTCGGCACCGCGTTGACGGTGGCGGGCTTTGTGGTCGGCCTGTTTCTGATTTTTATGTTGGCGCAGCGTTTTAATTTGGGAGTAAGTTTCTAATGTCCGGATTATCCAGCTTAACAGGCGGCGGTGGCCTCTCCGCATCTGGCGGCGCTGCCGGTCCTGCGCAATCGGGCGTTACTTCGAATTCCAGCGTTACACTCGGCGGTAATAGCGGCATCGGTTCCACTACCGGCTTTAGCTCGCAAACGCTGTTGATTGTCGGGGCGGTGGTCGTGCTTGCCTTGTTTTTAATGCGTCGGAAATAAAAGAAATGAAGATCGAGCGCAAATCCTGGAGCGATGAAGCCGCGCAAGGCTTGGGCGAAACCCTGCGTGACTGTGAAGACCTATTACGCGAACAAGTCGAGCGAGGCATCGCCGAGCTTTGGCACATCGGCGGCCACTCCTGGATGATCACCCGCACCGAACACCTGCCGGGGCGCAAGCCTGAGTTGGTGGTGTGCTGCTACAAGGGGCGGGATCTCAACACGGTCACGCAATTGATTATGGACGCCGCAAAAAAACAGGGCTTTGGCTCTATCCGCTACCACACCCGGCGCAAGGGCCTGAATCGTTTGGTTGCCGATTTAGGCTTTGAATTTATGGAAACCATTTACCACAAGATTCTGGAGGATAAATAATGTCTGGCGGTCGATCCAGTTCCCGGTCCAGCACCACCAACACCAACGAAACCGACAATTCCAATACCCAGATTAACGATACCGAAGGGCTGGTATTGAATTTTGAAGGGGCGGAAAACAGCGAAGCCACCATTGTTCAAACTGACCAAGGCGCGATTCGCGAATCCTTCACCTTTGGCGAATCGGCCCTGGATCGCATCGGCGATGTGGTGTCGAACTCGCTCGATACCGTGCGGGACTCCACCGACACCGCCTTTGACTTCGGCGGCGACGCCCTGGACAACGCCTTTGCCTTTGGCGCCCAGGCGATCACCGATACCCAGGACTTTGGCCGCGATGTGTTGGGCGAAGCGCAGGAAATCAGCCGCAACGCGTTATCCATTGCTGGGAATGCGCAAACCAACGCCTTTGCCAAAATCCGGGATATCGCCGAATCCTTCACCAGCGGCGGCAATGCCAATACCCGCCTGTTGCTGGTGTCCATAGGGGCCGGTGTGGTGATCCTGGGGGCCATCTTTTTACTGCGGGGGAAATAACCATGTTGCGGCAATTTGTCTTACAACCCAATGAAGACAAGCGCCTTCAGATCGAGGGGCGCTATCTGGTGGTCACCCAGGCGACCGGCCCCATAGAGTTGTCTATCGGCGGCACCACGCCGATCACTGTGGACCAGAACGACCGCATTCACCTGCGCAACGACAGCCCCAACGACCGCGCGGTACGTCTTAAAAACGTCTCCGGCGGCGTCAACACCATCGAGCTGCACACCAGCGACCTGCTCATCGACAAGCGCACGGGCGTGGACGTGACCAATGCGATTGTGATCGCAGAGGACCAGCGCATCGGTATCGACCCGCAAGCCAATATTGTCCAGGCGGTGATTCAAAACCCGGTCAGGATCGACCCGCAGGGCAACACCATCACCATTGCCAAAGGTCAATGCGTGGGGATTGATCCCAAGAAAAACAGCGTCAAGGCCACGTTGACGCACCCGGTGGAGATCGAGGATAACCAGCTTATTGGCATCAACCCTGCCAAAAATACAGTAAACGTCATTCGCAAAGGCAAGCTATATCGAGCCATGCCAACACTTACGTTTACTGCACCGCAAGGCAGCCCGCCGGATACCGTCATCGAGCACACAATCGCACCCAATGCGATCCGGGATGTATTGATTCTCACCGCCAGCACCGACAACGCGCAACCGGTATGGCTGGGCGGCACTGAAGGGCAAGGCACGCCGGTATTTCCCGGCGACCGGTTGTTTGTCGAGGGTAACCACGGCTTGACTCTGGCAGCGAAAACAGACCATACGCTCTACGTTGCGGAAGTTATTTTGAAGGACTTGCCATGAAAATTATTGTTTTTGTTATCAGCGCCATACTGACCGCGATAATCGGCGGTGAAATTAAAGCCTTGGTTTCACGGCTGTTGGCCTGAGAAAAAAGAAAATGAAAATTCTGTTATTCCTTGGAATCGGAGTCACCCTAATGGCAACCTTTCTAAAAAGCCAACTACCGCGCGGGATTCGCAACAACAACCCCGGCAATATCAAACGCAACGCGATTGCCTGGGAAGGTATGCGGGCCGTTCAGAGCGATGCGGAGTTTGTCCAGTTTGAATCCCCGGAGTATGGATTCCGGGCCATGGCGCGGATTCTGCGGACCTACGAAAGCCGGGGTATTGTGACGGTGCGCGATATTATCAGCACCTATGCGCCCGCAGAGGAGAATAGCACAGCAAACTATATCAATTTTGTGGCGGGGCGTTTGAACGTGGCGCCCGATGCGGAACTGGATTTTGACGCGCAGTTACTCGACCTGATCAAGGCTATGGCCATATTTGAAAACGGGACGCTATACGCTGGCTTTTACGATGACGCCACGATACGCGGCGGAATCGCTCTGGCGTAGGCGCTATTTCAATTGATCGAATAATCAACCAAAAAATTAAACGAGGCACGACAATGGCAGCACGCAGACGAACAGCAACAAAAAAAGTGCGTAAGGGCAGAGACAGCAAGGGGCGGTTTTTAAAGGGATTTTACCAGCCCTGTACAAAAGGATCGCGCATACGAAAATCTAAAGCGACCAGGGCACGGTAAGCTCAGCTAAGTCGCGCCGCTTTGATGGCACCGAAACAGAGTTCCAGCACCAGCTTGCTGATGCGATGCAAGATGGCTTTGTTATGAACTGAGCGGCAAAAGATCTCCATAACCCCATAACAACGTGCCAATTGCACCTAGAATAAGCACGATTATTTGTATTATATTCAATGGAAGGCCTAACTTTTTCTCCAGTTTTTTTGTACCAACGCTTGTAAATCCGGGTGGGTTTAAAATTCCGAGCAACCTAGATACGTAATATTCAGAAACTACGCATAGGAAAACGACAATTGCACCGCTCCTTTGAATCCAAGTTGCAAGCTGTTCCGTTTCCGGTTTTAGAAAGCCCTGCCAACTCACTACTGGCACTATTACTGCTGCAATTAAAAGACAAATAGCTATCGATAAGTCTCTATAGCATTTGAACGGAGTGTGATTGTTAACATAGTCATCCGCTTGTTGGGTGAATTGCATTGTTAGAAGCTACCTCTCTGATGTATAAACGATGTTCTTTATCGGTTTGCCAACACTCTTTTATTATTGGCTTAGACTTTGCCTCTTCAACTAGAGCTAGTACAAAATTTCGAGCTTCCACAGAGGTAGCCAAACCGAAGGTGATGCTTGCAAGCCCCTCGGGCGGGTATTCTTGATGCCCCGAATATTTAGACAAGCAACGAACCTCCTCTTCTACAACCCAGTCCTCTCCTTTGGTAAATACCGACTTTGAAATAATATCTTTTCTGTATGCTTCATCGCTTTTAATTCTCATTAAGTCAATATTTACTCTTTGACTAGAATAAGTAACTTCTTTACCAGTCCAGCTTTTTATGGTTTTCAAATCAAAACCCAAGCATACCCCTTTATGTGAGTCAGCGTAGTGAGACCACATAAGATTTAGCTGATCACTTTTCGAAAGACAAAATACACCGATATAGTCATCAAATATTTCTCTCACGCTATAATCAGCATATCGGTTAGACAGGTCTAATACCGTCTTGGTGATTTCTCCAGAGGTAGCTTTGTGATTAAACTCCCTTCTGTACTTTTTATCAACATATTTCCTAAGTTCCGAGGGATCGTTGAAACGAGCAACGGGGTTGCAATCAAATGGGTCGTTTAAATAGCTTGGCTTTGGGAAATAGGCTTTGTTATCTACAATAATTTCGCGTAGCCGATTTCGCTCTTCACTATCAACATTACCAATCCCCCTGTATTTGTAACCTACTTCGTTGAAGTTCAATTTCTCCCTCCTCTTCGAACCACTAGCCGTGCGGACGCAGCTTTCTTCTATTACTGAAATTAATTTTATTCAATTGACAAAAAACCTTCCACCAAATTAGCCGAACACTTACGAATTAGTGCTATTAACCTTCGTATTTGATTACTTCGAAAGCGAATAGTTTGATTTACCCTTACTGAATTATCACCAGTATTATCTATATATTCCTGATCAATTTTTCCGGCATTATGAGTAAAAACATGCCTTCGATTAAACATTTGGTTAAGAAATACTCGATCATCTTCTGTGATTTCCTCTAAAATTTTAACATCAAACCACCTCTCTAAGCACTCTGACGCATTAATAATACGCTGGAAACTTAATTGAGAAAGGTCGCTGCGTCTTTTTGGTGTCATTGGCAGCATAAGCATTGATTTACGTACTGAATTAGCTAACGCTTCAAATTCAGAGACGCATCTCGTCAGCTTCTCCCACGCCACCTCCCTATCGTGTCGATCTTTAATATTTTTATCAGCCGTAATAAACTCTTTCTCTAACGCATCAAGTTTAGATTCGACAACCTCTTTGTAATTGGTAACACCGCAACATGGGCATGTACCATATTCACCCAAAATATCGTAAGTGGCTCCACATGAAAAACATTTGAATTTAGATTGCTGCCTCTCTTCGCTATATACCCATCCGGGCTTGTTGCTTTTGAGGTCATCAATAATTTCGTTCAGATCTACTTCTATTGTTGTTCCACTTTGATGCGCTTTAATAAATGTGTTGCAAAATGCACTAATAAATTGAGCCTGATTTTCCGTTAGATATTCAGTACCTTTTGCTTTATGCAAACAGTAAGGGCATGTGGTGTTACCACCGATACAGTCGCTTCTAAAATATGATTTACACGAAGGGCAACGCTGGCCAAATAACCCTTCCACATCGGAAATAAGAAACGCCAATATGGACGGCTGTGGATATGGAATATTTTGCCCAATGCCCCCTGGCGCTACAAAATCTAAAACTTCGCCATCAAAAGACACACACACTTGGTAAACCACAACGCGGTGCGTGGTTACATTCCTTAATTGGGTGGCGGTACCCCTCTGTGGGTCATGGATAAAGGTAATGGTACCTCCAGTATGTGCAATTTCTTCAAATTCATCCATACATTCTTTCTCAGTACTAGATATCGCTAAAGCTGGTATATGTGCGCGAACATGATACCTTAGTTAGCACTTATTCGATGCCGCTTTACTACGGAAAGCATAACCCGCAGCAAAAAGTGACAACGATTTGAAATGAGCCCATATTTCTTGTGCGATTAGAGCCTTGTCAGCCCCAAAGCTAAAATAGACAAATGCTGAAATAACCAACCCAGCAACAATTACGGCTGATAAGACTAATACTACAAGGGAATGTGATTTTGTTTTGTAGGACATTCGCACCTCACCCGCTACATAAAGTAGCTGGAAGATACGATGTCAAAATCTGGTGGCGTTCTCAGATTTGAAGCATCGCGGCATTAAAGTTTACCGCCATGGCTTGAAGCCCCCTGCCCAGAATGGCCAGTAGCTAAATTACACCATTTTATTCCCAGTATTGCAATAGTGCTCCCAGATCGCTAAGTCGTTGATTCTCCCAGAATCTTATCGGTCGATCCACACAGGGCGTGCAAAGGCTGTCATCGAAATACGCAATTACCCGCAATCAGAACGCTTTCATTCAGCAATTAAAATTGCAGTCTCCGACGTGTTCGGGTGTCCAAAAGGTGTCCACTTTACAGGGCAAAAATGGGGGAAACTGGGGAAGTGCCACTTTTCCACCCCTCTCTAAGTCATTGATTTTCTTAGAAAAGGGTGAAAAAGGGTATCTCAATATGGCGACCCGGAAGGGACTTGAACCCTCGACCTCCGGCGTGACAGGCCGGCATTCTAACCAACTGAACTACCGGGCCGCGGTGCTCCGTACCTGGAGTGGTGGGTGGTACAGGGGTCGAACCTGTGACCTACGGCTTGTAAGGCCGCCGCTCTCCCAACTGAGCTAACCACCCGCGTTGAGAGGAGCGCATTCTACCCGAAACTTCCCGCATGTCAACCGGACAGTTCTGCTTGCTACTAACGCACACCTGCTGCCCAATGCGCGGGCCTGGCGGCTAGCGGAAAACACTACGCTGGCGAAGTTCTTTAGAGGCCTGGAACCTCTCGGCGTCTGCGTCACCACCTTTACCTTTCGCTCGAACGACATCTGGTACAGCGTCACCATCGACCCGGGCCGACCCAACCGTCGGGTATGGATTGTCTGTGACATGCCGGAGTCGACCTCGAATTCCACCGTGTATTTTCGGCAAACGGGGCAGCAAATCGGCCCACGGCCGGAATATGTGTTGGGGCGAGTGGTCGGCAACTCCAGTGGTAGTCTACTGTCCGTGCCGGCGCTGCTTGATTGCAATGGCGCCATGCAAGTCCAAAGCACCCACTCCGGCATCTACATTCGTCTCACGCAAGGGGGCAGTGGGGGACGCTGTAGTTTTTTATCATCGTTTGTAGAGATCTCCTACACGAAATAAAGGTAATGTCGGCTACATTGCCAGAAAAAACTCTGTGAGTATGGGACCGCCATCATCGACCATCAGCGGTAGCAGCCGCACGGCAAAGCCGTTTTTTCACAAACAAAAATAATAAACCTGTCAAGCGCCGAAAAAATGCGACGTTACTTCTTAAGGGTGATTGTCATTATCAAAAATATGATGATAGACTAAGAGCAATCAACGAAAATTACGAAAAAAATATAGAAATTGAAAAAGGTATGGAAAATGCAGGGATGAGTGGTAGCGTGGAACATTTCTAAGCCTAAAAATTCACCGGCAAACTGACTATTTTTGAATAATACGATGCTCGACTCGCACTTCGGCGGATCGCTGTGCCTGCGCTTTTTCAGTACTGACTGAAAAACTATTAACCCGGCATTCAAATATGTCGGGTTAATGGCGGTGCAGAGACGCACCGCCGCGAGTCGGAGACGCGCGCGAACCGGGATGCCGGACCACCCTAAAAACAAGGAATTTCACACAATTTCGCCCGTTTTTAAGGG
>JAAUXX010004779.1_pt1 | contig 13065 bp, 13 predicted proteins | sample 7278111 | NCBI WGS metagenome assembly JAAUXX01 (sample SAMN14350116, study PRJNA611818) | marine sediment metagenome | isolation source: surface marine sediment (1.8m) | place: French Polynesia: Moorea | collected 2018-08
AAACAGCGCTATCAAAACGATCCTGCAAAACAGCAGGAAGAAATGGGAAAATTGATGCAAGAGTTTGGTAATCCCCTAGCAGGTTGTTTACCCTTGCTCCTCCAAATGCCCATTCTGTTTGCTTTGTTTGCTACTTTGCGTGGTTCGCCGTTTACAGATACTCCCTACACTGTTGACGTACAAATTCTTCCCCAAGCACAAATCGAAAGAGTTGTCCCCCAACCTTTTGCTACTAAAGCACAAAATATCTATATAGACGATGGTGTTCATTATAAGCTTGCGGCATTGCTTCCTAGTGGCAATAAATTAGCAGTAGGGGAAGCAACAAGAATCCAATTTCAAACCTTAGAAGGTAAGAGTTTATCCAGTCTATTAGCTAAATATCCAGAAAATAGCATTATTCCTCAATGGGAAGTTACTAAAGGCTCAGAAAGGATTCAGATTAACGATGACGGCACAATCATCCCCTTAGCACCTGGAGATGCCACCATCGAGGTAAAATTACCAGGAATTGCTGCTCATACAGGATTTTTATTTATCAAAGCTTTAGGTCAAGTCGGCGTTATCGATGACAATGGCAATATCAACTTTGATATTTTGGGCATGGTTTTATTCTTTGGGATTAGTATTTATTTCAACCAACAATTAACCACCGCAGGTCAAGGAAGCACCACCCCAGAAAACGACCAACAGCAAGCGATGACCAAGATTACTCCTATTTTATTTAGTGGGATGTTTCTCTTTTTCCCTCTGCCTGCTGGAGTATTAATGTATATTGTAGTGGCTAATATCTTCCAAATGGGTCAAACTTGGTTTTTAACTCGCGAACCTTTGCCAGACAATTTGCAAAAGATTTTAGATGAACAAGAAAAGGAGAAAAAAGGTCGAGAAGAAATTCCTTTTGAACGTAAACGTTCTAAGAAGAAGCAGCAAAAAACCTCTGGGTAATCAGCTTTAAGCTCTAAGCTCTAAGCGAGTTTTAGTAGAGTTTTCGTAAATTATGGAAAATCAAGTAGCAAGAGGAAAGGAATGGCTCGATAAGGTGTTATCCTTAATGGGAATGCCAGCAAATGCGATCACAGAAGGCTTTGAGACCATACCAGAAGACCTAAATTCTTGTTGGTTAAATATCGAAGTCACCGATCTCTCGCCCGAACAATCTCAATTATTAATTGGCGAGAAAGGAGCCAACATAGATGCGCTCCAATATTTAGCCAATACTCTCTTAAACATTAATCGAGAGCCAGATGCTCAAGGTTCTTATACTATTGAGTTAGATGGCTATCGCGTCAAACGATATCAAGAGTTGACTGCTCTGTTAGAAAATGCTGCCGCACAAGTAAGAGAAACTGGACAAGAAGTCGAGATTAGTGATCTATCCTCCGCAGAAAGAAGACAAATGCACTCTTTTTTGCAAAATTCCGAGGATTTAACCACCGAAAGTCGAGGTCAAGAACCCCATAGAAAATTAATTGTGCGATTACGATAAATTTTTATTTCGGGGGGTCAGAGAGACCCCCGTCTTTTTGGTTATGGAAGCAATTTATATCCCCAACTTACTCAAAGCCCCAGGAAGAACCACCGAGATTATCATCGATGACTTTATTGCTGGTTTAGATACTCTGACTCCTGTGCGAGGAAAATTAATCGTGCGACATGGAGGCAATTTCCTCGAAGTATCTGTGACAGCAGAAGCTATTGTAACCTTAATCTGCGATCGCTGTACGCAAAATTACAATCATCGTTTAAGGATTGAAACTTCAGAATTGATTTGGTTAGAAGCTGCTGCGACCGATTGGGAAAATTTCCCCCTAGAAAGGGAAGTTCTCTTCGAAGATTTATCAGAAAACTTAGATCCGACAGGATATTTTGAGCCCCAGACCTGGATTTATGAACAATTATCTTTAGCTATGCCGATACGTCAAGTTTGTGGTAAATCTTGTCCTGGTACGACTCAAGTTACTTCTGTATCGGAGACTCCCCAAATTGATAATCGCTGGGCTTCTTTAGCATCATTAAAAGAACAATTAAAAAATCATAATAAATGATAATATTTACGGTGAGCTTATTTTTTCCGAAGTTAGAAAAATTAGAGCTGTTCGCGAATTAAATTAATTATTACAGAAAAGTTTAGAAAGACAGAATAATTGTGTGATCATCTAAAAAGAAATATTTTCAATAACATAAGTTATATATTGCAAAGAATCAAATTATTGAATGAAATCACAATCACCCTAATTTCAATAAGTCAAGTTCCTCTTACACTTCTCTTGACCAAAAACAGTAAAATATATCACAAACACTAAAACTCGAAATCGTAGCAACCTATGAGCAAAGGAACTTTATTTGATAAGGTTTGGGATTTACATACTGTCGGCACATTACCTTCTGGTCAAACCCAATTATTTATCGGCTTACATCTGATTCACGAGGTCACCAGTCCTCAAGCCTTTGCCATGCTGCGAGAAAGAGGACTTAAAGTATTATATCCCGATCGCACTGTCGCCACGGTAGATCATATTGTCCCCACAGAAGATCAGGCTCGTCCTTTTGCCGACGTTTTAGCCGAAGAAATGATGCAAGCTTTGGAACAAAATACCAAAGATTACGGGATTCGCTTCTACAATGTCGGTTCGGGAAATCAGGGAATTGTTCATGTGATCGCGCCCGAACAAGGTTTAACTCAACCAGGAATGACTGTCGCTTGCGGAGATTCCCATACCTCTACTCACGGCGCATTTGGCGCGATCGCCTTTGGCATTGGTACGTCTCAAGTTAGGGATGTCTTAGCTTCGCAAACCTTGGCATTATCGAAGTTGAAAGTACGCAAGATCGAAGTTAACGGCAAACTGGCTCCCGGAGTTTACGCTAAAGATGTGGTATTGCATATTATCCGTACCCTGGGAGTTAAAGGAGGTGTCGGTTATGCCTATGAATTTGCTGGCTCTACCTTTGAACAGATGAGCATGGAAGAACGGATGACGGTTTGTAATATGGCGATCGAAGGTGGTGCCCGTTGCGGTTATGTGAATCCCGATCGAGTTACTTTCGATTATTTAAAAGGTCGAGATTTTGCGCCAAAAGGAACAGATTGGGACAAAGCTGTCGCCTGGTGGCAAAGCATCCGTAGTGATGAAGATGCCGAATATGATGATGTGGTAACTTTTGATGCGGTGGATATCGAGCCGACTGTCACTTGGGGCATCACTCCAGGACAGGGAATTGGCATTAGTGAAAATATTCCCGTTGCCGAAAGTTTAACCAATAGCGATCGCGCTTTGGCAGAGGAAGCTTATAATTATATGCATCTGACTCCAGGAAAGCCGATTAAGGGAACCAAAATTGATGTTTGTTTTATTGGCAGTTGTACGAATGGCAGATTGAGTGATTTACAAGAAGCTGCTAAAGTTGCTCAAGGAAAACATGTTTCCCAAGGAATCAAAGCGTTTGTGGTTCCTGGTTCTGAGCGAGTTAAGGAAGAAGCCGAAGCTGAAGGTTTAGATAAAATTTTTACTGAAGCTGGGTTTGAATGGCGCGAACCTGGTTGTTCGATGTGTTTGGCAATGAATCCTGATAAGTTACAAGGAGATCAAATTAGTGCTTCTTCTTCTAATCGTAACTTTAAAGGTCGTCAAGGTTCTGCTAGTGGGAGAACTTTATTGATGAGTCCTGCGATGGTAGTTGCAGCGGCTGTTAAGGGAGAAGTTGCCGATGTCAGAGAATTAATAATTGATAATTAGTAGTAGACTATTTGATATCTTGTAGGGTTAATTGATGAAGTAATCCTGCAAAATTCTTTTGACTTATTGTAGGATTGCTATATCATCTGTGTTTTCTTTTTAGTTAGCTTTTTAGACTCAACTTCAAGGAAACTTCTATATCTTTGATTAGAGAAAAGTTTAAACGATGAGACTCCAACAATTATTACATAACAAACGAGAAGAAATCTTAAAAATAGCCTCAAAACATGGAGCTTATAATGTGAGAGTTTTTGGTTCTGTTGCTAGAGGTGATGACACTAAAGATAGTGATATTGACTTTTTGGTTGATTATGACATTAATAAAATATCTCCTTGGTTTCCAGGTGGGTTATTAATGGATCTACAAGATTTATTAGGCTGTAAAGTTGATATTGTTACAGAAAAAGGATTAAGTAAATTTATTAAAAACAGAGTTTTAGACGAAGCGACATCTTTATGAATCAAGATAAAGACTCGGTTTATATTCAACATATTTTAGACTGCATTAAACAAATAAAAGAATATTCTAAATATGGAAAAGATGCTTTTTATACTAATAAAATGGCGCAAGACGCTATTCTAAGACGTTTACAAACTATGGCTGAATCGACTCAACGTCTTTCTGATGAAATTAAAGCACAAATGACTGAAATTAATTGGCGTAATATCTCATATTTCTGACCTGTATTATATTTCCAATTATAACTATAGTAATTTTTTATGATTTTTCTCAGTCTAAACTTAAACGCAGCTCTATAGAGCTATTGAATCAAGAAATTATTGAAGAAGCTACAAATATTACAGTAAAAATCAAGTTAAACGACAGCTCTGGTAGTGGAATTTTAATCAATAAAAAACAAAATATTTATACCATTATCACTAACCGCCACGTCATTAGTCGTGGAAAGAAATATTATATCCAAACCCACGATAATTACTGGCATCAAAGCAAATTAGTTACTGTTTCTCAAAAATATGACTTAGCGATCTTAGAATTTACCAGTCAAAGAAATTATACAATAGCAACTATCAATAATTCATCTCTACAATTAGGAGATAATCTTTGGGCTATAGGATTTCCTTTTAATAGTAACGAATTACAAATAAGTTCTGGTAAGCTGATCTTACAGACTGAGCAACCCCTGAAACATGGATATCAAAACTGAAAACCCTGTGATAAAACAAACAACTTGGAGCGATCGCTTTGAATCTACTTTACATCCTGCGATCGCACCAAGAGTTTATAAGAAAGTCTGAAGTCGAGAGTTTAATAGAGTAATGCGTTACGCTGCCGCTAACAAATCCTACTGGACTTATATTTAGATTAATCATCATCATTCAAAAATATTTGATACCCAATAAACGCAATAATCCCTGCTAGACTGAGATAAGCAATCCACATTCCCACCCAAAAGCCTGCTCTGATAAAAGCAATACCAAGAACTATAAAGCCAGCAAATTTAACGAATTTCACTAATTTTTTACCAAACCTTTTTAAAGAACTTCCTGGGGGGTTGTGCTTTTTAGTTTCATACAAAGGTGGCAGAGAAGATTCCATTGCTCTTGCTTGCTGTTGTTCTTGATAGAGCTGCATTTCTAGCTCTCGTAATCGAATTTCCTGCTCTCTGGCTTGAATCTCTAATTCCTTGCGTCTTAATTCTTGCTCTCTATCTTCTGGAGTTGTCATCTTCAATTATCAATTTTTCATCAGTACATTAGTAATTAAGCGTCTACCAATCTTAAAATTCCCGAAAAATTTTAAAAAATAGCATTCTAAATCAAGGTATTAATCAACCGAAAAATACATTTTATTGATACTTGCTTACACATTGATCTAGATTTCAACTAATAGTCTATGATTTACAATGTATGGTCAAAACATAATTCGTTGTACATACCCTACACCTACTGATAACTGATAATTGATAACTGTTAACTGAAAAACCCTGTGACAAAACAAACAACTTGGAGCGATCGCTTTGAATCAGCTTTGCATCCTGCGATCGCGATTTTTAATGCTAGTATTGGTTTTGATATCAAACTAATCGAATATGATCTGACAGGTTCAATTGCCCATGCCCGCATGTTGGGCAAAACAGGTATTATTGCTGCCGAAGAAGTAGAGCAACTAGTTGCGGGTTTAGAACAAATTCGTCAGGAATATCATCGAGGAGTATTTACTCCTGGAGTAGAGAACGAAGATATTCATTTTGCGGTCGAGAAAAGACTTACCGAAATTGTCGGTGATGTGGGGAAAAAACTCCATACTGCGCGATCGCGAAACGATCAGGTAGGAACTGATGTCAGACTCTATCTTCGGGAAGAAATCACTAATATTCGCGGTAAATTAAGAGAATTCCAGTTTGTTTTACTAGAATTAGCCGAAAATAATGTTGAAACCTTAATTCCTGGTTATACTCATCTTCAAAGAGCGCAACCTCTAAGCCTGGCTCATCATTTACTTGCCTATGTCGAAATGGCACAACGAGACTGGGAAAGACTGGGAGACGTTTACCAGCGAACCAATATTTCTCCTTTAGGTTGTGGCGCTTTAGCAGGAACTACTTTTCCCATCGATCGCCAATATAGCGCCGAATTACTCAAGTTTGACGCAGTTTATGAAAATAGTCTTGATGGCGTTAGCGATCGCGATTTTGCGATCGAATTTCTCTGTGCTGCCAGTTTAATTATGGTGCATCTGAGTCGTTTAAGTGAAGAAATAATACTTTGGGCATCAGAAGAGTTTAATTTTATTAAGCTCAAAGATAGCTGTGCTACCGGTTCCAGTATTATGCCCCAAAAGAAAAATCCCGACGTTCCCGAATTGGTGCGGGGCAAAACAGGCAGAGTATTCGGTCATCTTCAAGCCTTACTCGTGATGATGAAAGGTTTACCCCTCGCTTACAACAAAGATTTACAAGAAGATAAAGAAGGACTGTTTGACGGGGTGAAAACGGTTAAAGCTTGTCTAGGAGCGATCGCAATTCTCTTAGCGGATGGCATCGAATTTAATACCACCAGATTAAATAATGCCGTAGACGAAGATTTTTCCAACGCTACCGATGTTGCAGATTATTTAGCAGCTAAGGGCATTCCCTTCCGTGAAGCTTATAATTTAGTCGGGAAAGTTGTTAAAAAAAGTCTGGCTGTGGGTAAATTACTTAAAGATCTCACGTTAGAAGAATGGCAACAACTTCATCCCGCTTTTGAAGAGGATATCTATCAAGCGATCGCTCCTCAAAACGTAGTCTCCGCCCGCAATAGCTATGGTGGGACAGGTTTTGAACAAGTTAAATCCGCGATCGCAAGAGCTAAATCCCGACTTAACATTTAACATTTATCAATTAATTATGCGTGGTACTTGGCGATTTATCTCAACTGTCATCGGTATTATTTTCCGTCATCCCATTACTGGTACTACCATTATCCCCGTATTACCAGATGGTCACATAGTTTTAGTGCAACGTAGTGATAATGGAAAATGGGGATTACCTGGAGGAATAATTGATTGGGGAGAAGATATTCCCCATTCTGCTAAAAGGGAATTAAAAGAGGAAACAGGCTTAGATATTGTCAAAATTGATCGTTTAGTTGGAGTTTACTCTTCTCCTGATAGAGATCCTCGTCTTCACTCTATTTCTATAGTATTAGCCGCCGAAGTCACAGGAGAATTGGCAGTAGAAGATAAGTTAGAAATTCTACAAGTCAAAGCTTTTAAACCTGAAGATTTACCCCGAGGCAATCTCTGTCACGATCACGATCGCCATCTTGATGACTATTTTAAAGGCGTCACCAAAGTCGCTTAAGCAACCGATGTGTCCAATCTACCAGTAGGTTAAAAGCTAAAATTTAAAGGTTAAAGGAACTTTCTTGTGAATCCTTGGTTCTCTTAAATGAATTTATTGATCGCCAAAAAATCGCCATTAATTTTAATAGCAGATGATGATATATCTACCAGAATATTATTGCGCTTGATTTTACAAAAAGAAGGCTATCAAGTCATCGAGACAGAAAACGGTCAGGATTGTTTAAATGCTTTTGATAAATATCAGCCAGAAATAGTATTGCTAGATGCGATGATGCCTATTATGGATGGGTTTGTTTGTTGCCAAAAAATGCATCAAATCCAGTTCCAGAGATCTTCTGATGTCGAGAGCTTTCATCCAATTCCTGTACTCATGATTACAGGATTAGATGATCGAAAATCTGTAGATCGAGCCTTTGAAGCAGGAGCAATTGACTATATTACCAAACCTATTCATCGAGATGTTTTACGTCAGCGTTTACGTTATCTTCTAGAAGCCAAATGGGCAGAAGAAGCTCTCAGGGAAAAAGAACAAAAATATCGTCTAGTTGTCGATAATCTTCGGGAGGGTATTTTCCAAATCGATCTAGATGATAACCTAACCTTTCTGAACCCAGCTTGGCAAGAAATTACAGGGTTTTCTCTGGCGGAGAGTTTAGGGAAAAAACTAGCGCAATTTATCTATCCTCAAGATGTGGCAATTTATCAATCTAATATCGAGTCATTACTCAGTGAGCAACACCCAGAATGTCGTTTTACGCTTCGGTATCAAAAGAACAATGAAGACTTGGGATGGATGGAAATTTATGCTTGTCCGATTAATGATAGCGGTCGCTCCGCGGCACTCCGTGATCGCGATATAATTGGCATTTCAGGTACTATCGACAATATCACCAAACGTAAATTTAGAGAAATCTATCAAAAAGTCGAATACAAAACTACTAAAATATTGACGGAATCTTCTACTATTAATGAGGCTCTTACCAATATTATTCAAATTCTTTGTCAAAATTTAGGTTGGCATTTAGGAGAGTTTTGGAGTTTTAACCCCCAAGAGAATCGTCTTTATCAAACAGCTCATTGGTCTTTTTATTTAGATAAATTAACCAAATTTATTCGAGATAGCTCAGAAACGTTTTTTGTGTCCAATCAAGGTCTGGTTGGCAAAATTTGGGAAACCGCAAATCCTTTATGGATCGATGATGTGACAGAAAATGTAAATTTTCAGAGAACCGATTTAGCGAAAAATGCTAATTTGGCTACGGGTTTTGGTTTTTTGATCTTTGATGGAGCAGAAAAACTAGGAATAATTTCCTTATTTTGCTGTGAAAAAAAACAAGTAGATCCAGAATTACTGAGGATCATGACTGCTCTTGGTAGTCAAATTGGTCAATTTATTAAACGTAAACAAGCAGAAAATCAACTGCAACAACACAATATACTTTTACAATCAGAATTAAATCAAGCAGGGAAATATGTAATTTCTTTATTACCTAGTCCCTTAACAGATAAAGTTAAAATCCAACAGCTATTTATTCCTTCAATTGATTTAGGGGGAGATATTTTTGATTATTATTGGCTTGATGACAATAGCTTGGTAATTTATTTATTAGATGTGGCAGGACACGGTGTAAGACCAGCATTACTATCAGTTTCAATCTGTAATTTATTGCGATCGCAGTCTTTATATAACACCGATTTTTCCGAACCTTGGACAGTTGTCAATGAACTTAATCGGATGTTTCAGATGGACGAAAAAGGAGAAAACTTTTTCACTATCTGGTATGGAGTTTATAATCTCTTGGAACAAGAATTAGTTTATTGTTGTGCGGCTCATCCTCCCGCTATAATCATTACTCCCCGTGAGCATAATCAGGTAGAAATCCAACAACTATCTAATGAAAATATCCCCGTAGGGATGCTTGATAAATTTAAATTTGAGCAATCTGTTTATAAGATAAAACCAGGTAGTAGTCTCTATCTTTTTAGTGATGGAGTTTATGAAATTCTGACATCAGAAAATAAAATTTGGGGATTTGACTCTTTGGCTGAAACCATTAAAAATTATTATCAAAATAATATGTTCTCTCCAAGTATCCAAAACTCTCATCATCAGTTGACAGAAGTTTTACAAAAAATTCAGGAAATTAATTCTCAAGAAACCTTCGATGATGATTTTTCTCTAATTGAGTTGAACTTTTAACCAGGTAAGAGGTAAGAGGTAAGAGGTAAGAGGTAAGAGGTAAGAGGTAAGAGGTAAGAAATAGTATATTAGTATTTATTGTTCACTATGAGATTAAATATGGCACAATCAACGAGAAGATAAAATCGAGTAAATTTATCGAATTGATCCTATGGCAGGCAAACTTAAAAAAGGTGCATTAGTGCGAGCAGTCAAAGAAAAACTAGTAGATAGCGTTGAAGCTACAGCTAGTGATAATCGCTTTCCTGACTATCTTTTTGAGAGTAAGGGCGAAATTTTAGACATTGATGGAGATTATGCTTTGGTAAAATTTTATGTTCCTACTCCTAATATTTGGCTCAACCTAGAATCACTAGAAGCCTTATAATAGAAAGAATTGTAAGTATTTAATGGTAACATCTCTAATGATTTCTCATTGGTAATTCCTCTAAGCCATGCTTTCTTTGTGTCATCACCTCTGGTAGATTAATTTTATACCCTTAATTTTAACTTTTGTTGCAAATTCGGGGTCGTGCTTGATTATTGTACTAGCACCTTAAATTTAAATATTTTATTAATCCATCAGACATAACAGGAGGCTATTAAAATATGTCAAAGAAAACCGTGGCTAGCTTAACAGAAGCTGATGTAGCAGGAAAAAGAGTACTAGTCAGAGCAGACTTTAATGTGCCTCTAGATGACAGTGGAAGCATCACCGATGATACTCGGATTCGTGCTGCTTTACCTACTATCAAAGATTTAACTGGCAAAGGTGCTAAAGTAATACTTTGTAGTCACATGGGTCGTCCCAAAGGTGAAGTTAAGGAAGGACTTCGTCTAACTCCTGTAGCCGCCCGTCTTTCGGAACTTTTAGGGCAAGAAGTTACTAAATGCGATGATTGCGTTGGTGATGCGGTTACTGCGACTGTCAACGGAATGAGCAATGGTCAAGTAGTTCTGTTAGAAAATCTTCGTTTTCACAGTGAAGAAACTAAAAACGACCCTGAATTTGCTAAAGCTTTAGCTTCCAACGCCGATGTCTATGTTAACGAAGCATTTGGTACTGCACACCGTGCTCATGCTTCTACCGAAGGGGTAACCAAATATTTAAGTCCTTCTGTTGCTGGTTACTTAATCGAAAAAGAATTAGAGTTCTTACAAAATGCTGTAGACAATCCCAAGCGTCCTTTAGCTGCAATTATTGGTGGTTCTAAAGTATCTAGTAAAATCGGTGTTATCGAAACTCTGTTAGATAAATGCGATAAGTTACTGATTGGCGGTGGTATGATCTTCACTTTCTACAAAGCAAGAGGTTTAAGTGTCGGCAAATCTCTAGTAGAAGAAGACAAACTAGAATTGGCGAAATCTTTAGAAGCAAAAGCGAAGGAACAGGGTGTAGAGTTACTGTTACCTACTGATGTGGTAGTGGCTGATAATTTTGCTCCTGATGCTAATGCTAAAACTGTCAGCATCAATGATATTCCAGATGGTTGGATGGGATTGGATATCGGTCCTGATTCGGTAATCGTGTTTCAAGATGCTTTAGCTAACTGTAATGCGGTAATCTGGAATGGTCCGATGGGAGTTTTTGAATTCGATAAATTTGCTGTTGGTACTGAGGCTATTGCTAACACTCTAGCTGGTAAACCCGATGCGATCACTATTATTGGTGGTGGTGATTCAGTTGCTGCGGTAGAAAAGGTTGGTGTTGCTGAGAAAATGAGCCATATCTCTACCGGTGGTGGTGCTAGTTTAGAGTTACTTGAAGGTAAAAAGTTACCCGGTATCTTAGCTCTTGATGATGCTTAGGTATTTTTTAAATTAAGGAAACCTCTCCCTAACCCCTCTCCTTGTAGGAGAGGGGCTTATCATATTCCTATAAATTCAGCTATGGGATATAGGTAATATGATAAATTACGCGATCGCTCATAAGATTAAAATAGTTCAGCTAATAGTTAACGAAAAGCATCCAATTTCTATCATATGCTTCGCAATAATGCAATAAATCGATAACTAAAAGACAAGATAGCAAAACTTAAAGTTTTTTCTCTGTAGATTGTCGTTAACGAAAAAAATTCACCCTTTTTGACTTACTGACTCAATTTATGATAAATATACTCATACATTAGTTTATTTAAGAAAGTTAATTTTAATTAAAACATCAATAATGAAGTCAAAAATTTCCGCTCAAGAATTTTATAATAATTTGGCTGCCGACTATGATGCTGTCCTAGAAGACCCTAATTGTAATGCACAGCATGTTAATGAGGCGGTTAAAATTTTTCATCGCTATAATCACGATCAAGGTCATGTTTTAGATATTGGTTGTGGAACAGGAAATCTAAGTCAACTGTTGCAGGGAGATTTTGATTATACAGGGATTGATATTTCAGAGAAGATGCTAGATTATGCAGCTCAAAGAGGTTATAAAACCATTCACAAGCCGATTGAAACAGCTTTAGCTGAAATTGATACTGATTCCTATGATTTTGTTTTTTGTTTGAGTTCATTACTTTGTGTCGAAGACGCGGCAACAGCGATTCAACAGATGAGTCGGATTGCCCGCAAAACAATTCTAATTAGCCTCGATGAGACGACAGAAGAATACATTAAAAACTTTGTTGTTCCAGTTTACGATCATTCAAAAATTGCCATCGAAAATGCGATCGAAGATTATTTTATTGTCGGTTGGACTTCTCCAACTACAGGAATTCCAATCCGAACTCGTATGATTTACATGGAACAAAAAAGCTAACCGAACTTAGACAGATACTTGTTTATGAATTGATGATCAAACAAAATTGCAAAAAACTTGTCTTAGGAACAGTCCTGATGAGTCTATCAATCTGTTTAACTGCATGCCAAAAAAATCTTCCATCTACCAAAAGCGAGCGAACATTATCCAGTCAAGCAATAAGTATTCGTTCTGCCCATAGTAACTGGATCGAAGAGCATTTTCAAACCGAAATAGTGAATATTGGTCTGGAACAACTCGGTTATAAGATAATAAAACCCAAAGAACTTGACTATCCAGCAATCTATTTGGCTGTGGCTAACGGGGATCTTGATTACAGCATTACTAACTATGAAAAAGCACATAAAAAATTCTTTGAAAACGCTGGTGGAGAAAAGAAATTAGAGAAAGTAGGAGTCCTTACTCCCAACTCGGTGCAAGGATTTCAGATTGATAAAAAAACTGCTGATGAATATAAGATCACTAATCTAGAACAATTCCAAGATCTTAAAATTGCCAAACAATTTGACTCAGATGGCGATGGTAAAGCTAATTTAGTTGGTTGTAATCCTGGTTGGTTTTGTGAGTCGATGATAGACCATCA
>JAAUXX010016193.1_pt1 | contig 12992 bp, 15 predicted proteins | sample 7278111 | NCBI WGS metagenome assembly JAAUXX01 (sample SAMN14350116, study PRJNA611818) | marine sediment metagenome | isolation source: surface marine sediment (1.8m) | place: French Polynesia: Moorea | collected 2018-08
AAGATACGCGCTTTCCGGGCCACTGCCCACACTATTCCGCCATAGCTCAGTTGGTAGAGCAAATGACTGTTAATCATTGGGTCGCTGGTTCGAGCCCAGCTGGCGGAGCCAAATAAGGAAAGGCCACCCACATGGGTGGCTTTTTTTTGTGCCCAATGATTACGCGCTGACGCGCGAGTTAATCATTGCGTAAACGCAGTGCGTTTACCTAGTTCGAGCCCAGCTGGCGGAGCCAAATAAGGAAAGGCCACCCACATGGGTGGCTTTTTTTGTGCCCAATGATTACGCGCTGACGCGCGAGTTAATCATGGCACATTTGGGGGTGGCGACTAATCACCGGCGTTCTGACCCAGGTCAATGCCAAGCCCACCAAACTCCTGTAGAGTTTTGTTTATTGTTGCAGCCGCAAAGAAACATCAAATAACTGCCTACTGCACGAATAGACAAAGTTCAAAACCATGCCTGACGCAGAACAGATCCGCCAATACCTGCTTGGCGGCAAGACGGTTACCGTGCGCCCCATGAGCCGCCGCGACGCGACGCTGGAGGTGGAGTTCAACCGCCGTCTCTCTCCTCGGTCCCACCACTATCGCTTTCTCGCTGGAATCGGCAAACTCTCACCCGACATACTCAAGCGGCTGAGTGAAATTGACGGTGACGCGTCACTGGCCTTCGTGGCCACCGTTGCGAGAGAGGATGGCGGCCCCGACATCGAAATTGGGGTCAGCCGCTATACACCCACGGAAAACCCTGGCGTGCGCGAGATCGCGGTGACGGTTGCCAATGAGTGGCAAGCTCTCGGCCTCAGTAGCCTGCTGACGCGGCATCTTTTTGATTACGCCCGACAGCACGATGTAAGAGAACTCTATTCTATGGACGTGGCCGACAATCAGGCGATGCGCGAGCTGGCCGCGGACCTCGGCATGAGCACCCACAGCGATCCCCAGGATGTTCACCAGGTGATTTACTCGAAGAGCCTGTAAGCACTCTGGGCTGGTAAGCGGTTGCAAAAGGCAAGGATTCTTTTGCAACGGCCTTTTAGGGCCTGTTAACGCTCATTTAATCGCGCAAGTAGATAAACCAATAAAAGATACTGACAAACATGCTTCCGCCGATAACATTCCCCAGTGTCACTGGCAGCAGGTTAGCCAGCAGAAAGTTGTATATTGTTAGATTCGCAAAATCCGCATCACCTCCCATATGCGACGCGGCCGCCACCAACACCGGATCGTTGGCGGCGATCAGACCCGCGGGAATGAAATACATATTGGCCACCGAGTGCTCAAGGCCGAGGGCGACGAAAGCAGTGATGGGAAAGAGTATGGCGAGAATCTTGTCGCTGACGCTGCGGCCGGCAAAACACAACCACACCGCCAGACACACGAGGATATTGCAAAGAATGCCGCGGCTGACAGCCGACACGAAATCGAGGTTAACCTTGGCGTTGGCAATGTGCAGCACCTCGGCGCCGAGAGCGGCGTTATTCATATACCAGTGACCACTGCACCAGACCAAGACCACCAGCGCCAGCGCGCCGGCTAAGTTACCGCAATAGACCACCACCCAATTGCGCAACAGCTGGCGCAATGTAATGCGCCCGTGCATGAAGGCCATCGCCAGCAGGTTGTTGCCGGTGAACAATTCGGCGCCGGCAACCACCACCAAAATCAATCCGAGGCAAAATACCAGACCACCCAGCAGGCGCGCGACGCCGAAGCTCAGCCCCTCCGCGTCGTGCACCACCAGAGTAAAAAAAAGCGCGCCCAAACCAATAAAAAAACCCGCCAGGAACGCCAGGGCAAACAGCTTTGACAGCTGCGTCGTACTCTTGCTTGCGCACACATCTTCCAGTTTTAACGCGATCTCCTGGGGGCGATAGGCTTCGACAGAGAAACGTTCCATTGGCAATTACATCTCGCGCCCCGCGGCGCTTTGCCGCCGGCACAGTTTTTCCACCTGCCGCAGCAGGGCGCCGTCGGCGAAGGGCCTTTCGAAGAAGTCCACAGCCCTCGCCTGCATCGCGCGCACTGCCGTCGGGACATCGCCGCGAGCGGCCATCACGATGGTGGGTATGCGGTGACCCTCGGTATTTAGCCGCTCCAAAAGCTCGATGCCACTGACCCCCGGCAAATTGACCTCGACCAGCAAACAGGAAATGCTGGCCTTGCGCGGCATCATTAAAAAACTTTCGGCGTTAAAAAAGTACTTTGTCTCTGCCTGTAAACAGCTCAACAGCAATGACAGTTTCTCGTGCAAGTGCTTCTCATTGTCGACAACGCAGATCAGCGGCACGCTGCTGCGGTCGGCCAGCCAGACGCTGGCAGTCAGCCCCCACGCTCCGTGGGCGTTACTTTCTATCGCACCTGACATCAACCGTCTTCTCCATTCGCCGGGTAACTTTCAAGCAATATTCGCAAGCAATATTCGCAAACATTATTGGCCAGCATTAGTCGTCCACGCAGTTGGCGGACCATTATTATTCGTATTATTCTCCCCTCAGCAGCTGGCGCCTGACAATAGGGGATTTTACCTAGACCTTGACCCGGCATGCCTTTATATCGGATCGATAGTCTCACGTAGATGTGAGATCATGCATCGTAAGACGCATGCGAACCCTTAAAAATCAGCGGCAACCGCGGAGGCCGCGGTAGACTCTATAGTGATCGCCATCCTCACCAGCTCAGCCAGTGAATTTGCCTGCATCTTCGCCATCACCTTGGCGCGGTGAATTTCTACCGTGCGTTCACTGATGCTCAGGTCGATGGCAATGGCCTTGTTGGCGTCACCGCTGACAATCCGCTGCAAAATGTCGCGCTCGCGCGGGGTAAGCAGCCGAAATCGCGCGTGGGCGGCCGCGCTTTCTGCCATGGCGTTGCGCGCGTCAGCGTTGGCTTGCAGCACGCGCTGAACACGATCGAGCAATTCCTGATCGCGAAAGGGCTTTTGAATAAAATCCACAGCCCCGCGCTTCATCGCCTCCACCGCCATCGGCACGTCGCCGTGCCCGGTAATAAAAATGATGGGCAGATGGCAGCCTCGCGCCGCCAGTTTTTCCTGGCACTCAAGACCGCCCATGCGCGGCATGCGAATATCCAAAATAACGCACCCGGAGAGAAAATCGAATTCACTGGCGAGAAAGACCAGCGCGTCGGCGTAGGTCTTGCAGGCGATGCCCACGGATTCCATCAACATGCTCAGGGCATCGCGCACGGCCTCATCGTCATCGACGATATGGACCACCTGTGATATTTGTTGCCTATCCATCATTGGTCGCCGCCATGGTTGCAGAAACACAGGTAGGCAAGGTGAAGGCAAACACGCTGCCACCGGATTCCCCGGGAGCATACCGAAGATGTCCGCCGTGAGCGTTAACGATGGATTGACAAATCGGTAACCCCATTCCCAGACCGGCTACTTTGGTGGTAAAAAAGGGGGTAAACAGGGCGCTCCGATTCGCCGGATCCACGCCGGGACCACTGTCGACCACCGCAACCTCCACCCCCTCTCGCGCCAACAGCCGGGAACGAATAATCACCGGTTCGCCCGGACATTTCTCCATGGCGTCGATGGCGTTGCGGATAAGGTTTAACAGCACCTGCTGGATCTGCACGGTGTCGACCACGAGCGAGGGGGATTGATCGCCCAGCTCGAGCCGCACGCCGTGGTCCAGCAGGCGGGTATCAGCGTGCGCCAGCTCCACGGCCTCGAGGATGAGTTGGTGCAGATCGATGCGCTCAGTCTGGCCGGTGCGTTTTTTTACAAAGGCGATGAGGCGTCGGATGACCTCGCCGGCGCGCAGCGCCTGGCGGCTGATTTTGTCCAGCGTTCTGATTAATTTTTGTTCTTCCTGCGCGTGATTGACAAGCAAATGGCGGCAGGCTTTGGCATATATCTCGATAGCGGTCAGTGGCTGATTTATCTCATGGGCAAGCCCCGAGGCCATTTCTCCCATTGTGTTGATGCGGGTGACGTGGGCCAGCCGCTCGCGGCTCTCGCGCAGATCCTTCTCCGCCTGCTGGCGGTCGCTGATGTCGCGAATAATGCCGACAAACTGGCGATGACTGGCGTGTTTGACTTCGCCGACCGACAGTTCGATGGGAAATACGTCGCCGTTGCTTCTGCGCGCCTTTAACTGCCGCCCCCGGCCTATCACCTTCGTTTCACTGGTGCCAATATAGGCGGACAGATACGCGTCGTGGTGGCCTTGGTGGGCGGCGTCCATCAACAGGCTGATATTTTTTCCGATCACCGCCTCGCTTCGATAAGCGAACATGCGTTCGGCGGAGGGGTTAAAAAGTTCAATCACTCCGTACTGATTGATGACAATAATAGCGTCGGCCACGGCGTGCAGAATGGCTTCAAAAATCGCGCCCCTGTCCCCTTCAGCCAGGTCGCCGCCGGTGCTAATTCTGGCCTCGGGTGGTCCCGTCATCATCGTTCCCGCCCTTGCTAAATCCGTCGAACCTGAAAACGGCCGCAAGACATAGGTATTTTCCGAAGTGCTTTAAGCATAATATCGAGTATCGCCCGGCGTCCGCACACGATACGATTTTCGCAGTGGTCTTTCAACACACAAGTCGCAGATAGGAGTACTAGCCATGGAAGACAAGCGATTTGAGTGCCCCAACGCCACCTCGTAAGTCGAGAGACACCGCTATGAACACCAATCACCTGAGCCCTCGCGAGCAGTCGTCGGCGCGGCGCGGCATATTCAGTGAATTCTTCGCGTGCGGTAAACACGCTCTGCTGGACAAACCGCACCGCATCTACCAGCGCAGCGCCACCCTGTTTTGGGAGGGCAATGACTTCGACGCGGTGTATATCATGCATTCCGGCTCCGCCAAATCATATTTGATTCTCGCCAATGGCGAACAGCAGATCACGCAGTTTTATCTGCCCGGCGATATCATCGGGGTGGAGGGCTTTGACCGGCAGTCGTATGGCTGCACTTTACAGTTTTTGGAAACCAGCAGCGTCTATCGCATCGGCCTGGCGGAACTCGACAAGAGGCTGGCGCAATCCCCATCTCTGCAGCGCCTGCTATTTAAGGCCATGAGTCACGCTCTGGTGGAGGAGCAACGTCTGCACATGAATTTATGCAAACTGAATGTCGAGCAGCGTCTGGCCGGTTTTCTCCTCGAGCTGTCGAAACGCTTTGAGCAACTGGGTTTCTCCCAGCGCGAATTTAACCTAAGCATGTCGCGTGCCGACATCGCCAATTATCTGGGCATGGTGATTGAGACAGTCAGCCGGGTGCTTACCAAATTTCAGTCAGACGGCATCATCGAGGTCACCTACCGAAAAATTCGTATTCTGGATTTTGACGCGCTACGCCAATGCCGCAATACTGCCGGCGAGACGCGCTCGGAGTGCAAAAAACGCCCCCCAGGACAGTTGCCGCAATTAGCGTAGCGCACGAGATCCAACCCACTTCCAACCATACGCCCCGCGTACAGGCATTTTACATTCGCCCACATGGACAGGTGTTTGATACTATTTACCGGCGGGCCCGATAGTATAGTATCGTGATTGTTGACATTACCACGGCTTCATTCATTGCGACGACGAGGCACAAGCGACATTCATTGCTTCCTTGCGGGTTAAATTTTGTTCAAGACGCTGTGGATAACAGCGTGTACAGCGAGCTATGTTTTTGACTTTTTTATACGCGCAAATCAAATCGCTTAATTTACTCGTGTGGGCCCTGCCGGCGCTATTCGCGCACGGGCCCGCAGCCGCGCCCAAACGACTGTTGATTTTCTGCCTGGCAATACCGCTCCTGATATGCATGCAGGGCCTGCATTGGCTCGGATTTTTGTTAGACGAGCTACTTTACCGCCAGTGGCGACAAACGCGCATACGCGCACCCGTTTTTATTATCGGAATCCCGCGCAGCGGCACGACGTTTTTACAGCGCACCCTCGCACGCGATACCCAGTTTGCGACAACCCGAACCTGGGAAACGCTGTTGGCGCCGTCGATTACGGAAAAAAAGCTCTATCGCGGCGTAGCCAAATATTTGCGTCCGCTGCTGAACATCGCCGGACGCAAAGACCGCGGCTTTGTGCGCAAGATGGCGGCGATTCATCAGCTGGGCCTCAACGAACCAGAGGAAGATTTCCTGTTTTTGCTGAATGTGAACGCCTGCTTTCTACTGGTGGCCTTGTACCCGAGCAGCCGTGGACTCTGGAAACTCAGTCGTTTTGATCAAAGCATGCCGCCTTGGGAGAAAACCCTGGTGATGAAGTACTACCAGGCTTGTGTGCGCAAACAGCTCTATTTCATCCAGTCCGAGGACCACGGTTGCGAGCGGGTCTATCTCTCCAAGAATCCCTCGTTCACGCCGATGGCGCATGCGCTGCGCCAGACGTTTCCTGACGCCAAATTCATTGTGTGCGTGCGCGACCCCATACACGCCCTCCCGTCGCAGATAAGTGCCTTGAGGCCCGCCTTCGCCCTATTGGCCAATGGCAGGCCGCCGCAGCAATTTATAAAATACTGTGTCACAATGTTACACTTTTATTACCAACACCTGACTGACGCAATCACTAAAAATCAAGCGGGCATTCCGGTTGTCAACATGGTCGAACTACAGACGAATTTATCCGCCACCCTCGCCTCCATCTATCGCTATCTGGAACGCGATCTACCCGCGGAGTTAACCGCGTATGCCGAGCGGCAATCGGCACGGGGCAATCGACATCAAAGCCAACATCGTTACACGCTTGAGGACTTTGGCCTGGACGACGCATTCGTGCGGCATACTTTCAATGATGTGTGGCCCATAAGGCCCGGTGACGCGGCGACAACAATCCAATGCTGACAAACTCTTCCCTGGCGATCGACCTGACAGATATGGCAAACACCGCGAACCTGAGGGTGGCGGTGGTCTCCGACGCGGCGCCCCATCGCAATGGCGTCGGGGCGTATTACCACGACCTGGAAAACCATTTGCGCGAGCGGGTGGGCGCCATCGTGAACCTTTGCCCCACGATCCATCAGGGCAAATGGAAGGGCGGACTGGCGGTTCCCCTGCCCGGCGACGCCACGCAAAAATTCATGGTGCCCAACCCCGTCGCGCTGTGGCGCCAACTCAAGCAATTTGCCCCCGACGTGGTTATCGTGCCGACGCCGGGATTGTACGGCATTGCCGGCGCCGTGCTGGGCGCGCGACTCGATAGCCGAGTGATTGTGGGCTTTCACACCTGGTACGAAAAACTCACGGAACTCTACTGGAGCCACTGGCAGCGATGGCTGCCACGGGGCTACTTCGACGTGTCGAATAAGATTCTTTTCAAGTTTGCCGACGAAGTGGTGGTCAATTCGGAATTCATGGCGCAAACCGCCTCCGCCGTCGGCGCCAGCACGGCAAAACTGGTGGGCACGCCGATATCTTATGAATTGATTCACACGCCGCTCAAGCAAGCTTCGGGCAGCGTTAGGAATATCCTGTTTGTCGGCCGGCTGGCGGCGGAGAAGAACATCGAATCCATCATTGCTGCGGCCGACAAGCTCCCCGACATGACGTTCAACATCGCCGGTGACGGCCCGGAGCGCGATTTGTTGCTCGCTGCGGCGAAAAAATATGCCAACATCCACTACCTCGGTTGGGTGTGTCGCGAGCGGTTAATTACGCTAATCGACGACAATGACCTGCTGATCTTACCTTCCCATGTCGAATCATTCGGCACCGTGGCGCTTGAGGCGATGGCCCGCCAGCGGCTGGTGCTGGTATCTCGGCATTGCGGTATCGCCGCCTGGCAGAGCCTGCAGTCGGGTCTATTGCATATCGCTGACGGGGAAAAGCCGCATCAAGCGCTGCGCAGAATCGCGGCGCTGGACGCCGACGCCCGCCTGAACGTCGCCGCGGCGGCGCGAACGGCCGCCCTGCAGTTAAACGAGTGGAACCTCAATCAGTGGATGCAGCTAATCAGTGCTAGCGTCGGCGTCGCCAGGGAGCCATGAAGGCGATTGTTTCCATTCACGACGTGATGCCCGCCACCCTCGCCGGAGTCACTCAGATAACCCATCTTATTGCTCCGGCAAATCGACCCGCCGTGAGCCTGCTCGTGGTTCCGGGGCTCAATTGGTCAGACGCTCAGCTCGACCAATTGCGCGCTTGGCAGCATCAAGGCTTTGAGTTGGCGGGACACGGCTGGCGTCATCAAAGCGTTGCTGTGAAGACGCTGTACCACCGCGCCCACAGCGCGCTCTTTTCGCGCGATGCCGCCGAGCACCTGTCACTAACGCGGGCGGCGCTTAGGGGACTGCTGCTCGACAACCATCAGTGGTTTGAACGCCACCACTTTAAGATGCCACAATTCTATGTACCGCCTGCCTGGGCGCTAGGCAAGCTGAAGAGGGAAGATCTGACGTCGCTGCCATTTCGCTATTATGAGAACGCCGGCGGTATTTTTGACGCGCAAGAAAAGCGCTATCGTCGCCTGCCGCTGCTCGGTTTTGAAGCCGATACGCGCCTTCGACAGTGCTTTCTGCGCGCCTGGAACCACGGCAACAAAGCCCTGTGTTCCAGGCTATCGCCAATCCGGATAGCCGTTCACCCTTTTGACCTGCAATACCGGCTGGGCGGTGACCTCAAAGACTGCCTGGCAACAATCGCACAGTGGCAAAACTATCGAACTATTTTTTAGCTGCCGGCTGTTGTCCTTGTACAATGACTATCTGCAGATATTTATGCTCGGTTGTTAAAAGTGGTAACTCAGACCAATGGATAAAAATCCGGACACCCCTCCTTCATCATCGATAATCGCCTCTCGTTCCGCATGCAGATTCGCTTCGCTCAGCACACCGTCGGGGTCGTTGGCGGTGAGTGTCACAGTCGGATCATCCAAATGAATCAAACCGATTTGCGTCACCCAGGCAAAGCCGCTGTCACCCGCGGTTTTATTGCCCCACCCCAAACCGATGTAGGGCACGACTTGTCGCTCATGTTCGATATTGAGGTCCAATCCGGCGAGATTGTTCGAGTTCACAGCCACGCCACCGACAAAAAATTCCTCACCGAGTTTTGCTTCCGCGCTTGCATCATATTCGGCTTCCACCGCCATGACACCGGCAGAGATAAACAGCTTGCGCTTCCAGCCCACCGACAAGGGGTACCAATCCAGCATTAGGCCGAGTGCCGCCGAGTCACTATCCCCCTCGTAATCGACACCGGAGAACTCAGCGTCAACGTCTTCCGCAGCCAAGCCGTGCAACGCCGCTCTTAGATGTAAGCGGTCGTCGAATTTATAGGTGTAAAAAGCGCCCAGGCCGTATGAATTCAGGCTGCTCCCCAAGGCGTGCGCGGACTGGCGTTCAGACCCAGCCGTCAAGGCTGGCGCAGAGGCGAATAAGGCGGTCGATAATGTGCTAATCAAGAGATAATTTTTCATGGTGTTACGTCCTTTTATTGGTTGACTGTTATTCACTTTTTTCCGCACAGATACATTGTCAGATACTCAGCGATGGCGGCAAATATACAGCACCAAAATTAACCACCGCTGAATCGAAACTTAACCAAAACTGAACGCGGGCGATACGCGATTTTTGATCTGCACGGGCAGAAATTGATTACTTTAAGAGTTAGGGCCTGTTAACACTTCCCTTTTTCGTTCAGCTGCGGTTAAGCTTGGCATGGTCTAATATGCCCGCGCGCCCATCACTGCTTGGAAGCTTTGTGGAAACCTATAAAAAACAAGTTGTTAGCTTTTTACTTTTGCTGTTTATCGCAGCCGGTGTCGAGGCCGATCCGATGGAACGCGACAGCGATGATGCAAACGCGGGAGCGCGCCAGCGCAACAGTGAAACGCCGGGCCAGGCGTCCGCGACATCGCCACGCGGTGAGATGCCAACGGCTGGAGATGAACCACCGCAGACGTCGGGCATCGAGCGCATGGTCATGCCCTTGACGCACTGGGTCGAGGAGAAAATCCAAAATACGTCCATCATCAAGCCTTCCGCTTATTCCCGCAAGCGGCAGGCGCAGGGGCCGAATCATATCAATCTGCGCGAAGCCATCGAACGAGCGCAAAAGCAATATACGGGCACCGTGCTCGGCGCGGAACGCATATCGGAAAAAGACCAACTTATCTACCGCATTAAGATTCTCTCTGCCAGCGGAATTGTCAAACTGGTGGAGGTGGACGGCAGCAAACAGGAGAGCGAAGGGACGCAACATGAAGTTACTACTGATTGAAGACGACGCAGTACTGGTAAATCAGTTGTGCGACAAACTCAATAAAGCGGGATACCAAGTGGACGCCAGTTACGATGGCGAAGACGGCCTATACCGATCGCGTGAGTTTGGCTACGACCTGGCGATTATTGATCTTGGTCTACCGAAATTATCGGGAATCGACATTATCCAGCGGCTACGCGCCGAAAAGCGTACGCTTCCGATATTGATCCTGACCGCGCGCAGCAGCTGGCAAGATAAAGTTCACGGGCTTAAAGCCGGCGCCGACGACTATCTGGTCAAGCCTTTTCAACTGGAGGAGCTGTTGGCGCGAGTGCAGGCCATGTTGCGCCGCGCCGCCGGTTATGCCAGCAGCCTGCTACAGCAGGGGCCCATTACCCTGAATATGGAAACCCAGCAAATTTGGGTGAACGCCCGGGCGGTGAACTTGACGGCGTTCGAACATAAACTCATGCAATACTTTATGCTGCACCCCCAGCGCGTCACATCCAAAACCTCGCTCGCCGACTATCTTTATGCCGAGGATGCCGACCCCGACAGCAACGTGATCGAGGTGCTGGTCGCCCGCTTGCGGCAGAAACTCGATCCGGAAAATACCATTAAACCCATTGAAACGCTGCGCGGCCGCGGCTATCGCTTTACGATCAAAGATTGACGATGAAACCGCTATCCCTGCGCAGACGCTTTTTCACCAATACCACGATTGTCGCCGTCGCGGTGATGACCATAAGCATGTTGATTGTTGATATCAGCTATAAAAAAGAATTGGAAAAATCGACCCGCGAAAAACTCCGCTTGCATATTTTTACCTTGTTGTCGGTTGCGCAAACACAAGGGCGAACACTGCACGTACCCGATATTCTGCACAACCCCCGCTTCAATACCGCCGGCTCGGGCCTTTGGGCCACGGTGTTGGACGCGGCCAAAGCTCCCTTGTGGCGCTCGCTTTCGATCCAACAAACCCCACGCGACCTGCGTCTCGGCGAAAACACCGGCGACTGGCGTTTCGGCAAAAGTACCATCAACGCGCGCCAGTATCTAATCGCCGCCTATAACGTCGCCTGGGAGAACAATCAGCGGCGTTACCACTACCATTTTGTGGTGGCGGAGGACGAAAGCGTCCTGCGGGAGGCAACGCTGCGGTTTCGATGGTGGTTATTCGGTGGCTTCTTCGCTACCACCGCCGCCCTGTTACTTTGCCAGCTGATTGTTTTGCGCCTGGCCTTTCGCCCTATTTCACACCTTGAAGATGAAATCGCTTTGCTGGAACAGGGCAAACAAAGCACCTTGTCCAACGACTACCCAAAGGAACTCAGCGGCGTTACCTCCAATCTCAACGCCCTGATTGACAAGCAGTATCGTCAGCGCCGGCGCTACCGCGCCAGCATGGCGGACCTGGCCCACAGCCTAAAAACGCCGATGGCGATTATCAACGCTGAAATGACGAATTATGCCGAAAACAAAATCCTGCGCGACGCGACCACCCGCATCGACAACAACATCGAATACCAACTGCGGCGCGCCGTAATTTCCGGCCATACACTGTTGAGCTGCGGCACGCCGGTGCGCGAAATCCTGAACCTGGTGCTCGAAGCACTGCGAAAAATCTACCGCGACAACGCCATTAGCGTCAACGCCGAACTCGACGAGACGCTGCTGTTCTTCGGTGACGAAAATGATCTGATGGAAGTGCTCGGCAATTTATTGGACAACGCCTATAAACACGCCCGCCGCCGCATCAACGTGGCGGCTAAGCAATGCGCTGGCTCCCTGACGATTATGATCGAAGACGATGGCAAAGGTCTTAGCGACAACGATGCGGTAAAAATATTCGCTCGCGGCGAGCGGCTCGATCGCCGGGGCGGCGGACAGGGCCTAGGCCTGGCGGTGGTGTTCGATATTGTCACCGCCTACCGCGGCCACATCGAAACCGCGGCGTCGAGCCTCGGTGGGGCACGATTCAACATCACTTTTGCACAAAGGACGCAACCACAATGAAAAAAATACTCTTGCTTGTTATGTTCACCACCTCCTGCGGCTGTTCATCGGTCAACGTGCGCACCGACGGCGACGAAGAAGCGCGCGGCAGGCCGAGCTTCCAGCAACGCTACACCTATTGGTGGTGGGGGTTGCGCGGCAGACACGCGATTAATGTGCGGGAAATCTGTGGCGGCAAAGCGGTGCGACAAATGCAGGCGGTGGACACCTTTACCGACATCCTCGCCGGCGCTTTTACCCTCGGAATTTACGCGCCGCGCACGGCCAGGGTGTGGTGCGGGGAGGCGGAACAATGAAACAACTTCTCGCCGCTTCCGCCTGCCTGCTCATCAACGCCTGCAGCACCATGGAATTTATCAACGGCCCGAAAATGGACGAGACCGTGGTGCGTGAAAAATGGCACCACTTGGGTGTTAACGGACTGATCGAATTCAGCTCACCGATGAATGTCGACTACCATTGCGACCAGAAACAGTGGGACAGCGTGACCATCGAGCGCACCTTCGTCAATGGACTGGCCACCTACTCCTGGCCCTACCTGACGATTTATTCGCCTTGGACGATCGTATACGAATGCCGCGAACCTGTCGATTGAAAATCGGCAAAGTGCAGGGTCTGGCGCTAATGGCACTTATTCAAGTAGATTTTCGATGAAAGTCTATGCAAGAGTCTCTATTGGCACGTAGCGACGATTACCGGGTGGGTGTATGCGGGACACGCAGCAAGTACATCCCGGTATGCTCGACGTCGGCATCCATGCCTCCGACGGTCCCGCATACACCCACCCGGTAATCGT
>JAAUXX010005546.1_pt1 | contig 12991 bp, 14 predicted proteins | sample 7278111 | NCBI WGS metagenome assembly JAAUXX01 (sample SAMN14350116, study PRJNA611818) | marine sediment metagenome | isolation source: surface marine sediment (1.8m) | place: French Polynesia: Moorea | collected 2018-08
GCCGTCGACCCGGCACTGTTCCTCGACGAATGACGCAAAGGGGTCTGACCCCTTTAAGTCGGCGAAATTAGCGAAAACACTGATTTGATCAATGACTTGCGCCGCAGAAGGGGTCTGACCCCTTTAAGTCAACGAAATGACCGAAAACCCTCTTTCGACCAATTACTTGGCGGAGATTTGAATTCTGAAGGGGGTCAGACCCCGTTTTAAGATCGGGTCAGCCCCTGTTTCGAATGCGGTGCGAAGATCGGTAGGTGTCAGACCCCCTCTGGAAGAAGGGTCTGACACCGTCATGCGACTCAGCAGGACTCGAAGAACGTGCACATGACGGGCCGGAACGCGTCCATGTCCACGAGAAACGAGTCGTGTCCACGAATGCAGTCGAGTTCGACGTAGCGCGTGTCGTGACCCGCGGCTCGAAAACCGTCGGCCATCGTGCGCTGTTGGTGAACCGGGAACAGGACGTCGGTCGTCACGCCAATCACGAGAACCCGTTCGAGCTGCATCCGCCCGAACGCCGCGTCGAGCGAGCCGCCATGCTCGCACAGGTCGAAGAGATCCGACGCGTGTGACAGGTACAGGTAGCAATTCGGATCGAACTGGCCCGTGAATTTCCGCGCGTGGTTCTCGAGGTAGGACTCGACCGAGAACTCGATCTGGAACGGGTCACCGGGCTTGCGATTTGCCGTCGTCCGCTCACGGCCGAAGCGCTGTACCCATTCCTCGGGCGAACGGTAGGAGATCATGCCGAGCTTGCGCGCGAGGCGCTGGCCCGTAATCGGCGGATCGTCGACGTCGTAGTCGCCGTTCTTCCAGCGCGGATCCGAGCGAATCATCTCGCGCTGCAGCGAGCGCACGGCGATCGAGAACGGCTCGGAGCGTGTCGTCGAGGAGATCGACACGAAGTTCTGGACCCGCTCCGGGTGCCTTGCGCAAAACGCGAGGCCCGTCATACCGCCCATCGAGCAGCCGACGACCGTATGCAGCACGTCGATGCCGAGCGCGTCTACGACGCCGAGTGCCGACGTGGCGACATCCTCGAGACTCAGCACCGGGAACGTGAGCCGGTAGAGCTCGCCCGTCGCCGGGTCGATGGACGCCGGGCCGGTCGAGCCGAAGCAGCTGCCCAGCGAATTCACGCAAATGACGAAAAAGCGATCCGTGTCGAGCGGCAGGCCCGAACCGATCATCTCCTCCCACCACCCGGCGCTCTGATCTTCGGCCGACGACGACGCATGCGCGGACGGCGACAGTCCCGAAAAGATCAGGACGGCGTTGCTCTTTTCGGCGTTCAGCTCACCCCAGGTCTCGTAGGCGAGCGTCGGCGAATCGACGACGCCGCTGCGATGCATCTGGAACGGTCCGTCTAGCGTCACGTACTTGCGAGCGTCGGTCATTGGCCTACTTCTTGTGATGTTTCATCATGCGCTTCTTGCGCCGCTGCTGCCTTGGCGTGAGCTTGTTGCGGCGGCCCTTGTAGGGATTATCGCTCGTTCTGAAGGACAGTCGAACCGGCGTGCCGTTGAGCTTGAAAGCCTTACGGAAGCGATTGATCAGATAGCGCCGGTACGAGTCGGGCAGTCGCTCGGTCTGGTTGCCGTGAATCACGATAACCGGTGGGTTGCGGCCGCCCTGGTGCGCATAGCGCAGCCGTATCCGGCGTCCGCGAACGAGCGGCGGCGGATGCACCGTAACGGCGGCCTCGAGCTCGTTCGTTAGCTCCGTCGTCGACAGGTCCCGCATGGCCGCATTGAAGGCGCGCCGGACCGCCGGTAGCAGGTCACCGACGCCTGTGCCGTGGAGCGCGGAGATCGTCTTGCGCTCGGCAAAGTCGAGAAACGGCAGACGTCTTTCGACATCGTCCCGAACCTTCTTTCGCTGCTCGTCGCCGAGACCATCCCACTTGTTCACGGCAACGACGAGCGCTCGGCCGCGCTGCACGATCAGGCCGAGCAGGCTCACGTCCTGCTCGGTAATCCCTTCCTGCGCGTCGATCACGGCAATCACGACTTCAGCACGCTCGATCGCCTGCAGCGCCTTGATCACGCTGAATTTCTCAATCGCCTCGTGCACGCGGGCGCGGCGGCGGATCCCGGCCGTATCGATCAGCACGTAGTCCTGACCATCGCGTTCGAACGGTATCGCCACGCTGTCGCGGGTCGTGCCGGGCTGGTCGTAAACGACGACCCGCTCCTCGCCCAGCAGGCGATTGACGAGCGTCGACTTGCCGACGTTGGGCCTGCCAATCACGGCAATACCCAGTGTCTCATCGTCGTCCTTGTCTTCGGCTTCGGCGTCCTCGAAAGGCTCGAGCACGGCATCCATGAGCGCGGCAATACGGTCGCCGTGCGCGGCAGAGACCGCAACGGGCTGCCCGAGGCCGAGCGCGTGAAACTCGCTCGCCGTGATGTCCTGGTCGAGACCTTCAGCCTTGTTGACGGCCAGCCACGCCTTCTTCGCATGGCGGCGGGCGAGATCCGCGACGTGCTCGTCAGCGGCCGTGAGCCCTTCGCGCCCGTCAACGAGCACGATCGCCGCGTCGGCTTCCTCGAGCGCGCGGACCGACTGCTCGACCATACGCTCGTCGATACCGACCTCGCCGCCCGCGACGCCGCCCGTATCGATGACGAGATAGGGAACCGGGCCGAGCTTGCCGAAGCCGTACTGGCGATCGCGCGTCAGGCCGGGATAGTCGGCGACGAGTGCGTCACGCGACCGCGTGAGGCGATTGAAAAGAGTGGACTTGCCAACGTTCGGCCGGCCAATCAGTGCGACAACCGGAAGCATGGCTGGATCGCGACACTTGCGTGTCAGGCGCCCTCGTCGTCGTTGTTTTCGCCTTCCTCCATGACGTCGGGCGCGCTGCGGCGGGTACGACGCGGTTCCTGGACGGCGAATGCATGGAGCGAACCCGAGTCGCTCTGGACATAGAGACGATTAGCGACAACGAGCGGATCGCTGCTGATCGCTTTCTTGCCGAGCCGCACGCGACCGACAACTTCACCGTCGACGTTGGACAGGAAATGCAGGTACCCCTCGAAATCGCCCGTAACGACCGTCGTGTGGAACGGCACGGGCAGCGTCGGCCAGCGCCGGAGCAGCGCATCCTGCCGCCACGCTTCGGTGCCGCTCATGCGTACGAGCGCAATGACTTCGCCGTTCTCGTCGGTCGTGTACAGGTTGTTCCAGTCCGCGGCAACGCCGACGAAGGTCGAGATCTCCTGCTGCCACAGAACCTGGCCCGACTCCGCCGCCACCGATGCGAGCGTGCCCTGATAACCGGCCGCGTAGATGTCCTGGCCGACGAGCGCCATTTGCCCATCCACGTCCGACAGCCGTTCGAGGTCCGAGCGACCGCTCGGCGGCGACAGCATCGATTCCCAGTTGACGTCGCCGCTTTCAGCGTCGACCGACATGATCCGGCCGTTATCGAAGCCCGCGACGATGCTGCTGCCATTCACGAGCGGCGTTGCGCTGCCGCGCAGCGTCAGCGGCGGCGTCGCCTGCTCGATCGTCCAGCGCGGTGACCCGTCGAAGACCGAAACGGCGCGGAGCCGGTTATCGATCGTCTGAACGACAACCATGTCATCGTCGATGACGGGAAACGCGAGCGACTCGCCGTCGATATCCGTCCGCCAGCGTTCGGCACCCGTCGATGCCTCAAGGACGATCAGGTAGCCGTCCGCAGCCATGACCGCGACCGAGTCGGCGCCGACGCCGGGACCCGCGGTGAGCTCGATCCCGAGCTTCGTTCGCCAGATGACTTTGCCGTTCTCGGGGTCGAGCGCCAGCACGTTGCCGTCGATGCTCGCGGCGTACAGGCGCTCGCCGTCACCGGCTGGCCTGAGTGCGACCCTGAGGAAATCCGATTGCTTGCCGAGGTTCGTGGACCAGAGTCGCTTGACCCTGACCTTCTCTTCGAATTTCGTAAGCTCCGCCGGCTTGAGCTCTTCGTCTTTCTTGTCCTTGAACAGACCGCAACCCGAGATCGCGAGCGTTGCCGCGACGACGAGGAACCAGCGAAGCGCGCGCGCGGTGCTCATTAGGGCGTCTCGGTCTCGCTGGCGTCGGCAACGCCGGCGTCCGGCGTCTCACCGAGATCCTCGGGAAAGTCGGTATCCGCGATGTCTGCCGCCTCAGGCTCGGGAACAGGCAGGTCGAGCAGCTTGAGCTGCAGGAACGTCGTGTCCACAGTCTGGCCGTTGTCGGCGAGCGCCGTGAGGTACTCGGCGCGCGCATCGTCGTAACGTTCGAGACTCGACAGCGCGTCGCCGCGCGCCTCGGCGTAGCGGGCCTTGAAGCCGTTCCCGTCCTGCCCGTCGAGCAGCGCGAGGACGTCGTCGTACTTTTCCTGGTACTGCAGGATCTTGGCGAGACGCAGGCGGGCTACCGGGGCGAACACGGACGCGGAATCCACGAGCTCACGCAGCACGTTCGCGGCATCGGCGTCGCGATTCGAGTCCATGTACAGGCGCGCCATCGCCAGTTTGGCCTGCTGGGCGTAGGCCGTATCGGCGAACGTCGCATTGAGATCGGCGATGGTCGCCTCGGCATCGTCGAGCCTGCCTTCGGCCACATGCCCGGCCAGCGTGTCGTAAAGGGCTGACGCCTCGGCCTCGGCATTCGCCTTGCTCGTGTTGTAGTAATTCAAGCCGAACAACAGGCCTGCGCCGAGTACGACGCCGGCGACGACGTAGGTGCCGTAGTCCGACCACCACGCACGCATGTTCTCCAGTTGTTCCTTTTCTGATAAATCTTCCACTGTTCTATCTACCCAGTTTTTGAGCCAGCACGGTGGCCAGCTCATCCAGCGCCACGGTTTCCTGTTCGTCAGTCGACCGCAATGGTTTTAGTCCGACGGAGGACCTCGCAAGTTCAGTCTCGCCAAGTACGAGCGCATACTGCGCGCCGCTCTTGTCGGCCCGCTTCATTTGTGATTTGAAGCTGCCGCCCCCGAGGTTGAGCTCAACGCGGATACCCGCCACTCGATTCCTCAGGTCCTCGGCAACCTCAAATGCCTTTTCGAGCGTCCCGTCGCCCACGGCCGCGAGATACACGTCTGCCGTCGGCTCCGGCGCGGCACCGCCGCACACCTCGTACAGCGCGACGAAACGCTCGATGCCCATCGCCCAGCCAACCGCCGGCGTAGGCCTGCCGCCGAGCTTCTCGACGAGACCGTCGTAACGTCCGCCGGAGCACACGGCACCCTGCGAACCCAGCGCGTCCGTGACCCACTCGAAGACGGTGCGGTTGTAGTAGTCGAGCCCGCGGACGAGACGCGGGTTCACCGTGAAAGCCACCCCGGCCGCATCGAGCAGGCTTTTAAGGCCATCGAAATGCGCCCTGGACTCATCGTCGAGGTACGTAAGCATGACGGGCGCATCGGCCACGATCCCCTGCATTTCCGGGTTTTTACTGTCCAGAATTCGCAGCGGGTTTTGCTCAAGGCGGCGAATACTATCCTGATCGAGGTCGTTTTTCACGCCGTTGAAGTAGCTGACGAGGTCCTCCCGGTAGCGACGCCGAGCCTCGGGCGTGCCCAGGGAGTTGATCTCGAGCGTCAGCCGGGAAATGCCGAGGCGGGCCCAGATGCGCGCACTCATGATGATCAGCTCGGCATCGACGTCCGGGCCCTCGTAGCCCAGCGCTTCGACGTCGAACTGGTGAAACTGACGGTAGCGGCCCTTTTGCGGCTTCTCGTAGCGGAACATCGGCCCCGCGGTCCACAGCTTTTGCCGCTGGTTGTGCAGCAGGCTGTTCGTAATTCCGGCCCGAACCATCCCCGCCGTGGCTTCAGGCCTGAGCGTCAGGCTTTCGCCGTTGCGATCGGCAAACGTGTACATCTCCTTCTCGACGATGTCGGTCACTTCGCCGATCGAGCGCCGGAAGAGTTCGGTGTGTTCGAGTATGGGCAGCCGGATCTCACGGTAGCCATAGCTCTCGGCAATGTCGCGCACGGCGCCTTCGAGGTACTGCCATGTCCCCGAAACGTCGGGCAGGATGTCCGGCATGCCGCGTATGGCTTTCGGTTTCACGTCGAGGTCCGTTTGTTGGCGTCAGGGCAAGGTGAGGCGTGCGGTAGCGCCGCGCCGCTGGTCCGGCCGGATCGGGTAGTCCTCACCGTTCAGCATCAGGCTCACGCTGTCCGCACTGCCGAGCAGAACCGACAGCGGTCCCGCGCCCTCGACGTTGACGGTCGAACCGGCGCGGCCGAGATCGAAGAACAGAACCTGGCCGGCGCTGTCGGTCACCTCGGTCCAGCAGTCCTCGCTGAAACTCAGTGTCAGCACGACGCCGTCGGGCAGCGACGAAGTGAGCGTTGCGGGTTCGGGTTCTTCAGCGACGTCGGCGGCAGCCGGCTCGGCCACGCTGGCCTGTTCCAACACGGCGTCCGGCTCGGCCTCCGTCTCATCGGGCGACTCGGTGTCAGCGGCCTCGGGCGGCGGGCTGAGCGCGTCCGCATCGGATTCCGGTTCGGAGGCTTCCTGAACGGCGCTCGGTGCGGGCTCGGGCGCAACGGTCGATGACGCCATGTGCCGGCCGGACGTAAACCACCAGTAGGCGAACGCCGCGGCGATGACGACGAGCACGAGTGCGATCCATGGGCCGGGCGACAGCTCGCTCACCGGTCGGCGGCGTTTGCCGACGACGGGTGGCATGCCCGCCGATCGCGTCAGCTCATGATAGTCAGCGAGGACGTCCCGCTCGTCGACGCCGACGAGCTCGGCGTACTTGCGGAGATGGCCTTTGGCGAATACGGGCGCACCGAGGTTGTCGAACTCGTTACGCTCAAGCGCCCGAACCTTGACCTCATCGAGGTGCAGCTCTTTTGCGATCTCGAGCAGCGCAATCTGTTGCTCCTCGCGCGCCGCCCGCAGGCGTTCGCCACCGCGGGGACCTGCCTCGGCCGCCTCGGTCTCGTCGCTGTCGTCGCGCGTCTCGTCGTTCATCGGGCTTAGTTGTTGCGGGCCTGTACGTCGCGCGCTTCGGGCGATCCGGGGAATCGGTCCTGCAGCATCGAGTAGTACTCGTCGCGGGCGCGGTCGTCGCCGAGGCGGAATTCGACCTCCCAGCCGATACGCAGCGACTGCGCCGTCGGCTCCGAAATGGCGAAGTAGCGCTGGATAAAGGCTCGCGCGGACAGGTCTTCGTTGGTGATCAGCTTGAGGCGTGCCATCTGCAAAAGCGCTTCGGCGTAGTTCCGGTTCTGCGCCAGCGCTTCGCGGAGATACGCCTCGGCCTCTGCGAAGTCCGGCGCGTCCATCATGCAGACGCCGGCATTCGTCAGCGTGATTTCGGAGTAGTCGTTCGTCGGTGCGTCAATCGCCCGGTCGAAGTACCGTTTGGCGTCATTGAATTCGCCCTGCCGGCACAAATAGACCGCGTAGGTATTGAGGACGTTGAAATCGCGTGGCGCAACGCGAACGGCTTCGCGATAGGACTCCTGGGCGAGGCGCTCGTTGCCCAGGGCCTCGTAGGTCAACGCGAGCGCCGTCCAGGTGAGAGGCCGATCCGGGTTGAACTCGAGCGACTCCTTCAATCGGTCACGGGCGAGGTCGTAATCGCCGTTCTTGTAATACTGCGCACCAAGTGAATACAAGGACTGGGCGGCATCGTCGCTCGTCGGTTTGGGCCGCTCGACGGCGCCGTCCGTCGTGGACACGCAGCCGCCAAGGATCAACGCCAGGCCTGCCAGGAGTATGCTTAGTCGTATCGCTCTCACGCTGTCGCCCTATCGCTCTTGTCGTGTGTCTGCTCCGCCGTCTTGCTGAAGACTTTCTCGCCGAGGCGGCGTCGTACGCGATCGCTCACGCGACCCGCAAGCTGCCCGCAGGCAGCGTCGATATCGTCCCCGCGCGTGCGGCGCGTCGTCGTGACCAGGTTCGCCTTCCTTAAGCGCTCCTGGAAATGATGAATCGTGTCGGCTGACGAGCGTCTGAAGCGCGTACCCGGAAACGGGTTGAACGGGATCAGGTTGATCTTCGCAGGTTTGCCTTTGAGCAACGCCACCAGTTCGTCAGCGTGTTTGAGCGAATCGTTGACGCCCTTGAGCATCACGTATTCGAAAGTAATGTGCCGATTCGTGTGCTGACCCGCATAACGCCAGCAGGCGTCGAGCAGCTCGGCGATCGGATGCAGCTTGTTGATCGGCACGAGCTCGTCGCGCAGCGCATCGTTCGGCGCGTGCAGCGACACGGCAAGCGCAACGTTGCAGTCATCCGCAAGCTTGTCGATGTGAGGCACGATCCCGGATGTCGAGACCGTCACGCGCCGACGCGAAAACCCGAATGCCCAGTCCGACAGCAGAATGTGGAGCACGGGCAGCACGGCCCGATAGTTCGCGAGCGGTTCGCCCATCCCCATGAAGACGATGTTCGTCACGGCCGGCTCGCCGTTGGAACGCGGCGGCAGCGCCTGGATCGCGTGCCAGACCTGGCCGACGATCTCGGCCGCCGTCAGGTTTCGATTGAAGCCTTGATGGCCGGTCGCACAAAACGCGCAGTCGAGTGCGCAACCCACCTGCGAGGAAATGCAGAGCGTGCCACGCGAGGGTTCGGGAATGAACACGGTTTCAACCGCCTGGCCGGCACCGCTTTCGAACAGCCATTTGACGGTGCCGTCCTCGGAATCGAATCGCGACTGCATTGCCGGCAGATCAATAGCCGCGATCTCATTGAGCCGCGACCGAAGTGCCTTCGACAGGTCGGTCATGTCGGCAAACGAGGTTACGCCGCGCTGGTACACCCACTGCATGAGCTGCCGCGCGCGAAACGGCTTCTCGCCTATCGACGCGAACCACTCCACGAGCTCGGCCTCTGAGAGACCGAGCAAGTTGAGCTTGTCCGAATCGACTGACACGAGCGGGTCCGTCCTAGCGCGTCCGCGGGCAGACGCCGCCGTCCGCAAAGAAGAACTCGATTTCGTTCGCGGCCGTATCGGGGCCGTCCGAGCCGTGGACGACGTTCTCCTCGATACTCGCGGCGAAGTCCGCGCGAATCGTGCCGGGATCTGCATCGGCCGGGTTCGTGGCGCCCATGATGTCGCGGTTCTTCGCGATTGCGCCTTCGCCCTCGAGTACCTGGGCCACGACGGGTCCGGAGGTCATGTAGCTGACCAGGTCGTTGAAGAACGGCCGTTCGCTGTGTACGGCGTAGAAGCCTTCCGCCTGTTCCTTCGAGAGGTGCAGCATCCGCGCTGCGACAATCTGGAGACCGGCTTTCTCGAAGCGGCTGTAAATTTCGCCAATCAGGTTCTTTTCGACGCCATCGGGCTTGATGATGGAGAGCGTTTGCTCAACGGCCATTTTCGGGGATTCCTTGTATACGGGTTGGGGTCAAACAAAAGACCGGGTCAGCGTTCGGCTGCCCGGCAGACATAAACACTTAATTTTAATATGAAATCCCTAGACGTTGAAGCTTTCGCCGCAACCGCATTCGCCCGCGACGTTGGGATTTCGGAAGGAAAAGGCCTCATTCAGCCCGTTTTTGACGAAATCGACCTCGGTGCCGTCGACGAGGGGCAGCGCCTCGGAGTCCACGACGACCTGGACGCCCTTGTCCTCGAATACGACGTCGTTCGCTGCGACCTCCTCGGCGTAGTTGACGACGTAGGAATAGCCGGAGCAGCCGGTTTTCGTGATTCCGAGCCGCAAGCCGACCGCGTCACCGCGCTTGTCGAGGTACGCCCGAACCCGGCCTGCCGCCGCTTCAGTCAGGGAAATCGCCATGTTTTCGTATGCTCCTGGATCGTGGATGCGCCTAGCCGCATCCGGGTCATGTGGGCGCGGCACCGCCAAGGCAAGTCCCAAGCTCGCGGGCCGCATCCTCGAGGACAAGTATACGGCCGGTTTTTTCGACCGGTAAGCCCAGAGTTCGCATAATTTCCGAAGGCTGCCACTCCCGGAGCGCCGAAATCGGCCTTCCTTCGAGGTTTCGGCACAGCCACTCGCAGGCCGCGACGAAATGCGGGCAGCCATAGGCCCGGAAGCGAAGCGCCGAAACTCGCCCGTCGTCGGCGCGTGCGCTGAGCCTGAGCCGCACGCCCTGACCTTCGACGTAGACACTCTCGCCCTCCCCGGGTTCACCCGGCTCAGGCGCAACGTGACGCAGATCTCCGAACAGATCCCGGGTCAGTGCGCTGTAGGGATCCGTCGTCATGCCGCGGGCAAAATTGCAGAGAGCCGGCTCACGGCGTCCCGGTATAGCTCGATCGCGAGGTCGATGTCGGCCGTCGTTGTTGGCCGACCGAAACTGAAGCGAATCGCGCTCTCGGCGGCGGCATCCGACACGCCCATCGAGCGCAGGACAGCCGACGGCTCCTGGCTCTGAGAATTGCACGCGGAACCCGTGGACACGCACAGTGGTTCCAGCGCAAGCAGGAGACTCTCACCCTCGATACCGCCGGCGCTGACGTTGAGGATGCCCGGATAGGGAGACGCGTCGTCGCCGTTTCTGGTCAGGTTCGGCAGGTCTTCGATGCCATGCCAGAGGCGATCGCAGAGCTGCCTCAAGCGCGCCAGATCGTCGTGCATCGATTCGCGCGCAATCGTCGCTGCCTCGGCAAAACCGGCGATGAGGTGCACGGGCAGCGTTCCTGGCCTGAGGCGAGACTGCTGAGACCCGCCGTACAGGAGCGGCTCGGGATTGACGCCCGGACGCTTTCGCACATACAGCGCGCCAATGCCCTTCGGTCCATAGAGCTTGTGCGCCGTCATCGATACGAGGTCGACATCGAGCTGTTCGATATCGAGCGGAAGTTTGCCGAGCCCCTGCGCGGCATCGACGTGAAACACGACATCGCGATCGGCGAGCAGCTTGCCAATGGCCGCAATATCCTGCACGACACCCGTTTCGTTGTTGACGAACATGATCGACACGACCTGGGTGTCCTGGCGCAATGCGGCCTCGAGGTCTTCGAGCAAAAGACGGCCGTTCGACTGTGGCGCGAGCCAGGTCACGTCGAAGCCTTCTTTCTCGAGCGCCTTGAACACGTCGGTAACAGCCTTGTGCTCGGTCGGCATCGTGATGAGATGCCTGCCACGATGCGCGCGTGCCGCGGCGATTCCGCGAATAGCGAGGTTGTTCGATTCAGTGGCGCCGGAGGTCCAGAAAAGCCGTTCCGGCTCGCAGTTCACGAGGGCCGCGAGCGCTTCGGCGGCGCGATCGATCGCGGCAGCGGCGCTGCGCCCTGCCGCGTGCAGTGCCGACGGGTTTGCGAAGTCGGCGTCGGCTTCGAGGTAGCGGCTCATCGCTGCAACGACGCGCGGGTCGACCGGCGTCGTCGCGGCATAGTCGAGGTAAACCCAGTCGTGACTCACGATGGCTTACCGCCGGTTCGATCTCTTTCGATCGACGACAGGATCCCGTTCAGGATGTTGATCTCGTTCTGGTCGGGCTCCGCCCGGAGGAACAGCCGCCGCAGCCGCCGCATCAGGAGCCGTGGGTTGTCGAGCTGCAGGAAGCCGATGTCCTGCAAGAGCGCCTCGAGCTCCTTGAAGAAGTACTCGAGCGAGCCGCTCGCGGCGGGCGGCACGTCGGGCTCGACCTCGGGAATCGCATCGCCTTGCTGCGAGCGAACCTCGTAGGTCACGACCTGAACGGCCATCGCGAGGTTCAGCGAGCTGAACTCGGGGTTCGTCGGTATCGACAGCAGCGCATTGCAGATGTCGAGATCTTCGTTCGACAGCCCGCTCTTTTCGGGACCGAACACGAGCGCGGCGGTATTGCCGTTTCGGGACTCGCGCAGCGCCCGGGTCGCCGCATCGCGCGCGTTGAGTGTCGGCCAGTCGATCGAACGCGAACGAGCGCTCGCGCCGGCGACAAACACGCAGTCGTCGACGGCGTCGGCGAGGCGCCCGACGACGCGCGCGTTCTCCAATATGTCGTCGGCGCCCGAGGCTCGCGCTGTCGCCTCCGGATGCGGGAAATAGCGGGGATCGACGAGCGCAAGATCCGACAGGCCCATGTTCTTCATGGCACGCGCCACGGCCCCGATGTTCCCGGGATGCGTCGTGCCGACAAGAACGATACGAATCGACATTGTCTACTTCGGTTCTGAAAAGTCCGGTATTCTACCGGAGCTCTTTTCACAAGTCGGAATCGTTTCATGCACCCGTTACTCAACGTGGCGGTCATGGCTGCGCGCAAGGCGGGCGCCGTGCTCATTCGCTCACTCAACAAGCTGGACAAGCTCAATGTCCAGGAGAAAGGCCGCAACGACTACGTGAGCGACGCGGACCTTGCGGCCGAAAAAGCCGTCATCGAGACGATTCACAAGCACTACCCGGACCACGCCATCCTCGCCGAGGAGTCCGGCGAGACGGGCGAATCCGACACGGTCTGGATCATCGATCCGCTCGACGGTACGACCAACTTCCTGCACGGCTTTCCCGTGTTCGCGGTATCGATCGGCGTCCAGGTGAACGGACGCGTCGAGCACGCGGTCGTTTACGACCCCGTGCGCCAGGAACTCTTCACGGCCTCACGCGGCGCTGGCGCCCAGCTCGACGGCCGGCGCATCCGCATTAGCGGCCAGACAAAACTCGATCGCTCGCTGATCGGCACGGGCTTTCCCTACAAGCTCATGCAGGAAGAGATGACGCCGTACCTCAAGATGCTCGAGACGGTGCTGCGCAATACAGCGGGTGTGCGGCGGCCGGGCGCCGCGGCGCTCGATCTCGCCTACGTCGCTGCCGGACGGCTCGACGCATTTTGGGAGACCAACCTGAACGCCTGGGACCTGGCGGCCGGCAGTCTGATTATTCGGGAGGCAGGGGGGATTGTCAGTGGCCTGGACGGGTCAGAGGACTTTCTCGAAACCGGCCACGTGCTGGCCGGCACACCGAAGATTTATGCGGCGCTTGCTCAGCTTTGTGCGCGGGACATTAAAGCGATCCTGCACAAAGAATAATCGGGCGACGACGACCGTCGTCGAGCGTCAACAATGGTCAGGTTCGTTTTCGACCGAAAACGGGCCTGACTCCTTCATTTCC
>JAAUXX010022318.1_pt1 | contig 12962 bp, 11 predicted proteins | sample 7278111 | NCBI WGS metagenome assembly JAAUXX01 (sample SAMN14350116, study PRJNA611818) | marine sediment metagenome | isolation source: surface marine sediment (1.8m) | place: French Polynesia: Moorea | collected 2018-08
GGCTTTTGCGTTCCATGGGCCATCCATGGCCCGGTCCCGCGCTCCTCCCTGGCGCTAGTCACTCCAAAGCCGTCACCCGGCCCTCTCTGTGCTCAGTGCCACATTGGAACTTATTCTTAAGTTAATGACATTGTTGGGGGCATCGGCGCACCCAAGCCTGTTGGCTTGTGTTGCAATTGGCCCACACTGTGGTCTCTCAGTTGCGAAGGGCCTTCAACAGCTGGGGAAACGCTGTTTTTTTAGCGGCAGTCTAAAGGGGCGCGATGCCAACGGCACCGCGGATCCTGGCCATCAGCGGCGCACTCAGATCGCGCGCCTTCTGCGCCCCGTCTTTGAGGATGGCTTCTATGGCGGAAGAACTTTCCAGCAATTCGTTATAGCGCCCCCTCGCCGGCGCGATTTCCTCATTGACCAACTCGAACAGCTGCTTTTTGGCCTCTCCCCAGGCGATACCGTTTGCGAACTCCTTGCGCATATATTCGGTCTGTTCGGCGGTAGCGAAGGCCTGCCAGATATCAAATACAATGGAATCGTCGGGATCTTTGGGCTCGCCGGGTGCAAGCAGATTGGTTTTGATCTTATTGATGTGCTTTTTAAGCTGCTTTTCAGTTAGAAAGATAGGAATGGTATTGTTATAACTTTTGCTCATCTTGCGACCATCCAGTCCGGTCAACACGGCCACTTTGTCATCCACCACCGCCTCCGGCAGGATGAAAACTTCGCCAAAGTGATGATTGAAACGTTGCGCAATATCTCGCGCCATTTCAAGGTGCTGGGTTTGATCGCGCCCCACCGGCACCTTGGCGGCATTAAACATCAATATGTCGGCGGCCATCAACACCGGGTACCCGTAGAGCCCCATGGTAACGCCGAAATCCGGGTCTTCACCCTCCGCAAGGTTTTTATCCACCGCAGCCTTGTAGGCGACAGCACGGTTCAGCAAACCCTTTGCCGTCATACACGAGATGATCCAGGAAAGCTCGGGAATCTCGGGAATATCCGACTGCCGGTAGAATATGGTCTTCGCCGGATCGAGACCGAGCGCCAACCAACTGGCGGCAATTTCTTTAGTGGATTGATGGATGTGTGCCGGATCGTGGCATTTTATGAGGGCGTGCAAATCTGCAAGGAAGAAAAAGGACTCGACGTCATCGCTCAGGCTGGAAGCAATAGCGGGTCTTATCGCACCGACATAGTTGCCCAGGTGCGGGGTGCCGGTGGTCGTGATTCCGGTCAACACTCGTTCTTTGTTCATTCACTCACCAATCAATACCAATGCCTGCGAAAGGGCAGCATGATAACCGCTGGCGCGGGCGATTTGAATTGTCCCCGGCAAATCAAAGTCGCAGGCGGCGTCGAGAATTCGTCAACGCGGTGAGAAATGCTATTAACCCAGCATGCAGTTATGTCGGGTTAATAGGGTTTTACTCGCTAGCCGCCTGCGATTTCAGAATGTAGGCGTCGAAGCCCGCCTGACATAGTAAATGGGCGGCAATTTCGGCGCGACTACCGGCGTCATCCGGCACGACATAAGCGCCTGATTTCGCCAGTTCCGTCATTGAGGATCGCAGCCTTGCGAGCGGCACGTTGATACTGCCGGGGGCATGAAACATGCGATATTCCAGTGGCATTTTCACGTCGATGAGCTTGTGGGGTTTGCCCAGCGTCTCGAGTTCGTCCGGCAGCACGTACTGCAATATCGGGGCCTTGAGCAGCGCCGCAAAATCCTCGGCCTCCAACCGCTTGAGGTGCCCGTGCTCGAGCATGGTGATGCTCGCGTTGCGCGGCGTCTGCCCCAGCAGGGCTTCCTCGCCGAAGTAACTGCCCGGCTCCAGCACGACATCCACACTTTCCGAACGGTTGGTCACGCGCGCTCGGCCTGAGGCCAGCACATAAAAGTAGTCGCCTTGTTCTCCTTCTTTTATCACTACCGCGCCTTTTTTCACCGGGACATCGTCGAAACGGACAAACAGTTCCTGCACCTGGGTCAGGGGGATGCGGGTGAAAAGCGGCGATTGCAGCAAAGACGACATCCAATCGGTCGCTTCCTCATCGGCAATACTGGCCACCTCGATTTCGCCGGTGAGCATCAGGTCCTCTTCCTGTTCGCTGGCATAGGCGGCGGACTGGCTCCAGGAAACAATGCGATCGAGCGCCTCGGTTTCGATGGAAAAGACCCGGACTAAGGACTTGGCGATACACGAGCAACGCGTCGGCGACTCGGGGTTAAGGCTGTTGGCGATATTTTCGCGGCCACCTTCGAGTGACGACGCGCTATAACTGGCGTCGATAAGATCGACGCGTCCGGCAACCAGATAAAACCGCTCAGCCACTGAACGTCCGCGTTTAAATATCATGTCGCCTTTGTGGTAACTTTTTTCCGCGATATGGCTCAGCGCGTCTTCGAGGTATCTGTCCTCCAATTCACTAAATGGGACAAATTTCTTCAACGTATTGATATCCAAAATCTCAACCTCTGTTGTTCACTGGATTCAAGTATGGTCAATAGACTGCGTTTTTTCTGAGGACTCACTCACGGTTCTTTTGCTCATGTGGCGGCGAATTCCCGCATCTAAACTATCAGAGCATGCGACCTCAAAAAATCATGCGTCCCATCAATGCCGACCGCAGCACTAACAATGTCTTGATTTTCAGACAAGGGCCGTCGGTGTGAGCCCCCACCATTCTGGCGCCATTTTCAGGCACGGCGTTGTCGCCAATAATGAAGGCCACCAGAGTGGAATCGGAACGGCAAAAAAAATAGTGTCCACCGGCTTGCAGGCTCCAGGTGGACGACTCTTGCAGGCGATTGAAACCTTTGTCCATCAGAAGGGCCGACAAGTTTGCGGCGGCGTGGGCGAATGGCGCAAAAACTCAATAAAACTGTCATAGGCCTTATCGCTACCCATCACGGTCAAACGTCTCAAATTAAACAATCAGAAAAATCAACACTGCCCCCAGCACCATGCGATAAATGACGAAAGGCATCATCCCCAGGCGGTTGATAAAACTCAAAAAGTAATGAATGCAAAGATAGGCGCTTACTGCGGAAACCGCCACTCCGAGCGCAAGGCCGGGCCAGTCCACCGCAGTCTCGCCGATAAGCCCTAGAGCTTTGTACGCACCACTGAGTAGAATCACGGGGATGGATAACAGAAACGAAAATCTCGCGGCGTCAATACGCGAAAACCCCAGAAAAAGGGCCGCGGTGATGGTAACGCCGGAGCGCGACGTACCCGGCACCAGTGCCGCAGCTTGGGCACAGCCGATAATGAGAGCAGCGCCCAGGCTCATCTCCAACAAGCGCCTGTCGGCGGCATCGCCCTTCCTATCTGCCAGCGCCAGGAGCACACCGAACGCAATAGTCGTCGCCGCGATCACACCAATCGAGCGCAAATGCGTCTCGATGATATTATCCATCAAGACGCCAAACAAAGCCGCCGGCACTGTGGCCGCCACGATAAACCATGCCAGTCGCGCATTGTCGTTGCTGTTTCCGCCGATCAGCGCCGAACACCAGCCGACCGCCAACGCCAGCGTATCCTTGCGAAAATAGATCAACACGGCACTTAGCGTGCCGACGTGCACCGCGACGTCGAACGCCAAGCCCTGATCCGGCCAACCGAGAATCTCCTTGGGCAGAATCAAGTGCGCGGAGCTGGAGATCGGCAGAAATTCGGTAACGCCCTGAATCAGCGCCAAAACAATCACATGTAAAATGTCCATAACCGGGAAGTCCCTCGTCTACGGGCCCCTATTCTCACGAATTCGAACGCGTTTTTCCCAGGCCACTTCGTTGCGCAGATACAGGGGCTCGATGGGGGCGCGGGAAGTATCGGCACGACATTGCAATTTGAATTTTTCATCCCAAAGCAGTAGCAGGCCCTCCGCATGGGGCGGCATGTCCGCATAGACCCGACCCGCATCAATGACATGCGAGCTGAGGCTCTCGAGCAACCAACCGTGCCCAGCGCCAATGTAAGGAGCATTTAGGCCCAGATAGTGACTCAGCGCGGCGGGCTCCGTAACGCGTGGCGCGCTGACGGGCAGTAACTTGCCTTCCCGGCAGCGGTAAACCGCCCAGTAGATCTCATTCATCCGGGCATCGAGGCAAGGGACAAGCAACTCGCCTGGCTGCTGCGCTTTCAGGCTGAGTGTCTTTGCCAACACCTCCAAGGATGAGGCGCCCAAGAGCGGTAGTTGGGCGCCATAGGCGAGCCCCTGGGCAATGCTGAGACAAATACGAATGCCGGTAAATGACCCCGGCCCCAACGATACCAGCACCGCATCCAGGTCTGGCAAGCTCAGCCGGGCGGCGGCCAGCAACTTGTCTACCATCAAGAGAATCACCCGGGCATGAGATTTGGGCGTATCGCAGGTTTCGGATTCGGTCTTGCCGTCGCTGCTCACAGCGACCGAACATTGTTCACTGGACGCGTCTATGGCCAGAAGTCGCGGCGATTCAGCAGACATGATCAAACGACGTCCAATCGATAGTTGGCAGCACGACGCGAGGCATCACTTATTGCCTCAGGATGTCAATGCGGTGATGACCTTTGCCTTAATGTCCTCCAATGAGCCCACGCCATCTACCCGGCAAAATTTCACGCCCGCGTGCGCCGTGTAGTAATCCACCAGGGGCTCGGTTTGACGATGGTAGACATCAAGCCGATTGCGCACCGTTTCCTCTTCATCGTCCGCGCGTTGGATGAGCGGCTCTCCGGTTTCATCGTCAACATCCGCTTGTTGCGGCGGATTGTGGTGAATATGGTAGACGCGGCCCGAGGCCTCATGAACGCGACGGCCGCTCAGGCGCGAGACGATCTCCTCGTCGTCAACCGATATTTCCAACACGCGATCAATGCCGACGCCGGAATTGCTAAGCGCCTCGGCCTGGGGGATTGTGCGTGGAAAGCCATCGAACAAAAAGCCGTCTTTGCAGTCTTCCGCGGTGATTCGCTCCTTCACCAGGTCGATAATCACCTCATCGGAGACAAGCCCGCCCGCGGCCATGATATCTTTGACTTTCAACCCCAGGGGCGTACCCGCCTTCACCGCGGCGCGCAGCATGTCACCGGTGGATATCTGCGGAATACCGAAAGCTTCCTTAATGAATTTTGCCTGGGTGCCCTTGCCCGCTCCGGGAGCTCCTAAGAGAATTACACGCATGAAGTTTCCTCGATTGTCAGTAAGGGCTGCAAATTTACCACCATACACCGCCGTGCAGTGGCGCACTCGCCGCCTTCGGCCCTAAATTGGAGGCGACATACGATACACATCCGGCGGTTGTTTCACAAGGATTTACTGAAATGGGGACGGCTTCCCAAACTCGAACAAAGCCGCGGTGAAAATAGACTTTAGTGGCCACATTAGGTGTGTCCGCGCACCTCACCTGATGTTATAGTATGTCGACGTAAAGTTCGGTTATACGGACAGATATTGGTTAACGGGTAAACCGGTAATCATAAGAGGCTGACTCACAGAAGACATTTACATGAATTTGAAAGATTTAGTAGGGCGCTGGGAAGACGAAGCGCACGGCACCCTCACCAAGGATACCTATACCGTGCATCTGTCTGTGGAGGATGCGGCACGCATTGACGCCCTGTCGGAAATGTACCCCAAACGCTCGCAAGAACAGATTATCTGCGAGCTAATTGCCGCAGCCCTGGCGGAGCTGGAATCCAACTTTCCCTATGTGCAAGGCTCTGAAATCGTGTCAACAGACGAAATGGGAGATCCGGTGTTCGCCGACGCAGGCCCGACGCCGACGTATTTGTCGCTGGCTAAAAAACACCTCTTAAAACGCAAAGCGTTCGCCAAAGAGTAAAATGCCCAATGGCAGACGCGGTCTGCGCGTCTATTCGCGCTGCGTCCGCTCCTCGCTTTTCGCCTGCCGCCAGAAACTTTCCAGTTCCTCAAGCGTATAATTTTCCCTGCCGGACTGCCTTATTTGCGATTCCACATGGCGAAACCGCCGCTCAAACTTACGGTTGGCCCGACGCACAAGGGAATCCGGATCACAGCCGAGATGGCGCGCCAAATTTACACAACTAAACATCAAATCTCCCAGCTCGCCGCTGACCGCGTCGGCATCGCACTCGTCAAACGCCTGCTCCAGCTCGCACACTTCCTCCCTGACTTTTTCCACCACGTGAGCACTTTCGCGCCAGTCAAAACCCAACTTGGCCGCACGCTTTTGAAGTTTCACCGCCCGAGCCAAGCTCGGCAGCGACACCGGGATATCATCGAAAACTCCCTGGCTGCCTTTTTGATCCCTCTCGCTCTGTTTGATCGCCTCCCAGGCGGCGCCGATACGAGACTCATCAAGCTGCTCCCACTTCGAGCGTTCACTGTGCAAGGTCCCCTGCGGAAATACGTGCGGATGACGGCGAACAAGTTTGGCGGTAAGTTCGTGAATAATGTCATAGAAACTAAAACGTTTTTCCTCGTTGGCAAGTTGCGCATAAAAAACCACTTGGAACAGCAGATCGCCCAATTCTTCCCGCAGATGCTGGAAATCCTCGCGCTCTATGGCATCGACAACTTCGTAGGCCTCTTCAATGGTCGACGGTGCAATCGAGCGGTAATTCTGCTTTACATCCCACGGACACCCGGTTTGTGGGTCGCGCAAGCGCCGCATCAGGTGTATCAGATCATCCAGCGAATATTCGGGATTTTTCATGCGTCTAGCTCTCGCGGCTCACGGAAGAAATATTGGGCAATTGCTTGAGCCTGGCGAACAGGCGGCTCAAGGCCCCCAAATCGGGAATTTCAACGGTGAGGCGCATTTCAGCGGTATTGCGATCTTTATAAGATTGGGTCTGCATTGCGCTCACGTTAACTTTTTCCCTGTCCAGCAAGGTGGTAATATCGCGTAATAGCCCATGCCGATCAAAGGCTTCAATTCTAACGACGACGGCATACAAATTTTTCGGCTTCTCGGCCCAGTCGACCGCGATGATGCGTTCGGGTTCTTCGGCTTGCAGCTGCAGCAGGTTTGGACAATCCTGCCGGTGTATGGAAACGCCACGGCCGACGGTTATATAACCGGAAATGGAATCTCCCGGAATCGGCTTGCAGCACTGCGCCATGTTGGAAAGTAAATTGCCAACACCGTCGATATACACCTCGGCGCTGCCGTCTTCACTCGCCGCCCGCCCCACCAAGGAACTGACGGCCTTCGGTTCGACGGTGTCATTCATTAGCCGCTGCACCGCAGCAAGCACTTTCTCGACATTCAGATCCGCCGTGCCCACAGCGGCGTAAAGGTCTTCCAATCCCTTGAGGTGGAGCTTGCGCGCCAGAGCTTCATAGTCGAGATTCTTTACTGCCAGGCGCTTGAATTCCTGATCCAGCATGGCGCGACCATCGGCGACGTTGCGATCACGATCTTGATGTTTAAACCATTGATGAAGCCGGCTGCGCGCCTTTGACGTCGTCACATACCCCAGCGCCGAGTTTAACCAGTCACGACTCGGCGAGGCCCGCTTACCGGTCAGCACTTCCACCTGATCAGCAGTTTTCAACGCGTAGTTAAGCGGCACAATGCGTCCGTTTACCTTGGCGCCACGACAATGGATGCCGACATCAGAGTGGATGCGAAAGGCGAAATCCACGGGGGTGGCGCTTTCCGGCAAATCGACGACATGTCCGTCGGGGGTGAAAACATAGATCCTATCCTGCCCAATCCCCTTCGGCATATGGTCTTCCCAGGGGCTGCCACCCACCTCATCATGCCATTCGAGCACCTGCCGCAGCCATTCGATCTTTTTCTCGTAACTGTCGGCCCGGCCGCTAACGGCATCCGTGTCTTTATAGCGCCAGTGCGCGCACACGCCGTATTCGGCCTCCTCATGCATGGCATGAGTACGGATTTGAATTTCCAGAACGCGATTTGCCGGTCCTTTCACCGCCGTGTGCAAAGAACGATAGCCATTTTCCTTCGGGTTGGCGATGTAGTCGTCAAATTCGTGGGGAATGTTTCGCCACAGCGCGTGGACGATGCCCAGCACGGCATAACAGTCACGCTCCGTCTCCACAAGTATTCTCACCGCCCGAATATCGTACACATCGGAGAAGCCAATATTCTTGCGACGCATCTTTCGCCAAATGCTATAAATGTGTTTGGCGCGCCCGTATACCTCCGACCTAACACCTTCCTCCGCGAGTTTGTTCTGGATGATGTCGATCACCCCATCGATATAAACCTGGCGGTCGCGACGTTTCTCATCGAGCAGCTTGGCAATGTATTTGTAATCGTAAGGTTGCAGGTAACGAAACGCCAGATCTTCCAATTCCCACTTAATGTGCCCGATACCCAGGCGATGGGCCAGAGGCGCGTAAATTTCGGAGACTTCCTTGGCCACCTTTTTGCGTTTGTCAGCCGGGGCATTTTTGACGGCGCGGATGGCGCAGGTGCGCTCGGACAGCTTGATCAGCGCGATGCGCACGTCATCCACCATGGCGACCAGCATTTTGCGGACATTTTCGGCCTGCTCTTCATTCTGCAACCCAAACACGGCGCCATTGCTGTGGTTCGATATGGAACTGATCGACGCCATCCGCTGCACACCTTCGATCAAATTGGCAACGGTTTCACCAAAGCCCTCGACAATGTCCGCCAGGGGCAATTTGCCTTCCCTGACGCTCCGGTATAGCATTGCCGCGGCCAATGTGTCTCGGTCCATCTGCAGATCAGACAGGATTTCGGCCATTTCCAGCCCGGCGGAATACGTCGTATAGCCCTCTCCCCAGCCGGTGAGATTGTTACCGGCGGCAGATTCCACCTCCTGAGCCAATTCACTGGCGTGAACCAGCAGCCCCTTATCAGCGTCATCCAGGTGGGAGTTGCAGCAGATTTTTTTTAACCAGGAAGATGTGTCCACTCCGCCAAGACTATCGAGCGGCGGATCTTCGCGCACTTTGACCATGCTAGGGCCTGTTCTCCCCGATTGAATTATTGATTAAAGACACCTGAAGAAAGGTATCTGTCGCCTCTGTCGCAAATAATAGCGACAATGACTGCGTTTTCCACTTCCGCAGCGATTTCCACCGCCGCGGCGACCGAGCCCCCGGACGATACACCGCAAAAGATGCCCTCTTTGCGCGCCATTTCGCGCATCGCATTCTCCGCGCGTTCCTGCCCCATATTGACGACTTTATCGATGTTAGAATCATCGAAAATAGCCGGCATATAGGCTTTCGGCCAACGTCTGATACCGGGAATACGGGCGCAATCCTCCGGCTGTAAACCGATGATTTGAATTTGCGGATTTTTCTCTTTCAAGAATCGAGAAGTGCCCACAATAGTGCCGGTGGTCCCCATAGAACTGACAAAGTGGGTAATAGTTCCCGCGGTTTGGCGCCAAATTTCCGGCCCGGTGCCATGGTAGTGGGCCAGCGGATTATCGGCGTTGGCGAATTGATCCAAGACCCTGCCCTTGCCCTCACGCTGCATTTGTTGTGCCAGATCTCGCGCACCCTCCATCCCCTCCTCCTCGCTTACCAGGATAAGTTCCGCCCCATACGCAAGCATGGCCGCTTTTCTCTCTTGCGTGGAGTTGCTCGGCATAATCAAGGTCATTCGGTAGCCCCGGATCGCCGCGGCCATCGCCAGGGCGATCCCGGTATTGCCGCTAGTAGCCTCGATCAGCCTGTCTCCCGGCCTGATATCGCCACGCTCTTCGGCCCGCCGAATCATTGAAATCGCAGGACGATCTTTCACTGACCCCGCGGGATTGTTACCCTCCAGTTTTGCCAGTATTGTATTGCGCTCAGTACCGGGCAAGCGCTGTAATCTTACAAGCGGCGTGTTACCTATGAAGGATTCAATAGTAGGAAAGGTCATGAACGAATTCTGTGCTATAAGACAGTGCAATTTTATCAGGTAATACATGAGATTTGCTGCAAAAACGCCAACTTAATTGCGTCGGCGGTTTTTCCGATTGCCCCGATAAAGACAATTACCCGATTAATAAACGGCAGCGCAAGAATCGGGCAATGCGCAGCAAATGGAAGAAAAAGGTGTTGATTTGAAGATTTACGCGCGCTTTTACCTGCCGGCTCCTAAAAATTGACCCCAGGCAGTTGCCTGTGACGTCCTGGAATAGGTATTATCTATTACGCCGAGTAGAGAAGGACATTTCGGGCAATAGCCCGTTCCATAAATATCGTTTCGGTCGACTCCGTCATTCCAGTTGAAGGCGTAGTGCTCTACCTGTAGAGAGCCTAAATCAAATGGAAATTAAGGTAAAATAAAAGGAAGTGCCATGCTACTTGATAGAAAACTGATGGACAAATACCTGTTTTACATGGGATTTGTTCCATCAATCGTCAGCTGCATCGCTGTTATCCTGGTATTGCTGATCCTTTATTCCAATCTCCATGACAGACAAAACAGTCGCCAACTGTCATTCATAGCCTCTCTATACAACCTCATCAATCTCGACGACCCGCAGATCTTTTCCACCTTGTCGGAGTCGTTGCTGGTTGCCGGTGATTTCTACAGCATTTCCATCGTGGATGCAAATAACGTGGTGTTGCGGTCCAGTGGCGTGCCGCTCGACGGGGGGCTGAACCTGTCACTGGCCGAGCGACCGGCGTGGCAGGCTGGCGAAAGCCAGTTCTTTTCAATTCCCATCAGCTACCTGCAATTTGATCAGGCGCAACCTGGGTGGGTGTTGCTAAGAAGCTCTGCCAGCCAAGGCAGTTTGTGGCTATATCGGGGAGCCATTCTCGTCCTATTGTTTTCTGCCTTCAGCCTCACAGCGGTGCGCCATTTGAGCCGCCGGCTACGCCACCAGCTCACCAAACCGCTTAACTTGATAAGTGAGGGGTTTGAGCAACTACGGCAAAAAAAATACGGCATGCAAATCGAGGAAAAAGAGAAAGGTATACTGACCCCCTTGATCGACAATATCAATGGGCTCTCCACAGAGCTAAAGGAAACACACGACAATCTGCAAAATACCATTGACCAGTCTCTGGTGGACTTACGTGAAAGCCTGGAGACAGTGGAAATCCAAAATATAGAAATCGATCTCGCACGCAAAAACGCGGTGAAAGCAAATCAGGCAAAATCCGAGTTTTTGGCAAATACCAGCCATGAGATACGCACGCCGATTAACGGGATTATCGGCTTCGCCAATTTAATGCGCAAAACCCCGCTCGATTCTAAGCAGACCGAATACGTTGAAACGATCGAGGAATCGGCCAAGGTTTTGCTGCTCAATATCAACGACATCATCGACTACTCGCGCCTAGAAATAGGCAAACTGAATCTGGACTACAAGCCGGTTCACATTCGCGATCTCATCGATGAATCACAGAAATTCATTCTCGCCAACAGCCTGGACTCCGGCTTCGAGTTGCCGACAAAAGTGAATGACAATACGCCGCTCAAGCTCCTCGGAGATCCGATGCGGGTGAAACAGGTTTACAATAGTCTACTGAACACCACAATTGAGTTGTGCTGTTCGAAATCGATATCGACGTTCATCGAAGTGGAAGATCGCGATGACAACCAGGTGACTATCAAAATATCTCTCGTCACCCATGGACACTATAGCGATGACCCGCGGCTGAGAGAAGCGCAGCAAATTCTGATGTCGCCCAATCCAAACACGGAAGTACTGACAAGCAAAAACCAAATGGGCTTAATTATCGCCAAAGGGTTGGTCAAAAGGATGCAAGGCCACATAGGTTTCGCCACCAAACCCAACGAAGCAATTTTTTGGTTCACCGTATTATTGGGGCAACCCAACCAGCAGACAGGGGAAGCAGAATCGCATGAGCTATCCACCACCAGAATTCTGGTAGTGGACGACAATCCATCCAATCGACGTCTCGTTTGCGAGCTACTGAAAGACTTGAATGTGGATGCCGAGAGCGCCAGCTCGGGTGAAGAAGCGATAGATCTGTGCGCGAAGACTAAGTATTCGCTCGTGCTTATGGATATCCAGATGCCGGGGCTGAATGGTTTTGAAACCACGGAACGTATCCGTAAAGAAGAAGCGGATGGCTCGCGCACCCCCATCGTCGCGTTGACCGCGCATGCGGTTGAAGAGGAAAAATCCATGCTGCTGATGTCGGGCATGGATGACTTTTTGAGTAAACCAATCGGTGAGTCAGAGATCAAAGAGCTGCTCGCCAGGTGGACAAATCACGCCTCACTGCAAAAGCCATCCGAATCCGGCGCCGACACGCCACCCAATGTTAGACAACTATCGAAGTCGGAACCGGTCGATTTAAGCTCCTGTCTCAAACTAGCCAAGGGCAAGCGCGAGTTGGCAAAAGATATGCTCGACATGCTCATCAACTCCCTTGAAACGGAGATTGCCGCCATCGAAACCCACTGGCGACAAAAGGACTACGCCAAACTGCAGGAAGTTGTTCATAGAATCCATGGCGGCGCCTGTTATTGCGGCGTGCCGAGATTATTGAAGATCAGCGCTACGCTCGACAAAAACCTCAATAAAAAGCAATTCGACAACAGCCAGGAGCATATCGACGAGCTGCTCGCCAGCTGTCAAGAACTGCTGCAGTGGCGCCAGTCTCATGATCTGCATACCCTTTTTACCGCCAGCGCTTAAGACTTAAATACTGCCCTTAAAACACCGCGAACGGAAAAAGAAGCCATGGTATATAAAGTGATAAAGCCGTGGACATCGGAGCCGCCGTTACCGGCCTTAGCGGTGTTTTCTACCCCCCGTCTCGCTCTACGATGCGACGGCCAAGGTGATGTTCACCACAGGCGAGTCTGCCTCCCCCACCCCAGCGGGACTCGCGGTCTCTGAGGTAGAATAATGCATGAACATAAATACATGAATAAATACACCAAAATCGCCTTATTCCTGCTGTTGGCCCTGCTGTGGGGGCGTGCATGGTCGGAAATGGAAATCCACTATATCCACACGGATCATCTCGGCACGCCGCAGATGCTGACGGACGAAAACCAAAAC